>ENA-OPXQ01000006-OPXQ01000006.1-human-gut-metagenome-genome-assembly--contig:-NODE-6-length-165246-cov-7.191239_pt1 | contig 165246 bp, 157 predicted proteins | sample MGYA00241769_ERZ502042 | MGnify/ENA primary metagenome ERZ502042 (study PRJEB25962, sample SAMEA2041934) | human gut metagenome | biome: human gut; feature: human-associated habitat; material: faeces...
TTGACTGGATACCGATTTTTGAGGATAAACAGGTTGATTATGACATTGATATTCCTGAACAGCCTGTCCGGGTAAGATTAGATATGGATAGCTATATGAGGATCATCAATAACCTTATTCAAAATGTAATCGCTCATAGCCATGCAGACAAAATTAAAATTTCCCTATCGAAGAAGGAAAACAGCATGGAGCTGTTGCTGGCGGATAATGGAGTGGGAATTGAGAAAGAAGATTTGAAACACATATTTGAACGGCTTTATAAGTGTGATAAAGGACGCTCTGAAAAAGGCAGCGGACTTGGTCTTTCTATTGTCCATCAGCTTGTAGAAAAGATGGGTGGGAGCATAACAGTTGAAAGTGTACCGGGAAAAGGAACGGAATTTACTTTGCTTTTTCCTTTGGAAATTTAAGAGGGTTCCCGTCTTTATGGCGGGAGCCTTACTTATTTTCAGAAGTCTTTTAGAAAATGGCATGGGAACCTTCTCAATCCCCAAACGAATTGAGAAGTAGCGGAATAGGATTTGCATTGCAATTCATTCCTTAATTGCAAGGTTAATGCAAGGTTGCGGCAAGGTTAATGCAAGGTTGGCATGATAGAATACCTTACAGAACAGGAGGTTTTGAATATGGATACAAATTATATCATTGAAACAAAAAATCTGACGAAGCAATACGGCTCACAAAAGAGTGTGGCTGACTTAAATATCCATGTGAAGCGTGGGAGAATTTATGGTCTGCTGGGCAGAAACGGAGCCGGAAAAACCACTACCATGAAAATGCTGTTGGGCTTAACGAAGCCGACTTCCGGGGAGGTCAAAATCTGGGGAAAGTCTTTGCAAGAGAATGAAAAGAAGCTGTTGCCCCGTATCGGAAGCCTGATTGAGTCCCCCGGTTTTTATCCCAATCTGACCGGCACAGAGAACCTGCGTATCTTTGCTACTCTGCGGGGTGTACCAAATAATCATGCCATAGTTGATTGTCCGATTCTGTTCCTTACAGCTAAAACAATGGAAAATGATATTACTTTTGGTCTTGGCCTGGGGGCGGATGACTATCTGACGAAGCCTTTTCGCATCCCGGAGCTGCGGGCCAGAGTAAATGCCCATATACGCAGGGAACAAAGGGAACGCCATAGCAGCCTGAACTTTGAACGCATAAGAATAGATTTATCAGCTAAAACAGTACAGGTAGACGGAGAAATCATATCCCTTACCAAAAGCGAATATATGATCTGTGAATTTCTTGCCCGTAATAAAGGACAGGTGTTTACACGGGAACAGATTTATGAGGCTGTTTTCAGTTTGGACGGAGAAAGTGATAATTCCACGATTGCCACTCACATTAAGAATATCCGGGCGAAACTGAACCAGTATTGTATTCAGCCGATCACAACTGTATGGGGGATTGGGTACAAATGGGAATGAAAAAACAGTCATCACTGAAAACAGCCTTTTGGCACTTTTTATTTAAGTTGTTTGGTGGTTTGCTTGGCACAGTTGCTGTTCCGTTTCTGCTTATGAACATCAGCACGGCTTTAGGGGTTACCACATACGGAGATTATTCGGAAATACGGTCAAATGAGCTTGCATCGGTTCTTGCAGCTACGCCAGATTTATCTGAAGTTGAAATTCCAATGGGAATTGAATATGTGCTGTTAGACAAAAGCTATCAGATTATCGAAACTACTTTAGATGAAGGTGAGCTGGAACACGCTATGCGGTATGCGACTACAGGTGTTATCGACCAGAACCTGAAAAAAAGATACCTGCTTGTCACTCGTGAAAATGAGTATGTTGTCCTGCAATACTATATTGGTGCTCAATATACAAATGAGTGGATGAATACGCATTTGCCGTCTCCAGATATATTGTTGATTATTTTGATTGCAGCGGGAGGAATTTTTGTTTGTCTGTTCTTGACAACCAGATTTGCTAAAAAGTTACGATTGCAGCTTGATCCTTTGTATGAAGCAACTTCGGAAGTGGCAAAGCAGAACCTTGATTTTGAGGTTGGACATTCAAACATCAAAGAATTTGAAGATGTGCTACTTTCTTTTTCTCATATGAAAGAAAGTCTGAAAGCTTCTTTGGAGCAACAGTGGGAAGCCGAGCATATGCAGAAAGAACAAATTGCTGCGCTTGCCCACGATTTGAAAACGCCCCTAACTGTTATTCAGGGAAATGCTGATCTTATCAGCGAAACAGAGCTGGATGAGGAACAGCGTTTATATGCGGAATATATCAGCAGTAGTTCCGAACAGATGCAGTTATACATTCGGACGCTGATTGATATTTCACGGGCAGCGTCCGGCTATCAGCTTCACATGGAGGATATTGATGTGCTTTCCTATGTGGAACAGTTGCGGGGGCAGATCGATGCCCTGTGCCAGACGAAAAAAATCGGATTGCAGATGGAATTAGAACACTTGCCAGATGTACTGTCTGCGGATAAGTTGCTGTTAGAACGAGCGATTATGAATGTGATAAATAATGCAATGGATTATTCCCCGCAGGACAGTTCCATTCATATCTCGATAATAGGCGGTAAGCAGCATCTGAAAATCACGGTAACAGATGCTGGTCCTGGATTTTCGCAGGAAGATTTGCTGCACGCTAAGGAACAGTTTTACATGGCAGATCACAGCCGTAGCTCTAATATGCACTTTGGAATGGGTCTGTTTATCACAAAATCCATTGTCCAGCAGCATGGAGGACAGCTTGATTTGAGCAATTCCGAGAAGACAGGCGGCGCACAGGTTACAATTTCAATTCCATATTGATTTTATGGGTAGCTTTTAAGCTGCCCATTTTTCAAATCTTTATAAAATCTTCAAAATTGTATTTTACGATAATCCTATAAGAAATTGGTTGCCCACGAGGGCGGTATTATAGGAGGATATCGTTATGTCAATTTTTGTTATTCATAGTACCATGGGCTATACCAATTAAAAAAGCCTTGCCACTCCTCTGGAGGGATGACTATCTATCAGTATTCCATCGTTCTAACTATACCATTGAACTAAGTACAAAAAACGGAGCAAATAGTTGTGTAAGAGAGACTGAAAATAATAAATAATATTTTCTTCCAACCAGTTCTGTAATAAAATTAAACTTTAACGAGATTAAAAATGAGGGTAAAGGTCACAGAAGAATATTAATCTTTAAGGTAAGAAAGATATGTAGGTGTTACGAAAGTTTACAACAAAAGAAGGAGTTTTAGTTCTATATATAGCGTTTGGTGGTGTCGCAATTCGAAGTAGAATTGCGACACTTTTCTTTTTGTGGACAGAATTCTGGTTTTTAATCCTTTTTCTATGTGAGAGGGCAAGATCACCGCCACTCCGATTTGATTTCAAAAAATTCAGATCGGAGGTAAAGAAAGGTGATATTTCATAAAGCGAGTGAAGAACGGAAATGGAAACAATGGAAGGAACAAGAAGAACGGATTTTACGGGAATCTGGTGTAAGTGAGAGTGTGATTCAAAGACTTCGGGAACTGGATTGGCAGGATTTTAATACAGAGCGAAGATATTGGGAACATTTTTCACCAAATCAGGAAGAGCTATATACCAAAGAGCTGGAAGAGCAATCTCCTGTGGCACTCACGATCCAACAGTTACTTGACAGCGTGGAAAATGAACAACTGCTGCAGATTCTTCTGGAATCGGATAAGAAAACCTTGCAGATTTTACTGCTGAAGATGTGGGGATTTTCTATCCAGGAGATTGCAGAGCAGACAGGTATCCCGAAAAAGACGATTTATACACGAATGGATCGTCTGAAGAAAAAAATTAAAAAATTTTTGAAAGGGTGAAGAAAAAAGGCGGTTTTCATCGGCTCTATATATGAAAGGGGTAATAGGCCCTCGTTCCTTGACAACCGCATACCAGCATTACAGGTACGTTCCCAAAGATAGAAGCGTGACAGTATAAGCGCCAGGACGGATGGGGGCAAGCACTGCAGGATTGTTATGACAAGGTCTGTACCAAGACTAGGGCGGATCATTTCGTAAGAAAACTGTCAGTGCCTGTTCTCATTCTGAGCGAGTCCTTATAGCTGTGAATGGACTTTCGCAGGTCTTTCGCCAGGATCATCTGCGGGGGATAATGATACGAATTTCTTCCCACAAGGAAGAGGATGGACTCCAAGTTGTAATCAGCAAGACTTTCAGAAAATCTGCGAGCGATGCGAAGCGAAGCATCCGCCTGTAATGTTCCCTGCCATAGATGTGGTGCGGCAGCCGGGGAGTCGAGGACAAATACGGTGCTAAAGAAAAAACGATAAGAAATCAAAAAGAGTGTGTCGTTGATATCAGATATATGCGGCTGTGGGAGATCCTACAGCCGTATCCTTGTGGTATTAACGTCATGCGGAAAGAAGAAACAATATGTTTTACAAAGTTGAATATCAAAAGAGAGCGCATCAGGAAGTAGAGAAGATTTTCCGGGTGCTGCTTCCGGAACAGGGACTGGCGGTCAGGGAAGAACAGATCCGCTTGTGCCATGAAATGTTAGATACCTTGCTGGGAGAAAGAATTGCGCTGTGTGACGCAGGGGTAGGAATTGGCAAGACGTATGCCTATCTGGTAGCTTGTGTGTTGATGCGGAAATATTCCATACTAATGGAACGAAACAGCCTGCCAAAACAGCATCCGGTGGTAGTATCCACTTCCAGCATTGCCTTGCAAAAAGCGATCTTGTCCGAATATGTTCCGTTTTTATCAAGAGTTTTGGTAGAACAGGGCATTATTCAGACACCACTTCGGGCAGTGGTACGGAAAGGAAAAGAACATTTTGTCTGTGATAACAGGCTGGAACAAAGAATCGAGGCTATCCGTTACAAGCAGAAGAACGCAGTCCAAAGAGAAGCACTGCTGTCTCTGCGGAAACATTATGATATGGATATCGTAAAGGATTTGAGTGGGTTTGACAGAAGGTTGGTGTGTGTGCCGAAGTTCTGTCCAAGGGAATGTCCAGGCAGACAGATGTGCCGCTATCAGAGGTATCTGGAAGAATCCAAGAAACAGGATGTGTTCCTTCAGATTTGTAATCACAATTATTTACTGGCAGATGCATTCCACCGGAGGGAAGAGTATAAACCATTGCTGGCGGATTACCGGGCTTTGGTAGTGGATGAAGCGCATAAACTTCCGGAGGCGGCTAGGCAGATGTTTGGGAAGAATTTATGTATGGATGATATCCGGGAGATTGCTTATTATCTGGAACGGGAACATCAAAATGTGGAAGCCCGAACTTTAAAAACCGGGATGTATAGTATTTTTACGATTATCAGGGAAAGTCACATGTTTTCCCATGGTATAAAGGAAAATTTTCAGTTGACCGGAGAATGCGAATTTTGTTTATGGGAGGGAATCCAGATGATTGAAAGAATGATGGAACAGCTAAAAGGAGTAGTGCCAAAGTGGGTGTTAAACAGGCTTCAGGAGGCAAAAGAAGTACTGGAGTGTTTTTTACAGAAAAATTCTAAGTATGTACTCCATCTGCGTATGGATAAAGAAAAGATTCCGGTCTTATGCGCAGCCAGCCGGGAGATTCCACAGCTCTTGCGGGAAATGCTTTGGGATCGGGAGCAGGCACTGTCTGTTATTTTGACCAGTGGAACTTTGAAAGCAGGAAAAGGATTTGCACGTACTTTGCAGATGACCGGACTGGAAGGACGTACAGATGTACAGTCTTATGTGGCAGAATCCCCGTTTGCGTATGAAGAAAACTGTCTGTTATATCTTCCAAAAACTTTGCGGAAGTGTAAAAGGGGAAGCAGGGAAGAAGTTGAGATGGTGGCAGGCCAGATCCATTCCCTGATCTGTTCTACTTACGGGCATACGCTGGTCTTGTTCACTTCCTATACATTGATGGGAAGCGTGTACCAGATATTAAGGGATGGGATTCCCTTTCCGATGGTAGAAGTATGGAGACATTCCCAGGAAGAGATCCTGCGGTTTAAGACGATGGAGAATGCGGTGCTGTTTGCAGCCGGCTCCTGTTGGGAAGGGGTGGACTTTCCGGGGGATATGGTATCTTCGCTGATTATTGTGAAGCTGCCTTTTGCAGTGCCAGATCCTATCAGCGAGGCGGAGAAAGAAACCTATGAATCATTGGAAGATTATATCCAGGCGATCATTGTGCCGGATATGCAGAAGAAACTGCGGCAAGGGTTTGGACGTGCCATCCGGACAGAAACAGATACCTGTGTGGTTTCTATTTTAGATTTTCGGGCTGTAAAAGGCGGAAAGTATCATGAAGATGTGATGTGTGCCCTTCCACCCTGTCAGATGGCTGAAGAATTGAGAGAGGTGCAGGATTTTATCCGCAGCCGGAAAGGCGTGGAATATTATCTATAACAGGAAAAATCCCCTTTCCAGCCTTGTTGCTTGTGCTTCATTTTTGGACATTTTTACAGGAAAAGTTTAGTACAGTTTTTGAGGTGGTTTTGGAGGGATTGTTGGTATTGATGAATAGCTATTTTGGCATGAAGTGGATATACTGTGTATAGCGTTAGAGGAAAGGACGGTGAGCAAAATGGCACGATATGCAGTGGAACATATCTGGGAAGGGAAAAAGGAGTATTTCTTGATCCGGGATCACCAGAGCTGGCAGATGGTGCTGCTTCCGTCAAAATATCTGACGCATTTGATCAGAGCAAACCGTTCCCCGAATACTGTTGGCAGAAGGGCAAAATCCATTCGGTTTTACTTGGAATATCTGAATGAAACAGAATTGGAACTGTCCCAAGTGGCGGAACAGGAATTCCAGGAACAATATGAACATTATGTGGGATTTCTCCACTGGTTGAAAGCTGGAAATCATTTGAATGACAAGAAAGAGAAACTGCCAAGCAATAAAACCTGTAATGCGTATTTAAAAGACGTGTTCAGGTTTTTCTGCTTTTTAGAACTGGAAGCAGATATGGAAAGACTGAAGGTGTTATATTATGACAGCTTTACCACCCATGATTCTATCGGCGTGAAAAGAAAACTGCGGTTCCGGTCATTCAATGGATATCTGAAAGAGGAAGAACGAAATGTCCGTCCGGCAGAGCATAATGAGATTTTAGAACTTTTGAAGCAGTGTACCAATTGCAGGGATCAGCTTCTTATCATGCTGCTGGCAGAGACAGGATACCGGATCGGTGAGATTCTAGGTGTGAATTATACCAGGGATATTGATTATGAGCGACATACTATCCGGGTATTTTTCCGGGATGACAATGAGAACAGGGCAAGGGCAAAGAATGCCGCCTACAGAAAAGCTAAGATTAGTGATGCCACCTTTCAGTTTTTACTGTTTTATCTGTCAAAATACCGGGAACTTCTGCAGCATCAGCAGATGTTGTTTGTAAACATCGAAGGGGAGACGAAAGGGAAAGCATTGCAGGTGGATGCGGTCTACCGAATGTTGGAACGGATGGAGAAAAAAACGGGTATCCATACGACACCCCATATGTTGCGGAGATATTTCGGGAATATGAGACGGGATGCCGGATGGCCGCTGGAAATGATCAGTGAGGCGTATGGACATAAACACACCGACACGACCATCAAATATCTGAACATTGTAGATGACCAGCTTATGGAAGCCAGCGACCAATATTATGCAAAACATTCCGTACTTTATGATGTGGAGAAACTCCTGTAGGAGGTGAAGGACATGCCCGCTTATCAATTATATGTATATGAAGATCAGAAAAAGCGGGAAGCACTGGAACAAAAAATCTGTGAGCAGGTGGATGCCTGTACAGAGGTAAATGGGAAAATACGAAACCGGGTAAAGAAGTTCCTGATAGAAGAGGGAATTACTGATATTTCGGAGATGAATGCAGCTCTAAGAGTCCGGTATGAAGGGTATCTGGAAAGAAACGAAACCGTTCATGTACCGATTACCTGCCTTCGGGGATTCGACAGAATTTTCCTCCATCGGATGAAGGAAGAACTAAAAACGCTGGCAGGACAGAGAAAATATACTACAGAGTATCGTGATCAGTGGTTGTGCTTAACCCATTATCCGGATGTGGAAGTTGCAGAATCCTTTCTGACGAGTAAAGATGGGAAGGAACTGGTATGGAATTTTACTCTGGAGTGTCCGAGAAAGTTGAAAATGCAGATTTTTACGGTATTGAAAGAGGTGATCCATACCTATGAAGGCTGGACACGAAAAGAAAAATTGCTGGTACTGCAAAGATTATATCAATTTTGTGTAGTGAATCAAGTGTCTGACATTGAAACCATGACGCTGGAGGAAGAACAGAAGTTTGCTTTGAAACTCTCGGAAGATTTGGGTGAAAAAAAGAAAAATGCTGTGTTTGGTATTTTGCGGATGAGCAGAAAAATTCTGTTTTTACAGGCTCCGGAAATCAATTGGAATGCGAATGTGTGGTTTTTAGAACGCTTCCATTTTTCTAAAGAACGGATAAACCCCAGCAAACCTGTAGAGCTGGTGTCTTTTAAAGAAGTGACAAATTTGGAGAATCAAAAGATTTTGCAAAAATATTTGCGGTATCTGTTTGGAATCACAGATTTATGTATCAGCACCATCCGAATCAAGCTACTGGAACTTCGTACATTTCTGGTATATTTTAATGGAGAAGAAAAGCCAATCTATGAAGTGGAGGCAGAGAAAATTCAGAGATATCTGGAATCTATTCAAAGACAGGATACTCGTGAAAAAACAGCAAATGGAAGAATTTTTATGATCCTGCAGTTTTACAACTTCCTCGTAGTAAAAAGATATCTGAAAAAGATTCCCTTCCGGTATGAATATTATCTTCAGAAAGAAGTGCATGTCCACAATGACCGCAGCGTACCAGAAGGAGTATATACGGAAATTTTGTCTAAGCTGGCAGAATTCCCAGAACATCTTCGACTGATGTTCCTTCATCTATGGTGTACCGGAATCCGGGGAAGCGAAGTGTGTACCCTGACAGGTGATGGTTATGAAGAAAAGGATGGAGATTACTGGCTGAAGGTCTATCAGGTAAAAATGAAAACTTATAAGCGGATTCCCATTCCGGAAGCATTGTACAAACTGGTACAGGTGTATAAAAAGAAATATCAGATTGGACCGGAAGAATATCTGTTTCAGAATCAGACAGGAGGCGCTTTCCGTTATGGAACCTTCCGGTATCAGATGCTGAAATACTGTGAGAAATATCAGATTGCAAACGGGGAATATATTTTCAAATCCCATGATTACCGCCATAATCTGGCTACGCTGTATTATGATAGCGGAATTTCCCTCCAGGCAGTGCGGGATTATCTGGGGCATGAATATGAAGAAATGACCAGACAGTATGTGGACTATATGCCAAAGAAACTGGAAAAAGCCAGTGAAGCATACTTCCAGGAAGAAACCCACAGCTTTGCGGCGGAACTGATGAAAGGAGAGTTCCATGGATGAAAAATTATATCTAACAGATTTGAACTGCTATGCCAGAGCAGATGAAAAACAGAAAAAGAATGTAAAAGAATCCCATTGTTTTGATTTTGGTCTGCTTCCAACAAAAGGACTTCAAAAAGAATTTCGTTCATTTATTGAGAATCGAAGTAGACAATGTGCATTGGGAACGATGATACAGGAACGAGTAATCTATCAGAGATTTTGCAGAATGGTAAAGGATCAGCGCATCCAGGCAGACAGCCTGCATGAACTGGAGTGGGAACAATGGCTGTTAAAAATCCGAAGCTGGCTCCTGGAACATGGACAGAAATTGACAATGCAGAAAGTCAGCGTATATGGGAAAGAAAAGATAATTCCATCAAGCCTCATCACTTATGCGCGGAAGGCATATCAATTTACAAAAGAGGAAGAGGAACAGGATGAAATTGAGAAAGATATCTGGAAATTAGAGAATCTGGACATTCCTTATAAAAAGAACCTAATTAAAAATTATCAGACTTTGAATTTCACAACGATTATTCAAACGGATTTGCGAGAAGAAACGAAAAAAGCAGTTTATGAGCATTTACATCATGAAGCGATTGCAACGATCAGCAAAGAAATGACAGCCATCCGGAGGTTATCCAAATATTTGAAAGAAAAATATCCCGACATTCATTCCGCAGAAGAATTGGATCGGGAACTGTTGGAAGAATATCTGACATACCTTGCAACAGAAGCAGAGGGCGTGAACAATTACCGCATGGATCTGACAAGACTCCGAGGGATATTGGAAACCATCGGGAAGTTATATGGATATCCACATCTGGAAAGTTTATTCCTGACCAGTGATTTTCCAAAACAGGTACAGCCTAAATTGAAATCTTATTCAGACAGTGAGCTTATTCGTTTTAATGCAGTGCTTGCAGAACTGGATGAACAGATTGAGCGACTCATGGTCATTCACCAAATGTTAGGGACAAGAATCTCCGATACGTTAACTCTTCAGAGGGACTGCTTGTATCGCCAGAATGGGCATCCCATGATTCAGATCAGACAGATGAAAACAAACACATTTGTGAAACCCATCAGTGCAGAATTGGAACTGCTGATCGAAAAAGCAATTGAGTACACTGAGAAAATGTATGGGGATACGATTTACATTTTTGTAGATGAGAAAAATACCCGGAAACCTTTGCAGTACAATACCGTTCAAAATAGAGTGATGGACATTATTCAGAAAAAAGACCTGCGGGATGATAACGGCGAATTATTCGGCTTTGGAACGCATATGTTCCGCCATGTGTATGGAATCCGCTTGACAGAGATGCATCTGGATGATTGGACTATCGCAAAACTACTGGGGCATACATCGGTAAAGAATGTGAAATTTTATCGAAAGATGAGTCTTCAGATCATCGCAGATGAAACAAGAGAAATCAGAGCAGAGATGAGCCGGATGATCCGGGCGAACCTGGCAGGATGGGGGAAAGAGTATGAGCAAATATGATAAGATGCTGGAGGTCAATCATAAGCAGAGTGTGGAAAAAATCCAGCGGGCAAAATTGGCAATTCAGGAGATGATTGAAGAAGAGGATAAAGTGACCGTTCCCAAACTGATGCAAAAGACCGGACTGTCCAGAGGATTTTTTTATAAGAACCCGGAAGTGCGAAAGGCAGTAGATCGTGCCTTGCAGCTGCAGGCTGGCATGGTAGATAAGAGAAGAAAGATTTTAGATATGGCAATGGACAACCGTATCCTGCAATTAGAACAGCAGGTGGCAAAACTAAAAAGAGAAAATGAGACATTACGGAAAGAAAATGAAGCAATGCGAAAAGCATTGAATAAAAGAGATTTGAATTTGATCAAGAATTTTTAATGAAGAAAATAATCAGCGGCTGGCAGGGGCGTGAAGAACGTGCCTGCTGGTAGTTGTGGGGATAAAGCAAAATGGAAAGAGAAGTAAGACTTTCCATTTTGTTATTTAGATATTTCATGATACAATAGTGCTATAAGTTAAATTTGAGGGAGGGATTTCTACGATAGTACTTTTGGAAAAATTTCGTGAAGTAATAAATAAAAGAATACAAGAGAAAAAGAAAAATGAATTTACAGACTTGGCGCCCATTGATGATATTGAAAATGGAGCTGAATATTTAAAAGCATTACATTGGGCGATAAAGAAAAAGAAAGTTAAAAATATTGCACTGGCAGGTCCATATGGTGCAGGAAAGAGTAGTATCATTGATACATATTTGAAAAAACATAGAATGATTAGAAATAAATCTCTTCGTGTTTCAATGGCAACTTTTGTTGAAAATGAAACTGATGAGAACGGGAATCCTAAGAAAATTTCATTGGGACAAGATGAAATAGAATTAGGAATTTTGAAGCAATTATTTTATAAAGTCAATTATAAAAAGATACCGCAGAGCAGATATCGGAAGCTGCACAAAATTAATTGGAAACGTGTCTGGGGATATTTGGTTTTGATATTTTTAATTTTGGGAGTGATGGAATTTATATTTTTTCCAGATACTTTTCAAATGATAATCGAAAAAATAGAAGAGGCAGGTGGAAAATTTGGATTAAAAGGAATGGTTTCGGATATTATTTTCCTTGCTTTTTGTGTGGGAATATTGGCAATTATTGCCCGAACATATCGTTTGGTGCTGTTTCGTTTTAAAGTAAATGAAGTAAAATTGCCAACAGAGACAGTTGTGAAAAATTCTGAAACTGCAGCGGAAACTGTATTTAATAAAAATATGGATGAAATTGTATATTTTTTTGAAGAGACAAAGTATAGAATTGTGTTTTTTGAAGATCTAGATCGTTTAGAAGATCCATCTATTTTTATCCATCTTCGGGAATTGAATACATTATTGAATAATTACGATGGGATTAAGGGGCGCATCGTTTTTGTTTATGCTATTAGAGATGATATATTTACGGACACAGACAGAACAAAGTTCTTTGAATTTATTATTCCTGTAATCCCAATTATAAATTCTACGAATTCAGGGGAAATCTTTTTACAAAAACTTGAGGAATCTGAAAAGAAAGGGATTGTTCATGAAATCTCACAGGAATTTATATTAGACGTATCTCCATATGTTGAAGATATGCGAATTCTTCAGAATATATACAATGAGTTTGTCATCTATAAGGAAACGATTCGTACTGATCAGGAACTGAAATTGTCAGATGAAACAATGATGGCATTGATTATTTTTAAAAATTTGTATCCACGGGAGTTTGCAGAACTTCAAATGGAGAGAGGAGTTGTGAAACAAGCTTTTGAGGATAAGCAAAGATATATCTCTGGACAATGTATGAAATGGCATAATGAAGTTGATGAACTTACACAGGAATTAGAAAAATATCATGATGACTGTTTAGAACACATAAAAGAACTTAAAACAGCTATGCTTGGTGCTATGGTGAATTGGCAAGGCATTCCATATAGTATTAATAAAAGCTATTGGGATAAATGTTCAGTAAGTAAAATAATGGAGGATTCGTTTGAATTATCGAAACTTGCGGAATTAAAAGATGTTGAAATTGAGTATTATACATGGAGTTGTTTCCAGTCGGAAAAATCTGTGAGTGATTTTCAAGAAGTTTTTCAACTATATTATGAAAGAATTAAAAATTTTCAATTTATCCAAGAAAAAGGTGTTAGTTCAATAAAGAGTGAAATTGAAGATTTGAAGAAGAATGTACATGAACTTTCAGGCTGGTCACTTAAAAAGCTGATAGAAAAATTTGGAGTCCATAATGTACTATCTGAAAAAGTTGCTGAAAATAAATTGCTCGTATTTATGCTTCGAAGAGGATACATTGATGAAAAATACGCAAACTATATCAATTATTTTAAGGGGACAAGCATTACAAAAGAAGATATGAATTATATACTGGCAGTAAAAAATATGGAAAAGCTACCATATAATTATAATTTGACAAAAGTTGGAATGGTTATACAGCGTTTACAACCGTATGAATTCGAACAAAAAAGTATTTTCAATTTTATTCTTTTGGAATTTTTATTGTCTGAAGAGAATGAGAATGAAAAATGTATGATATTAATCGATCAATTATCTGATAGAACAGTGGAAAGCTGGGAGTTTATAGATGAATTTATTGAGCAAACTCAATATAAAGAGAGATTGATTCAATTATTAGCAATACGTTGGCCTGATATGTGGAATGATATTGTCCAGGATATATCGATAACATACGAAAGGAAAATTTTTTATTTACAGTTACTTATTGATAACGTGGATACAGAACGCTTATTTGTTTTAAATGACAATAATGAGATGAGTGGTTTTATAGAGGAAAATCCAGATATATTACAGCAGCTATCATCTATTCAAGATCAAAAGGTGATTTCCTTAATTGAAACACTTGGAATTGTTTTTACGAATGTTTCTATTGCAAATGTTTCGGAGGAAATTTTGAGATATGTTTTTGAAAATCAGTGCTATGAGTTAAATGATACGATGATACGTAGGATTGTGGAATTTGAAAATGATACAATGCTTTCTGGTTTAGATACTCGAAATTATACAACAATTATTTCACTAGGATATGAACCATTAATTAAATACATACAAGAAAATTTGAAACAGTATGTGAAGGAAATTATATTAGCACCTAATAATACTAAGGAAGATGTTGAACAGATTATGGATTTGTTAGAAAGAATGTTGGAAAATGCTCCAGAAGAGACCGAAATCTGTTTGGAATTAGTGAATCATGAAGAATTTTGCGTAGATGATATTTCTGAATGTTGTGGAAAGTTCGATTCTGATTTTGATAAGGACGTGAAAATTCTTTGGGATGAGTTATTGGATAAAGGAAAAGTAAGTCTGAAATGGGAGAATATCAAATGTTATTGGGACAGATATAAGATTACGCCAGAACTACTTCAATACATTGAAACAAATAGTGATCAACTTACATTTTTAGAGAATCAGTGTTTAAATGAAGTGTTTGCCGAAGAACTTATTACAAGTACAATTGATGATTCTGCTTTTGAAAAACTATTACCTCAGTTGGAATTAGAATTTGATATTCCAATAGAGAAGGTTGAGAGACAGAAAGTTGGAATTTTGATTAAGAAAAAATATATTCCTTTTGATGTTAATAAATATGGTGAAATTAAAGATGCCTATCCTGATTTATGTCCAGATTTTATTTTGTATAATCAAGCGGAATATATGGAAGTAATGGAAAAGATTCCAATGGGAGAAACATTATTAGAAACACTATTGCTTTCGCCTATTCTCGACTTTTCTAATGCAGAAGTTCTGTTGGATGCTTTTGGAGAAAATTATATGACTGCAAAAATTGCTGAAAACTTAGTTGATTCAAATGTGACGATTAACAAATCGATATTTACAGCAGCCTGGGAATATGTAGATGAAAAAGGGAAAAAGACGTTGATGTTTAAATGCCTTTCGATTTTAGAAGCGGCTGATTTTGAAAATTGTTTTTCAGAACTTTCACAATGGTATTCAGGATTTTGCGATAGAAGTAAAAAACATAGCGTTGAATTACCTAATAACGAAGAAAGCCAAAGGCTTGCTAAACGATTACAAGAAGTATCGTACATTACAAGTTACAAATTACAAGAAAAAGAAGTCTATGATTCTGTTACGGAAACAAAAAAGAAAAAGAGTACTTTTGTGTGTTGGATAAAAGCAATCAAAGGATAAAAGAAAATTTTTCATAGTATTTAAGGGAGATCAAGGTAGGGTATAAGAGCCCTGCCTTTTTCTGAAGAGAAGTGTACACAGTACACAAATGTACATACCGTTAAAGCCCCTATTTTCAAGGCATAATGGGATAGGGGTACAGTTTACCGATGAACCTACAGGCAACCTTGACAGCAAAAACGAACGTATGATTTTTGAAGAGTTGAAAAAACTTACAGAGCTTGGCAAGGGCGTTCTTGTTGTCAGCCATAATGATGCCGTAACCGATTTTGCAAACAGAATTTGCGTTATGAAAGACGGCGTTTTAGAGGAAAATTAAAATGAAAAATAAAAAACTCGGTATGCTTGTTAAAGCCTCAATTCTTTCACGAAAAGGTGCAACAATATTTTTTTGTTGCTTTATGGTTATTGCAACCATTCTCGTTCTTGTGTCGGCAGGAGCGGTTATGCCGCTGAAAAATAATATTGACCAAAACATAAATAATCATATTCTTAACAGAGAGCTGAATTTTGAGATAAACGAAAATACTCCTCAAAATGAAATTGACGATACAATTTTAAGCATAAAAAGCATTGAACACATAACGAGTGTTTATAACGTGCCTGCCGAACTTGATGTGTCGGAAACTTCAGGAGTGCTGTTTTCAGCTTACACACTAAGTTATGTTCACGAGGGTTATAACCTTAAAATAACAAGCGGAAGAGCTTTCAAAGAGAATGAAGAAAATGTCGCAGTTGTTCCCGAAGTTTTAAAGGATTTTAACAGCGAAAGTCAACGAATCAATAAAATTGATGGCAAAACGCTTGTGGACAAAAATCTTGTTTTCGCTGATGAATCGGGCAAGGAACATAAGCTTAAAATTGTCGGAGTGTATAACACGTCTGACCCGATTTTTACAGGCAATCAAATTCTTATTCCACGCAACAGTTTGATTGAGTTCAATAATGAAGTTATTGCAAATGCCAAAGGTATGGCTTCAATAACTTCCGATAAGGCTTATAAAATTCTCGTTGATGATGCAAAAAATCTTGAAAGTGTACAATCCGAGGTTTCCTCATATTGCGAACCGTATACAATGGACTTGAACTTTGATTCTCAGTCATACAATGTCGCACTCATAATTATTATAGGTTCAATTGTATTTTTTGCATTGTTCGTAATTGCGGGACAGTATATGTTCGTCAAGAGCAACATAAGCAGACGAACCGAAGAACTTGCTTTGTATCGCTCACTCGGTTACAAGTCTAATCAACTTTTCTATATAATATTCGCGGAATATTTCCTTATCGGAATAATATCAATTGCAGTCGGTACAATTTTGACTGTGTTACTCGATATATTACTTATAAATCCGTACCTTATGAATCTTGTGGGCAATACAATAATGGAAATGACCGTGAATGTTTCGGCTGTTTATGTACTGCTGTTCCTCGTGATTTATTTGATTGTACTTGCAATCGTCAGCATTTGGGCAGTAAAACGCTCTGAAAAAACGGATTTAAGCGTGTTGCTTAGAGAAAGATAAATCTATAACAGAAATAAAACTCCATATTATTATCTAAAGCAGAAATTCTGAAAAAATTCGGGATTTCTGCTTTTTTTAAATTTCATTTAAAGTTTGTAAATTATTATATAGCCACAGTAAAGAAAAGGTAAAGACAGGGAGGTCTTGCAATGGGCGTTTAAAATATATTCAAGCGTTACGAACTTAAATTTATGCTGACAACACAGCAGTACATTAACAATCCGAAACCTATAAAAACATGAAGCCCCCACACATTTTCGTGTAGGGGCGGTTTTCTTAAACAAAGAAATTGTCCTTATAATTAATATCTTTCTCCGACAGCAACAATGACACTTCTGCCTGCCATATTAATCCGTCTGTCATAGAGAATAACATTTCTGTCCTCAAGGATTACATCCTGAGGCTCGTTGCCTGTGTTTACATAAAGCTTCCAGTGGTATCCTTCGGGAAGGTCGGGAAGCTCAACATTTACATAATCCCAATAAGCATTGATGCCAAAATAAACAAACTCGTCAAGCCCTTGTTGTTTAAGACTTACACCGGCATACATAACGCCAATCATTCTTGTATCATCGTAATACTTGGCACTCCACGCAACATTTGAATGGATGCTGACAGGCGGATAACTGCATGTTGCCTTGCCTCTGCTGTCTGTAATAATATGGAATCTCTTTCTGAAAGCAATCATATATTTAAAAAATTCAAATACATCCTTATGCTTTTCTTTTCTTGTCCAGTCAAGCCATGAGATAATGTTGTCCTGACAGTAAGCATTGTTGTTGCCGAACTGAGTGTTGCAGAATTCATCACCTGCAAGGAAAAGAGCAGGTCCCTGACTGCACATAAGGGTTGCAAAAGCATTCTTTATCATTTTGATACGTAGCTTGTTGATATTGTAATCATTTGTATCACCCTCGGCACCGCAGTTCCAGCTGTTGTTGTCATTAGCACCGTCAGTATTGTTCCAGCCGTTTTCGAGATTGTGCTTTTCGTTGTATGAATACATATCATAAAGAGTAAATCCGTCATGACAGGTAAGAAAGTTTACCGACGCATTGTAGCCTCTGTAGGTAGGGTCATACAAATCTCTTGAGCCTGTAATTCTCTGAGCCGCATCCCATGCAAGGTGGCTGTCGCCTTTAAGAAATTTTCTGAGGTCGTCACGGTATCTTCCGTTCCATTCAGCCCATCTGTTCCATGACGGGAAACTGCCGACCTGATAAAGTCCGCCTGCGTCCCATGCCTCTGCAATAAGCTTTACTCCGCCGAGAATCGGATCAAACGCAAGGCTCTTGAGAAGCGGAGGCTTATCCATAGGAGTACCGTCCTCGTTTCTTCCCAAAATTGACGCAAGGTCAAAACGGAAACCGTCAATGCGGTATTCTGTTACCCAATAACGCAGACAGTCGAGTATAAACTGCTGAACAATCGGCTGATTGCAGTTGAGAACATTGCCGCAGCCGCTGAAATTGTAATACTTTCCGTCCGGAGTGAGCATATAGTAAATGTTGTTGTCAATGCCCTTGAACGAGAAATACGGTCCCATTTCATTGCCCTCTGCCGTGTGGTTGAACACAACATCAAGGATAACTTCAATTCCGTTTTCGTGAAGCTCACGAACAAGCTGTTTAAGCTCTCTGCCTTCGTGATGATGCTCGTGGTCGCTCTCATAGCTTGTGTTCGGAGCAAAAAAACATACGGTGTTATAGCCCCAGTAATCGTAGAGCTGACGATCGTCATAATTACGATACGAGCCCATTTCGTCAAACTCAAAAATAGGCATCATTTCAACGGCATTTATGCCCAGTTCTTTAAGATAGGGAATTTTTTCACGGATACCTGCGAATGTACCTTTGTTTTTAACGCCTGAGGAGCCGTCCTGAGTAAAGCCTCTTACATGCAATTCATAAATAATAAGCTCTTCAAACGGAAGCTTCGGCTGAGTGCAGTTGCCCCAGTCATAGTCGCTGTTTACAACTCTTGCCTTATAAACACCCTCATGCTCCTGTTTTTTACCCCAGCCGCTCTGACCGATTACAGCCTTTGCGTATGGGTCAAGAATGTATTTCTTTTTATCAAAAATAATTCCTTTTTCGGGTTCATACGGACCGTCAAAGGAATATGCATACTCAAAATCAATCTCATCAAGACCGAACACGAGCATTGAATAGGTGTTGCCGATTTTGTAAGAATCCGGAAATCTGAGCCTTGCATACGGAAATTTTGCATAAGGTCTGAATAAAAGCAATGTACACTCAACGGCATAAACCGAATGAATAGTAAAGTTCACACCGCCGGAAACGGTTGTTGCACCGTTTAAAAGAAAGTTGCCGGGTCTGACATCGAAACCACCTACATTATCGGTTGGCTTTAAATCCCTCAACATAATATTCAATCCCCCTAAGTTACTTTCAAAAAAAACAAAAATTCAGTCAAACACAACATATGTCTATTTTATCATATTGTGTGATTTATTCAACACACTATTTGCAAAAATATAGTCAAATCTTGTCATCACGATTAAAAAGCAGTATTTTTACACAAAAAAAGACCGGAATAAAAAATATATTCGGTCTTTTTAATCATTTGCTTACGCTTATTGTCAACCTATAAAAGTAAATCTGTCTGTTTTTCTGCCGTCAACATCAACTTTTTCGGCAAACATTTCGACAGGTCTTGCCCACACTTCACTTGTGTTGTGGAGATTTCTGTAAATTACAAGTTTTTCACCTGTTTCGCTGTGGGTTGCAAAGTTGATAACCTCATATTCGCCACCCTTGAAATGTAGGTAAATACCCGGCTTGATTTCTTTTGTCGTATTTTCGGCATTGTCCGAATTGCTTTCACAGCAATTTTCTGTTTTAACAGCTTTAACTGAAGTTTCTTCATTTGCAGGAGCTTCGTCAATTTCAGCTGCCCTGCAATCTGTATTGTCTGCATTGAAATCAACCCTGAAACTTCCGTCATTAACAACAAGAATCCTTGACTGATACGGCTGCATTTCAATTTCATAGTAACCGTTTACATCAATAACTTCGTTGCCGTTGAGAACATCTGTAAGCTTTGCGTTGCAGCCTGTGTCAAAACCGATTCTTTCAACACGGTCTGTAAGGTTGAATGCAACAAAAACAGTCTGATTGTCGGTTTTTCTTCTGTATACAAGCTTTTCATTCTGAATATTTATGTTTTCAAAATCGCCGTACTTGAGAGCTTCGAGTGCAAGTCTTACTACACCGAGTTTTTTGATATGCTCAAGAAGTTCATAGTTCGGATTCGGAATGGAATCAAGATCAAGACAGGGACGAAGCTCATAATCGCTGTAGGCAGTTCTCATACCCTCAATGCCGAATTCACTTCCGTAGTAAATTGACGGTACTCCGGGCATTGTATACATCATCGTGTAAACATTGTTGAGATGATTTTTGTCTTTAAGCATACTTGCAACACGGTTTACATCGTGGTTATCAACGAAATTATATGTGTAGATATTTCTGTAAATACCGCCGTTAGCAAACTGTCTGTTAAGAGAATGAGCAATTTCAAAATAGTTGTGGTCATTATGGCTTGAATAAATGCCTTTGTAGCATTCGTAGTTTGTAACCGAGTCAAGCACATCGGGATTTGCCCAATGATTGTAATCGCCGTGGGTAATCTCGCCGTAGAGCCAGAAATCGGACTTTTTCTCTTTGCAAACATTTTTTAATTTCTTGAAAAATTCAATGTCAATGCAGTCAGCCGCATCAAGGCGAAGTCCGTCAATATCAAACTCATCAATCCAAAATCTTGCACAGTCAAGAAGATAGTTTACTACTTCGTCATTGTGGAGATTAAGCTTTACAAGGTCGTAGTAACCTGCCCAGCCCTCATAGCTGAAACCGTCATTATAAGGACTGTTGTTCCGGAAGTTTAAATTTTCAAACCAAGACGCATATCTTGAATTTTCACGGTTCTGCTGAACATCTTTAAAGGCAAAGAAATCTCTTCCCACATGATTAAAAACGCCGTCAAGCATAATTCTGATGCCGTTATCGTGAAGTGTTTTGCAAATTTTTTTAAAAGATTCGTTGTCACCGAGCCGACAGTCGATTTTTTTATAATCAATAGTATCATAGCCGTGTTTTGAACTTTCAAAAACAGGGTTGAAAACAAGTGCGTTTACCGACATTGACTTCATATGGTCAATCCAGCCGTAAATTTTGTCAAGTCTGTATTCCTGTTTGAAATCATTCTCCTTTGGTGCTCCGCAAAAACCGAGCGGATAAATATTATAAATTACGGATTCATTTATATATCCCATTATATTATCTCCTTTTTGCACAGAATGAAGCGATGTACGAATGCAGTGTTTTGTGTACATTAGTCATAATTATAACACTAAAATTTCTATTGTGCAACTGAATAATTTGTGTTACAATGTAACATATTGATGATTTAAAAATGATTTTAAAAAAATCTCGGAGGAACAAAATGCTCAAAATACCCGAAAACAAAACAAGAAAAAAATTAAGAATCACACTTTGCGTGCTTTATCTCGTTGAAATCGTACTCTGTGCGTTGCCGTATTTCCAGTACATTGATGAAAAAAATGTACTCCATTCTTATTCCGTATTTGATATTATGTCTGTATGGGGACTCAGCGGTTCAAATGATGCGGTTTTTAAGTATTCGCTCTTTATGCCGATTTTCTTCATTATTCCGATTGCAGGATTTTTCTTCTGCGCTCTTGACAAAGAACGCAATATGAAGAATATCGTTTCAATCATCTGCTGTCTGCTCGGTGTGCTTTCAATTCTCACAATGGTAAGCTATACAATCAGCCTTGCTTCTGTAATTGCAGTCCTTTTGTACATTCTCATCTGCTTTCTCACAACGCTTTCAATCTTTGCAAGATTTACCGACAAAGATGCTACGAAAGCTCCTGTTAAGCAGAAAAACACAGACCCGAACAGGGAAGTGTAATTTTACAAATTAAAAGTTGAAAACGCAAAATTGAAAATTTCGGTCGGGAACACAGCTTGCTTAATGCAAAGCATTGTTTTCCCGACTTTATTTTATAAAATTAAAACACGGCAGTTCATTATCTGAAATGATTGCCGTGTTTATTTTTGCCGATTTAAATTTTAAAATTCCGTCAGAACAATGTGTGCCTGAGAATTATCGAGGACTAACGGCTTATCCATATCAACTCTCTTTAATTCTCCGTAGAGTCTGCCGAAAATTACGGTTGTTTTGTCCATATATGCCGCCATAGCCTCGCCTTTTACGGTGAACGGCTTGAATGTAATGTCAACTGCCGAATATCCCGCCTTAAAGTACCACGGTCTGTCAAGCTTTCCGCCTGTGCTTTTAACATTTATCTGCGACAGTTTTACAAGATGACCGTCTGTGAAAAAGCAATTTTCGTTGCCGTAACGGTTGTCACCGACTCTGCTTGCAAGACAGAGGGAAAAGCGTTTTCCGTCAATAAAGCAGTCGGAGCTTAATCTCTGATAATTATGCTTTCTCGGCTTTGAAAAGCGTGTCCAGTCAAAGTAAGCGTTTGTGGTTGTTTCGTTTAAAGAATATTCCATACCGCCAACACGGATAATTCCGCCTGCGACAAATTTGGGAACAAAGCGTTTGAGATAAAAATATTTTCTGTCTCTCTCAAACGGTGCAATTTCGTTAAGACTTTCGCCCGCCGTCTTTTTGAGATTAATGTTAAAGTAAAGATTTTTTATGCCGCCAAAGTCGATAAAATCACATTTTAAAAATCTTCCGTTCGGTGTGTTTGTCAACTGCAGCTGAAGCCTTTTGTCCGTGTACAAAAGCTCTCCCGAACTGCCCGATTCGGGAAGCTCGTTCTTGCTGAAAACAAATTTCTTTACAACACAATCATAAATCACACCGCCTCTTTTAAGGTCGGCAACCGCAATTTTTACCGCAAATTCCATGCCTAAATTTTCAACCGAAAGATAGAGCGAAACCTCTGTGTTGCTTATGAAATAGCAATCCCTTTCGCTGTGTTTTCCGCTTGTTTTGCTCTGTTCGCTGTTATATTCAAAAACAGGCGTTCTTGCCCAGCCTGCACACATAACCTCTCCGTTTTCTTCAAAAACATTATGCTTTTCGGTTATCTCATGTTGCAAAACAATCCCTCCGTGTTCTCGTTTTTAAAATTTTCCATAAAATCACACCATACAATATACACAAAATAATTATGCTTTTCAAGAATTATAACAAAACTGTAAATTTCGTTTTCTGCTGTCAACGGTATATGTACTAATTTTCGGATTTCATGAATAATATGTAATAATATCATATACCTGTGAGGGCGGTTTTTATGAAGAAATTTGTCATTTTGCTTTTAATCTGCTTATGTTTTCTGCTTTGTTCATGCAGTGCCGACACATCGGGATATCAAAACGAGCTTACCTGCACAGACTGGAGTGCAGAGCTTGACGGGGGCGGAAAGATAAGCCTTTCGTTTGACGGTGGCAATGCGTCCCTTATTATGATGAGCGGAAAAGACAAGGCGGAGCTTTGCGGAAAATATGTTGCCGATGATACAACGCTTGTCATATTTGTGCCGAAACTTTACCGAAACTACACCTTTGAATATATTCCCCACGGAAAAAAGCTTGATTTGTCATACAACGGTTCAAAAATCACGCTCAGCCGTGCCGATAACACGCAAAAAACCGAGTAAATCAGCCGTTCAATGTTTCTTATGTACATTTTGAGCGGAATACGCAGATTAACGAATAATTTTATTGATAAATAAAGTTGTGTGTGTTATAATGTTTTAAGCTATGTTATTATGCCATTTTTGGATTTTTTCGGAGGTATTGTTTTGGTAGTGTTTGGAATTGATCCCGGATATGCCATTGTAGGTTGGGGAGCAATCAATTTTCAATCGAATACATATAAAACTCTTGGTTACGGTGCAATTGAAACTGTTGCCGGAACTGATTTTAACAAACGGCTTGAGTATATCTATGACGAAACCTATGCTATTCTCAACAGATGTCGCCCCGATGCTCTTGCAATCGAAAAACTTTACTTTCAGACCAATCAGAAAACGGCTATCAATGTTGCTCAGGCAAGGGGAGTAACCCTGCTTGCGGCACAAAAACTTAAAATACCAATCTTTGAGTACACTCCTCTTCAGGTCAAAACGGCTGTAACGGGATACGGCAAGGCTAAAAAACCGCAGGTTATGGAAATGACCGCAAGGCTTTTAAAGCTGAAAGAAATTCCGAAACCCGATGATACCTGTGACGCACTTGCAATTGCAATCTGTCACACACAGGCGGCAGGCTCACAGCTCAGAAGAGTAATGTACGGAAAGGGACTTTAAATATGCTTTATTCCGTAAGAGGAAAACTTATTGCTATAGAATCAAATGCGGCGGTAGTAGAGTGCGGCGGTGTCGGATATATGTGCCAGACTACAATGAACACACTCAAAGCCGTAAAGCTTAACACAGAGGTAACGCTCTACACCTACCTTAATGTAAGGGAAGATGCGGTTGACCTTTTCGGCTTTGCAACAAAGGCAGAGCTTGAAACCTTTAAAAACCTCATCAGCGTAAGCGGTGTAGGTCCAAAGGCAGGACTTGCGGTTTTGTCGGAGCTCAGTCCCGAACAGGTTGCAATGGCAATTGCCTCCGATGACCTCAAAACAATTACAAGAGCACAGGGAATAGGCAAAAAAATTGCACAGAGAATTGTTCTTGAACTCAAGGACAAGCTTGCAAAAGCGGCTAAAGAGGACAGTTCCTTTGCACAGGCGGCACAGAACAGCGTGAATGTTTCAACGGGAAATGTTCCGAAAGCAATCGAGGCACTCGGAGTTTTGGGCTATTCTCCGTCGGATGTTTCGCCCGTACTCGCAACACTCGACAGCGCCTTGCCTGTTGAACAGCTTATTTCGCTCACATTAAAACAGATGGGAAGACAGTAACATATGAGTAAAATGGAATTCTCGGATGAATTTGATTTTGAAAACAGAATAACCGATACTTCCGAAATTCCCGAAGATACGGCAGAGAGCGACAACCCTCTGCGACCGAAAACACTTTCGGAATACATAGGACAGGAAAAGGCAAAGGAAAACCTCAAGGTTTTTATCGAGGCGGCAAAAATCAGAGGCGAAACCCTTGACCATGTACTGCTCTACGGCCCTCCGGGACTCGGTAAAACAACTCTTTCGGGAATCATTGCGAATGAACTCGGTGTGTCAATGAGAATAACCTCAGGCCCTGCAATTGAAAAGCCGGGCGACCTTGCGGCATTGCTTACCAACCTTAACGAGGGCGATGTGCTTTTTATTGACGAAATTCACAGACTGAGCCGTTCCGTTGAAGAAATACTTTACCCTTCAATGGAGGACTTTGCAATTGATATCATCACGGGTAAAGGTCAGATGGCGGCTTCGTATCATCTGCCGTTGCCAAAATTTACACTTGTCGGAGCAACCACAAGAGCAGGTCAGCTGACCGCTCCTTTGCGTGACCGCTTCGGTGTGGTGTTAAGACTTGAACTCTACACTCCCGAGGAGCTTGCACAGATTGTTGAAAGAAGTGCCGGAATCCTCGGAATAAAAATTGAACATGACGGTGCGCTTGAAATTGCGTCCCGTTCAAGGGGAACACCACGAATTGCAAACCGACTTTTAAAGCGTGTGCGTGACTTTGCACAGGTCATGTCAAACGGCGTCATCACACTTGAAACCGCAAGGACAGCACTTGACAGACTCGAAATTGACGAACTCGGTCTTGACCGCAACGACAGAAGAATGCTTGAGGCAATCGTTCGTTTTTACAACGGCGGTCCTGTCGGACTTGAAACACTTGCGGCGGCAATCGGTGAAGAGGCTGTAACAATCGAAGATGTCTATGAACCGTATCTTTTGCAGATAGGTTTTGTCAGCAGAACACCGAGAGGCAGATGCATAACTGCCGAGGCTTGCAAGCATCTCGGCTGTGAATTTCCTAAGGGCGTTGTAAATGCACAGCCAACACAGCCGACTCTCTTTGGTGACAGGGAGTCATAAATCAGTCACAATATGAGTGTATAATTCAACAGAGCGCAAGGCTTTTACTTGGGTTATACCGAAAATTGCAGTTTTGAAAATTTACAATCTACAAATTATTTAACGGAGGAATATATATATAATGGGAAGATTATTTGGTACAGACGGTGCAAGAGGTGTTGCAAACGCAGAGCTTACACCCGAACTTGCAATGAATATAGGCAGAGCGGCGGCAATGGTTCTTATCAGCGATGAGGTTGAACACCCCACAATTTTAATCGGTAAGGACACAAGACTTTCGGGCGATATGCTCGAGGGCGCACTTATTGCAGGACTTTGCTCGGTAGGTGCAAATGTTCACATTCTCGGGGTAGTTCCTACTCCTGCGGTTGCTTATCTTGTAGGCAAATACAATGCCGATGCAGGTATTATGATTTCCGCATCACACAACCCGTTTGAATTTAACGGTATCAAAATTTTCAGTTCTGACGGATGCAAGCTCCCCGATGCCCTTGAAAACAGAATTGAAGAAATCGTACTTGACCATGTTGTTCCGTATGCATCTGCAACAGATGAAAATATCGGCAGAGTAACATATGATACAGAGGCGGCTGATTTGTATATTGACCACCTTGTTTCGGCAGTTGACTGCGACTTTGAGGGTATGGAAATCGCACTTGACTGCTCAAACGGTTCTTCTTCAAGAACAGCCGAAAAGCTTTTCACAAAGCTTGGTGCAAAGGTTCATATGCTTTTTGACGAGCCTGACGGTGTGAACATCAACCGTGACTGCGGTTCAACTCATATGAGCAAATTGCAGAAGTATGTTCGTGAACACAAGCTTTCATGCGGTCTTGCATTTGACGGTGACGCCGACAGATGTCTTGCGGTTGACGAAAGCGGAAACCTTGTTGACGGCGATTACCTTATTGCAATCTGTGCAAATGATATGAAGCAGAGAGGCGTACTCAAAAAGAATGCCGTTGTCGGAACAATTATGACAAACATGGGCTTTAACAAGTTTTGCGAAGAAAACGATATGCACTTTGTTTCAACAAAGGTTGGCGACAGATATGTTCTTGAGGCTATGATGCAGGAGGGCTACAATATCGGCGGCGAGCAGAGCGGTCACATCATTTTGCTTGACTATGCAACAACAGGCGACGGTCAGCTTTCAGGTGCAATGATTCTCAGCATTATGAAGAGAACAGGCGAAAAGCTCAGTCAGCTTGCAAAGATTATGGAGCGTTTGCCGCAGGTGCTCATTAATGTAAAGGTCAGCAGAGAGGGCAAGCTCTCATTCTATACAGACAGGGAAATCAAGGCTGAAATCGAAAGAGTTAGTGAAATCCTCGGTGACAGAGGCAGAATCCTTGTTCGTGTGTCGGGAACAGAACCTCTCGTAAGAGTAATGCTCGAGGGCGAAAACCTCGAAGAAATTCAGAACCTTGCGGAAGAAGCCGCACAGGTAGTAAGGGAAAGACTTGCATAATGCGATTATCTGATAAATGGAAAGATTATGAACTTATAGATACCTCTGACGGGGAAAGACTTGAAAGATGGGGAGATATAATCCTTATCCGTCCCGATCCGCAGATTATCTGGTCAAGCGAAAAGAAAAATCCTCTTTGGTATTCGGCACATGCCCGTTACCACCGCTCAAATCGTGGCGGAGGAAGTTGGGAGCAGTACAAAAAAGTTCCCGACCGCTGGACTGTAAATTACGGCGACCTCGTTTTCAACATCAAGCCTATGGGATTCAAGCACACGGGTGTGTTCCCCGAACAGGCAGTTAATTGGGATTTTGCCGCAGAAAAAATTAAAAACGAAAACAGACCGCTTAAAATTCTCAACCTTTTTGGTTACACAGGATGTGCAACTCTTGCGTGTATGAACGCAGGTGCAACCGTTTGCCATGTTGACGCATCAAAGGGCATGGTTCAGTGGGCAAAGGAAAATGCCGCATCAAGCGGTATTGCCGACAGACCTGTCCGTTGGCTCGTTGACGATTGCGTGAAATTTGTACAGCGTGAAATCCGCCGTGGCAACAGGTATGACGGAATCATCATGGATCCTCCGTCATACGGCAGAGGTCCGGGCGGTGAGGTCTGGAAACTTGAAGAACAGCTTTATTCACTCGTAACCCTGTGCAAACAGGTTCTCTCAGACAATCCGCTGTTTTTCATTCTCAATTCCTACACAACGGGACTTTCTCCCGCTGTAATGGAGTATTTGCTCGGAGTTCTTTTGCAGAAGGACTTCGGCGGAAAAGTATCAAGCGATGAAATAGGACTGAAGGTGAGCGACACGGGACTTGTATTGCCGTGCGGCTCAACCGCAATATGGGAGAAATAATAAATGAGCTTTATTTCACTTGACAACATCAGCTTTTCATATTCCGACATTGAAAGCGGTCAGCCGTACAAAAATGCGGTTGACGGTGTTTCTCTCAATATCGAAAAGGGTGAATTTGTTGCCCTTCTCGGTCACAACGGATGCGGAAAGTCAACTGTTGCAAAACATCTCAACGCAATGCTATTGCCGGATAAGGGCAAAGTGTATGTTGACGGAGATGACACATCAGATGAAAACAAGACATATGACATAAGAGAAAAAGTGGGACTTGTACTTCAAAATCCCGACAACCAGCTTGTTGCAAGCGTTGTTGAGGAAGATGTTGCTTTTGGCCCCGAAAACCTCGGAATACCGCCAAAGGAGATCCGACAGAGGGTTGATGATGCCCTCAAAGCCGTTGATATGTACGATTACCGTGAACACGCTCCGTTCAAGCTTTCGGGTGGTCAGAAACAGCGTATTGCAATTGCGGGAATTCTTGCAATGCAGCCGCAATGCATAGTTCTTGACGAACCCACGGCAATGCTTGACCCTAACGGCCGTGACGAGGTAATGACAACGCTTTTAAAACTCAACCGTGAAAAGAATATGACGGTTGTCCTCATCACACACTATATGGAAGAGGCAGTCCTTGCCGACAGAGTTGTCGTTATGGACGCAGGAAAAATCCTTACTCAGGGTACGCCCGAAGATGTTTTTTCACAGGCGGAGTTGCTCAAAAAGCACCGTCTTGATGTTCCGCAGGCAACAGAGCTTGCATACAGACTCAGGGGGTGCGGAGTGAAATTTGACAAACTTCCTCTCAATGCAGAGCAATGTGTAAAAATGCTTGAGGAGGTGCTGTCATGAGCAAGGTGCTTGAACTGAAAAATTTAAGCTATGTCTACGGAACAGGCACTCCGTTTGAGAAAACCGCTGTCAATAATTTGAGCCTTTCAATTGAAAAAGGCGAGTTTATCGGCATTATGGGACACACGGGCTCGGGCAAGTCAACACTTGTTCAAATGCTCAACGGACTTATGAAACCAACTTCGGGACAGGTTCTTCTTGACGGCGAGGATATCTGGGCAAATCCCAAGGATATCAGAAAAATCCGTTTCAAAGTCGGAATGGTATTTCAGTATCCCGAATATCAGCTTTTTGAAGAAACCGTTGCCAAGGATATCGCATTCGGCCCTACGAATATGGGCAAGAGCGGTGCAGAGCTTGAAAAAGCGGTAAATGACGCCGCAAGATTTACCGGACTTAAAGATGAACTTCTTGAAAAATCTCCGTTCGACCTTTCGGGAGGTGAAAAGAGAAGGGCGGCAATTGCAGGTGTTATAGCAATGAATCCCGAGGTCCTCGTTCTTGACGAACCGACCGCAGGTCTTGATCCTATGGGCAGAGATGTGCTGTTGAGCCAGATTGTGCAGTATCACAAGGAACGCAAAAACACCGTTATCCTTGTATCCCACAGCATGGAAGACATTGCTAGGGTTGCCGATAAGATAATTGTTATGAACAAGTCAAACCTCGTTATGTTTGATAAGACAAAAGAAGTTTTCTCAAAGGGACGAGAGCTTGAAAAAATAGGACTTCGAGTACCGCAGATAACAAAGATTATGCTTGAACTGCGTGAAAAAGGTTTTAATGTTCCCGAAGGAATACTTACTGTTGATGAGGCAATGGACTGTATTTCCTCACTGCTTGACAAGGAGGGTAAAATATGGTAAGAGATGTTGCGTTCGGTCAGTATTTTCCTGCGAACAGCGTAATCCACAAATGTGATCCCCGTGCAAAGCTGATTATGCTTGTCGGATTTCTCGTAATTATTTTCTGTACTTTTAATTATGCTTCGCTTGCGCTTGTTGTGCTTTTTACCGCACTTTTTGTTGCGGCAAGCAAGGTGCCTGCAAAGTTCTATTTCAAAAGCATGAAAGTAATTATATTTATTATAATAGTAACCTCAATTCTCAATGTGTTCTACGGTTCGGGTGATCCGCTTGTACAATGGGGAATTTTCAAAATTACCTTAAACGGCATTAACAGAGCAATTTTTGTTTCGGTAAGAATCATATGTCTTATCCTTGCAAGCTCCTGTCTTACATTCACAACCTCTCCGACAGAGCTTACGGACGCAATCGAAAGACTGATGAAGCCGCTTGCAAAACTGCACTTTCCCGTTCACGAGATTGCAATGATGATGTCGCTTGCTTTAAGATTTGTTCCCACACTTCTTGAAGAAACCGACAAAATTACTCAGGCTCAAAAGGCACGAGGTGCCGATATGGAGTCGGGTAATATTATTCAGAGGGTAAAGGCGTTTATCCCTATTCTTATTCCGCTTTTTGTTTCGGCATTCAGAAGAGCCTATGAGCTTGCAACAGCTATGGAGTGCCGTTGCTACCGTGGCGGAACAGGAAGAACACGAATGAAAACTATTCATATGGCAAAGCGTGACTATGTATCTTTTGTAATGGTCGCACTTCTAATCGGCGGAGTGATTTTATGCAACATATTCCTGCCTGCGGCAGTTTAAGAAATCTTCTTCTCACAATTTCATATGACGGAAAAAAGTTTCACGGCTGGCAGATTCAGCAGAACGCAATGACGGTTCAGGAGGCTTTTCAAACTGCTCTTTCAAAGATTATCGGCAATGACTTTGATGTAAAGGGATGCAGTCGCACAGACAGCGGAGTTCACGCAAATATGTACTGCATCAGCCTTAAAACAGAGCATCCTATAAAGCCCGAAAGACTCAAGGCGGCGCTTAACCGCTGGCTGCCGCTAAGCATTGCGGTTCTTGACTGCAAAGAGGTTGCACCCGATTTTCACGCCCGCTATTCCTGCACAAGCAAGGAATATATCTACAAAATCTGGAACAGCGAGGTGCGAAATCCGTTTCTTGACGGATACGCACTTCATTACAGATACAAAATTGACGAAAATCTGCTTGACAAAGCCGCTCAGGCATATGTCGGCAGACACGATTTTACTTCCTTTTGCACGCTTGATAACCGTGAAAAAGGGGATATGACCAGAAATGTAAAAGCCTTTTCGGTAACCCGTGAGGGCGACCTTGTTACAATGAAGGTTGAGGCTGACGGCTTTTTGTACAATATGGTTCGTATTATGGTGGGAACACTTCTCAGGATTCAACAGGGTAAAATTGCTCCCGATGAAATTCCCTCCATTATAGAAAAGAAAAACAGAAAATATTCGGGTCCCACCGCACAGGCTTGCGGATTGTACCTGAATCGTGTGAATTATGAAAATGACAACAGTTCACAAAAAGGAGTGAACGCTGATGTTTAAAAAATTTAAAGGACATTATTCAAAACGAAAGACACATAAAACCGACAGAGATGTAATGAGCTATGAGGATATGCCTCTTGACGATTATGAACAGGAAAAAACCGAAATGTCGCCGCAGGCTGTCAAGAAAATCGTACTCGGTGCGTGTATTGCCATTGCGGCAGGACTTATAGTTTTTGCCTTTGCAAACCGTGACAAGCTCACATGGGAGAATATCTCGAACTGGTGGACTTATGATGTACTCGGAAATGCCGGTCACGGCTATCCCGTTGACATTATCGGTTCCGAGGTTTCATCGGGCAACTTTGCAGTGTCACAGGGACATGCCGTGTATGCATCGGACACCTCGTTCGTAACCCTTACAAATTCGGGTACAGAGGTTGCACGACTTCAGCTTACACATTCAAATCCCGTAATGAAAAACAATGAAAACAGATTTCTCACATACGGAATCGGCAGTGCAAGCTATGAGATAAGCAGTTTTGACGAAACGCTTTACTCAGGCAATGCCGAAAATAAAATATACACAGGTGATGTTGCCTCAAACGGTACATACTGTCTTGTTACCGAGGACAACGGTTATCTTACAACGCTGTATGCCTACAGCAAAAATAATAACAGAATTTACAAATATTCTTTTTCGGAGTATTATATAACTTCGGTAGCAATTAACAAGGACGGCTCCGGTTGCGTTGCCACAGGTGTGTCCAGTGATAAGGGTTCAGCGGTAACGGGCGTTTATGTGCTTGATTTTTCACAGGAAAAGCCTGTTTCAACCTACAAAATTTCGGGTGACAGCGTGCTTGATTGCAAGTATCTGACCTCAGATACGGCGGTTCTTGTGGGCTCACAGGCAAGCTATATTGTTAAAAAAGGTGAAAAGAATTACAAAACAGTAAGCTATGAGGATAAAACTCTTTCAAATTACTGCTTTAACACAGATACATCAACCTATACAATGGCTCTTTCAAGGAGCGGTGACGGAAGAAGTGTTGCTCTCATAAGCTATAACAGCAACGGCGAGGCACAGTACACAATAAATACCGAACACAAAGCCGATTCGCTTTCTGTCTACAAGGGTACGGTTGCAATCCTTGACGGAAATGTTGTTTACGGTTATAATCAAAATGGCGATTTGCTTTATTCGACAAATTCGGGAACCGGTTCAAAAAAGATTGTGCTTGCCTCGGACTACACCGCTTACATTCTCAGCGTAAATCAAATTAGGTTTATTGACCTTGACAGTGTATCGAGCGACGATACCGCTCAAACTTCAAAACAGGAGTAATAAATTTGGTTGCAGATATAATTATTATTGCCGTGTTTGCGCTTTTGTTTTTTATTGATTTCAAGCGTGGCATAGCAATTACAATTCTCAATGTTGCAGGTGTGGCTCTCACGGGCTTTCTTGCATATCACATTTCAAATTTTCTTGCATCGTGGGTTTATACGGCATTTGTTCAGCAGACCTTAACAACAAATCTGCAACAAATGATTGACACTCAGGGCATCAACTCAGCCATTGCAAACAGTTTTTCGGCTTTGCCAAACTGGGTTATGGGAATGCTCGGATTCTTCCTTTCAATTTTCGGATTGGATTCAAGTGTCTATACAAACGATTTTCAGGTTCCGAACTCTGCCGCAGCGGCGGTGTCAACTTCGGTGGAAAATCTTATTCAGCCGGTTATCACAGGAATGTTCCGCTTGGTTATCGGTGTAGTTATATCAATAATTATCTTTATAATTATAAAAATTCTTGTTAAAAAACTTGCAAGAGTGTTTAAAATACCCGTGGTGAAACAGATTAATAAGCTTCTCGGCGGTGTGTTGGGACTTGCAGAGGCGGCAATCCTTGTATTTTTTGCCGTTAATATCTTTTCGGGAGTGCTTGAGTTTTCAAATCCCGAAATGCTTAATAACCCGATGATTTCGGGTACTGTTTTTAAATTTTTCAGCGTTGCAGTCTAAATGAAGAAACAGGAGGGAACAGTAATGGAAAAAGAAAAAGATGTGTGGAGCTTTAAAACATCCGATTTGGTTACTATACCTAATATTATAACTTATGTAAGATTTGTGCTTATAATCCCGTTCGTATATTTTTTCCTTGCGGAACAGTATATATATGCGGCAATATGTATAGGTTTGTCGGGACTTTCCGATTGCTTTGACGGAATGGCTGCCAGAAAACTCAATCAGGTAACTCCTCTCGGAAAAATCCTTGATCCCATTGCAGATAAGGTAACGCTTTTTGCGGTAGTTATCTGTATGGTGATTTATGTGCCTATAGTTCTTCCGATTCTTGTAACACTTCTGGTCAAAGACCTTATTATGCTCCTCGGCGGTGCAGATTTAATCAAAAAAAGACTCACTCCGCCTTCTGCAAACTGGTACGGAAAGGTCGGAACAATTATTTTCTACTTTTCCGTATGTCTTATCGTATTTCTCAAGGCCTTTTTTGCCTACGAAAATATGGTGCTTGATCTGATATTGCTTTCGGTTACAGCCGCATCCATGCTATACGCTTTGTATCGTTACGGCAAAATCTATTTTGCAATGATTAAGGAGTACAACGAATCACTTAAAAAGACAGCTGACATTAAAAATAAATAAATTCCGACAAATAAATATTGAATTATTTGTTAAACAGTTGTATAATTCTTATATTACCATGACAGCAAATGTGCAATTTGGTGTCCTAAAAAGGAGTATGCTATGCTTTGTACAAGATGCGGAAAACGGCCTGCGGTTGTTTTCGTTTCAAATAATAATTCCAAAGACGCCCCGACGGCAGGTTATTGCCTTACCTGTGCAAAAGAGCTTGGAATCAAGCCGGTTGAGGATCTTATCAGCAAAATGGGTATCTCGGACGAGGACCTTGAAAATGTTCAGGATCAGATGAACACCCTCATGAACAGTATGGGTGACGGCGATATGTCGCAGCTTATGGAACAGCTTGGTGCGGATAACCTTGCCGAGCAGATGGGCGATTTTGCTAAAGACGGTGACGGTAGCGAGGATGATGACTTCTCTCACGGTGCACCTGCATTCCCTGCATTTTTCAACAGTATGTTCGGCGGACAGAACAACAATGCAACAAATCAGGATAACAATAAAAAGGGCAAAAAAGAGAAAAAAGAAAAGAACAGAAAGCACATCAATCTTTACTGTGAAGACCTCACACGCAAGGCGAGAGAGGGCAAAATCGACCGCATTGTCGGCAGAGACAGCGAGATTGAGCGTGTAATTCAGATTCTTTCAAGAAGAACAAAGAACAATCCTTGCCTTATCGGTGAACCCGGTGTAGGTAAAACCGCTATTGCAGAGGGGCTTGCTCTCCGCATTGCCGCAGGAAATGTTCCTCAAAGACTTAAAAACAAGGAAATTCAGCTTCTTGACCTCACATCACTTGTTGCAGGTACTCAGTTCAGAGGTCAGTTTGAAAGCAGAATTAAAGGACTTGTTTCCGAAATCAAGGAGAACGGCAACATAATTCTCTTTATTGATGAGGTTCACAGCCTTGTCGGCACAGGTGACAACGAGGGTACAATGAATGCCGCAAATATCCTCAAACCGGCTCTTTCAAGGGGCGAGGTTCAGGTCATCGGTGCTACAACATTCAACGAATACAGAAAATATATCGAAAAGGATTCTGCTCTTGAAAGAAGATTTCAGCCCGTAAAGGTCGGCGAGCCTACAATTGCTCAGTCAATTGATGTTATCGCAGGCGTAAAAGGCTATTATGAGGCACATCACCGTGTAATTGTTGACGATGATATCGTTCGCAAGACGGTTGTCCTTTCCGAAAGATACATAACAGACCGTTTCCTTCCCGACAAAGCAATCGACCTTCTTGATGAAAGCTGTGCCTGTGCCGCTCTCCGCAACAAAAGCATGGAGCGTCACGATAAGCTTGAGGATGAAAGACAGAAGCTTCTTATCAGAAAGGACGCTCTTACAAATGCCGATGAGGTAAACTATGAACAGCTTGCCGAGGTCAACACAAGCCTTGCAAGAATTGACAGCGACCTTAAAGAAATTGACCCCGAAACTCTCGTTTCAAAGGTTACAGAGGAGGATATCGCCAAGGTAATCGAACTCTGGACAGGCATCCCCGCATCAAGAATCAAGGAAAATGAGCTTTCAAAGCTTGCCGACCTTGAGAACGAGCTTAAAAAGAAAATTATCGGTCAGGACGAGGCTGTAAAGGCTCTTGCATCTGCAATCAGAAGAAGCAGAGTTCAGATTTCACCTCGCCGCAGACCTGCATCGTTCATCTTTGTAGGTCCTACAGGTGTCGGTAAAACAGAGCTTGTAAAGGTTCTCAGCAAGGAACTTTTCGATACCCCCGAAACGCTTATCAGACTTGATATGAGTGAATTTATGGAGAAACATTCGGTTTCTAAAATTATCGGTTCACCGCCCGGATATGTCGGTTACGATGAGGCAGGACAGGTAACGGAGAAAGTTCGCCGCAGACCTTATTCGGTTCTCCTCTTTGATGAAATTGAAAAGGCTCATCCCGATGTTCTCAATATTTTGCTCCAAATTCTTGACGAGGGCAGAGTTACAGACGCTCACGGCAGAACAGTAAACTTTGAAAATACTGTTATCATTATGACATCAAATGCCGGTTCTGCATCAAAGGACAGCGCATTAGGCTTTGGCAAGACTGAAGAAGATGCCTCAAAAGAAAAGGTTATGAAGGCACTTTCCGAGTTCCTCCGTCCTGAATTTATCGCAAGAGTTGATGAGGTTATCGTATTCAACAGCCTTAAAAAGGACGATTTTGTTAAGATTGCAGACCTTATGCTCTCTGAGTATGTTCCGACTCTTGAGGAAAAGCACATCAAATTCACATTTGACGAAAAGGTTTGTCAGCTCCTTGCAGAAAAGTCATGCAACGGTGCAAGCGGTGCTCGTGACCTCAGAAATACAATTCGCAGAGAGGTTGAGGAGAAAATTGCAAACGCAATGATTGAGGCAGGTGCAGGCGGTGTTACTGCAATGCACCTTACAGCCGAAAACGGTGAGCCTGTTCTTCAGTCAATCTGATTTTTATGGTAAAAGTTAACACATAAAATTTCCGCATATCGGGCAGTCATCACGATTGCCCGATTTTTTTGTTACAATATAATTCTATTAAAGAACAATCCCGCACGGCGAGCCGCCATACCCAATTTGTGTAGATAGTTTGTAATATCAAAAAACATATTGTATCATTACTTTCGAGAGTCCAAAGAACGCTCATACGGTTGGATTACACAGACAATTGCAATGTTATGCTCGGGCATAATTTGTTTTGCATTATACAAACTGTCTACACGAGAGAAAAAACACAAGAGAAAAAGACGGCTGTGTAACATAATGTACACAGCCGTCTTTTGAAAATAAAATGAAAGAAAGATTAACCTTTTACAGCACCTGAAACAACACCCTCGATGATGTATTTCTGACAGGCAAAGTAGAAAATAATAATCGGAACGATACTCAGAACGATAAGCGCCATAATAGCACTTGTGTCCGTATGACCGTAACTGCCGTTAAGATACTGAATATGAATCGGAATAGTTTTATAATCCATATCAAGAATAAGATAGGGGAGAAGGTAGTCGTTCCAAATCCACATTGTTTCAAGGATTGCAACCGAAATAAAAGTAGGTTTCATAATCGGAAGAACAATACCGAAGAATGTTCTCAAAGGACCTGCTCCGTCAACATCTGCGGCTTCCTCAATTTCAACAGGAATTGATTTAACAAATCCCGAGAACATAAATACCGCAAGTCCTGCTCCGAATCCGAGGTATATAATCAAAATACCCCACGGAGTTGTAAGCTTGAGACTGTCGGCAGTCTTTGAGAGGGTAAACATTACCATCTGGAAAGGAATAACCATTGAGAAAATGCAGAAATAGTAGATGATTTTGCATATACGAGAATTTGAACGCTGCAAGTACCACGCACACATTGATGTGCAGAAAAGAATAAGCACAACACCGCCGATTGTAATGAAGAAGCTCCATACAATTGACTTCCAGAACGGATAGTTGCCGTGGAACATACCTGTCATATAGCTTTGAAAGCCCTGAAAACTGTTTGCATTCGGAAATTCAAAGATTGCACGGCTGATTGCCGCATTGCTCTTGAAGGAGTTCATCAGTACAATGAAAACGGGAGCAACATAGAATACTGACACAATAGAGAAGAGAATTGTTAAAATTTTCATTCCTACGGTTTGTTTTTTCTTTACAGGCCTATCCTTAGCCTTTGCTGCAACTTTTGCCATTACTGCTGAACCTCCTTTCTTCTTGTGAAGTAAAGCTGAATAAGGGCAATGATAACAACAATTACGAAGAAGATAACGCCCTCAGCCTGACCTACGCCACGAGAATTCTGGTTTGCATAGAATGTATTGTAAATATTGAGAGCCATCATTTCCGTCTGATAAACCATTGTACCGCTTCCCTGTGATACAATACCCGGAGCACCGCCTGTGAGGGCAAGGTTCTGGTCGAACAGCTTAAATGAGTTTGTAAGTGTAAGGAATGTGCAGATTGTGATGGAAGGCATCATCATCGGCAATGTTACATTTGTAAGCAACTGTTTTTTGCCTGCGCCGTCAATTTTAGCCGCCTCATAAAGATCATGAGGTACGCTCTGGAAACCGGCAATGTAAATAATCATCATATAACCTGCCTGTTGCCAGCACATAAGAATTACAAGTCCCCAGAAACCGAAGTTTGCGTTAAGCGCAAGGTTTGTTCCGTAATACTGAAGAATACCGTTAAAAATGTACTGCCAGATGTAGCCGAGAATGATACCGCCTACAAGGTTAGGAACAAAGAAAACAGTTCTGAATACATTTGAACCCCTGATTCCGAGCGTGAGTGCATACGCCACAAAAAACGCAATGAGGTTAATGAGTATAACCGATACTATAACAAACAGTACCGTAAACCAGAATGAATGTAAAAAGCCCTCATTCTGAAAGGCCTTGACATAGTTTCCGAACCCAATGAATACTGCGTCGCTTGTTGTTCTGAATTTACAGAATGAAAGGTAAATGCCGTTAAAGAACGGATATACAAAACCTATAAGGAAAGCAGCAAGAGTAGGAAGAACAAATATAAGAAAATAAATTTTTCTTTTAGGTTTTCTAAACATAATATTTTGCCTTTCCGTTCATAAGAAAGGGGGGCGGGAATGCCGCCCCCCTACCGAACCTGTTAAATTAAAACAGAAATCTTACAATCAGCCGTTAGCCTTTGCATATTCTGTTTTCCAACCCTGTACAAATGCAGTCTTAACAGCATCCCAGTCGCCTGTGCCTGCTGCATACTGTGTAAGAGCTGTGCCAACACCGTTTTTCCAATCTTCACTTGGCATTGTTGTGAAGTTCCAGCTTACCGGAGTTTTGCCTGCTGCTGTGAGCTCGTTATCAGCCTTAACAAACACATTGGTTGCTTCCTTAGCATTCTTGAAAGGAATTACAAAGCCCATATCATCAGCAAGAGCAGATGTACCTGTTTTGTTTGTTACACACCAGTTCAAGAATTCAAGAGTAGCTGCCTGATCGTCAGCACTTGCCTTGTTGTTTACACACCAGTAGTTCTCTGAACCTGTGCAAAGACCCTGATTAGCTTCATCGCCTACGCCGATGTAAATCGGGAGCATGCCGAGTTCGTCGTCCTTCATACCTGCCTTGGTAACTGTTGAATATTCCCAGCTGCCGTTCTGGAAGAATACTGCTTCGCCTGATGTGAACTCAGTTTCAGCGTCTGTACCCTTCTTGCTTGCGAGGTCTGCAGGATCACATGTTGAATCTGTGATGTAGAGATCCCAGATGTTCTTATAGTTTTCAAGGTATTTACCCTCGATAGCGTCTGTTGATTTGATGCCCTTATCCTTGTACTCAAAGTAGATAGGAAGGTTAGCAAGGTGAGTTTTGAATCTCCAGTCAGATGAAGAATCCATACCTGCTGATGTGAACGCACCCTTAACGCCGAGCTTATCCTTATTCTTCTGGATTTCATCGGCAACAGTCTTTAACTTCTCAAAGCTGTTGATGTCCTCAATTTTCTTAACCGAAGCAAAGTCAGAATCGCAATACTTCTGGAGAAGAGTCTTGTTGTAGATAATGCCGTATGTTTCAATTACATAAGCAATACCGTAAACCTTGCCGTCTTCTTCAAGCGCATAATCCTTTGAAGTAAGCTGATTATAAATTTCTGATGAGCTGAGGTCTGCACAATAGTCTTTCCAGTTAGCAAGACCTACAGGACCGTTAACCTGGAAGAGTGTAGGAGCGTTGTCCTTGTCCATCTCTGCTGTAAGTGTTGACTCATAAGTACCCTCGGCAGCTGTCTTAACAGTTACCTCAACACCTGTTTCGTCCGTGTACTTCTTAGCAAGAGCCTGCCAATCCTTGTCCTGCTCAGGCTTAAAGTTAAGATAGTAAACTTTACCGTTTTTTGCGTTGCCTGCTGCATTTTTTGAATCATCTTTTGATGAACCTGATGATGAAGAACCGCCGCAGCCTGCAAGAGCAGTAGCAGTCATCATACCTGCAACTGCAAGAGCTGCAGCTCTTTTGATTGTTGATTTTTTCATAGCTTTCACCTTAATTAAAAATATTTATCCGCTAAACCCGGATATTGGCGAGAGAACAACATTCTGTGTTCTCTCTATTGCCACAATCATAACACACTATTTATGAAAATACAATAGATTTTTTTAAAAAATTTCTCTGTGATTAGTCAAAACGAAAGTATTGACCAAATGTAATTTCAAAATCAAACAAAAAACAACCGCATATTATCTGAGTTTTTTGACTTATTTGTCAAATAAGAAATATTAAAGTAACATTAAAGTTACAATATTGTAACCTGTCAAATATGGTCATTCTATTGAAAATGACAAGCGTTTTGTGCTAAGATTATGTCAAATTTGTTTTTTAAGAAGGTTAATTTAGCAATTATGAAAAATTTCAATCAATCATCACTTGCACGATTTTTCACCCGATTTCCTAAGCTGTTATTTGCGGGGTTGATGTACTCAATTCCGTTTGCCGTATTTTCCGGAATATTCATTCTCATAAGCTTTCTGTCCGGATTCAACAATGTAATATTATGGAGCTTGGGTATAATTCCCGCAATGCCGTTCTATTCCGGACTTGTAATGGTAATCCGCAAAATTTCGGTTGAAAAAGAGGATGTAAATGTTTTCAAAACTTTTGTACAGGCATTTCGTGAAAATCTGAAAAAATCAATTTTCAACGGATTTGTCGCTTACCTCATAGTAGCATGTTCATTTTTTGCAATTCTCTATTACGGAACACTTGCTCAGACAGACATAGTCTACGGCTCTGTCTTTACCATATATATAGTGTTCTCAATTGCAATGCTGATTATGCTGTTCTATATACCCCTGCTAACAATTACCTATGACCTCAGACTCCGTGACATTTATAAAAATTCACTCCTGTTGATTTTCGGTAAAATTCTCAGAAATATTGTAGCACTTGTGCTTGTCGTAATAGTTTCATTCGCAGTATTCCTCGCAGTAATCTATGCGAAGGGCGCAATGCTTGTTGTTGCAGTTGCTCTCTCGGTAATTTTCTACCCGATGATTGCAACCTATATAATAGTATCCGTAATCGCAAAAGGTGTGCAGGAGTCTGTCGGTTACTTTACAGGTGATAATGTGCAGTATGTCCTTACGGAAGAAGAAGTTCAGCGTGAAACCGAAGCAGTCGAAAACGCAAACTCCGATGATGACTACATCTTCGTCAACGGCAGAATGATTAAAAATCCGGCTAAAACGAATACGAAAGAGTAATTTTTAAAGCACTTTGCAGAATGCAGGGTGCTTTTGGTTTTATATGCATAATGTGTTAGGTATATATGTGTGATTGATGTGATTGCTGCTTTTTGACTGACATTTGACTAATATTTAAGCAATATTATGCGATATTTCGCAATATTTTACGGTAAAAATAAACAAATAAAAACCGCACCAAAGAGCCTGAAAACGGCTTTCTGATGCGGTTTTTGTTATGGAGCTGAAGAAGGGACTTGAACCCTCGACCTACTGATTACGAATCAGTTGCGCTACCAACTGCGCTACTCCAGCATTTAATTTTTTGGTTGTTCGGCTGTAATAAAGCAAAAAATACAGAACGCAGAAATTGCATAAAAACATACACACTAACTTCCGCTACATGATTATACATCAAAAATTTAAAGATTTCAATACCAAATTTGAAAAAGAGGTTTACAAAAACCGGAAGAGAGGCATAAAAGTTTTACGAATCAATAATAATAGATGCAGATATAATTCATCAAAAAAATATTTATGAATACAAAATAATGCACAAAAATCATGACGATTTTTGTTTAGTGAAGTGTTATCACATTTGTGGAATATTTTATTTAAAAGTATTATAATTGAATCGCAGTGTGCAAAGTGGAAATACTTTTATGTGATAGGATGTGCAGAAGATGCCCAAAAGAAAGTGCAGTAATATCGACGCTTCGGTAGGACTCAGAATGCGTTATTACAGAATTCAGTGCGGACTTACCCAACAGCAGGTTGCGGACGCATTAAAGATAAACAGAACAACTTATACAAAATATGAAACGGGAGTTTCCGAACCAAGCCACGAGCTTCTCGGAAAAATCGTTAAAATGTTCGGTATCGATTATAACGCAATTCTTGACAACAGAGATTATTTTGAAAGAAGAGTTGCCGACGGTGACATGACGCTCAATGTACTGACTCTTTCCGAAAGAGCAATCATTGCAAGATATCGCTCAATGTCTAAAGAAGATCAGAAGAAAATTTGTGAATATATAGATATGCTCTACAATGAAAAAGCAAAGAAGATTTTGTAAAAAACACTTTACTTTTGACTTTGATTGTGATAATATAAAACAGATGACCGTGTCTCGGAACAGGGAGTATGCCGTTTGTCGGATTTTCACAGCCCTGCCCTGAGATGTTGGCGACTATTTTTGAAAGGTGGAATTTTTAATGCTTAAAGAAGAAAAGCAGGCTATCATGGCTGAGTACGCAACTCACGAAGGCGACACAGGTTCTCCGGAGGTTCAGATTGCTCTTCTTACAAAGAGAATCAATGACCTTACCGAGCACCTCAAGGTTCACAAGAAGGATCACCACAGCAGAAGAGGTCTTCTCAAGATGGTTGGTCAGAGAAGAAGCCTTCTCGCTTACCTCACAAAGGTAGACATTGAGAGATATCGTTCTATCATTGCAAGACTCGGTATCCGTAAGTAATTTTTTAAGTACACAAGGGCAAGCGAAAGCTTGCCCTAAATTCGATTTTCTGCGGGATTTTTATTTGCTGTTTTTTAGCGGTAAAACGATTAAATAACATATGCTTTTGTGTGTTTGTCAGTTTTGTTTAATGGTTTTATTGCTAAATCGGCGTAAAATCCCGTTTGAATAAATTTGAACTTTATTTAAAATGTGAAACTTATGTTTCGGAAAGGATTTTACTAAAATGAATCGACTTATGACATTCGACAAATACAGAGTATTTGAAACAGAATTTGCCGGCAGACCTTTAAAGGTTGAAACAGGCAAGATGACACAGCTTGCAAACGGTGCGTGTCTTGTTCACTACGGCGACACAACAGTTCATGTTGCTGTTACAGCATCAGAAAAGCCAAGAGAGGGCGTTGATTTCTTCCCGCTTTCGGTTGATTATGAAGAAAAGATGTACGCAGTAGGCAAAATCCCCGGTTCTTACCTCAAGAGAGAGGGCAGACCTTCGGAAAAGGCTATCCTCACAAGTCGTGTAATCGACCGTCCTATCCGTCCTCTTTTTGACAAGAGCATGAGAAATGATGTTTCAATCGTTTGTACGGTAATGAGCGTTGATCCCGACTGTCAGCCTGAAATTGTTGCTATGATCGGTGCTTCAATTGCAATTTCAATTTCTGATGTTCCGTGGAACGGACCTATCTCGGGTTGTTCTGTAGGTATGATTGACGGTGAGTATATCATTAACCCGACAGAGGAACAGAGAAAGGTTTCTCAGATGGCAACAACAGTTGCTTCAACAAGCACAAGAATTGCTATGATCGAGGCAGGTGCAAACTGCGTATCTGATGACGATATGTACAACGCTATTATGGCAGGTCACGAGGCTAACCAGAAGATTATCAGCTTTATTGAGGAAATCAAGGCTGAAATCGGCAAGCCTAAGTTTGAGTTTGCAAGTCTTGAACCCGACCATGATATGTTTGAGGCAATCAAGGCATTTGCAGAAGAAGATGTTAAGGTCGCTCTTGATACAGATGATAAGAGAATTCGTGACGAAAGACTCAAGCCTATCTATGAGGCAGTTCATGCAAAATTTGACGAGATTTATCCGGAAAGCGAGGCTCTCATTGACGAGTGCCTTTATAAGACACAGAAGTTCATTGTTCGCCGTTGGTTACTCGATGAGCAGAAGCGTGTTGACGGCAGAGGAATGGACGATATCCGTCCTCTCGCATCAGAGGTTGGCGTAATTCCGAGAGTTCACGGTTCGGGTATGTTCACAAGAGGACAGACTCAGGTTCTCACAATCGCAACACTCGGTCCTGTTTCCGACAAACAGCTCCTTGACGGCATTGACGGTGAAACAGAAAAGAGATATATCCACCACTACAACTTCCCAAGTTACTCAGTCGGCGAAACAAAGCCAAGCCGTGGTCCGGGCAGAAGAGAAATCGGTCACGGTGCTCTTGCAGAAAGAGCACTCGTTCCTGTAATTCCTTCGGTAGAAGAATTCCCGTATGCACTTCGCCTTGTTTCGGAAGTTCTTTCTTCAAACGGTTCAACTTCACAGGGTTCAATCTGCGGTTCAACTCTTGCTCTTATGGACGCAGGTGTTCCGATTAAGGCTCCTGTTGCAGGTATCTCATGTGGTCTTATCACAGAGGGCGACCGTTGGATGACAATGGTTGATATTCAGGGTCTTGAGGACTTCTTCGGTGATATGGACTTTAAGGTAGCAGGTACACATGACGGTATCACAGCTATTCAGATGGACCTCAAAATCAGCGGTCTTACTCCCGAAATGATTAAAGAGGCTCTTGCCAAGACTCACAAGGCTCGTAACTACATTCTTGATGAAGTAATGCTCAAGGCTATTGCAGAGCCGAGAGAAGAGCTTTCAAAGTACGCTCCCAAGATGTTCACAACAACAATTCCTGCTGACAAAATCAGCGAGGTTATCGGTAAGAGCGGTAAGGTTATCAAGGAAATTCAGGCTGAATGCGAAGTTAAGGTTGACATTGAGGAAGACGGCGAACTCGGACAGGTATTTGTTTCGGGTATTGATTCCGACAAGTGTAAGCGTGCAATCGAAATCATCAACACAATCGCTGTTGATCCTGAGCCGGGTGCAATGTACCTTGGTAAGGTTACCCGTATTATGGACTTCGGAGCTTTCGTTGAAATCGCTCCGGGTAAGGAAGGTCTTGTTCACATTTCTCAGCTTGATGTTAAGCGTACAGAGAATGTAACAGATGTTGTTAATGTAGGCGACATCATCCGTGTTAAGGTAATGGAAATTGACGATAAGGGCAGACTTAACCTCTCTCGCCGTCAGGTTCTTATTGATGTTGACGGTCTTGTTCCCGAAAACGACATTGACGCAGAAAGAGCAGCTCGTCCACGCAGACCTCACAATGACCGCAGAGGCGGTTTTAACAGAAACAACAGAAAGTAATTTTTGTAATCTGAAATCTAATACTTTTTAATATTTATACAAACAGTCCCTTTCAATTTGCAAATGCATTGAAAGGGACTGTTTTGTTAATTGAAAATTGAAAGTGGAAAATTATGCTTTGGTGGGTAAATGTCATACACTCAAAATATTAAAAACTAAAATAAAAAGCGGTGGTCAATGCCACCGCTAAATTAATGCAATTATTTAGTTTGCATATCTTGAAAGATTATCCCAATCAATATCGTCTTCGGAAACAAAGTCACCGTTTTCCGCTTCTGCAATATCTTTATACTCCTGTTCGGTAACTTTTGTGTAGTCAGGATCCCAAGCAAGTACGAGTTTCTTAATCAATTCGTAGGCAAGTTCCTTGTCACTGTCGGGAAGCATATCAATCATTTTAGCAATTTCAGCTGTTTTCGTACTCATATACGGCAACTCCTTTCATTTATAAATATCTCCACGAGAACCTATATCCATAATATATATTATTTCATAAGTACCGTCAAGTAACCTTTTAAAAATAATACGGTATTTACCAATTCTTAATCGTTGTCTGCCGTCATCAAATCCCTGCATTAATTTTATATCACCTTTAGGAGGATTAATTTTTAACCCCTCAATTCCAATTCTGATACGATTAACTGTTGCTTTATCGGATTTTGCAAGGAACTTGAGTGCAGCTTTTGAATATTTTACTTCCATAATAACAACCCGTTTGTATTTTTCTTTAACAATATTATATCATCGCTTTTCTTTTAAATCAATAGCAAAATAATTTCATATACAATCAGACACATGAACAAAATTTGCATAGTGTTTAAATTATCCTAATCATCTTGATTTCAACTTGATAACATAGTATAATTGACTTAACAAAAATTTCCGACAAATACGGACACAGATTTATAAAGGAGAGAATACAATGCAGGTTAAAATTTCCGATTCTATAAAATATATTGGCGTTGATGACAAGACAATCGACCTTTTTGAAAGTCAGTATCTTGTTCCCAACGGAATTTCTTACAACTCATATCTTATTGTTGACGAAAAGGTTGCAATTATGGATACGGTTGACAAGAGAAAAACTGACGAATGGCTTGAAAATCTTGACAGAGAGCTTAACGGCAGAACTCCCGATTATCTTGTAATCAGCCACCTTGAACCCGACCATGCGTCAAATATTAAGGTTGTTTCCGAGAAATATCCGTCAATGAAGCTTGTTGGTAATGCAAAGACTTTTTCAATGCTCCCACAGTTTTTTCCGGATTTTGATTTTGCCGATAAAACCGTTACAGTCAAAGAGGGTGACGAACTTGAACTCGGTTCGCACAAGCTTACATTCATAATGGCTCCCATGGTTCATTGGCCTGAGGTTATGGTTTCATATGAAAGTGCAGAAAAGGTTCTTTTCTCTGCGGACGGCTTCGGCACATTCGGCGCACTTGACGCTCAGGAGGACGATTGGGCTTGCGAGGCAAGAAGATATTACTTCAATATCTGCGGTAAGTACGGTGTTCAGGTTCAGAATCTTCTCAAAAAAGCCGCAAAGCTTGATATTCGGAAAATCTGCCCGCTTCACGGCCCTGTTCTTGACGAAAATCTCGGTTGGTACATCGGTCTTTACAATACATGGAGCAAATATGAGCCTGAAACCGACGGTGTGTTCATTGCATATTGTTCGGTTCACGGCAACACAGCCAAGGCTGCCGAAAAGCTTTGTGAAATCATCAAATCAAAAACCGACAAAAAGGTTTCGATTGCTGACCTTTCACGCACAGACCTTGCCGAGGATATTGAGGACGCATTCCGCTTTAGCAGAATGGTTGTTATCGCACCGAGCTATGACGGCGGTGTGTTCCCGATAATGAACGATTTCCTGCACCACCTTAAAATCAAGGGCTACAAGAACAGAAAGGTTGCTATGGTTGAAAACGGCTCTTGGGCTCCTTCAGCCGCAAAGACAATGAGAACATATCTTGAAGAAATGAAAAATGTTGAAATTTGTCCTACTGTTGTGACAATCCGTTCTGCTATGAAAGAAGAAAATATTCCTCAGCTTGAACAACTTTCTGACGAAATTCTTGGATAATATCATAATAAATTGACATAAACGCAATAATAAAAGGATATAAATATATATTTATAGCTTCAATAATTACACCTAAAAGATGGCGAATTTTGTTCTGCAAAGGTTGAGATTGTTATTTTTGTAACAATTAGATAAAAATTTCAAAGGATATTTTACATCAAAGATTTAATTCCGTTGCAAATGCAATTGAATTTAAAACTCTTTTGTTGTACAATAAAGCTAAAGTTGATGCCCACGGAATAAGCATTGAAACAGATTCGTTTTTAGGTAATTTGTTTTGGAGTTTTGAAATTAGTCGTGAAAAGTTCTTTCTTCTGCCTGTATTCAATGCTTATTTCGTTCATTCATATTGATATATTCCTTCTATAACCCAATATACCCCGAAAATGACCGACGCTTGTTGTCGGTCATTTCACTTTTCGGCGGGTTTCCATTTCGGCATAATTGTACATAGTTGTAATTCAACTAATTTCCCACAGTGAAAAAATTGTCAAATTCGGTAATTTTGCCTATAACAAAATTATGCAAAATGTGGTACAATAATATTGTAAGAACTCAGTGTTTATCTGAGATTTAAGATGATGCGATTATACGGATGGTGAGAGTATGTACAGTATTGGTGAGGTTGTTCTTTACGGCTCAAACGGAGTTTGTGAGATTACCGAAATTACAACGAAAAAAATCGGAAAGGATTCTATTGAATACTATGTTTTAAAACCTGTTTGCTCGGATTCTTCAACGCTTTTTGTTCCGACTCAGAATGAAATGCTTGTGTCAAGAATGCGTGTTGTCCTTTCTTCGGATGAAATTAAAGATATTTTGTCACAGAAAACCGATAATGAAATATGGATTGACAATAAAGCCGAAAGATGTGAAAAAATCAAGGAGATTATTTCGGGCGGCGATTGTATGAAGCTTGTTGAGCTTATCAGGAGAATGCACTTCCACAGTAAGCTCCAGCTCAAAAAGGGCAGACGACTTCACATTACTGACGAGCGTTTTCTCAAAGAAGCTGAAAAAATGGTTTGTGACGAGGTTTCGGTTGTTCTTCACATTGACCGTAACGATGTTCTTCCGCTTGTGCTTGCAGGCTGATTTTTTAAAAATATATAAAGGATACAGAGGATTAACCGGGGCATTCTTTGAATTGCTTTCAATGTTGTTCCTCTGTTTTTTATTTTTGGTAATTCTAGGTTGTTTGCCTATTTACAAAATGTTGCATTTTGTAGTAAAATATAGGAATAATGATTTATGGGAGCTATTTAATGAGAAATTTCAAAAAAACTTTATCATTTTTACTTTCAACGGTAATAATAGTTTCATCAGTTGTAGGTGTCGGTACAACCGTTTTTGCCGCAACCGATGAACACACATACAAAAACTTTAAATACAGAATTCTTGACGATAACACAGCCGAAATCTGCGGTTATACGGGCAAGAATGCAGTCGTGACTGTTCCCGACAGCATTGATTTAAAGCCTGTAACCTCAATCGGCAGGACGGCTTTTTATTCCGGCAAAATCAAGGAAGTGACAATTCCCAACACAGTAAGAAGCATCAAATGGTGGGCTTTTTACGGTTGTGAAAGCCTTGAAAAAATCAACCTGAATTTTGGTTTGAAAACTGTAGGCTACGGTGCGTTTATGAATTGTAAAAATCTTAAATCCGTGAGCATTCCAATGTCCGTAACCCAGATTTGCGATGATTCGTTTGCGGTAAGCTGTTCAACCAAAAAGGGCGTTTTTGACACCTACAGCAAGCAGACAATAAGCACTCAGCAGTATTCAACCGATTCATCATTCACTCTTGATGGCTATTCGGGGACTGTCGCAGAAAAATATTGCAATGATAATTCGCTAAACTTTGTTTCGTCGGGCAATGTAATTTACGGCGATGTTAATAACAACGGAACTGTTGAGGCAGCTGATGCAAAGCTTGCCAAAAGCCTTATCGACACTGTTCCGACCGAGGAAGAACTGACGGCTGCCGATGTTGACGATGACGGCAAAATCACAGAAAATGATGTTAATCTTATTTTGCAGGCTGTCGGCAACGAATTTTACGCACAGCTTTTTCCGTGTGCAAAGGCTATGTATTCTGCTCCCGACTACCTTTCGGGCAGAACTATGTATTGTGACGGCGACAGCGTTGCCTACGGTTCGGGTACGAACACAATGGGAAATTCAACATATTCTTTCTGCAATTATGTTGCCGAAAAATATAATATGACAATGACCAACAAGGCCACTCCCGGCACAACTCTTGCAATAAGAAAGGATTTTATCGGCACAGATCACAGAAGTATCCTTGAGCGTGTCCGTGAAATGAAAGGCAGTTACGATGTTATTCTGCTTGACGGCGGTTTTAATGACCTGTTCAAAAATGTTGAAATGGGTGCAATGACCGATATAAATAATAAATCGGGAAAATACAATGAATACACCACAGCAGGTGCGTTGGAAAGTATTTGCTATTTTCTTGACAAGAATTATAAAGACTCAATTAAGCTGTTCGTACTCTGTCACAATTGCTCAACAAGAAAAAAACAGTCACAGTATTGGTCTTTAATGAAAAATATACTTGATAAGTGGGAAATTCCCTATGTTGACCTTTCGGAAGAAACAGAGCTTACCGGTGATAATGAGGAAATTACAACACAGTATTTTAGATATAATGCAACAACCAAAAAAGGTGACGGGATTCACCCTCTTGCATATGCCAATATGAAGATATACGGTCCCATCGTTGCCGAAAAGCTTAACGAAACAGTACAGAGCAAGTCTGAACTTGTTTTGCCGAAAAGTGACATTTCTATGGGACTTTTTGAAAGTTACACCCTTAACAGCGAAATTACGGAGTTGAGGGGAGATATAGATGTCAGCTATTCAAGCAGTAACCCGTCAGTTGCCTCTGTTGATGAAAACGGCAATATTGTTGCCACGGGCATAGGCGATACGGTTATCACGATTTCGACATCTGACGGTAAAACAAAAAATGTGAATGTGAATGTAAAGTTTCTTGCAATGGCGGTTAGCTTTGGCAAAAATAAAATTTCACTTTCAGAGGGTAATTCAAGCTTGCTGAATCTTTCTGTAGCAGACGGTGAGGCGACCTGTTCAACAACCTATTCGTCAACAGATCCGACTGTTGCGTCTGTTGATGAAAACAGCGGAAAAATTACAGCCAACAAAACGGGCAAAACCACAGTATCATGTACCACGGCAAACGGTGTAACGGTAAGGTGCCTTGTATATGTCACAAGCAGTGCGCTGACTAAAATGCAGAAAGCGTAAGGCGTTTATGAAAATATTTAACAGAAAATTAAAAATAACTTCATCTGCTTTGCTTACATTATGTATGGTTTTTGTAATGACGGCTTGTGCCGAAAACAGCAGTCAGTCCGAAAAATCACAGCCTGCAGAGCAGACGACTGTTCAGCCGACAACAATGTCAGCCGAAGAAATTAATGACCGAAAGCTTGATAAATTCATATCTGATATGACGTTTGAAGAAAAGGTGGGGCAGATGTTTTTTGTACGCTGTCCCGATGAAGACGCTGTGCAACAGGTCAGCGAGTACAATATCGGCGGTTACATCCTGTTTGGCAGAGATTTTGACGGTAAAACCAAAGATGAAGTTGTTGACGATATTCACAGCTATCAGAACGAGGCGGATATTCCGCTTTTAATCGGCGTTGATGAGGAGGGCGGAACGGTTGTGCGTGTCAGCAGTAACCCAAACCTCCGTGAAACTCCGTTTCTTTCTCCAAAAGATACTTATGCAGACGGCGGTTGGGATGCTGTCAAGCATGATGCAGAAGAAAAAGCGGATTTGCTTCTTTCACTCGGAATCAATGTGAATCTGGCTCCCGTGTGCGATATGACCTCGGATGAATACGGCTTTATGTATGACCGTTCTTTCAGCTCGGATGTTGATATGGAAAACAGATATGTGCGAACCGTTGTTGAAACAAGCAAATCAAAAAAGCTCGGCACGGTTCTGAAGCATTTTCCCGGTTACGGCAATAACAGCGACACACACACGGGAATTGCATACGATGACCGTGACTATTCGGAATTTGAAAATACAGATTTTAAACCATTTTATCAGGGAATTGAGTCCGGTGCCGACTGTATTCTTGTTTCACACAACATAGTTAATTGCATGGACAGCGAATATCCTGCGTCACTTTCACAAAAGGTGCATGATATTCTCAGAAATGAATTCAAATTTGACGGTGTAATTATGACCGATGACCTTATCATGAACGCAATCACGGATTTTACGGGAGATGAAGCGGCGGCAGTCACAGCGGCAAAATGCGGTAACGATTTGCTCTGTTGTTCATCTGTCGATACCCAATATCCCGCAGTTCTTGAGGCTGTTCAAAACGGTGAAATTCCCGAAGCTCAGGTTGACGCATCCGTAAAGCGAATCTTAAAATGGAAACAAAATCTCGGCATTTTCAATATTGACACCTATCAGAAAAAAGTCAAATCAACCGAACCAACGGATACCGTTGGAAGTGAGGAGTGAAAAGTTAATAGCTGTTAGGTGTGGTTGGGAAGATAGTTTGAATCGTTTATATCATATTTTGCCCGAGTATGCGACTGCAAAAATACTTACGGTAAAACATAAAACACCCCGAAGATTAAGTTCTTCGGGGTGTTCTGTTTGTAAATGAGTGTCAAAATATATCGACATATTTCAACAAATGTGATATACTGACTGTGCTGTTGACTCTTTCCGGCAGGAAGGAGGTGTAACCTAATGGATTTTTTTACATCATTTTTACTATCTGTTGGAGCAAGTGTAGTTGCCTACTATATTTGCAAGTGGTTGGATAGATAGTAACTTCAACAGCCAACCTATGAAGAAACCCTCGAAGTCGGTAGCTTCGAGGGTTTCGTTTTGCCCAATGGACTATTTACATCATTTTGCCTACAATTATTGTAGCACACATTTCTGTGCATTTCAAGTATATGCAGAAAAATAATTATTATTCCTGATTAGAATTATTTAACACTTTTACAAGCAAAGATTCAAAGCTCTTTTCAAAGTTTTCGTCATCTTGTTTTGTACGCTTTTTCGGTCCTTTAATGTGATGCTTGCCGTTTGACATTCTCGCCTTTTTGGCAAGGTGCCTGTCCATAAGCAGACCGCCTATGTTATCATCCGAGAAAATTTTTCCCGATTGATGAATACAGTACGCACCCTTTCCAAGCACAAGTGCCGCAACTCCGTAATCCTGAGTTACCGCAATGTCGCCCTTTTTACAAAGGTTGACAAGCGCCAAATCAACTGCGTCTGCACCTGCACCGATAATTTTTATCTCGCTGTAATCTGACTTTAGAACATGGTTTGTGTCACACAAAAGCACAACGGGAACATTGTGACTTTTTGCAATCCTTTCAACCAATTTTACAACAGGGCAGGCATCCGCATCAACAAGAACAGTTATACCGTTCATTATTTTTCCTCAATCTTAATTGAGTTGATAACAGGCTGATTTTTCTTTTCAACAGTACCGTTTGAATCTGTAACAGGTGTGTCCTCGCAGATTTTATCAACAATATCCATACCCTTTGTTACCTTGCCGAATGCAGCGTACTGACCGTCAAGATATGTGCTGTCAGCCTGAACAATAAAGAACTGTGAGCTTGCACTGTCGGGTTCATTTGAACGAGCCATTGAGATAACGCCTCTTGTATGTGAAAGGTTGTTTTCAACACCGTTCTGAGCAAATTCGCCCTTGATTGTTTTTTTACTGCCGCCTGTGCCGTCACCTTTTGGGTCACCGCCCTGAATCATAAAGCCGGTAATGATTCTGTGGAAAGTAAGACCGTCATAAAAACCGTCTTTTGCAAGGTCAACAAAGTTCTTGACTGTAATCGGAGCAAGCTCCTCATAAAGCTCAACTTCAATTTTACCGTAGTCTTTAACATCAATAGTAGCTGTGTAGCTTGATTTGTAGTCGGTTGTGTCTGTGCTTGCGGATGTTGTTTCTTCGTTTGAAACTGCAGAAGTTGCTTTTTCAGAAGAACTGCTCTCTGTGTCACCGCCGCAACCGCTCATTAAAAAGCATGTGCAGAGAATAACTGCGGCAACCATAATTGCCGAAATCTTTTTAATTTTTGTCATTTTCAAATTCCTTTCGTAAATAAACTTAATTTATTTTAGCATTATTATGTCTGTAAATCAACCTGAATTGACACAAAAATATAAATGTGTTAAAATTTTTTGTATGTGAAATACCGACAAAAGGGGAATGTGGCTTGAAAAATAATGAAATAACCGATATTACTTCAAAACGCAGATTGTTTGAGCTTAATCTCGGTGATGTCCGAAAGTACCGTGACCTTGTTATGCTGTTCGTAAAGCGTGATTTTAAAAATTCCTACAAGCAAACCGTACTTGGCCCGTTGTGGATAATAATAAAGCCGTTCCTTTCAACATTTGTTTTTACCGTAATTTTCGGTATGATTGCCAATATCTCAACTGACGGAATGCCTCAATTCCTGTTTTTTATGGCAGGCAACATTTTGTGGTCATTTTTTTCAAGCTGTCTTAACGGCAGTTCATCAACCTTTATCGGCAACGCAAGGCTGTTCGGCAAGGTGTATTTTCCAAGGCTCGTAATGCCGTGCGCAAACATAATTTACAACACAATCGGTTTTTTGATTAACTTTGTAATGTTCTTTATACTTGTTCTTATATATATGTTTACGGGTTCAAATGTTCACCCGAATTTATGCGCATTGCTTATGCCTTTGATTCTGCTTTCTTCGGCACTTTTAGGCACAGGCTGCGGATTGATTGTTTCGTCTGTAACAACAAAATACCGTGACCTCGGTGTGCTTGTTTCATTCGGAGTAACATTGTGGATGTATATTACTCCTGTTGTTTATCCTGTTTCTCAGGTGTCGGATTCATTCCGTCCGCTTGCACTCTTAAATCCTGTTGCTCCGCTAATTGAAACATTCCGTTACGGGTTCTTAGGCAGCGGAACATTTCCGTGGCAATATCTCATATTGAGCTTTGCTGTTACGGCAGTCGTTCTTCTGTTTGGAATAATCGTCTTTAATAGGGTAGAAAAGAATTTTATAGATACGGTATGATGTCATGACTGAAATGAATGAAAATTGCGTAATAAAAATTGAAAATCTTTCAAAAGAATACCGACTCGGTGCAATCGGTTCGGGAACTCTCCGTCATGATTTGCAGAGTTGGTATGCAAAAAAAAGAGGTAAAGAAGATCCGAATCAGAGAATCGGTGCCAAGCAATACACAAAAGGCGACACATTTTTAGCACTTGACGGTGTGAACCTTGAGGTAAACCGTGGAGAACGCATAGGAATTATAGGCGCTAACGGTGCAGGCAAGTCAACTCTGTTAAAGGTTTTATGCAGAATTACCTCTCCGACAGACGGCAGAGTGCGTTTCAGGGGACGAATTGCCAGTATGCTTGAGGTCGGAACAGGCTTTCACGCTGAGCTTACCGGCAGGGAAAACATCTACCTTAACGGTGCAATCCTCGGAATGACAAAGAAAGAGGTCACTTCAAAAATAGACAGTATTATTGAATTTTCAGAGTGCGAAAAGTTCATTGACACGCCCGTAAAGCGTTATTCATCTGGTATGTTCGTAAAGCTTGCATTTGCTGTTGCGGCACACCTTGATGCAGAAATCATGATTATGGACGAGGTGCTTGCTGTCGGAGATATGCACTTTCAGAAAAAGTGTATCGGGAAAATGCGTGACCTTGCAACCGAGGAGGACAGAACTGTCCTCTATGTTTCACACAATATGAATACTATTCGTGACCTTTGCGACAGATGCATAGTTCTTGACCACGGCAAAATTGTTTTTGACGGCGATGTTGAAGACGCTGTAAAAATCTATCTCGGAAGTGCAAACGAAAATTTCCGTGCTATTGAATATGTCGGAAACGAACACAAGCATCATGCCGACAGAAACGACCTTTGTCTGCAATTTGCCGGATATAACGGCAAAGAGGATAATATTTTCTATGATGACGAGCGGATTTTGCTTGAACTCACATGGAAAAACAAGGCTGATATTGAAAATCTTTGTATGCGTGTTGAAGTGAGCGATTACCGAAGATATCCCGTTACCGCATTTGTGGTTGAAAATTTCTATTCGGGAAAAAAAGGCGAAACCCACACGGCAAAATTAAAAATAGACATATCAAAAATTGTCCGTGGCGGATACTATACACGCTATGTTTTTTACAGCCGAAAGAACGATACCGCCCCCTTTGAAACCTTAGAGGTTGCAGACGGTCTGACTTTCAGAAGAAGAAAACCCGATAAATACCAAAACACCTGGCAAAAAGCCTGGGGCAGTATTGAGATGAATGATATTGAAGTTGTATAAAAACAAATTGAAATTTGCGGTTGGGCAAGCAGTTAATATTAAAAGAAATATGTGTTCCGAATGTTGTGAACATTCAATTGAAATGTAATGAAAGAAACAATATGAGCGAAAGATCTGATTATTTTTAAACGCATATTTTGATGAATAACAAAAGGTCAGCACATAATCGTGTTGACCTTTATTTTTTGTTAAAATTAAATTACGGCTCGACAAACGGCATATTAAAATACTCGGCAACTGATTTTGCAAGATTTCTGCCGATTGTATTAATGTTGTCCCTAATCCATTGAGCTTCTTCGGGGTTATCGTGATATGCAACCTCAATCAATGCCGACGGTGATTTTGTTCGCCTGACTTCTGCAAGTGAGGTGGTGGGAATTATGTCAACATCGTTCGGTTCGGGATAAATATCCTTGTAATTCTTTTGCAGAATTTCAGCAAAACGCTTGCCGTTACTGCCTGTCGGGTAGTAATAAATATCTGCACCCGTGTATCTGCCTGCCGAACCCTCGGGAGCGGCATTGCTGTGAATTGCAAGGTGCAAATCGTGATTGCCCTTGTTTGAATCTGCAATTGCCTGACTCAGCGTCATATCGGGATCGTTTCGCCTGAAATCTATTCCGCTTGCCCTCAAATAAGGCTCCATGGCGTCTGCAATAAGATTCATATAATATTCTTCATTTCCTCCGTCGATATAAGGGTTGTACTCCTGCAATGACGGTGAAAGATAAACTGACGGCATAAAATCTCTCCTAAAATTAATCTCTTATCATTTTATTCGCAAAACCCGTGCCGTTGACAAATAATTTTCTTTTCAAAATTCAATTTGTATTGTATAATGATTACATATGATTTTGGTGAAAATGTTGGCAAGTGTATGATATCACAATTATTATGTGTGAGCAGATTGTAACCGTAGGCAGAATGTCAAGCGTAGGGGTGGATATTGTTCTTTTAAAGAACTATTATTTAATGCAAAAACTTGCTTAATTGCTTTATGAAATTATGAAACGGAGAAATTATTATGACTGATGAAATGAGAGCAAAAGTTGAGAAAGTTATGAAAAATCTTGAACGCAACAAGATGAAACCTTATTTTTGTGAAAACAGGGAAGAGGCTCAGGCACTTGTAAAAACACTCATTAAAAAGGGCGAAACAATTTCATGCGGAGGTTCAAAAACTCTTGACGAAACGGGAATTTATCAGATGATTAATTCCCCCGATTACAATTTTCTTGATCGTTCCGCACCCGGAATGACTCGTCCCGAGGTTGAAGAGGTTTACCGTCAGACTTTCAGGGCAGACACATTTTTTATGAGCACAAACGCTCTTACCGAAAACGGAGAGCTTTATAATGTTGACGGCAACTCAAACCGTGTTGCCGCACTTCTTTACGGTCCGAAAAGCGTTATCGTTGTATGCGGTATCAACAAAATTGTAAAGAATATTGACGAGGCAATCAAGAGAGTTAAAACAATTGCCGCTCCGCAGAATACAATCAGACTCGGCATTGAAACCCCTTGCGGAAAAACAGGCGAATGTGTTTCATTGAGAAAAGAAAATCCCGAGCTCTGTGACGGTTGTCACGGTGACACAAGAATATGCTGTAACTATGTGGTATCTGCTCAGCAAAGACATATTGACAGAATCAAGGTTATTATCATCGGCGAAGAATACGGCTATTAATTCCTATAAAGAAAAAAGCCGTATCAAAAGACACGGCTTGGGAGAACTTCAGAATGTAATCATCTGCAATTGTTCTGACTTTTGTTCTGGCTGTTCTGCTGATTTTTATTCTGATTGTTGTTCTGATTCTTATTCTGGCTGTTCTGCTCGTTCTTGTTCTGATTGTTGTTCCGATTCTGATTGAAATTCATTTCAACACCTCCTTTACAAAACTATTATTAACCCGAAAAGGCTTGTTTATTCATGAATGATTTTTTATTGCGAATGAAATCACTTCTGGGTGATGAATTTGACGAATTTTTAAAATTTTACAACAGTGACGATTTCATAAAGGGACTTCGTGTCAACACCTTAAAATGTTTGCCCGAAAAGCTTTGTTCACTTCTTGATTTTGAACTGAAAAAAACTCCGTTTTGCGATGAGGGCTTCTATATTCCGTCCGATGTTAAGTCAATCGGCAACAATCCTCTGCACCATGCAGGAGCGTTCTATGTTCAGGAACCGTCTGCAACTTCGGCAGTTACAATGCTTGATGTTCGTGAGGGCGATTATGTCCTTGATTTGTGTGCCGCTCCGGGCGGAAAAAGTACGCAAATCGGCGCTAAACTTAACGGAACAGGACTTTTGTGGAGCAATGAAATTGTAAGAAGCAGAGCGAATATTCTTTTATCGAACATTGAACGAATGGGAATTTCAAACGCAGTTGTATCAAACTGCCGTCCCGATGAACTTTGCAAAAGGCTTGAAAACCGTTTTGACAGGATTCTCGTTGACGCACCCTGCAGCGGTGAGGGAATGTTCCGCAAGAATGATGCGGAGCGTGAATGGAGCATTGAGCATGTAAAGAGTTGTGCCGCCCGTCAGCTTTTGATTCTTAACAGTGCAAAGGATGCCCTGAAAAACGGCGGATATATGGTTTATTCAACCTGTACTTTTTCAAAGGAAGAAAACGAGGGCGTAATTTCTCGGTTCCTTACAGAAAATCCCGATTTTGAACTTGTTGATTCGGGCGTAACATTCGGCAGACCTACGCTTGATTATGCGAGAAGAATTTTCCCGATGGACGGCGGAGAAGGACATTTTGCCGCCAAGCTTCACAAAAAGGGCGAGCCGTATTCTAATTATAATATTCCTAAAAAGAATAATAAAATTGATTCGAAAATTTTTGATTTTTATGACAGTATTTTTATCGACAGACCGTTCGGTGAAAATATTGAGGTTATAAAGGATAAAATTATAGTTCTTCCGCAGAATTATAATTTTGATATAAAAGGCTTGCAGATTCTCCGTGCGGGAGTTATTCTCGGCGAAATTGTCAAGAACAGAATCGAACCGCATCACAGCGCATTTACGGCAGCTAAAAAGGAAAGCTGTAAATCCGCAGTTGATTTTGATGTGAACAGTAAAGAAATTGCAGCGTATCTTCACGGTGAGGAAATTGCCGTGTCACAGGATGTCAAGGGCTACACGGCTGTCTGCGTAAACGGAATTACTACAGGCTTTGGCAAAGCGTCAAATTCAAGACTGAAAAATAAATATCCGAAAGGGCTTCGCATATTAAGATGAAAAAATTATCAGATATAGGTACAATCAAAGATATACTTTCAAGACACGGCTTTACTTTTTCAAAGTCACTCGGTCAGAATTTCCTTATAAACCCGTCAGTTTGTCCGAGAATGGCAGAGCTTTCGGGCGCCGGAGAGGGAGTTGGCGTAATTGAAGTCGGTCCCGGAATAGGGGTTCTCACAACAGAGCTTTGCTCACTTGCCGACAAGGTTGTAGCGGTTGAGCTTGACAAGCGACTTCTTCCAGTTCTTGAAGAAACACTCTCTGAACACGACAATGTAAGAGTTGTAAACGATGATATTCTTAAAATTGACTTGCACAAGCTGATTGAAGAAGAATTTCAGGGTATGGATGTTGTTGTGTGCGCAAATCTTCCGTACTACATCACATCTCCCGTAATTATGAAATTGCTTGAGGACAGACTGCCGATTTGTGCAATCACGGTTATGGTTCAAAAAGAGGCGGCTCAGCGAATTTGTGCTGAGGTGGGTTCTCGTGCAAGCGGTGCGGTAACGGTATCGGTCAACTATTACGCAGAACCCGAAATGCTGTTTTCGGTTAGTGCCGGCTCGTTTATGCCTGCTCCAAAGGTTGATTCGGCTGTTTTAAGACTTAACATTCTCAAAGAACCGCCCGTGAAGGTTGATGACGAAAAGAAGTTTTTTAAGGTTGTAAAAGCCGCCTTTTCACAGCGAAGAAAAACACTTTCAAATTCTCTTGCATCCGGACTTTCTTTGCCAAAGGCAGAGGTCAACGCAATTCTTGAAAATTCATCCGTTCCTCTGAATGCAAGGGCGGAACAGCTTAAACTTGAAGATTTTGCAAACATTGCAAACAATCTTGGTGACTGATTATGAAAAGAAAAATGAACGGTCTTTATAAAACCGCTTTTATATTAATGCTTGTTGCCGCAGTGCTTTTCATTGTTGCAACAATTGTTGCATATGCTCTTGAACGCCCGTATTTTTCCGCAGTCTTTTCATGCAGCGGTGCTTTTCTTGCATTTTTGGGCATAATATTTGCAACCTGCAGTAAACCCAAAAAACGCAAAAGACACCTTGTCACAGATGAAATTGTTGCCGAAAATGATGATATCAACAAAATTTCGGAAAATTCTGTTGACAATGAGGAATAAATTTGATAGAATGGTTGCAGATAAAGGGGAGTAGTTCGCAGATAATCTGTGATATTAATCGTCAGTACATACCGTTTTCGGTATCGGTTATATCTTAAAGGACAAGACTTTTATTGTAGGGTGAGTTGCACCTTGCAATAAAGGTCTTTTTTATTTGCTTTTTCAGTCTGTCTGTATTCTGCAATCCGAACGGAGGAGAAAATTATGAAAAATTGGTATCAGTTGACCGAGAGCGAAACTCTTGACAAGCTCGGTGTCACAAGCGAAGGACTTTCGTCACAACAGGCTGACAGTCTTCTTGAAAAACACGGAAAAAATGTGCTTGAAGAAAGCAAAAAGAAATCTGTTTTTCAGGTGTTTTTAAGTCAGTTTGCCGACCTTATGGTAATAATCCTTATCATTGCGGCAATCGTCTCAATGTTTTCGGGAAGTGTTGAAAGCACAATCGTAATTTTTGCGGTAATCACACTCAATGCTATTCTCGGCACGGTTCAGCATGTCAAGGCAGAAAAGTCACTTGAAAGCCTTAAATCGCTTTCGTCACCCTCGGCAAAGGTAATCCGTGACGGAAGAAAAATTGAAATTGATTCAGAAAACATCGTTCCCGGCGACATTGTTGTGCTTGAGGCAGGCGACCTTGTTGTTGCAGACGGTAGAATAATAAATAACTATTCTTTACAGGTAAATGAGAGCTCGCTCACGGGTGAATCTACAAATATTGACAAAAGTGTGGAGACAATTGAAAAGGAAGTTCCGCTTGCCGACCGCACTGATATGGTCTTTTCGGGCAGCCTTGTAACATACGGCAGAGCAATTGTCGTTGTTACGGAAACAGGTATGAACACAGAAATAGGTAAAATTGCTACACTTATGAATCAGGCAAAGAGCAAGAAAACTCCCCTCCAGCTCAGCCTTGATAAATTTTCGAGCAGACTTGCCGTTATTATTATGGCAATCTGTGTAGTAGTTTTCGGCTTGAGTATGTTCAACGGAATGTCGGTTCTCAACTCTCTTATGTTTGCCGTTGCACTTGCAGTAGCCGCAATCCCTGAGGCACTCGGCTCAATCGTTACAATTGTTCAGGCAATGGGTACGCAAAAAATGGCAAAAGAAAATGCAGTTATCAAGGATTTGAAGGCTGTTGAAAGCCTCGGCTGTGTGTCTGTAATCTGCTCCGATAAGACGGGTACGCTCACACAGAACAAAATGACTGTTCAGAAAATCTATGTGAACGGCGAAAGTATTCTTGAGGATCAGCTTGACCTTAATATTGAAAGCCACCGTCATCTCCTTTACGATATGGTTCTAAACAACGATTCGAGTATCGTTGACGGAAAAGGAATAGGCGACCCGACCGAGTACGCTTTGCTTGAAACATTTCAGCATATCGGACTTGACGAAAATGTGCTTAGGGATGTTCTTACAAGGGTTGAGGAAGTTCCGTTTGATTCCGACAGAAAGATGATGAGCACAAAGTACAAAATGCACGGTGTAAATCATATTCTCACAAAGGGTGCGCTTGATTCAATTCTTGACCGTTGTGTAAGTATCGCAACAAAAGACGGTATTCGTCCGATTACAGATGAAGATAAGGCTGAGATTTCAAGAGTTAACCGTGAATATTCCGAACAGGGACTCCGTGTTCTCACCTTTGCATATAAGGAATCTGATGAGGCTCTCACGGTTGACACAGAGAATGATTATACATTCATCGGACTTGTTTCAATGATAGATCCTCCGAGAGAGGAGTCAAAACAGGCTGTTGCCGATGCAATCCGTGCAGGAATCAAGCCTGTTATGATTACGGGCGACCACAAAATCACAGCGAGTGCAATCGCAAAGCAGATTGGTATTTTCAATGACGGCGACATCGCAGTTACAGGTCTTGAGCTTGACGCAATGAGCGATAAGGAGCTTGACGAAAAAATTGAGAAAATTTCTGTTTATGCACGAGTTTCTCCCGAAAACAAAATCAGAATTGTTGAGGCTTGGCAAAGAAAAGGCAACATTGTTTCCATGACAGGTGACGGTGTAAACGACGCACCCGCTCTCAAAAAAGCGGATATCGGTGTTGCAATGGGTATCACAGGTACAGAAGTTTCAAAAGACGCCGCATCTATGATTCTTCAGGATGATAACTTTGCTACAATTATCAAGGCGGTTGCAAACGGCCGAAATGTTTACCGCAACATTAAAAATGCAATTCTTTTCTTGCTTTCGGGTAATATGGCAGGCATTTTTGCCGTGTTGTTCTGTTCAATCATGGCTCTGCCCGTACCGTTTGAGGCGGTTCACCTTCTGTTTATCAACCTTCTTACAGATTCACTTCCCGCAATTGCAATCGGTATGGAGAAGCCCGAAAAAGATTTGCTCAGACAAAAACCCCGTGATCCGAAACAGGGAATCCTTACAAAAAGCTTTTCTGCTCTTATGCTCGGACAGGGCGCTTTGATTGCCGTTGTAACGCTCATTTCATTCTACATCGGACTTCAAACAAGCCCAGCCGTTGCAAGCACAATGGCATTTGCAACACTCACGCTTGCAAGACTGTTCCACGGCTTTAATTGCAGAAGTACACATTCAATCTTTAAACTCGGACTTTTTTCAAATACGGCAAGCATTGGTGCTTTCTTTATCGGAACATTGCTGCTCGCATTTGTATTGTTTGTTCCGTTTATGCAGCCGCTTTTCAGCGTTACCGCACTCACAGGCGCACAGGCAGGCTTTATAGCCCTCCTCGCATTCATCCCGACATTTATAATTCAGTTTGTAAAAGTTATTGTTGAAAATGTGAGAAAGTAAATTTAATAACATTGAACACGGCAGATTGATTTTGCCGTGTTCTTTTACTTTTATCGAATAAAATTCATTGACAAAGAAATAATAATGTAGTACAATGTACTATACAAGGAGGTCGGTATTATGGCATTCTCAATCAGATTAACAGAACAGGAAAAGAAAATAGTAGACAGCTATGCTCGGTTGCACTCAATATCACTCGGAGAGGCTTTTAAACAGGCTTTGTTTGAAAAAATCGAAGAAGAATATGACCTTGCCGTTTTTGATGACGCTTATGATGAATACAAAAAGAGCGGTGAAGAAAGCAGACCAATCTCTGATTTTTGGAAGGAACTTGACATATGAGTTATGTTGTAAGAACCACTCCGAGATTTGAAAAAGAATTTAAAAAACTCGACAGATATACCATGAAGATGATTAAAGCGTGGATTGAAAAGAATTTGTCGGGTTGTGAAAACCCCAGAGTAAAGGGAAAAGCTCTCACGGCAAATCGCAAATGTCAATGGCGGTATCGTATCGGAGATTACAGACTGCTCTGCCTTATAGAAGACGAAGAACTTGTTATTCTTGCTTTGTCTATAGGTCACAGGCGAGAGGTTTATGACAACACTTAAAATTTAAAACACTTAAATAATCAAACTCGGTCATAATCTTTGGATAATTATGACCGAAAATTATTTATTTTGAATTATTTTGATTGAAATTACAAAAATTCCTTGACAAAGTTTGACAGATTTCTTATAATTAAACCATAATATAATGTTTCACAGGGTATTACAGGATATATAAAAAAATAAGGTTAAGAAGGGTGACAGAAATTATGAACATTTGGCACGACATTTCTCCGAAGAGAATTACAAAGGACAAGTTTTATGCAGTAATCGAAATTTCAAAGGGCGGCAAAAACAAGTATGAGCTTGACAAAGAAACAGGTATGCTCAAGCTTGACCGTGTGCTTTTTACATCAACTCACTATCCTGCCAACTACGGCTTTATTCCGAGAACCTTTGCAGATGACGGCGATCCGCTTGATGTTCTTGTTTTGTGCAGTGAAACAATTCAGCCGATGACGCTCGTTGAATGCAAGCCTATCGGCGTTCTTAATATGGTTGATAACGACAGCTGTGACGAAAAAATTATTGCAGTTCCCGTTAACGATCCCAACTACAATTGCTACAGCGACATCAGCGAACTTCCAAAACACTATTTTGAAGAAATTCAGCACTTTTTCCAGGTTTACAAAACACTTGAGGCTGACAAGGTTACTTCGGTAACCGAAACTGACGGTGTTGACAAGGCAAAGGAAATCATTGAAAAGGCTATCACAAGCTATATTCGTGATTTTCAGATGGCGTAAATTTATAAAGACTGCAAAACTAAAAGCTTTACCAAAAAACGGTAAAGCTTTTTCTTTTGAATGTGTAATTTAATTCTGAAAAGGAATATTAACAAAATTCATTCCTGTATAATAAAAATACGGCGGGTTAAAGTTTAAAATCCTTAGCCGAAAAATCTGTCTTAAAAACCGTGACATTCGGCATACGCAACAACGGGTCATACTTGAATGATCTGCATTTTCCGTCCTTGACTTGCTTTGACTTTTTGCAGAACATAATATCGTTTTCAATTCCGTTGTATTCGCAATATGAACAGTTGACAGGAATATTCTTGCCAAACAAACTTTTTTTCATAATCAACACCTCTGAATGAATATAGTATATCATTAACTCAGCCGTGTTTCAAGCATAATATTTTGTCGGAAAATATTGACAAAGCAATTAATCGGTTAAAAATAATCTTATTATAAAATATGGAAGGAACACTTATGAAATTTTTTTCAAAAACAATGAAGCTCAACAACATTGATACGGTTCCGTATCTTACATATAATTCTTTGTCAGAAATTAAATTTATCAATCACGCATTCACAACCCGACTCGGCGGTGTGTCAACGGGTGAATTTACATCAATGAATATGGCATTCAACAGAGGTGACAATCCCGACAGCGTAACCGAAAATTACAAAAGATTCTGCAAAAGTGCAGGCTTTGACTATGAAAGTCTTGTAGCCTCGGCACAGGATCACCACACGGTTGTAAGAGCCGTAACATCTGCCGAAAAGGGCATAGGTATCTACAAGCCCCGTGATATGGAGAGCGTTGACGCCTTGATTACAAATGAAAAGGGAGTAACCCTCGTAACTTACTATGCCGACTGCACACCGCTGCTTTTTGTTGATACAAAGAATAAGGCAATCGGACTTGCCCATGCCGGCTGGAGGGGAACTGTCGGCAGAATAGGGGAAAAGGTTGTTGAGAAAATGACTGAGCTTTACGGCACAAATCCTGCCGATATCAAAGCTGCAATCGGTCCGGCGATTTCAGTTTGTTGCTATGAGGTTGATTACCCATGTGCAGAACATTTTCTGAATCTTGCAGACCTTGACAGCTCAAAGTTCGTTTTTGAAAAAGGAAACGGAAAATATATGGTCGATCTCCTTGAAACCAACCGTCAGATTCTTACTGCTTCAGGTGTAAAGAATGAAAACATAACAGTTTCGGATGTCTGCACCAATTGCAACAGCGACCTCTTATGGAGTCACCGTGCCACCAAAGGTCACAGAGGCACAATGAGTGCGTTTATGTGTATTAAAGAAGATTAAAATTTTTGTTTTTGCAAAGCAAAAGGCGGTTATTGACCGCCTTTATCTATCTAAATTTATCTTTCCGTTTTTTGCAAACCATACATCGTTTACCTTAAATTCCTTGCCGTTAAGGTAATTAAGAATGCCTGCATCGGTTTCAAAATTGAATTTCAGCTTATAGCTGTAAAGCGCCTGATACTTAATGCTGTCGGGTGCTTTTTTGCCTTTGCCGTATTTTGTATCGCCCACAAGCGGATGTCCGATTGATGCCATATGCGCTCTTATCTGATGAGTTCTGCCCGTCAAAAGTTCAACCTCGGCAAGGCTGAATTTGCCGTTGAAGTCAAGAATTTCATATTTTGTCTTGATTTCTTTTGAACCCTCAACTTTATTTTTGAAAACAGTAACCTTGTTTTTACTTTCATTCTTGGTCATATAACCGTGAAGCGTGTCGCAGTCCTTTTTTGGCTTTCCGTATAAAAGGCAGAGATAGTATTTTTCAAGCTCTCTTGTTTTCATTTTTGCATTTAAAATTCTCAGGCTGTCGGCATTTTTTGCTGCAATAACAATTCCGCCCGTGTTTCTGTCAATTCTGTTTACAAGTGCAGGCGCAAAGGCTTTTTCTTCATCGGGATTATATTCACCTTTGTCATACAGGTAGTGCTGAACTCTTGCAACAAGTGAATCAAAGTGATAATTTTTGTCGGGGTGTACGATTATACCCGGCTTTTTATCTATAAGTATAAGGTTTTCATCCTCATAAACAATGTCAAAGGTTTTCGGTGCTTTCATGAACTCATAGTTTTTTTGCTCCGATGCCTCAAAAAATTCGTCCTTAATATAAAAGGTAAGCACATCGCCCTCTTTAAGCATAGTTTGAATATCGCACTTTTTGCCATTTACCTTAATACACTTTTTTCTTATATATTTGTACATAAGCGACTTTGGCAGAGTTTTGAATCTTTTCTGTAAAAATTTATCGAGTCGCTGATTTGCGTCATTCTTTTTAATTTCAAGTGTTCTCATAGTCTGTAAAATTCTCCGTAATTGTTTTCTCAGTTTATCTTATATCAATTTTAAAAATAATTCAACCGCTTTTGCACATAATTTGATTTTGTGTATATTCTGATATAGGGTGATACAGTGAATTGTTACACACAGAGAATAAAATCTGCAGTATGCTTTGGACTGGGACTGCTGTGTGCATCACTTCTGCCGAGTGAATGGGTACTCGTCATTGCGGCAGGCGCACTCGTAGTTGTCAGTATTTGTTGTGTTCGGAGGTAATTATGAAAGTTGTACTTATTGAGAAACCAAAATTCATATCGGCAATTTTGAGAAAAATTTACGGAATCAAAAAGGAAACCAAGCCGGAATAATAGTCATATGTTTGGACTCTGTTCCAAAATCTTGCTATTGATAATAGTTTACAATAAATTCGAGCCAAAGATGTGCATAGTTACAAAAAACTTTGCACATCTTATTTTTTAAAATAAAATTATGATTAATCTTACGGGTAATATTTTCTCGCACTCCTTAATATAATTGAACTATAAAACATAAAGGAGAGAAAAAATATGGAGTTTAATCAGGAAAACCGCTCGTTTTGCACGCCGTCGGCTGTGCTTGACACGGTTGCCGAACAGCTTGCAGATGTTGACCTCACTCTGCCCGATTATTGTCCGGATATAGAAAAAATTCTGAAATGTACCCTCACACCCAAAATTCAGAGCAGAACCCTTTCGGGAGGTCAGCTCCAGATTGACGGATTCTGCACAGTAAATGTGATGTATGTGGAAAGCATAAAGAAAAGCGTGCGCTGTTGCGAACAAAGCGTGAATTTTTCACAGAACTTTTCGGTAAAAGACGCTCCCGACAATCCGGTTATAATCACAAAAACCAAGCCGGAATACATAAACTGCAGGGCATTAAGCCCCCGCAGACTTGTTATGCACGGAGCGTTTTCATTGTATGCAAAGGTGTTTTCAAAAACTCAGACGAGCATTTTCACGCCTTCCGATAATATCGAAACCGACCGAAAGACCGTTACCTGTGCCGATCTTAAATCGTTCTGCCAGGAGCAGTTTTCTGTTTGCGAAGAAATTTCGGTAGGTGAAAAACCGCAGATTGAATCCGTTCTCCGCAGCGATGTAAGCGTCGGAGTGATTGACGCTAAGGCTGTAACGGGAAAGCTTATGCTCAACGGTGAACTTAATCTCAAGCTTTTGTACCTTTCAAACGCAGAGAGCGGAGAAGTTGAAAAGCTTGACTATCTGCTGCCGTTCAACAAAATTTTAGATTGTGACGGAATTGACGAAAACACAATCAACTGTGTTTCTTGCGATGTTATGTCGTATGACATCAGACTGAAAAATGATATGCTTTCCGAAAAGCCGTCGGTGATACTTGAAGTTAAGCTCTGCGTTACGGAGGAGGGCTATATAACCCGTGAGGAAGAAATTGTGTGTGACGCCTATTCAACAGAATTTTCCTCGTTGCCGGAGTTTGAACAATTAAAAATTACGGGCGAGGTTGTTCCGATTAATGAACCTCATATGGAAAAAATGTCCGTTAAGATTGATGACGGAAAAATCTCACGAATTCTTGATATTTTCACAGAACAAATTACTGCCGAGGCTTCACACGATGACAGAGGTATGGCTATAAGCGGAAAAATCAATATATGCATATTGGCACTTAACGGGGAAGATATTCCTGTGTTTATTGAGCGTTCAGCCGATTATGAGCATATTATTCCGCAGACAGACTGCACATGTGCCAAAATTTTCGGTACAAGGACAGCAAGTATAAGCTACAGACTTGCCGAGGATGATGTCATAGAAATTCGTTGTGAGCTGAAAATCTGCGGTGCTGTTTTTTCGGAAAACAGAGTAAACACCGTAAAAAATGTAAATGTTTTTGAGGATAAACCTATACCTCCCGAAAATTGTGCGCTGACATTATACTTTGCCGACAAGGGAGAAAAGCTCTGGGATATTGCTAAATCCCACAACACAAAGCTTGATTTGTTGCTTTCGGAAAATTCGGCTGAAAATCAGGTGCTCGACGCACCTAAAATGCTGTTGATTCCGAGAATATAGGGAGGTATAAAAAATGGAAGAGAGAAATGTTTATCAGGATATTTCCCGAAGAACCGACGGCGATGTCTATATCGGAGTAGTCGGTCCCGTCAGAACGGGAAAATCCACATTTATAAAAAGGTTTATGGATTCGCTTGTCCTGCCCAACATCCGTGACGAGGCAGTTTACAGGCGTACCGTTGACGAACTTCCTCAATCTGCGGCAGGAAGAACCATAATGACCACAGAACCCAAATTTATTCCCGAGGAATCCGTTGAAATCAATCTCGGCGGCAACACGACCTTCAATGTGAGAATGATTGACTGCGTAGGCTATATTGTAAACAGTGCAATCGGTTACAGCGAAGAGGACGAACCGAGAATGGTAAAAACTCCGTGGTCAAACGAGGCGATTCCTTTTGATGATGCCGCAGAAATAGGCACTAAAAAGGTAATTACCGACCATTCAACAATCGGTCTTGTTATCACTACTGACGGAACAATCAGCGATATTCCGAGAGAAGATTATATTGAAAGTGAAAAAAGAGTAATTAATGAGCTGAAGGCAATCAATAAACCGTTCATTATACTTCTCAATTCAGTTGACCCTACGGCAGATGAAACAATTCAACTGTCAAACGAAATGACCGCCGAATACAAGGTCCCCGTAATTCCCGTTAGCTGTATGGAGCTTGACGAAACCGAAATCAAAAGGATACTTGCACAGCTTTTGTTTGAATTTCCAATCCGTGAAATCAAGGTTGACATTCCGAAATGGGTTGTAAAGCTCGATAAAGACCATTGGCTGAAATCGGTTGTATTTGATTCAATAAAGAAAAATGCCGCAAAAATTGAGAAAATCAGGCAAATTCAGCAGATAATCTCTGATATTGAGCAATGCGAGTACATCACATCTGCAAAGGTTACTAGTCTTGACCTCGGAAAAGGATATGCGGAGATGGCCGTATCTATCGAAAGCGAACTTTTCTACAAGGTTATCTCGGAAGAAACAGGGCTTGATATAACCGAGGAGTACGAACTCCTGAACTGCATAAAAACTCTTTCGCAAAAACAAAAAGAATTTGACAAGATTGCACAGGCTTATGAACAGGTTCAGGAAACGGGCTACGGAATTGTTATGCCGACAATTGACGAACTTACCCTTGATGAACCGCAGATTATTAAGCAGAGCGGAAAATACGGTATCAAGCTGAGAGCAAGTGCACCGTCAATTCATATGATGAGGATTTTTACGCAGACGGAGGTAACTCCGATTGTCGGTTCGGAACAGCAGTCCGAAGAGCTTGTGTCTTATCTTCTCAGAGAATTTGACGAAAATCCGGAAAAAATCTGGGAGAGTAACATATTCGGAAAATCAGTTCACGAACTCGTTAACGAGGGACTTCACAACAAGCTGTACAGAATGCCTGCCGATGCCAGAAGGCGGATAGGGGAGACAGTTGAAAAAATTATCAATGACGGCTGTAACGGATTAATATGTATAATTCTGTAACGAAAAATAATGATAAAATCGCAAAGCTTTAATTCACAAATAAACAGGCTCACAAATAAATAAATTGGTAATATCGCCAAAAAATTATTCGCCCCATATTTGTTATTGAAAATGTTTCGGGAATAAAGTATAATATTCCTATATGCAAATGACAAATATGGGGGTTGTTTTATGAATCTTTCCGATGTAGCTTTATTGGCTAAAGAGGAGCTTTCCATTGCCGAAAAAGGTATTGCCTCTGCAAAAGTTGTTCTTACAGGTTTTGTTGTTGTATTCGCAATGCTGATTCTCTTGATTTTCATAATCAAGATTTACGGCGCAATCATTCAGAAAGCTCAAGATGCCGGCAAAAAGAGCAAAGAGAAAAAGGCTGAAACCGTAGCAGAAACTCCTGCTCCCGTTGTTGCCGCTCCTGTTGCTCCTGCTCAGACAGACGGTGTTTCCGATGAGGTTGTTGCCGTAATTTCCGCAGCAGTTGCCACTATGTACGGCTCTTCCGAAAAAGCAAGAATCAAGAGTATTAAAAAGTCATCAGACGGCGGTCGTTCCGCATGGGCAAAAGCCGGTGTACTTGATAATACCCGCCCGTTTTAAGGCAAAGTTTTAAGGGAAAGGATGTTATCTAATGGAAATTTTACAAGGCTTTGTAGATGCCGTTGTCGGTATCTTTGAAGACTCGGGTCTGTTAACTCTTAACTGGCAGAACTATGTAATGATTGGTATTTCAATCGTTTTGCTTTACCTTGCAATCAAAAAGCAGTATGAGCCGCTTTTGCTCCTTCCTATCGCATTCGGTATGCTGCTTGTTAATCTTTATCCGAGCATTATGGCTCCGCCTACAACACAGCTTTTGACAGAGGCTCAATGTACCGCACAGAATGTTGCGGTGTCGGGACACGCCAAAACGGTGATTGACGGAGTAACTTATATTGAGAATCCGACATACGGCGGACTTCTTTATTACCTCTATCAGGGTGTTAAGCTCGGCATTTATCCGCCTCTTATCTTCCTCGGCATCGGTTGTATGACTGACTTCGGTCCGCTCATCTCTAACCCGAAGAGCCTTATTCTCGGTGCTGCCGCACAGATTGGTATCTTTTTAACATTTACAGGTGCTATTTTCCTCGGCTTTACAGAGGCAGAGGCAGGTGCTATCGGTATCATCGGCGGTGCCGACGGTCCTACGGCTATTTATGTAACAACAAAGCTTGCTCCGCATCTTCTCGGTTCAATCGCAATTGCCGCATATTCATATATGGCTCTTGTGCCGATTATTCAGCCGCCTATTATGAAGGCGCTCACAACCAAAAAAGAGCGTTCCGTAGTTATGGAGCAGCTTCGTCCTGTTTCAAAGCTTGAGAAGATTATGTTCCCGGTAATTGTTGTTATTATCATCGCAATCTTCCTTCCCGACGCAGCTCCGCTCGTTGGTATGCTTATGCTCGGTAACCTCTTTAAGGAGTCCGGCGTTGTTGAAAGACTCAGCAAAACAGCTCAGAACGAGCTTATGAATATTATCACAATCTTCCTCGGTACAACTGTAGGTGCAACCGCATCCGGTCAGAACTTCCTTACTCTTGACACAATCAAGATTATCGTTCTCGGTCTTCTTGCGTTCTGTATGGGTACTGCATTCGGTGTACTTTTCGGTAAGATTATGTACAAGGCAACAGGCGGTAAGGTTAACCCGCTTATCGGTTCAGCAGGCGTATCCGCCGTTCCGATGGCTGCCCGTGTATCTCAGAAGGTTGGCCAGGCTGAAAATCCCGGCAACTTCCTCCTCATGCACGCTATGGGCCCGAATGTTGCAGGTGTAATCGGTTCAGCAGTTGCAGCCGGCGTACTTCTTAATGTTGTAGGCTGATAACCGTAACTTAATAAACTATGATAAAGGAAGTCTTTACGGCTTCCTTTATTTTTGTTGTTAAAGAATCCGACAACGAAAAATTTGTATAATATTAAAGAAATTATTTCAATCAATATTCTATGATAGAATTATTGCTGAAAATACATAAGATAATAAAATATAAATGTGTAAATCAGTGCCGTAAAAACACCTTTTTTGCTTTACGGTATGTTTTCTTAATACTTAATATGAATTAAAGGGGCTATATAAATGGTAAAGAATGTAACCATTCAGTGAATTGTCGGCATCCTTTTGCAAAGAATCAAGTTTATTATTCTTGCTACTGTTGTAATGGGACTGCTGTTCTTTATGTATTCACGCTTTGTAATTGCACCGATGTACAGCACATCTACCATGATTTATGTGCAGAACTACAGTTCGTCACAGCGAGCAAATGCCAATGCCGACACCAAGAGTACGACACCTTCAAAGGCTGCCGATGATACAACCAAAAAGACAACCAATGAGGAGAACCAGAAGATATATCCTGCTGATATTTCCGCCTCTGCAAATCTTGCTGAAATCTGTGTTACACTCTTTAAAAATTCCGATGAGATGACAGCACTCTATGACGGCTGCACAGTTAATGTTGATGTAACCGAAGGTACTTTCTTTATCACAATTACAGTGGACGGTACGGACGCACAGAAGTGTGCCAATGTGGCAAATCAGCTTGCCGAAAAGGCGGCTGAGGTTTATAATTCAAAATTCAGCTACGGTCAGATCGGAACACTTCGTCAGGCGAAGGTTCCTTCGGCTCCGTATGCACCGAGTAACACAAAGAATATGCTTATAGGCGCCGCAATCGGATTAATTGCTTCCTGCCTTATTTCTATTCTTATTGAACTTATCGACACAACAATCAAGTCTGAGGACGATATTCAGGATATCTACGGTATTCCTATATTTGCCGAAATTCCCGACTTTGAGAACCAGGGTTAAGGAGGAACTATGGCTTCTGATTTTAAATTATTTAAAAAGAAAGACGATAAAAAAAATAACGGACAGAATTTTTCTCTTTCCGATAAGAGCAAGTTTGCAATTGTTGAGTCGTATAAGGCCGCAAGAACTAATATTATGTTCTCGCTTTCCGCAAAAGAAAAAAATGCTTTGCCGTAACCAGTTACTCAAAGGGTGAGGGCAAGAGCACCGTTTCCGCAAATCTTGCAATTTCCTTTTCGAAAATGGAAAAAAGAGTTCTCCTTATCGACTGCGACCTTCGCCGTCCTAATGTTCATAACATTTTTAAGCTTGACAATAAAAAGGGACTTACCAATGTAATCGGTAAAATGGTTGAAATTGATGAGGCTGTTAAGCATGATGTTCTTCCGAATCTTGACATTCTTCCGGCAGGTACGGTTGCGCCAAACCCCTCTGAGCTTATGTGCAGTACCAGATTTCAGGAACTTTATGAGCAGTTTGTCAGAGATTATGATTATGTAATTTTTGATACGCCTCCTATCGGTGTGGTTGCCGACGCTCTGCTTCTCAAGGATATGATTGCCGGCTTTGTTGTAGTTGTTCGTGAACGCTCAACAACTCACGGTGACCTTCAGCACCTTCTTGACAGCGTAAAGCTTGCCGATTCAACCGTACTCGGTCTGATTGAGGTAGGTTGTACTTATGATTCAAAGAGAAGAAAGAAAGGTTATTACTACTACCAGTATTATTAATCCCAATTTTGTGCTTTGGCACAAAACTACACATTCTCGATAAAAATAACACAAAATCACAGACTTGCAAACTTTCACCAAAAATGACTGTTGCAGGTCTGTTCTTTTTTGTGAAAATAAAAATGCAAGATTGCAAAAAACATCTTGCATTTCTTGGGCGAATAGAGTAAAATATATTAGAAATTTAAATTGCATTTGCAATAATATTTTAAGGAGTTATTCAAAATGGGTTATCTTGAACTGAGTAAGCAGGAACTTGAAAAAGAGTATGGCAATCTCGCAAAGAGATTTGAGGAGATTAAAGGTATGGGACTTAACCTCAATATGGCAAGAGGTAAGCCCAGCAAAGAACAGCTTGATTTTTCCTTACCTATGCTCGATACAATCAACAGCAAATCCGATTTTATCGGTGAGGATAAGATGGATTGCCGCAACTACGGACTTCTCAACGGTATTACAGAGTGCAGAAAGCTTTTTGCGGATATTCTCGGTGTAGATGCAGAGAATGTTATTGTAGGCGGTTCTTCAAGCCTTAATATGATGTTTGATACAATTTCATGCTTTATGACAGCTCCCGCTGTTGAGGGCTGCAAACCATGGTATGAAGTAAAGAACAGAAAATTCCTCTGTCCGGTACCGGGTTATGACCGTCATTTCGGCATTACTCAGTATTACGGCTTTGAGCTTATTCCGATTCCGATGGACGACAACGGTCCCGATATGGATATGGTTGAAAGACTCGTTTCTGAGGATGACTCAATCAAGGGTATTTGGTGCGTTCCGAAATATTCAAACCCTGCCGGCATCACATACAGCGATGAGGTTGTTAAGCGCTTTGCCGCTTTAAAGCCTGCCGCTAAGGATTTCAGAATTATGTGGGATAATGCCTACTGCATCCATGAAATCAGCGACACACCTGATGTTTTGCTCAACATTATGGATGAATGCAAAAAGACAGGTAATGAAGACCTCCCGATTCTTTTCTGCTCAACATCAAAGATTACTTTCCCCGGTGCAGGCGTAGCCGCAATGGCTGCATCTGAGAACAACCTCAAAGTTCTCCGTGAAAAATATAACTACGAAATCATCAGCTATGATAAGCTTAATATGCTCCGTCATGTAAGATTCTTCAAGGACTATGACGGCGTGCTTAAACATATGGAAAAGCACAAGTCTGTCCTTAAACCGAAATTCGAGATTGTTCTTGATACTCTCGACAAAGAACTTGCGCCTGCTGATATCGCATCATGGAAAAAGCCGCACGGCGGTTACTTTGTAAGCGTTGATGTTTTTGAAGGCACGGCAAAGAGGACCGTCGCTCTCTGTAAGGAGGCAGGAGTTGTTCTTACTGGTGCAGGTGCAACATATCCGCTCGGAATTGATCCAAAGGATTCCAACATCAGAATTGCACCGACCTTCCCTCCGAACCACGAGCTTGAAGTTGCTATGGATGTTTTTTGTATCTGTGCAAGGCTTGCGGCTTGCGAAAAGATTCTGAACAAGTAATCATTATTTGAAAATTTGGTTTGTCAGTTGGATTTTGGAAGAATTTTGTATGCAGTTTATGACATTAGAATGTATTTTTTGATAAATTCAATTCTTTTTTTATTAAATATTTCCGTATCCATTGACATTTTCCTAAAAAAATTCTATAATAACTCTGTTACGGTCTGTGATTGGATGTTCGTGACAGAGTTATTTTGACTTTTGAGCAAAATAAAATCACAGACAATTATTTAACGGAGGTTTCAAAGGCATGAAAAGAGTTCCAAAGCCTGTATTCTTTGTCGTAGCTTTGCTGATACTTGCCTTTTCGTTTACTGCGATTTTTGGTATTTCCTACTACACCGGCGATAACAAAACAACAGTATTAAAGGGCATCAGCGATATACGATGGGGAATTGACATCCGTGGCGGTGTTGAAGCAACATTCAAACCGGCAGGAGATGTTGACGCAACTGACGAGCAGCTTGAGTCTGCAAAGTCAATCATTGAATTAAGAATGGTATCTCAGGGTATCACAGATTATGAGCTTTATGCGGATGCAAAAAGCGACAGAATCATTGTTCGTTTCCCATGGAAGGAAGATTCCGACCAGAACGCAATTGAGGCAATCGAAGAGATTTCTTCAACAGCACAGCTTACATTCCGTCCCGGAGACGGTCATGAAACAACAGATGTTGATTCAAACGGCGGGTATGTTTACAAAACTCCTTCGGGCGACACAGCTAAGACAATCCTTATGGACGGTTCTTATGTTGAAAGTGCAACAGCAGGTATGACAACAGACAAGACCACAGGTAAAAATTCCTATGTAGTTCAGCTTAAGCTGAAGAGCAGCGGTGACAAGAACGGTAAGGAGCGTTTTGCTGACATCACTAAAGAATATCTAAACCAGCAGGTTTCAATCTGGATGGATGATATTATGCTTTCAGCTCCTAAGGTTGAGGCTGAAATTACAGACGGCAACGCTGTTATTTCAGGTGACTTTACAGCTAAAGAGGCTCAGGACCTTGCATCAAAAATTAATGCAGGTGCTCTTCCGTTCCAGCTTGAAACATCAAACTACGGCACAATCAGCGCAACCCTCGGTGAGAACTCACTTGTTGCAATGGCATATGCGGGTGTTATCGCATTTATCATTATTGCAATCATTATGATTCTCTTCTACCGTTTGCCCGGTTTTGTTGCAGTTATCTCACTTCTCGGTCAGATGGGTCTTGCCATTGCGGCTGTATCAGGTTACTTCCCCGTATTCTCATCGTTCACAATGACGCTCCCCGGTATTGCGGGTCTTATCCTTTCAATCGGTATGGGCGTTGACTGTAATGTTATTACTGCCGAGCGTATCAAAGAAGAACTTAAAGCGGGCAGAACTCTTGACGGTGCTCTTGAAAGGGGTACAAAGAATTCACTTTCCGCTATCGTTGACGGTAATATGACCGTTATTATCGTATCAATTATCCTTATGCTTGTATTTGGTCCTGCAAATATCCTCTCAATCATCTTCGGTGAGTCTACAACAGGTACTATCTACTCATTCGGTTACACGCTTCTTGTCGGCGTAATTGCTAACTTTATCATGGGTGTATTCTGTACAAGAATTATGCTCAGAAGTGTTGCGGGCTTTAAGTTCCTGCGTAAAAAATGGTTGTTTGGAGGTGCTAAGAATGACTGATAAAACTCAGACAAAGGCAGTTTCAAATGCCCCCCTTACAGATGAGGAATTTGCCGAAAAGTATAACAGAGGCCACAAGATTATTGACTTTGTAGGTCACAAAAAGATTTTCTTCGGAATTTCTCTTGCAATTATTATTATCGGTATCGTATGTAACTTTATTTTTGGTACACAGCTTGACATTCAGTTCTCTGGCGGTGCCACACTTAAATTCAGCTACAGCGGTGAAATCAATCAGTCTGAACTTACTGATTTTATTCAGGTTGAAACAACAGAGGACAGAATCACTACTACATATGCTCAGGATCTTATGGGTGACAGCGGCACAACTGTAACTGTTCAGTTCTCGGGTAACGATTCAATCAAAACCGATATTCAGAAGAACCTTGAATCAGACCTTCAGAAGAAGTATCCGGACAATAACTTCAAATGTCTTGAATCAAATTCAGTTGATGCTTCAATGGGTTTCAGCTTCCTTCTCAAGTGTCTTACTGCTGTTGCAATTGCAGCCGTGCTTATGGTTCTTTATGTAACAATCAGATTTAAGAAAATCGGCGGTCTTTCGGCAGGTGTTATGGCTCTCGTAGCCCTCTTCCACGATGTTGCAATGATTTACTTTATGTATGTAATCTTCCAGATGCCGATTGACGCAAGCTTCATCGCAGTTGTTCTTATGATTCTCGGTTACTCACTTAACGATACAATTGTTATCTATGACCGTGTTCGTGAGGAAAAGAAGCTTGTCGGAAGCAAAACAGATGTTGGCAAGATATTCAACCTCAGCTGCACAAAGTGTATTAAGAGAACAATTATGACTTCTGTAACAACACTTTCGGCTATTCTTGTTGTTTATGCTGTTGCCTGTGCGTTCAATATCACATCTGTTCAGGGCTTTGCTCTTCCGATGATTATCGGTATCATATCAGGTTGTTATTCTTCAATCTGTATCGCAGGTCCACTTTGGGTTATGTGGCAGCGTCATAAAAAGGCAAAGAAGCTTGCCGCTAAAGCTGCATAAAACAGCTTTCGGATAAATTTATCCGATTCTGCAAATAATTATAAAGGGGTTGCATAAAGATGTTTTATGCAATCCCTTTTGTGTATTAAGACTTTTCAAGCGTTATTTGGAGTGATATATGAAAAAACTTGTTTCAATTTTTCTTTCTGCCGTGATAATTTGCGGCTTGTTATTAATTTCCGCTTGTGACAGAACTGAAGATGTCAGGAAATCTGACGGTAAAATCAGCGTTGTAACAACGATTTTTCCTTACTATGATTTTGTAAGACAGCTTGCAGGCGATAAAGTTGATATTCGCCTGTTGCTTTCGCCCGGAAGCGATCCGCACAGTTATGAACCCAAACCGTCAGATATTACAGCAATTGAAAATTGCGATATTTTTATCTGCAACGGCGGTGAAAGCGACGAATGGGTTGACGGAGTTCTTTCGTCAATTGAAAACAAAGATGTAAAAGTGATGAAGATGATGGAGTATGTTCCTCTCAGACATGAACAGTCTATGGATCATGACCATGAACACGACAGTCATGAAGATATGGATGATGATGACGAAGGTCACGATCACGAAGAAGGGGGGGAGTATGACGAGCATGTCTGGACTTCAATCAGAAATGCGGAGCGTATGTCTGCCTCAATCGCAGATGAGTTGATGTCAGTTGACAGTAAAAATTCTAAATATTACAATGACAGAAAAGTAAATTACATTTCACAGCTTGACAGCCTTGATAAGAAATTTACCGAAGTTGCAAATAACAAAAAGCGTGATACGCTTGTTTTCGGCGACAGATTTCCGTTTCTGTATTTTGTAAGCGACTACAACCTTGGATATGAATGTGCATTCCCGGGTTGCAGTCATGAAACCGAGCCGAGTACAGCCGTTGTTTCTCATCTGATTGATTTTACAAGAGAACACAATATACCCGTTGTATTCTATCTTGAGCTTTCAAGCGGCAAAATTGCTCGGATTATCTCTGAAGATTCTTCTGCAAAGACGATGCAGTTTTCTTCATGTCACAATGTCACAAAGGATGATTTTGAAAACGGCGCAACTTATATTTCTGTTATGGAACAAAATCTTGAAGCACTAAAGGAGGCGTTATACTGATGTCGCTTATTAAAATTGAAAATGCCTCGCTCGGTTATGAAGGCAAAACCGTTGTCAATGATATTTCGGTTGATATAAAAGAAAAGGATTATATCTGCATAGTCGGTGAAAACGGTTCGGGCAAAACTACTCTCATGAAAGCACTTCTCGGACTTTTAAAGCCATTGAGCGGTTCGATTACCTATAGTGACGGACTAAAACAGAATGAAATCGGCTACCTTCCGCAGTCAAGCGATATTCAGCGTGACTTTCCTGCGTCGGTGCAAGAGGTGGTGCTTTCGGGCTGCCTTAATAAAAAACACACCTTTTTCTATTCAAAGGAGCAGAAAAAAACTGCCGCCGAGAATATGAAGCTCACGGGTATTTATGATTTACGCAAAAAATGTTTCAGAGAGCTTTCGGGCGGTCAGCGGCAGCGTGTCATGCTCGCCCGTGCATTGTGTGCAACTCACAAACTGATTATTCTTGACGAGCCTGTAACGGGACTTGATCCGATGGCAATGGCTGATATGTACGCTCTCATCAAAAAGTTGAATGAAAGCGGAATCACGATTATTATGGTTTCTCACGATGTGAATTCAGCCGTGAGCAATGCCTCAAAAATTCTGCACCTTGCAAAGAATTGGTATTTCTACGGTACGGCACATCAGTATCTGCATTCGGATGCCGGCAAACGCTTTATTCTCAGCGATTGCCCGTGTGATGAATGTCAGCACAGAGTTCACGGAGGTGCTAAAAATGTTTGATATGATTTTTGAAATGTTTTCATACAATTTTATAGTCAGAGCATTCATTGTCGGCACGCTTGTTTCTTTGTGTGCGGCACTGCTCGGTGTTACGCTCGTTCTCAAACGGTATTCAATGATCGGTGACGGATTATCTCATGTGGGTTTCGGTGCGCTTGCAGTTGCGGCGGCACTAAATCTTGCACCGCTTGAAGTTGCTGTTCCTGTAATCATTATTGCGGCATTCCTGTTGTTAAGACTTTCCGAGAACAGTAAAATCAACGGCGATGCGGCAATCGCAATAATTTCAAGTACGGCGCTTGCCATAGGTGTTGTATTTGTCAGTGTATCGGGCGTAAATACCGACCTCAACTCATACCTTTTCGGCAGTATTCTTGCCACTACAACAGCCGACGCAATTATGTGCGGAATCCTTGCACTTGTCGTAATCGTAATATTCATCTTGTTCTACAACAAGATTTTTGCCGTAACCTTTGACGAAACATTTTCAAGGGCAACCGGTCTTAAAACAGGTGTTTATAACACGGTAATTGCACTCCTTACGGCTCTCACAATTGTAATCGGTATGAGAATTATGGGAACTCTGCTCATTTCCGCACTTATAATTTTCCCTGCGCTTTCTTCCATGAGAGTCTGTAAAAAATTCAAGTCGGTAATTCTCTGTTCTGGTGTGCTTTCACTTTGTTGTTTCTTTGTCGGTATGTGCGTGTCATATTCATGCGATACCCCGACAGGTGCAAGCGTTGTAATAGTCAATGCCGCCGTTTTCCTCATATTCCGACTGGTCGAATTTATCAATTCCAAAATTAAAAAGAATAATTCTGTGTAAGAATTACAAAATATTTTCAACTAACGGAAACTCGCTTTCTTTAATGGAGGCGAGTTCTTTTTTTGCCTGAACGCTTTCGGCAAAGTACATATCACGGTTCTGCTTTTGTGCAAATGCGGTCATTCTCGAAATGCTTAATCCGATATTGTCAACATAATCGTGAATGAGCATGGTGTCAATCAATTTGGCGTTGTCATACCATTCTTTCTCTGTTTCTTCACATATTTTGAGCGCATCTTCAAATTCAAGTCTGCTCATCAGTCTGTCGGCACATTCAATTTTTGCAATGAATGAATCAGTTTTGCCCGAAATAAATCCTGTTTCAACAGATGCAAAGCATAGTGCCGCCAGAACAAGTGAAAGTGCAATGTAAATTCTTTTCATATTATTATTCCTTTTTTATAATGTTGTAATTTCCGAGTGCGTCAAGAGTCATCAGAAAAACATTGCTCTGCTTAATATTTTTCTTTTGCAGAATATTTTTAACATAACCCTTTTCTTTTTCACATAAATTAAGCGAATTTTCAAGAATTTTTCCGTTGCTGACAACTACGGTTTCAATTTTATTGTCCTTAATTTTTAACCCGAAATCCTCGGCAGAAGGCTTTCTCTTCTCAGGCTTTTCAAGAACGCTTACCTCACCGTTTGTTTCAACAATGCAGTATTGAACATCTTCGATTGAAAAAATACCCTGTTGTCTTAATCTGACGCTCAAATCTTCTGTAGTAAGCCGCAGCTTTTTCATAGCCGATTGCAGAATCCTTCCGTCTTTAATTACTATAACGGGTTTTCCGCACAAAAGACTTCTGAAACCGCTCCACTTCATCATAATAATGCTTGCGGTAATTTCAAGTGCAACGAGAATCGCAACGGGAATAACTCCGCTCAACAGCGGTTGAGATGTGTTCTGCATAGGAATTGATGCGATATCCGACACTATCATTGTGATTACAAGCTCGCTCGGTTGCATATCGCTCATCTGTCGCTTTCCCATTAACCTGACTGCCAGAATGACAAAGGCATAGAGCAAAATTGTTCTGATTATTGAAATTAACATAACATCACCGTTACTAATATTTGCATAATTTGAGCCGATATACCGCAAAATAAAAAGCAGATATATTAAGACGGTGATTAAATGTATAATTCATTAGAAGAAAATATTTCAACTCTGAAGAAAATGTTCAAAAATTCGGCAGACTTTACGGTTCGTGAAATGAATCTAAAGGGACAATGCAGTATAAAATCCGCAATAATCACAATTGAAGGAATGTGCGGAAAGGACACGCTTGCGTTGTCGGTAATCAATCCTCTGCTTGATTATTATTTTGACTGCCAATCTCCCGATAAGGTTTTTGACCTTATAAAAAATACCGTGCTGACATCAAGTGAAATTGTCGAGTTCACGACAATTGACGAGGCAATCAGCTTTTCAACATCAGGTTTTGCCCTGCTTGTTGTTGACGGTTGCAGTCGTATGCTTGCAATCGGAGCACAGGGCTTTTCGTTCAGAAGTGTTTCGGAACCCGAAAGTGAGGTAGTGCAGAGAGGCTGCAGAGAAGGTTTTACAGAACCGTTGAGAATCAATATGACTTTAATAAGGCGAAGAATCAAAAGTCCCGACCTTGTTTTTGAAACCATAACAAGCGGATACAGTTCAAACACGCAGATGATGATTTGTTATCTTCAAAACAGCGTGTCAAAGCAAATTCTTAAAGCAATCAGAGAACGGCTTGAAAACTGCAACCTGAAAATGATTCTTGCGTCGGGATATTTAAGCAGTTATCTTGAAGACAACAATTCAAAATCACTTTTTTCGGGTGTCGGGATTTCCGAAAGACCGGATACGGTCTGCGGAAAGCTGTCGGAGGGCAGAGTGGCAATTCTGATTGACGGAACACCGTCGGTGATAATCATTCCGCACCTTTTTGCAGAAGAATTTCAAAGCGTTGATGATTATTCAAACCGCCCGTATTATGCGGCATTTATACGGATTTTAAAGTATATTTCGTTCCTTATAGCCGTATTTTTGCCGGGAATATACACGGCTTTTGCACAGTTTCATCCCGAATATTTTCCGACCGGATTGCTCGTGAAAACATCCGATTCTTTGTCGCAAACACCCTTACCCGTAACACTTGAAGTTATTCTCATAACCTTTATCTATGAAGTCATGAGAGAGGCCGGACTGCGTATTCCAAAGCCGCTCGGACACGCTGTCAGCATTGTCGGAGCGCTTGTAATCGGTGAAAGTGCCGTCAGCGCAGGCATAATCAGCTCGTCAACTCTTATGGTTGTTGCAACTGCGGCAATTTGCAGTTATGTCACATTCGCACTCTATCCGCCTATTATGGTGTTGAGATTTTTCTGCGTTATCGCAGGCGGAATGTTCGGCTTGTGGGGAATAGTTCTGCTCACCTGCGGAGTGCTTGTCAATATGTGTTCCAAAACATCAATCGGTGTGCCGTATATGTCATCGCTTGCACCGTTCTCGTGGCGGAGTATGCGTGATGTCTTTGTCAGAGCAGATTGGAAAAGGCTTTCAAAGCACACAATCAAGGTTCAGAAATTCCCCGAAACGGAGGAGATGTAATGCAATCGAATGTAACTTTTCCGTCAAAAAGACTTATGCTTTCGCTGTTTGTATGTTCTGTACTTCCGATATTGTTAATGGGGCGGAGCTTTTTGCAGAGCGACAATATTTTTTCAAATCTTGCGTCAATCGGATTCGGAATATTTTTCACGCTGTTGTGCTTTGTTCCTTTTTATTCGATAAAGCACAGAACAAGACTTGATTTCTCAGCCTTTGCAAAAAACACATCGCAAACGGGCTTTTTCTTTGTTTCTTCATATTATTGTATGTATTTTACCGTGATAACCGTTTCTTTTCTGATAAGATTCTGCGATATGTTTGTTTCGGGAGTTAATCCCGATGTCGACACAAAGGTGATTGCCTTTTTGATACTTTGCATTTGTGTTTACGGGGCATCAAAGGGGATAAATCCGCTCTCAAGAGTCAGCATTTTTGTGTTTGCGTTTCTCATAATTGCTTTTGCCGTGATATTTTTCGGAAATATAAAATCTTTTGAATATGTACCGAACAGCACCTTTGTTACACCCGATTTTTCAAATATTCGGAGCAATGTTGCAGACTGTTTAATCTTTGCGTTTCTGCCTGTTATTTTTGGATTCAATTCCACAAGCACCAAAAATCTGTCAATAAAACAACCTGTAATTACAACTCTTATTATATTCGGCACATTAATGTTGACTTTGTTTTTTACCGATTTTGTTATCGGTGCATATTCTGCACAGCAACCGTTTTCTGTTCAGCTATTGTCAAAAACCGCATATTTTGGTGATATGAAAGGCTTTGACAGCTTTTACCTTGCCGCAGTAACTGCCTGTATTTTTGTTTTTGTAACGGCTGTCATCATCAGCGTTTCAAACTGCATTGTAAACACATCTTCAAAAAGAACGCTTGTTTTTGTTTCGATAATAGCTTTTATAATGTTTGTTTTGTTTGTTTGTGCAGATAGTTATAATGCTGTAAAAGAATTATTGCTGAACAATATTTTTCTGACTGTACTCAATTTTATTTCCGCACTTCTGATTCCTATAATCTATCTTTTTGTATATCGGAGAAAGCTTTATGAATAAAAAAATATTTTTACTGCCGATTATGGCAATTGTTCTGATTTTAGGCGGCTGTTCAAATTCAAACCGCATTGATACTTCTTCGCTTGTTCAGACGATTACTGCAGAAAACAAATCGGGCAAAGCCGTGTATAATTTCTATCTGCTTGAGAACAGCGAAGATGTGCAAAGTGTTTCGGTTGAGGCTGACAGCCTTGAAAAAGCCGTAATATCGGCAAAGAAAGCCTATATCCCTGCGCTGACGCTTTCAAAGCTTGAATTGTATCTTATTGACTCAAATCTCGGAGAAAAAACTCTCAAAACCGATATTGACTATATTTCAAAAGAAACCGCAATTTCACCTTTGACCTATACTGCCCTTTCGGATACAAAAACTTTGCAACTTTTTTCAAAAGATAAAAACGCACTGAAAAAAGTTAAAGAACATATTGTTCTGTTGAAGAATAATAATAACAACCTTTCCGTGACATCTTTATCCATATTCAATAATTTTAAGGGTAAAAACAACGGCTATTTGAGTATTTGTTATATTAGTTCCGATAAAGAATTAAAAGCAGACATTGTTAAAACAGTAACAGAAAAATGAGAAAATTTTATTAAAAATTGAAAAATAATTCACAAAAAGACTTTATCAAAACTGCGTTATGGTGTATAATAGCAATAAGTATATAGCCTGAGAGCATACATCTGCCTGTTAGGCGGCAGGGCGGTTGCTCTGATTTGTGAAAGGTAATAAATATTTAGGATAGGACGATGATTTATGTCTGTTGAATTTTCTGTTCCGCTGTCGCAAATTGCAGAAGCATTGAACCTCACCGAAGTTTATGTCGCTGAAAATTACAAGGAAACTAACATATCGACTGTTGAAATCAACAGACCGGGACTTGAGCTTACGGGTTATCTTGAATTCTTTGACAACAAGCGAATTCAGGTTCTCGGTAATACAGAGTTCTCATATCTTGGCAGATACGGTCCGGAGGCTCAGAAAATGGTTATTGACTCCATTTTCAGCTTTGGTCCTCCGGCTGTAATAATCTGCCGTGATATTGAACCGTCAAACGCAATTCTTGAAAGTGCAAAGCTGCACAAGGTGTCTATTTTCAGCACCCCACAGAGTACATCGGATCTTACTGCGTCACTTGTACAATATCTTAACAAAGAGCTTGCTCCGAGAATCACCCGTCACGGCGTTCTTGTTGAAGTGTACGGCGAAGGCTGTCTGCTTACGGGCGACAGCGGTGTCGGTAAGAGTGAAACCGCAATTGAGCTTATCAAGCGTGGTCACCGCCTTGTTGCCGATGATGCCGTAGAAATCAGAAGAACTGCCCAGACAACACTCTATGGCCAGTCGCCCGAAAATATCCGTCACTTCATTGAGCTTCGAGGTATCGGAATTATCAATGCCAGAAAACTTTTCGGTATGGGTGCTATCAAGCTGCAGGAAAAGATTGATATGGTAATCAACCTTGAGCAATGGGACAGCGCAAAGGTTTATGACAGAATGGGACTTGACAACGAATATATGAAGATTCTCGGTGTCGAAGTGCCGACTCTTACAATTCCCGTAAAGCCCGGCCGTAACCTTGCCGTAATCATAGAGGTTGCCGCCATGAATAACAGACAGAAGAAAATGGGCTACAATGCCGCAAGAGAACTTCTCAAAAATCTCGGAATGGCTGTTGAGGATCTTCCGCCGTCACCAAAGGTTATTGTTGATACATGGGAATAATTCCGCTTTGTAACGGAATACAGGGAACAGAAATTTCATATTCTAAACTAACAACGGAGGGTAATTGAATGGACACTACCGATATTATATATAACTGTGCTCAAAAGCTTGATTGTGACGCAAGACGATTTGAACCGATGAGCAGACACACTTCATTTAAAATCGGCGGAAAAGCAGATGTTTACATAAAGGTGACAAATCTTTCTCAGCTGATGAAAATTTTAAAGGAATGCGATGTCTGCAAGGAGAAGTATATTCTTCTCGGCAATGGCAGTAATGTTCTGGTTCCGGATGAGGGAATCCACGGCACGGTTCTCCGTCTTGACGGTGATTTCAGGAATATTTCATTAATTGACGATACAACAATCTATTGCGGCGCCGGTGCGGCTTTGGGAAGTCTATGTAAGTTTGCCCAAAAATGCGGACTTTCGGGACTTGAATTTGCATGGGGAATTCCGGGAACAGTCGGCGGTGCTTTGTTTATGAACGCAGGTGCATACGGCGGTGAAATGAAAGATGTTGTATACAGCGTTTCTCACATCACACATAACGGCGATATCGGCAGAACAGAGGCAGAGAATCTTGAGTTTGGCTACAGAACAAGCGTTTACCGCAAAAACGGTTGCATAATCACAGGTGCGGTATTCAAACTTAAAAAAGATGATCCCGAAGAAATTCAGAACAGAATGAACGATTATATGAACCGCCGTTCAACAAAACAGCCGCTTGAATATCCGAGCGCAGGCAGTGTGTTCAAAAGACCCGAGGGTGCATTTGCAGGTGCGCTCATTGAGCAATGCGGACTCAAGGGCAAAACAGTCGGCGGTGCTCAGGTCAGCGAAAAGCACGCAGGATTTATCATCAACAAATCAAAGGCTACGGCTGACGATGTAAAACAGCTTGTGTCGGAAATTCAGAAAACTGTTGAAAATGAAACAGGCTACAAGCTTGAATGTGAACTTATTTTTCTATAAAGCAAAAAAGGTGTATTTTTATGGAATTTGTAATCATTACGGGAATGTCGGGTGCAGGCAAAACAGGCGCCCTGCATGTGCTTGAAGACATCGGTTATTATTGTGTTGACAATCTTCCGTCAAGTCTGTTGTCAACACTCTACCGACTTTGCCTCAAATCTGAAGATGATTCAATGAAGAGGGTTGCGGTTGTTGTCGATGTAAGAGGTAACGAAAAATTTGAGGAAATGTGTTCTCAGATTGAACACTTCAAAATGCATTACGAAAATGTAAAGGTATTGTTCTTTGACGCAATGACGGACAGGCTCGTTGTTCGTTATAAGGAAACAAGAAGAAGACATCCTCTTTCGGATAAACTCAAGGACGGTTCGGTACTGTCTGCCGTTGAGCTTGAAAGGGAGCTTCTTTTGCCTATTAAAAGAACAGCCGATTATAACATTGACACTACATATATGTCAAACAAACAGCTCCGAGAGCGAATTATGTCAATGTTCATGGAAGACACTTCACAAAGCATTACGCTGACATTTATGTCGTTCGGTTTCAAATACGGAATTCCGCTTGAGGCAGATCTCATTATGGATGTGCGTTGTCTGCCTAATCCTTTTTACATTCCCGAACTCAAACATCTTACAGGACTTGACAAAGATGTGCGTGACTATGTTCTTGAAAGTGAAGAAACAACCGAATTTTTAAAGCGACTTTTGAGTATGCTCGATTTTTCCGTACCGCTCTATCTCAAAGAGGGCAAAAGCGAGCTTGTTGTCGGCATAGGTTGTACGGGCGGAAAGCACAGAAGTGTTACAATCGCAATGCAGCTGAACGACCACTTTCGTGAAAAAGGCTATAGGTGTGTTATTCAGCACAGAGATATTGACAGGTAAGGTGCAGAAATGTCATTTTCCTCGGATGTAAAAAAAGAAATTTGTTCGGTTGAACAGTTTGACCGTGAGGCTCTCAAAGCGGAGCTTTACGGAATGCTTTTATTCAGCAGAAATTTTTCTCCGAACAAAATAACCTTCACAACAGAAAGCAATTATGCGGGAAATCGTCTTATATTTCTTTTGCAGAATTTATATATGCCGATAATTGAAAAACAATCGGCTTTGCGAACAAAATCAAGCGACAGCCATCTTTACAAAATAATTGTGGTTGACGGAAACGATTGCAAGCGTATTTTTGAAGATTTCGGTCATACGGACGGTCAGATTACTTTGCGTGTCAACAGGGCAAATCTTTCAAGCGAAGAACTTTCGCAATCGTTTTTGCGCGGAGTTTTTCTTAGCTGCGGTTCGGTATCCGATCCCATGAAAAGCTATCATCTTGAATTCTGTGTTCCGCACAAAAATCTTTCTCAGGATTTGTGCAAGATTCTTTCCGAAATAACCGAATGTACCCTTATTCCAAAAACGGTTGTCCGCAGCGGCAGTTACATTGTCTATTTTAAGGAGAGCGAGCAGATTTGTGACTTGCTTACCTACATAGGCTCACCGATAAGATCAATGGAAATTATGGGTACAAAGGCAATAAAGCAGGTTCGCAACAATGTGAACCGCAGAATTAACGGCGAGGTTGCGAATATCGGAAAAATCGCAACGGCGTCTGCAAAACAGCTCAGTGCAATCGAACATATAAAAAAGACAGTCGGAATCGATTCTTTGCCCGAGGATTTGCGTGAAATCGCATATTTAAGGCTTGAAAATCCCGATATGTCACTTCGTGATTTGGGACAGAATCTTTCAACCCCAATCAGCCGAAGCGGTGCAAATCACCGTATGCAAAGACTGCTTGAATATGCAGGTACAGAGGTAAAAACCAATGGAAAATAAAAATTTGACTTTTGAGCAGGCGAACGAACTGCTTGAAAAAACGGTTTCAAAAATGGAGAGCGGTGAACTTACTCTCGAACAGACAATGGAGGAGTACGCAAAAGCGTGTGAACTCCTTGCTTATTGTATGAAACAGCTTGAACAATGCAAGGGTAAAATTATTGATATAAACGAGAGAATTTCAAGGCTTTCAAAGGGTGATGACAATGACTAAAGATTATGCAAAAAATATTGAAAACGCTTTAAAGATCTGTCTGCCGAGTACGGATTGCCGTGAAAAAAAGCTGATTGACGCAATGGCTTACAGCCTTGAGGCAGGCGGAAAGCGTGTCCGCCCGTATCTTGTGTTCTCGTTTAACAGCCTTTGCGGCGGAAGTGAGGAGTCTGCAACGGCATTTGCCTGTGCAGTTGAAATGATTCACACATATTCTCTCATTCACGATGATTTGCCGTGTATGGACAACGATGACCTCAGAAGAGGCAAGCCGTCAAACCACAAGGTATTCGGCGAAGATATCGCATTGCTTGCAGGTGACGCCCTTCTTACGCTTGCCTTTGAAACCCTTACAAACGAAAAGACAGTAAAAATCTGCGGAACTTCTGCGTGTTGCAGAGGTGTTTCTGTACTTTCAAAATACGCAGGTGCGACAGGAATGATAGGCGGTCAGGTGATTGACCTTATGAGCGAAAACACAAACGCTCCGATTGAAGTCCTTCGTGAAATGGACTACAAAAAAACAGCCTGTCTTATCAAAGCGGCTTGTGAACTGGGCTGTATAAGCGCAGGTGCAAACGATAAGCAAATTAAAGCCGCCTCTGAATTCGGCGAATGCATCGGTATTGCGTTCCAAATTCAGGACGATATTCTCGATGTAACCTCCTCCGATGAGGAACTCGGCAAGCCCGTTGGCAGTGACGCAGAAAACAGTAAATCAACATATGTTTCACTTCTCGGAATTGAAAAGTGCCGTGAGCTTGTTGATGAACTTACCGAAAAAGCTGTTAACACACTTCATGGCTTTGACGGTGATACAAAAGAGCTTGAAGAATTTGCTTACAGGCTTGCAAAGAGAAATAAATAATTCTTTGCAAATATTAATTAAACGGATAGGAAATAAATTATGGGTGAGTATGAACTGCTTTCTAAAATTAAATCACCGCATGATGTCAAAAAGCTTAATGACGAACAGCTTGAAAAGCTGTGTACCGAAATAAGGGAAAAGCTCGTTGAAACCGTGTCTGTAAACGGAGGACATCTTTCACCGAACCTCGGTGTTGTTGAACTTACCGTTGCTCTTGAGCGTAGCTTTAATCTGCCGAAAGACAGCATTGTATGGGATGTCGGACATCAGGCATATACCCACAAGCTGTTGACGGGACGCTACGAGCAGTTTGACACAATCCGCAAAAAAGGCGGAATTTCAGGCTTTCCGAAGCGTGCCGAGAGCAAATACGACGATTTTAACACAGGCCACAGCAGTACATCAATATCAGCCGCATACGGAATTGCAAGAGCAAAACACCTTATGGGGGACCAAAGCTACACCGTTGCCGTGATTGGTGACGGTTCATTTACGGGTGGACTTGCTTTTGAGGGAATGAACAACTCAGGCAGATTCAACAAGAACTTTATTGTTGTTCTCAATGATAACAAAATGTCCATTTCACCGAATGTAGGCGCATTGTCACGCTACCTTACAACGGTAAGAATTCAGCCGTGGTATATGCGAGTCAAGAAAATTACGGAAAAAATTCTTTTACACATTCCGCTTATCGGAAAACCTCTGAAAAGATTTCTTCAGGGAGGAAAGTCTAAACTTAAAAATCTTGTGTACAAAAACACTCTTTTTGACTGCTTCGGTTTTACCTATCTCGGACCTATTGACGGACACAACATTGATGAGCTTGAAAATGCGTTTGAGTGTGCAAAAAAGGTGAATTCTCCCGTTCTTGTTCATGTTGTTACCAAAAAAGGCAAAGGCTATCAGCCTGCCGAGGACAATCCGGGCGGATTTCATGGAATAGGCAGGTTCGATATTGATTCGGGTGAACCGCTTTCAAGTCACAAGGGATTTTCGGCTGAGTTCGGAAAGACTATGTGCGAATTTGCCGAGGACGATAAAAAGATTTGCGCAATTACAGCCGCAATGTCGGGAGGAACGGGACTTACCGAATTTTCAAGGCTTTTTAAGGAAAGATTTTTTGATGTCGGTATTGCTGAAGAACACGCAGTAACTTTTGGATGCGGACTTGCCGCAAAGGGCATGCGACCTGTTTTTGCCGTGTATTCAACATTTCTCCAGAGAGCCTATGACCAGCTTTTGCATGATGCGGCGCTCGGAAAGCTTCACCTCGTAATCGGGGTTGACCGTGCGGGAATTGTTGGTGATGACGGTGAAACTCATCAGGGTGTGTTTGATGTTTCGATACTCAACACCATTCCGAACACAACAATTTTTTCTCCGGCATATTTTGACGGTATGAGAAAATCTCTTTCAACCTCAATTTACATTTGCGACAGCCTCGCTGTTGTGCGTTATCCCCGTGGCGGAGAGCTTTACAGACCCGATGATTTCGGTGAAGAAAATCTTTCATACGATGTTTACGGAAATCCGAATTGTAAAAATCTTCTCATAACCTACGGCAGACTTTTCTCTTATGCCTGCAAAGCCAAGGAAACCCTTGCAAAACAGGGCGTTGAGATTTGCATATTAAAACTTTGCAGAATTAAACCGATTGACGAAAATGCCGTTGATTTTGCGGCAGATTTCGATAATGTATGGTTTTTTGAAGAGGGCATCAAAAACGGCGGTATTGCGAGAAATTTCTCCGATTTACTCTGTTGCACACAGTTCTGCGGAGATTATCATATAAAGGCTATTAATGACAAATTTGTCAAGCAGATGTCTGTCAGTGAGGCTCTTCATGAGCTTAAACTCGATGATGACGGAATGGTGAACACCATTACCAAAAATTTAAAGGAAAAGAATTAGGATGAAAAAAAGACTTGATATTCTTGTATATGAAAAGGGCTTTACCGACAGCCGTGAAAAGGCTAAGGCGATTATAATGTCGGGACAGGTTTATGTTGACAATCAGAAAGCCGACAAGTGCGGAACTTCTTATGATGAAAATGTTAAAATTGAAGTAAGGGGCAACACACAGAAATATGTCAGCCGTGGCGGTTTAAAGCTTGAAAAGGCCATAGACAATTTTGACTTTGATTTAAAAGATAAGATAACAATGGATATCGGTGCGTCAACGGGCGGCTTTACCGACTGTATGCTCCAAAACGGTGCAAAAAAGGTGTATTCAATTGATGTCGGTTACGGTCAGCTTGCTTGGAAGCTTCGCAACGATCCTCGTGTTGTCAATCTTGAACGCACCAATATGAGAAAGGTTACAAGGGAGCAGGTCCCCGATGAAATTGATTTTTTCTCGGTTGATGTTTCGTTCATTTCATTAAAGCTGATTTTGCCTGTTGCAAGACAGCTTATGAGCGAAAACGCGCAGGCGGTCTGCCTAATCAAACCGCAGTTTGAGGCAGGCAGGGAAAAGGTGGGCAAAAAGGGCGTAGTTCGTGATCCTGCCGTCCATGTTGAGGTTGTCAGAAAAATATTTGATTTTTGCCTTGAAAACGGCTTTGATGTGCTTAATCTCGACTATTCGCCAATCAAAGGTCCCGAAGGCAATATAGAATACCTTATCCATCTTCGCAAAAGTGATGATCCAAAGTCATACACGGATGTAACACCCGAGCAGCTTGTTGAAAATTCACATGCCGCTCTTGACAAAAAATGAGCAGGTGCTTTTATGAAATTTGCATTAGTGGTCAATCTTTCAAAAGAAAGGGCAATTAAATATGCAAAAAGGATTTCTCTTTTTCTTCTTGATAAAAATGCAGAAATTGCTATGATTGAGGAATGCAGTCAGTATTTTAAGGGAATCCACATTCATTATTCAAAAAATATTACGGAGCTTTTTGAATACTGCGATATGGCAATTACAGTAGGCGGTGACGGAACGATTATCCATGCCGCAAAATATGCCGCAAAAGCCGATAAACAGCTTATCGGTGTTAATGTCGGCAGACTCGGTTTTGCCGCAGATGTTGAACCGCACGAATATGAACAGCTTGAACGGCTTCTTACGGGTGATTACACAACAGAGGAGAGAATTTTGCTTGATGTTGAGGTCATAAAAGAGGACGGCTCAAAGCACTATCTTGCAGTGAACGATGCCGTTGTTGCAAGAGGTCAGCTTTCAAAAACAATTGATTTGCACCTGACGCTTGACGGTGACGAAATTTCAAAATACAGAGCGGACGGTCTGCTTTTTGCAACTCCGACAGGCTCAACCGCTTATTCATTGTCGGCTGGCGGACCAATCCTCGCACCGAAAATGGAATGTATTCTTATGACTCCCGTTTGTCCCCATTCATTATTTTCCCGTTCCGTACTTTTCAGCGGAGAATCGGAGCTTTCGGTTCATGTGAAAATCCCCGAAGAATGCTGTTGTGTGCTGACAATTGACGGTGAAAAAAATGTTCCTGTTCTTGCAACCGACAGGGTTGTAATCCGCAAATCCGATTTAAAGCTTAAACTTGCGTTACTCCACAACCGCAATTTTTATAAACTGCTTAATGAAAAACTGAAAGAGAGGGATTTTTGATGAAAACAGGGCGACACGCACGAATTCTTGATATTATAGCCGAACATCCCATTGAAACACAGGACGAATTGCTTACCCGACTTCGTGAGGAAGGTTTCAAGGCGACACAGGCTACAATTTCAAGAGATATCAAGGATTTACGCCTTGTTAAAACTCTCGGAAGTGACGGAAAATATCGCTATGTTTCTGCATCTCGCAGTTCAACCGATATCCGTACCAATTTTTCAAATCTTTTCAGCACTTCGGTAAATTCAATAGATGTAGCACAGAATCTTGTTGTAATAAAAACCCTCAGCGGTATGGCACAGGCAGTTTGTGCCGCACTCGATTCTGCCGACTATCCGTCTGTTGTCGGAACAATTGCAGGTGACGATACAATCTTCATTGCCTGCCGAACAGCCGATCTTGCGGTGTCGCTTACCGAAGAACTCAAAAAGCTTATTTGACAGGACTGATTGAAATGCTCAGAACTTTATATATAGAAAACATTGCCGTGATTGAAAAAGCTTCAATAGATTTTGAAAACGGTCTTAATGTCCTCACAGGTGAAACAGGTGCAGGTAAAAGTATAATAATTGACGCAATCAATGCAATTATGGGACAGCGGATATCAAAGGAAATTATTCGTACCGAGGCTGATTCAGCCTTTGTAAGCGCTCAATTTGACGATATTAACCAAAGCATTGTTGAAAAGCTTGATGAACTCGGCTTTTCAGATGACGAGGGAACACTCATTTTGCAGAGAACTCTCAACAGAAACGGCAAGAGCAGTTGTAAAATCAACGGCAAGCCTGCAACGGTTTCAATGCTCAAAGAACTTTCAAAGCACCTTATAAACATTCACGGTCAGCACGAAAGCTACGAACTTTTCTCTCCCGAAACTCATATTGATTATATTGACCGTTTCGGCGGTTGCGAAAAGCTTTTGACTGATTATAAAAAATGTTATGATGAATATAAAATTCTCAAAAAGAAATTAAATTCAGCCGATTCGGACGAAAGTGAAAGATTGAAAGAAATTGATTTACTTTCATATCAGGTGAATGAACTCACAGAATCCGATGTTAAGCAGGGCGAAGAACAGGAGCTTGAGAGCGAAAGAACAGCGCTTATGAGCTTTGAGAAAATCTTTTCTCTGCTCAATGATGCAAAAATGGCTCTTGACGGTGACGAAAACTATGGCGGCGGTCTTGAATCGGTCGATTCTGCATCAACTGCCCTTCAAAAAGCGTCATCATATAATGCTGAATATGATGAAATTGCAAATACGCTTACAGATGCATATTACAATTTAAAGGATTGTTGCGACAGCATTTCCGACGCCATTGATTCACTTGAATCCGATCCGCAAAGGCTTGAAGAGGTTGAAGAAAGGCTTGACCTTATCAATCGTCTTACAAGAAAATATAATTGTCCGTCAGACGAGCTTTCGGATCTTGCCGAAAAATATCAGGCAAGACTTGACAAACTTATGAACTATGACCGCAACCGTGACGAGCTTGCGGAAAAATGCAGAGAAAGCGAAGAAAAAATGCTTGCGGCTGCCGAAAAACTCGGTACTCTCCGCAGAAAAACCGCAAAAACCTTTGCAACAAAAGTAAAATCCGAAATGGCATTTTTGAATATGCCGAATGTTGAGCTTGTTCCGTACTTTGAAAAGTGCGAACCAAATTCAAAGGGTACGGATAAAATGGAACTGCTCATCTCCGCAAACCCGGGTGAAACACCTCGCCCTGTTGCAAAAATCGCATCGGGCGGTGAGCTTTCAAGAATGATGCTTGCTATTAAAACAGTTCTTGCAAGCACGGATACGGTTGATACCCTCATTTTTGATGAGGTTGACACAGGTATTTCGGGTTCAGCGGCAGAAAAGGTCGGCTTAAAACTGCGTGAAGTCAGCAAAAGCAGTCAGGTTCTCTGCGTGACACATCAGGCACAAATCGCAGCTCTTGCGGATTATCACTATCTTATCCGCAAACAGGTTGAAAAAGGAAGAACATTTACAAATGTAACCCTCCTTGACCATAACGGCAGAGCAGGCGAACTTGCACGAATAATCGGCGGTGTTGATATAACCAATGCCGCACTTAAACACGCAGAATCAATGCTTGAAAAGTATAATAACTGATTTTGAAAGGAGTAACGAATATGACGAATGAAGCAATATTAAGCAGTAACGGAAATTATACACTATTCAGCTTTAACGGCTATGTTATCAGATTCAGAACTTCATCAAAACTCGAAAGATATACAAAAATACTTGAATGGGAAAACGGTTATATTGCAGTGACAGCAAAATATAAAGGACTTCCCGAAGAAGAGGAATATATAGATTTAGTGCCGATTCTTGAAAATCTGTATATTGATCCTGATGAATTTTTAAAACAGATAGAGAAAGTGAGAATCAGTTATGATTGATTCTTCTAAATTTATAAAACTATAAATACGAAAGGGAGCGGCATTTTGAAGCTGTGGTCGGTTGCAAAACTTGATAAAACTAAGGCGGGGGAGATTCAGTCCCGCTATGAGCTGCCTGCAATTGTTGCAATGCTGCTTCAGATACGGAATATTACAACGAAAGATGAAATTGAAAGCTTTCTTTACAACGATTCTTTCATTGCCGATCCGTTTGAAATAAAAGATATGGATAAGGCTGTTGAACGCATTAACAAGGCGCTTGATTGCGGTGAACCGATTTGTGTTTACGGTGATTATGATGCCGACGGTGTCACCTCAACAGCACTTTTATATTCTTACCTTGAAACAATTGACGCAAACGCAATGTACTATATTCCGTCCCGTGAAACCGAGGGCTACGGAATGAACAAAAACGCTGTTGACAAACTCAATGAGCGTGGAATAAAACTCATAATTACTGTTGATAACGGAATTGCGGCAACACAGGAGGTTGCATACGCAAGCTCACTCGGAATTGATACCGTAGTCACAGACCACCATATGCCCTCAGGCGAGTTGCCAAAGGCTTGTGCCGTAGTTGACTTGCACAGAGAGGACTGTAAAAGCAGATTCAAAAATCTTTCGGGGGTGGGCGTTGCATTTAAGCTGATTATGGCGCTTGAAGGCGAATACTGCGACACAACCACCTTGCTTGACAACTATTCCGACCTTTTGAGCATCGGCACAATCGGTGATGTTGTTGAGTTGAAGGATGAAAACCGAGTATTTGTCAAACACGGACTTGAAAGCATTACAAATACCGATCGTCCCGGACTGCAGGCGCTTATCAAAAATTCCGGTCTTACGGGCAAAACCGTATCTTCAACAAATGTGTCATTTACAATTGTTCCTAGAATAAATGCAGTAGGACGACTGGGTTTGTCCGAAAAATCAGTATCGCTTCTTCTTACGGAAGATTATGATGAGGCGGCTGAAATTTCATCGCAGCTCTGTGTTGACAACTCCGAAAGGCAAGAGATTGAGCGTGATATTCTTGAAAAAATTGACGGAATAATCCGCAGAAAACCATCGCTTGTCAATGATAAAATCATAGTAATTGACGGTGAAAACTGGCATCAGGGCGTAATCGGACTTATTGCCGCCAAAGTCAAAGAGGCTTACGGCAAGCCGGCAATCGTTATTTCAAAGCTCGGTGATATTGCAAAGGGCTCGGGCAGAAGTGTAGAGGGATTTCCTCTTTGTGATGCTGTTTTTGCCTGTTCGGATCTTCTCACACACAGAGGCGGTCATCCTATGGCGGTCGGGCTTTCTCTTGATTCTGAGAATATCCCTGCTTTTCGCAGGAAAATAAACGAATTTGCCGACAATTTCGGCAAGATGCCGTATGATAAAATCAACATTGAGTGCAAGCTCAATCCGGCATACATAAACCTTGATTTGATTGATTCTCTGTCGCTTATGCAGCCCTACGGTGCCGGCAATCCGACGCCTGTTTTCGGTTTGTACAATATGACATTGAAGAACATTACTCCGCTTTCGGCGAACAGGCATTTAAGACTCACTCTGTCCCGCAATAACATACAGATTACTGCGATGAAATTCTTTACATCAACCGAAGAATTCCCGTATAAAATCGGTGAAACACTTGATCTTGCAGTAAATCTTGACCGCAATGAGTTCAACGGAAATGTGTCTGTTTCCGTAATTGTCAAAGATATAAAATCATCGGACTGCGATACCGAAAAGCTCCTTGACAGCCGTACAAATTACGAGGATTTTTGCAGAGGGAAACAGCTTGACCGTTCACAGCTTTCGGATTTAATGCCCGACAGAAACGATTTTGCATTGCTTTACAGATATCTGAAAAGCAACGGCGGTTACGCTTTTGAAACCGCAACTTTGGCTCACATGCTTGACAACAGGCTGTCTTTTGGTAAAATTAAAGTGATACTTGAGGCTATGAGAGAGCTCAGGCTTATCAAAATTTCAGAGGGAATGAAAACCTCAAAAATTTCAGTCCTGCCCGTAAACGGCAGGGTTGACCTCGAATCAGCCCCGATTATCAAGAAATTAAGGGAGGTATTCTGATGGGTAAATTTTCAAATGTTGCACACTATCAGGATTTTACGGAACTGAAAAAGATTCTTTCCGCATCTGCTGCCAACACTTACGATATGGATAAAATCGAAAAGGCATATAAATTTGCCGAAAAAGCTCACGGTGACCAGCGCAGAGTATCGGGAATTCCGTACATTCTTCATCCCGTTTCGGTAGCCTGTATTGTTGCAGAGCTCGGTATGGATACCGATTCTGTCTGCGGTGCATTGCTTCATGACACAGTAGAGGACACAGGAGTCACACTTGAAGAGGTTACAAAGCTTTTCGGTGCGGATGTTGCCAAGCTGATTGACGGTGTTACAAAAATTTCAAAAATTCCGTACTCAACCCGTGAACAGCAACAGGCTGAAAATATAAGAAAAATGCTTATCGCAATGGCTGATGATATCCGTGTAATTATCATCAAGCTTGCCGACAGGCTTCATAATATGCGTACAATGAATTGTATGCCGGAACAAAAAAGAAGAGATAAATCACTTGAAAATATGCAGGTGTTTGCTCCGATTGCTCATCGGCTCGGTATTAAAACCATAAAAGATGAGCTTGAGGATCGTTCTCTTCAGTACCTCGATCCAATCGGCTATAAGGAAATCGAAGACGATCTTCTTATGACCGAAGAGGGTCGTGACAAGTTTATTGAATCCATCAAGAATCAGATTCTCGCAAAAACCGAGGGTACAATCCCCGGTGTGTATATCAGCGGTCGAGTAAAGAGTATTAACAGTATTTACCGCAAAACATATATGCAGGGCAAAACAATGGATCAGATTTTTGACATTTTTGCCGTGCGTGTAATCGTTGATACAGTATCCGATTGCTACAATGTTCTCGGTGTAGTGCATGATATATTCAAGCCTATTCCTAACCGTTTCAAGGACTATATATCAATGCCTAAGCCGAATATGTACCAGTCGCTCCATACAACCGTACTCGACAAAAACGCAATTCCTTTTGAAATTCAGATAAGAACATGGGAAATGCATTACACCGCCGAATACGGAATTGCCGCCCATTGGAAGTATAAGCTTGGAATGGGCGCAGGCGGTAAAAATAATGACAAAATGGAGGAGAACATCAAAAAGGTCAAGGATATGATTCTTGATCAGCTTGAGGCAGAAGATGTTACCGACATCGCAAAGAATATCAGAAACGATTTTACGGAAAACGATGTTTATGTGTTCAGCCCGAGAGGCGATGTGTTCAATCTTCCGCAGGGTTCAACTCCGATTGATATGGCTTATCTTATTCATACACAGGTAGGTCACAGAATGGTCGGCGCAAAAATCAACGGAAAGATCGTTCCGATTGACTATAAGCTTAAAACAGGCGATATCTGCGAAATTATCACCCAGAAAGAGGAACACCCAAACAGGGGATGGGTTGATATCTGTAAAACCGCATCTGCAAAATCAAAAATCCGCTCATGGTATAAGCATGAAAAGCGTGATGAAAATATTGCCGAAGGCAGGCAGATGCTTGACAAGGAGTTCAAGCGCCACGGCATCAATCTTTCCGAAGAAGAATATCCCGATTTCCTCCAGAAACTGATGATTAAAAAGCAGTATAATTCCATGGATGATTTCTATGCCGCAGTAGGCTACGGCGGTATTCAGCTTTGGAAGATAATGCCAAGGCTCAAAGAAGAATATCAGAAAGCATATGCGTCAGATATTGAAGAAATTGATGTTCCACAAGCACCCGTAAAGCGACCGAAGGCATCCGCAGGCGTTGTAATTGAGGGTGCAGACGATGTTCTTGTAAAATTCTCAAAGTGCTGCAATCCTCTGCCGGGTGACGATATTATAGGCTATATTACAAGGGGCTACGGCGTTTCAATTCATAAAAGGCATTGCACGAATGTGCCGAAAGATATCAGTAAAAGTGAAGAACCCGAAAGATGGGTAAGCTGTTACTGGGAGGACGAGGTAGGAGAGGCGTTCAGAAGTACGCTCCAGATCACCGCAACCGACAGAACAGGACTTCTTGCAGATGTTACAATCAAGCTTTCGGATATGCACATTTTTATACATTCGCTTAATTCAAGAGAGGCTGGCAACGGCACTGCCGTTGTTACCGCAACAATTGATGTAATGGGCAGAAATCACCTCCGTGGTGTAATTTCAAAGCTTTCCGACATCAACGGAACAATCGAAGTAAAAAGACTGTAATTGAGGTTATAATTTATGAAAGCAATTTTACAAAGAGTTACCAAGGCCAAGGTTGAAGTGGATTCAAAAACCGTGGGCGAAATCGGTACGGGTTTTCTTATTCTTCTCGGAGTTGAAAACGGTGACACCGAAAAAGAGGCGGACGCACTTGCCGCAAAAATTGCAGGTCTGAGAATCTTTACGGATGAAAATGATAAAATGAATCTTGCTCTTGCCGATGTAAACGGTTCGGTGCTTGTAATTTCAAACTTTACCCTCTGCGCCGACTGCTCACACGGCAGACGCCCTAATTTTATGGCTGCCGCAAGACCTGACACAGCCGATCCGCTCTACGAATATTTCTGCAAAAAAATGCACGATAACGGAATTGAGCGTGTTGAAAAGGGAATTTTCGGTGCCGATATGAAGGTTTCGCTTGTTAATGACGGTCCCGTTACTATTGAAATCAACACAAAGGATTTGAAAATATGATAGATGTAAAAATTTTTAATGTTACGGTTCTTATGACAAACTGTTGTTTGCTTACAGACAGAAAAACAGGCAAAATGGCTGTAACCGATCCGGGCGCACCGAATGAAGAACTCAATTCTGAAATTGAGAAAAACGGCGGAAAGCTTGAATATGTAATTCTTACACACGGTCACTACGATCACATAAGCTATGCAAAACAGCTTGCGGAAAAGTTTGACGCAAAAATTGTTACGGGCGAGAAGAATAACGAATTTCTCAGCAATCCTGCACTCAATCTTACCGAAAAGCACAGACTTTCACTCAAACCGTTCTCAGCCGATATTCTGCTTAAAGACGGTGACAATTTCATGCTCGGCAACACTGAAATCAAATATATCACCACACCGGGACATACAAGCGGTTGCGGTTCATATATTTTTGATGACACAATTATTTCGGGAGATACTCTTTTCTGCGAATCATACGGCAGAACAGACCTTCCCACAGGTGACGATGCCGAAATGGCAAAGTCAATCAGAAAGCTTAAAAATCTTGAGGGTGATTACCGTGTAATTCCGGGACACGGACCGACAACAACCCTTGACCACGAGAGAAAATACAATCCGCTGATGAGGATTCTTTAATATGAATTTATATGTAAAAAATCACAATTTTCATTTTGAACTTGAAAATCTTACAAGGCTTTTCTTTCCAAATGAAAAAATAACGGTAATAAGAGATTTTTCTGAACCACAGCCTCCGTATATCTATACGGAGGTTTCGGATAAAATCACAATTTCGGTGAATATCGGCTCTTTTAATAAGTCCGAAACAGCTGTAAAAAAGCTTACGGATGATGACAACGAGCTTGTTTCGGCACAGCTTTTGTACAAACTTCTATGTGATTTTACGGGACTTACACAGCCGTGGGGAATACTTACGGGAGTTCGCCCCGTAAAGCTTTTAAGACGACTTGCCGAAGAATTAAGTGAAGAACAGGCTGTAAAAAAGTTTGAGAAAGATTTTTTTGTCAGCAACGAAAAAATAGCATTGTCAAGGAAAACCGAGCATAACGAACGAAAAATTCTTGAACTTTCAAAACCCGAATCGTTCAGTCTTTATGTCGGAATCCCTTTTTGTCCGTCAAGGTGCAGTTATTGCTCATTTGTAATGGCGTCAATCGAAAGGGCTGAAAAGCTGATTGAACCGTACACAAAGCTATTATGCGAAGAAATTAAACAGACAGCCGAAATTGCAAACAAGCTTGGTTTAAGGCTTGAAACCGTATATTTCGGCGGCGGCACTCCCACTACTCTGAGTGCCGAACAGCTTGATACGGTGCTTAGAACAGTAAACAAAAGCTTTGATATGTCAACCTGTCGTGAATTTACGGTCGAGGCAGGTCGCCCCGATACAATTGACATTGCAAAACTTTTTGCTTTAAAAGAAAATAAAGTTGATCGAATCAGCATAAATCCGCAGACTGTAAACGATGAGGTGCTGAAAACTATCGGAAGAAAGCATACTGCTCAGCAGTTTTTTGACGCTTTTGAACTTGCAAGAAAATGCGGCTTTGATAATATCAACACAGACCTCATTGCGGGCTTGCCGACAGATACCCCCGAAAGCTTTAAAAATTCACTTGATTCAATCGTCAGGCTGAATGCGGAATGTATCACGGTTCACACGCTTTGCATGAAAAGAGCGTCCCGCCTTACAACCGAGGGAGTAACGCTTGATTTGCAACAGGCGAGAGATGCAAGAGAAATGCTTGCATACACGCAGAATATTCTCGGACAAAACGAGTACATTCCGTACTATATGTATCGTCAGAGCAGAATGGTCGGTAATCTTGAAAATGTCGGCTGGTCAAAAAAAGGCTTTGAAAGCCTATACAATGTTTATGTTATGGACGAAACCCACACAATCCTTGCCTGCGGTTCGGGCGGTGTTACAAAACTGAAACGCAACAATCCCGATTATCTTGAAAGAATATTCAATTTTAAATATCCGTACGAATACATTGACCGTTTTGATGAACTTATTCAAAGAAAGTCCGGGATAATGCAGTTTTATGGTCAATAACACAGTTGATTAATGCTGTCAACGGTGTTATAATACGACATATGTGATTGCATACGGAAGTGAAATTGTCATATATTGAACAAAACAGAATTTTTGTTCATAATTTGTTTTTCTGATGAGATAATTTTAAGAAAGGTCGGATTAATATGGGAAAATTTGATGAAATTTTTGACGATGTAGTGGTCAATGCAAAAGCCTGTGCGTCTGCTGTTTCGCAGAAAGCGTCAACAGTTTATGATGTTTCAAAGCACAAGATTACTGCCGCTGAAATCAGAGGCGATATCAACAAAAAGCTTCGTGAACTCGGTGCTCTTACATACAAATCTGAGGTTCACGGAACAGACAATTCACAGCAGATTAAGCTTATCGTTTCGGAAATTTCCGATTTGAAAGATAATCTTGATGTTGTAAACGAACATATTGCCGTGGCAAAAGATCAGAGAAGATGTCCCGGATGCAATGCTGTTATTCCTAAAAATTCTGTATTCTGCAACATCTGCGGTATCAAGATTGATGATACTGATGAGGATTTTGAACTTTGATTTTTTATTAATGGGTGATTATTTTTGTCTAAATTAAAAACTAAAAAATACAATGCCGTTGCAAACGCTGAGAAGGACGCTTCTCAAACCTTTGTCAAAGGTGCGGCAATTCTTACTTTAAGTATGGTAATTGTCAAGGTTTTCGGACTTCTTGACAAGGTTATTCTTACAGGTATTTTCTCCGGTGTTTCTTTTGAACAGGCTGTTGCTGGCGGAACGGAAACCGTCAATTTTGCATCTTTCGGTCTGGGTCTTTACAGTAATGCCTATGAAATTTTTGTCGTAATTTTCACGGTTGCAACGGGCGGTCTGCCAATAGCAATTTCAAGACTTGTATCTGAAAGTACGGCACAAAAACGATTTAACGATGTAAAACAAATTCATAGGGTTTCAATTCCTTTCTTCGTTATTGTCGGCATTCTTTCATTTGCAATTCTTGTCGGTGCAAGCTTTATCTATGTTCAGATTATTGAGTCACCGTATTCATTGCTCGGTATGCTCTGCCTTTCTCCGACGGTATTATTCGGTTGCCTCGTTTCAATTTACAGAGGATACTATGAAGGTCAGCGCAACATGTTCCCGACTGCCGTTTCGGAAATTATCGAGGCAACAATCAAGCTCTTTGTCGGTGCATTCCTCGCTTACATCATTGCACACCTCGGTATGAATTCTTATGCTGAGTCAGGCACGGTTTTCGGACTTTACATTGCAAATCAAACCGAGGCTTATCAGACAATCGTTTCATTCTCGGTTGCCGGTGCAATTATGGGTATCACCCTCGGAAGCGCCGCATCATTTGTGTTCTATATTCTCAAATTTAAAATTCAGGGTGACGGAATTCCGGAAGAATACTACCGTAATTCCGTAGAGGCTCGTTCAAGAAGAGAAACTTTTAACAAAATTCTCAAAACAGCCATTCCTGTTGCAATGGGTTCACTCATTATGAGCGTAGGTTCGCTTATTGACCAGGTAATTGTTCAGCGTGTACTCCTCAATATGATTGAAACTAATCCGCAGGCTCTTCAGGCACAGTACAGTAAGTATTTTACAGCCGATATGTTCTATGCCGACACAAAGACAATACACACCAGCCTTTGGGGTTGCTACTCAGCCGCTCTCACTTTTCTTCAGCTTGTAACAGCCGTAACACAGGTGTTCGGTTCAAGTGCTATGCCGAATGTAACAAGTGCATGGACAAAGGGCAACAAGGACGAACTCAAAAAGTCAATCGAAACTGTTATCCGCCTTACAATGCTTTTTACATTCCCGATGGCTCTCGGTATGATGGCACTTTCGTTCCCGATTATGGGACTTGTGTATAACGATCCGCTTATTACAGATGTAGGCGGAAGAATTCTCCTCATCATGGGCGTAACAACAATATTCGGTGCGGCGTCAACTCCTGTGTGCAGTATGCTCCAGGGTATCGGCAGAGTTGACCTCCCGATGAAGCTATACACAGTTTGTATGGCTGTCAAGATCGGCATTACATGGATGTTTGTAAGCGTTCCGGAAATCAATGTTCAGGGTGCAACTGTCGGTTCAATGATTACCTATGCAATTATGACAATCGTAGGTATGTATCTGCTTATCAAGTATTCAAAAATCAAGCCTGATTTATTCGGTACAACAGTAAAACCGCTTATCGGTGCGATTGCAAGTGCCGCTTCGGCATTCGGCGCATATCACCTTATGGAAAGCATTATCGGCTCTGCAAGAATGTCAATCGCAGTTTCGCTTGCAGTTGCAATCTTTGTTGCGGTTATCGTTTATATTGTTGTATTGTTGATATTGCGTGCTTTTACGGCAACAGAACTGAAATTTTTGCCGAAAGGTGAGAAAATTGCAAAAACACTTGAAAAATTAGGATTAATTAGGTAAAATATATATCTGTTGCGGTTGTTTCCGCTTCTCAGATAAAATTTGCATTGTCTAATAAGATTATCGGAGATGTCACGAATGAACTTTACAGAAAAAGAAAATTATAATTTTAATGACCTTGTTGAGATAGTAAAAATCCTTCGTGCACCCGATGGTTGTCCGTGGGACAGAGAACAGACTCACAAGTCAATCCGCTCAAATTTTATTGAGGAAACCTATGAGGCTGTTGAGGCAATTGATACCGACGACCTCGATTTGCTTAAAGAAGAACTCGGTGATGTTCTTCTGCAGGTTGCTCTGCATGCGGAAATTGAAAGTGAACAGGGAACATTTGATATAAACGATGTTTGTGACGGAATCTGCAAAAAGCTCATTATCCGTCATCCCCATGTTTTCGGTGATGTCAACGCCGACACTACCGAAAAGGTTCTCAAAAACTGGGATGCCATTAAGATGAAAACAAAATCCCAGAAAACTCAGACACAGGCAATTCTCAGCGTGTCAAAGGCACTTCCGTCACTCATGCGCAGTACAAAAATCCAGCAGAAGGCCGCAAAGGTCGGTTTTGACTGGGAAAATGTAAACGGTGCGCTTGATAAGCTTTTTGAAGAATGTGAAGAGCTTAAAGCCGCTGTTAAAAACAATGATGCTGAAAATCAGCGTGAAGAACTCGGTGATGTGCTTTTCTCAGCAGTTAATGTTGCAAGATTTTTGAACATTGACAGCGAACATGCACTCTACGATGCCTGTGACAAATTCACCGACCGTTTTTCGTCTGTTGAAAAGCTTGCAAACGAGCGTGGAATAGATATGAAAACGGCACCGTTATCTGTACTCGATTCCCTTTGGGATGAAGTTAAATTATCTAAGAATTATTAATTGGAGGTTTATTATTATGAACAAAACAGAACTTATTGCTGCAGTTGCCGAGCAGAGCGGACTTTCAAAGAAGGATGCAGAAAAGGCAGTTTCTTCAACAATTGACACAATCATCAATACAGTAGCTGAAGGCGAAAAGATTCAGATCGCAGGTTTCGGCACATTTGAACAGCGTCAGAGAAATGCAAGAACAGGTTGTGACCCAAGAACAGGTAAATCAATCGAAATTCCTGCTTCAAAGGTTCCTGCATTCAAGGCAGGCAAGGGCTTTAAGGATGTAGTAAACAAGTAATCTTGTTTTATATTTCGGGTAATGGTACGCTGTATCATTACCCTTTTTTGTTAAAAATTTTTTATTAAAAATCGGAAGGGTTTATAATATGCGACTTGATAAATATTTAAAAGTATCCCGACTCATCAAACGCAGAACAGTTGCAAATGAGGCGTGTGACGCAGGCAAAATCACAGTTAATGACAAGGTTGCCCGTGCGTCCTATGATGTAAAAGTCGGTGATGTAATCGAAATCACACTCGGTTCAAAAAGTGTAAAGGTTAAGGTTACAGAGGTAAAAGAAGTTGTTCGCAAGGAAGATGCGGCAACAATGTATGAGGCGGCAGTCTGATTTTTTACCAAAATTAAAACACAAAATATTACTTTGGATGAAATTAGGTGAGTAGATTATGAATAAGACAATTAATTTAATATTGGCAATATTATCTGTAATTACTTACATTGGGATTATTGTAATGAAGTTTTACACACAGATAAATATACCCAATGGCTCTTTCGTAATAATGACTTTATTGTTCATTATTTCGGTATGCCAATTTTTAAATTCGTTAAAATAATCTACACACGAGGAGAATATGTGTATACCACGACATTCATCAGGTTTACTAGTAGGAATAATTATCAACTTAATAAATATAAATAAATCGTAAGTTGAGGTATTAAACTATGAAATATTGTTGTGTTAAACAATGTGATATAACTGATTGTGGTGCTTGGTTTTACGGCAAAGGGTGTAAAAGGCAATCAGGAGGCGTTCTTCTCTGAATTCCCTCTTCTTGCTATTGCTCATGTTATTGTTGATGGCAATCTGATGCACTATGTTGTTATACATAAAATCTCAAAAAAAGAAGAATAATTTTATTTTTTTCTCCGTATAAATTACTGACAAATAATTTATACGGAGGTTTTTTTATGCAGGAAATGCCAAAGGCTAAGAATCATACGGTTATGCTTGATAACAGGGGGAAGCTTGTTATGACAGGCACGGAGGATGTGTCGGGCTTCAACGAGGAAACGGTGTCGGTAAAAACCTCCTGCGGGTGCCTTGTAATCAAAGGGGAAAATCTGCACATTGATAAGTTAAACCTTGAAACGGGAGATGTTTCAATTGACGGAAAAATTAACGCAATGCAATACCTCGGCAACGGTGCGTCAAAATCCAAACTTTCAAAACTCTTTAAGTAGGTGTAATCTTGGAGCTGACTTTTGCACAGCAGTCAACCGCATTTCTCTGTTCACTTGTATTCGGAGCGGCGGCAGGATTGCTGTATGATATATTTAAAATAATCAGAATGACGCTTTGCAAAGGAAAAGCGTCGGTTTTTGTTACAGACTTTCTTTATGTTTTTATTGTATCACTTAATCTGTTCATTTTTTCCGTTGCATATATGCTGGGATTTTTCAGAGTGTTTGTAACGGTCGGTTCATTTCTCGGTTTTGTTATTTGTCGATTAACCCTCGGCAGACTTTTATCGCTTGTATATTGTCCGATGATTCGTTTTACGGAGAGTGTCTGTGTGAAAATTTCGCAAAAAATTAAAAAAAATCTGAAAAAGCTATTGAAAAACAGCAACAACATATTGTATAATGAGGGTAAGAATAAAGGTATATTTAGAAACGATAATAATAATTCAGCAGAGAAAGCAGATAGTTTTGAAGATGAAAAAAAGCACAAAGAAAGTAAAAGAAAGCACTGCGGCTTCTCGGCAGACAGAAGACGGCGCAATAAAGGAGATAACTCCGAAAAAGCGTAAAAAAGGAAGATATATTCTGATTTATCTCGCAATTATCGGTTTTGTTTTTTATGCCGTAATTACAATTATCAATCAGAATGTTCAGATTGCCGAGAAAAAGGCAGAGCTTACGGATTTGCAACAGCAGATCAGCGTGGTTGAGATTCAGTCGCAGTATCTGAAAAAGGTTCAGAATTACAAGGGTGACGATCTTAAAAAATATATTGAAAAAATAGCTAAGGATGAATTAGGCTATGTCGGTGACGGTGAAAGAATTTTCATTAATGTTGCCGGAGAATAAAAGGGTAGAAATAATTTTAAGGGGTAATAAATTTTTATGGCTATTGAAGTCGGAATGATTCTGGAAGGCAAAGTATCAGGTATTACAAAATTCGGCGCATTTGTTGATTTGCCGGATTCAAAAACCGGTATGGTACATATCTCGGAGGTTGCACCTACCTTCATCAATGAAATCAGTGATTATGTAAAAGTAGGACAAGAAGTAAAGGTTAAGGTGCTTGCTCTTAATGACGGAAAAATCAGTCTGTCAATGAAACAGGCTCTCCCGAAAGAACAGCAACAGCAGAGAAAACGCTCTGACAGACCTCAAAGACAGAATCACAGAAGCAGAGAGCCATACAAGCCTGCTCCGCCCGTAACTTCACCGGGTGATTACGAGTGGCAGAGTTCACGCAGAAATGCTCCTTCTTCGTTTGAGGATATGATGTCAAAGTTCAAGCAGACAAGCGAGGATAAGATGTCCGATCTTAAGCGTGGCGGAGAAAGCCGTGGCTACAGCCGCAGAGGCAACGGCAACGGCAGAAAATAAAAAATTATATAAGGGAGGCAGATTTTATGAAAATCACCTACACAGCAAGAAAAGTCAACCTCAGAGATAACTTTAAGGAAAGATGCGAGAAAAAGCTTTCAAAGTTTAATCGTATTTTCTCGGAGGATGCTTCTGTCAATGTAGTTGTCACCCTCGAAAAGAACCGTCAGACTGTTGAAATTACAATCCGTGACAACGGTATGATTTATCGTGCCGAAAGCACAATGCCCGAAATGAATGACGCTCTTGACAAGGTTTGCGACATTCTTATGCGTCAGATTCGTAAGAATAAAACGAGGCTTGAAAAGAAAATTAAATCCGCCGGTATTGAAGATTTAATCACGGAAGCTGCTCAGACTGGTGAACCGGAGGACGATGAATACAGCGTAGTTCGTAAAAAACATGTTCTTGTAAAGCCGATTTCGGTTGATGAAGCTATTCTTGAAATGAATATGGTAAACCATAACTTCTTTATGTTTATCAATTCCGAGACAGATGAAATCAATGTTGTTTACAAGCGTGCAGACGGCAACTATGGTGTGCTCGAGCCGACAACCGATTAATTTTTTAAAAGCAAGGGGTATCGGTTATTCCGATACCCTGTTTTTTTGTCTTTCAGTCTTAATAGAATTTGTGTATCAATAAAACAGGAGATAAATATGACTATGAAATTTTCCGCTCCATGCATTTTCGGTCTTGAAGGTCTTTGTGCAAATGAGCTGAGATATCTCGGTGTTGAAAATGTCAATGCCGAAAACGGCAGAGTTACCTTTACAGGCGATTGGTCAACACTTGCACTTGCAAATATAAATTCCCGTTATGCGGAGCGAATACTCATTCTTCTTGCGGAATTTGAGGTTCACACCTTTGACGATTTGTTTGAGGGTGTAAAGGCAATACCGTGGGAAGATTATATCGGAATTTCCGAGGCTTTTCCCGTAAAGGGAAGATGTCTTGATTCCGACCTTATGAGCGTTCCCGATTGTCAGAAAATCGTTAAAAAGGCAGTTGTAGACCGCCTTTCACAAAAATATATGCTCCCGTGGTTTGATGAAACAGGTGCTCCGCATCAGATTCAGTTTCTCATTCTTCGCAACAAGGTAAGTATTATGCTTGACACTTCGGGCGCAGGACTTCACAAGCGTGGATATCGTGCCGATTCAAATGATGCTCCTATAAAAGAAACACTTGCCGCCGCTATGGTTGACCTTTCAAGAGTAAGGGCAAACCACTTTGTAACCGATCCTATGTGCGGCAGCGGCACAATTCTTATTGAGGCGGCTATGAAAGCACTTAACATTGCCCCGGGACTTAACCGTTATTTTGCCTGTGAACATTGGAATTGTGTTCCGAAAGATGTTTTTGAAACAGCAAGAGAAAATGCAAGGCAGAAAATAAGACACGACGCAACATTCAGGGCAACAGGTTACGATATAGATGATTCAGCCCTTGCAATCGCAAAGAAAAACGCAGAAATTGCAGGAGTTGCCGACAGAATAACATTTGCAAACCGTGATATTAAAGATTTTGAACTTGAGGACGGTTTTCAGACAATCATCACAAATCCGCCATACGGTGAACGATTACTTGATGTAAAATCAGCTGAAAAGCTGTATGCAGTTATGGGTGAACATTTTAAAAGAATGAAGGGTAAAAGCTACACCGTTATAAGTCCCGATGACGATTTTGAAAAAATCTTCGGCAGAAAGGCTGACAAACGCCGCAAACTTTATAATGGAACGCTTAAATGCGAACTTTATATGTATTTTAAATAATTTTCATTACATTTTAACGGCATAAAAAACAGTTGATTTTCTTTCATATTTATAGTATGATAGAAAGCGATGACAAAATTTAAGGAGGTATCACAGTTGGACGAGAATAAAGAAATTCTTACTTCTGAAAATGAGGCAGAGAATACCAACACAGATACAACAGCAGAAACAACAGAAAATACAACATTCGTTGCAGATGAGCCCACAGAAAGCGAAGAAATGTCTTTTGCTGAAACAGAACCTGCAAACGAAAACGGCGTGATTGTTCCGCAGCCAAAGAAAAAGAGTATTATTCAGCTTCCTATCATTATAGGTATCGTAATTGTTGCGGTTGCGGCAGCTACTCTTTTCGTAATCAAAGGATTTTTTGATACAAGCATTGTAGGAACATGGATTGAATCTGTTGATGTAACAGGCAATTCAGCATCATCCGACGAGGCGTCAAAGGTTGATGTTTACTACACATTTAACGGTGACAATACTCTCAGTTACAGAATCGGTTCAATGGTTTGGAACGGTACATACACGGTTTCAAAAGATGATTCGGGTAAACAGACACTTGCCATGACGCTTAACGGCAATGAAACAAGCTGTAACTACGCTGTTTCGGGTAATATGTTCTCTGGCAGAACTCTTGAGCTTTCAACTTCAACTGCTGCCAACAAGGTGAAACTCAAGTCAGGTTCAGAGGTTAAGCCTGAATTGAAGGTTGATAAGGACTTCAAGGCTGACAAGAAAATCACAGGTTCATGGACTTATGATAACGGTTACGCTAAGATGACATACAAGTTCAATGATGACGGTACTGTTGAAATCAACCAGTCAGATGCACTCAATGTTGACGGTACTTACTTAATCAAGAACGGCACAATCATCATCAAGTACTATTACACAGATGAAGTTGAAATGGATGTTGCTTATTCCGTAGAAAGCAACGGACTCAAGCTCAATGACATTCTCTATACAAAGGATGACGGTTCTGCAAAGGCTACTACAGCAGCAGTAACCGAGGCGGCTACGGAAACAGCTACAACTTCAGCAAAGTAAATCTTTTAAACTTTTAATGCAGGGCAACGGCAGATTATCTGCTGTTGCCTTTTTAAAAATACAATAATATGAGGAGGATTAATATGACGCCGCAGGAAGAATTTATTGAAATCTACAACAAATATATCACAAGACAGGGTGCTGACGAGCTTCTGGAATGGCTCAAAAGAACCGATTTTTTTACCGCCCCTGCAAGTTCAAAATATCATTGTGCCTGTGAAAACGGTCTTGTAATGCACTCCGTCAGCGTGTTCAATACAATGATGGAAAAGCACTATGATGAAGAAACCGACAATATTGAAAGTTTTGCAATCTGCGGACTTCTTCACGATTTGTGCAAGGCTCAGTTCTATAAGGTTTCAAGCAGAAATGTTAAGAATGAAAAAACAGGTCAGTGGGAAAAAGTTCCGTATTATGCAATTGAAGATCAGTTTCCCTACGGTCACGGTGAAAAGTCTGTTTTTCTCATTGAACGCAAAATGCACCTTAAAATTGATGAGGCTATGGCAATTCGTTGGCATATGGGTGAATTTGGTGACAAAAACAGCAACACAATCAGTCAGGCTTATGACAAGTATCCGCTTGCCGTAAAGCTTCACCTTGCAGACCTTGAATCAACCTTCCTCCGTGAAAAAGGAACTTCACAGGTTAATAACAGGTAATATTTTAAACGTAGGTGCAGATACTTATTTTACCGATAAATTTATGATATGGGGAAACCAAAATGGATTTTATAACAGCTCAGAATCGTGCTCAAGAGCTTACAAAACAGCTTGAATACCACAACAACCTTTACTACAATCAGGATGATCCGGAAATCTCCGACTACGATTACGATATGCTCATGCGTGAACTTGAGAATATCGAAAAGGAATTTCCGTCACTCAAATCTCCTATGTCACCGACAAACCGTGTCGGCGGTAATGCAGGAGAAAAGTTTTCTCCCGTTACTCATGAGGTTGTAATGGAAAGCCTTCACGATAGTTTTTCACACGAAGAGCTTCGTGAATTTGACGCAAGAGTGCGAGAAACCGTGCCGAATGTACGCTATGTTGTTGAACCTAAATTTGACGGTCTTTCCGTATCGTGCGAATATGAAAACGGTGTCTTTGTAAGAGGTTCAACCCGTGGTGACGGTTCTGTCGGTGAAGATGTAACCGAAAATCTTATGACAATTAAGAGTCTGCCAAAGCGTATTCCGAATGCACCCGAATATCTCGAGGTTCGTGGTGAGGTGTATATGTCGTTCAATTCGTTTGACGCACTCACTCGCAGACAGGAAGAAAACGAGGAAAAAACCTTTAAAAATCCACGAAATGCCGCCGCAGGCTCACTTCGTCAGAAAAATGCAAAAATAACCGCTCAGAGAAGTCTTGATATATTCGTGTTCAATATCCAGCAAATCAGAGGGATGACGATTGAAAGCCATATTCAGGGGCTTGACTATCTTACGGAACTCGGCTTTCCGACTGCATTTTACAGCGTTTACGATAATGTTGACGAGGTGATTGAGGAAATTGAGCGTATAGGAAATATGCGTGGAGAGCTTGATTATGCAATTGACGGCGCTGTTGTCAAGGTTGACAGCTTTGCAAGCCGCCGACTTCTCGGCAGTACCGCAAAATATCCCAAATGGGCGGAGGCATATAAGTATCCGCCCGAGGAGAAGCCTACTAAACTCCTCAATATTGAAATCAATGTCGGCAGAACAGGTGTGCTTACTCCTGTAGGCAACTTTGAACCCGTGCTTCTTGCAGGAACAACAGTAAGCCGTGCCACACTTCACAACAAGGATTTTATAGATGAAAAAGGCATTTGCGTAGGCGATACGGTTATAATCAGAAAAGCAGGCGAGATTATTCCCGAAGTTCTGTCAGTTAAGGAACACGCTGAAAATGCCGTGCCGTTTGAATTTCCGTCAGTATGCCCGTCCTGCGGTAACCCTGTTACACACGATGAGGGCGAGGCGGCAATCCGTTGTACAAACACAGACTGCCCCGCACAGCTGACAAGACATCTTATTCACTTTGTAAGCCGTGACGCAATGGATATTGACGGACTCGGTCCTGCAATTCTTGAACAGCTTTCAGATGAAGGACTTGTAAAATCTCCTGCCGATCTCTACAGACTTAAAGCGGAAGATATTTCAAGCCTTGAACGCAAGGCTGAAAAATCTGCGCAGAATCTTATTTCTTCAATAGAAAAATCAAAAGAAAACGAACTTTTCAGGCTTGTTTTTGCTCTCGGAATCCGTAACATAGGTCTTAAAGCCGCAAAGATAATCTGCGAAAACTTTGCAACAATTGACGATATTATGAGCGCAAAGGCTGAGGACTTTGAAAAAATAGACGGTTTCGGTGCTGTTATGGCAGAAAGCCTTGAAAATTATTTTTCACTTGACGGTACAAAGGAGCTTATTGCAGACCTTAAATCACTCGGTCTGAGAATGAAACCCTCTCAGCCGAAAAACACTGGAGGTCTTTTTGAAGGCAAAACCTTTGTCCTCACAGGCACACTTCCCACAATGACAAGAAGTGAAGCCTCAAAACTCATTGAACAAAATGGCGGCAAAACAAGCTCGTCAGTTTCAAAAAAGACTTCATATGTCTTGGCAGGCGAAGATGCCGGCAGTAAACTAACCAAAGCCCAAACCTTAGGTGTTACAATAATTTCCGAAGAAAAATTAAAAGAAATGCTGTCAATGGAATAGTTACAATAAATACTTGACACTGTTTATGTTGTTATATAATTATAACGAAAGGGGTACTTAAAATGAAAAAATATTTGATTTTAGCTGTCGTAACTTTACTTGCTGTTGCATTATCTGCTTGCAGCGGAAATGTAAAAAGTAATGATACTTCTGCTGAAAATACAACTACTCAGGTTTCAACCTCGGTTAATGAAACAGCTCAGACATCAAATGCTGAATTGCCGAAAATTTATAATCCGACCAATGTAGAAATCCGTGATAATGAAGATGAAAACAAAGTTATTATTGAGTCATCTCAAATCGAGTATGTGTGTTTGCTTGATGATATTAACGGTATGGTGTTAAATATGAAACTTACAGCTGACGGAACTGATAAGTTTGCAGACTACACTAAAAATAATATCGGTTCTGCTGTTCGGTTTGTTATTAACGGAAAGACGGTTTCAAACCCGTATATAAATGTTGAAATTACTGACGGCAATATTAATTTTACAGGTGATTACACTAACGAAGAATATGCTGCTATCTTTAGTGAAATAAAAAGCAAATAAAACAATTTTCAATCCTCCGATTTATGTCGGGGGATTTTTTTTATGCCCTTTTGACATATGACTGTGCTTGTCTGCATAGTATTTATTGTACAAACTCTTTTGGGAGGAATTTAAAATATGCTTGCTGAACAAAACAAAAAGAGATTTACGGCGGCACTCAACTGCCTTTGCAAGAATATTTCACGCAGACTTTTACCGCTTGCACCTAAATTAGCCGATTCGGTTCAGGAAATCAGATTGAGACTTTCACGACCGCTTGCACTTGTCTGTCCCGACAATACATACTACTTAACACAAAACGGCGGACTTAGCAACACAATCCTTGACGGTGCAATGCTTGTTGTGTCAAAAGCCGATATTGTCGATACTTTCAACAACATTTGCAACTACTCCGTGTATAACAGACAGAACGAAATTGTAAACGGCTTTGTCACGATGTACGGCGGTCACAGGGCAGGAATCTGCGGAACAGCGGTCGTAAACAACGGAAAAATTGTGAATATCCGTGACATAACCTCAATAAATGTCCGCATAGCAAGGGAGCATAAGGGTTGTGCGGATTCTCTTTATAATAAGATAATTGCCGTTTCGGGAGGTGTTCTCATATGTGGAGCACCTTGCAGCGGAAAAACAACCGTACTTCGTGACCTTGCAAGACTTCTGTCAACCAAGGGTAAGAAGAATGTTGCCCTGATTGATGAAAGAGGAGAGCTTGCAGGCACGGCATCGGGTAAATTTCAGAATGATATCGGAATGTGTGATGTCTATGATTCCTACAACAAAAGCGAGGCAATGCTTCATGCAATCCGCAGTATGGCTCCCGAAATTGTTATCTGCGATGAAATAGGCTCAAAAGAAGATATCTATGCCGTAGAAAAGTCGGTCAACTGCGGAGTTCGGATAATTTCATCAACGCATTGTGCAAATGAATACGAACTGAAACAGAAAGCAAACATGGTTTCTCTCATGAAAACAGGGGCATTTCAAACGCTTGTGTTTCTGTCAAATAGAACCCACGCAGGTGAAATTGTGAAAATATCGCAGGTAGGTGACAACTTTGCCGTTTAAACTCATAGGATGCTTGCTTGTTGTCTGCACGGGTACAATGATAGGTTTTGTTTTGTCGAGTAGGTTATACAAACGCAGAGATTTTCTGAAATCATTCACGGAATTTATATCATTGCTTGCAACAAATCTTCGCTACAGCGGTGATGATATCTTCACTCTGGTTAATTCCTGTGCGGAAAATTCAAGCCTTGATTTATTGCTTTTTTCAGAATGTGACAGACCTTTTGACGAATTGTGGCTTGAAAGGGTAAAACAATTATCTTCTGAAATACCGCTTTCAAAATCTGATATTTCAATGCTGAACGATTTCGGAGGTCAGCTCGGAAAAACCGATACGGAGGGGCAGTTAAAACATCTTGAACTCTACGAGGTGTCATTTTCAAAACAGCTTTCATCAGCCCTTGATGCCATAACAAAAAAATCAAAGCTATACAAAACAATGGGATTTTTTGCAGGAAGTGCAATCGCCCTTATGATGATTTAGAGGTAGTAATGGATGTTGAGCTTATTTTCAAAATTGCCGCTGTCGGCATAATTGTTGCGGTTCTTACCCAACTTCTCATACGAAGCGGTAGAGAGGAGCAGGCAATGCTGACCTCGCTTGCCGGACTTATAGTCGTGTTGACGCTGATAATAACGCAAATCAGCACTCTGTTCAACACAATAAAACAGCTTTTCGGTTTTTAATATGAATATTCTGTCAATTTCCGTGCTTGCCGTTGTGACCGTAATAATCTGCGTAATGCTCAAACCGAAAAATGCGGAAATCTCCGTAATGCTCGGTATAAGCTGTTCCGTTATTATTTTAATCGGCGTGCTTACTCAGGTTTCGGCTATCGTTACAACTATCAATCAAATCATAGCGTCATCGGGAATAAGCATTGACTACATAGTAATTCTGCTGAAATCAATTGGAATATGCCTTGTCACCGAGTTCGCTGTGAATACCTGCAAGGATTCGGGCAGTCAGTCGCTTGCATCAAATGTTTCGCTTGCAGGAAAAATTATGGTTACGGTAACGGCACTTCCGCTTTATTCGGATATTTTAAAAACCGTGTTGTCACTTGCAGGCAATTGAGGTGAAGAAGTGAAAAAAAGTGTTGTAATAATTACTGTCGTGTTTGTGCTTATCGCCCTTTCATGTGTCTGTGCAAACGCTGAAGAAGGTGAAATGATTTATGATATGTCAAATGTTTTTGATTCGCTGTCCGACGATATAAAGCAAAGCCTTCAGAATATGGGCGTTGATTTGGGGGATTTTTCAAAGCTTGCCAACCTGTCTTTTGAAAATGTAATGGGCGAAATTCTCTCGCTTGCACTCGGCAACATTTCTTCACCGCTCAAAGGTCTTGTCAATATAACCGCCCTGCTTTTGCTCTGCTCCGTAATCAGCGCCTACAACGGTTCGCTGTCCTGTGATATTTCAAACTCGCTGAATATAACCGCAACGCTCTGTATAACCTGTGCCGCAGTAGTCCCGGCTGTCGGAGTCATCGCATCAACGGGTTCGGTAATCTGCACCGCATCAAACATAATGCTTGCCTATGTTCCTGTTATGGCTGTAATTATGGCAAGCTCGGGTTCTGTGGCAGGTTCGGCATCATACTATGCCGTTATGATAGGGGCAGGGGAGGGTGTGTCACAGCTTTCATCAAAAATAATCGTTCCTCTGCTCAATATGTTTCTCGGTCTGTCCATAACATCATCCGTATCGCCGTCCGTAAATCTCAGCGGTTTTATGTCAATGATTTCAAAGAGTGTAAAGTGGCTTTTGGGCTTTGCTATGACAATCTTCACAGCCGTGCTGACATTCAGACAGCTTATAAGCGTTTCGGTTGACAATGTTTCAACCCGTGCTGTAAGGTTCACCCTCAATTCATTTATCCCGATAGTCGGTTCGGCACTTTCGGATGCCTACAAGGTAGTTCAGGGCAGTATCGGACTTTTGAAATCGGGAATAGGAATAATAGTGATTCTGTCCGTTACAATTGTCTTTATGCCTGTGATTTTGCAGGGAGTAATGTGGATGTTCACCCTTTGGATTGGCAAATCAACGGCAGAGGTTCTCAATCTAAACGGTCCGGCAAAACTGCTTGAAAACATATCGTCTGTCTTTTCAACTCTCATAGCCGTTTTGCTGTGCATTATGTCAATTTACATTCTTTCAACGGCGGCAGTAATTATGCTTGGCGGAGGTTCATCATGAGCGGACTTTTTACGGTTGTTGTTGTAATGTGTGCGTCTGCGATAATATGCTCGCTTGTTCAGACCTTTGTTACAGACGGCAGTACAAAGAAAATCATCAGCCTTGTTTTAGGCACTTTTATTATCTGCTGTATGGTTGTTCCAGTAAAAAATGCCGTATCGTCATTTAATACCGATATTGAGAAAAAGCAAAATTCTATTAAAGAAATATCGACAGATGATGAGGCATACAGCAATGCCGTTATAAAGCAGACGGAGATAAATCTTGAAGCTGCATTAAATAATCTTCTTTTACAGAATAATATAACAATCAAATCGTGTGACATAATTTTGAGCAGAGTTGAAAACAACGGCATAATCATAGCGTCAATCAGCATATATATAGACAAAGAATTTGTTCGGTACACAAATCTTGTATCGTCAATTGTTTATGACAATTTCGGAATTACACCAAACATTATGACGGAGTGAATTATGGAAGACAAAACAAGTTCAAAGCTGAAATCAATGCTCGACAGTAAAAAAATAAGAAATATCATAATCGTTGTCGGTCTTATCGGCATAGGTTTAATATTTCTTTCAAACTGGGTTGATTTCGGTTCTTTGACATCAGGAAAAGGAGATGAAGCATTTTCCGTAAAAACATACAGCACAAAAATAGAAAATGATTTGCAGACGGTGATTTCAAAAATTCAGGGAGCAGGCAAGACGGAAGTTTTGCTCACAATGGAAAATTCCGTTGAATATGTTTATCTTGACAACAGCACCACTAAAACAAAGGAAATTGAACCTTTGATCAGGGGAGTGCTTGTAGTGTGTGAAGGCGGTGATGATCCTGTTGTGGTTGAGCGTGTCACCGATGCAGTCACAAAAGCGCTTGATATTTCAACAGCAAAAGTATGTATTACAAAATTATCAGAATAAAGGTCGGGAGTAATATGAAATCTAAGAAAAAATATATCGTTTTTGCATCACTTGTGCTTGCACTTTCAGCGGCTGTGTACATAAACTGGCAGCTTTCGGGAGCTAAAACTCCCAAAAGTGCCAAAGAACTCGGTGCGGCATCATATGTCAGTGCAACCGCTTCGGCGTCGGATGATGAGGTACAGCAGACAGCGGCACTTTCAAACGAGAGCAAAAGCTATTTTTCAGCCGAAAGGACAAAGCGGCAGGCAACTCAGGATAAAATAATTGATGATGCAAAAGAAATTTTCAATCTTGAAAGCTCGTCTGATGCCGACAAAAGCGAGGCTGAAAAGAATGTTGAAGAGCTTCTAAAAACCTTTACAATTCAGGACAGCATTGAAAGTATTGTCAAAGCCAAAGGATTTTCAGAATGCCTTTGCTATATAAGCGATCAAGGTGTGTCGGTAATTGTTCCGAAATCTCAGCTTGACGATACATCTGTTCTGATTATTGACGATGCCGTGGTTACTCATTATGAGGTTGATTATGACGATATATCGGTAATAGGGGCATAAAATTAGCAGAGGGCATAGTGTCCTCTGCTTTTTTGTGCATAAAATCAACCTCATTCGGCTGCGAGGAAAGTTAAAAAAGCAAATGATTTTTAACGGACATCTTTGTTAATTATTGTTTACATTCATTTTCAGTTATGGTATAATCTTGTAAGTAAATTAGGGAGTTACTCTGATTTGAATCTTAATGATATGATTTTAGTGATATTGTAATTTAACGAAAAGTTGGGTTTATTATGAATAACGAAATTAACAATGAATTAAATGAAATTGAAGTAAATGACGCTGAAACAAGTGACATCTTTGAAGAAGAGGTTAATCTCACAAGAAGTGAGTCAAGAGAGCAGGCTTTTATGCTTTTGTTCTCAAAGTCTTTTGACGATGAGCCTCTTGAAGAAACAATAGATGATAATTCGGAAATGTTTGTAGGCGGTGTTTGCGCATATGCTCAGGCTGTAGTTTCCGGCATTGAGGACAAGCATGAGGAGATTGACGAAATCATTGCAAGCCACCTGAAAAAGGGCTGGACTCTTTCAAGAATTTCAAAGCCGTCGCTTGCTATTCTTCGCCTTGCAATCTATGAGATGAAGTATCTCGACAATGTTCCGCAGAGCGTTTCAATCAACGAGGCTGTTGAACTTGCCAAGAAATATACAATTGACGAGAGCAAATTTGTAAACGGTATTCTCGGCACATATTCCCGTGAATTTTCGGGAAAGTCGGAGAAGTGATATGAGCCTTTTTCTCGGAATTGACACTTCAAATTACACAACATCAACCGCCCTTTACGACAGCAAAACGGGCGAAATGGTTCAGCAGAAAAAACTTCTTCCCGTAAAAGAAGGTCAGCTCGGACTTCGTCAGAGTGACGCTGTGTTTCACCACACAGCACAGCTGCACACGCTTATTGAAGAACTTTTGAAAGATGTTGATACAAGCAAAATAGCCGCAATTGCGGCGTCAAGCCGTCCAAGACCTGTTGACGGCTCATATATGCCGTGTTTCACCGTTGGAGAGAACACGGCAAAAATTTTATCTTCCGCAATGAAAATCCCTCTTTACACATTTTCGCATCAGGAGGGACATATCTCGGCGGCATTGTTCGGCTCGCAGAGAACAGATTTGTTTGATAAGCAGTTTATCGCTTTCCATGTCAGCGGAGGTACAACCGAGGCAGTATTTGCCAAAGGATTCGGCACGGGCTTTTCCGTTGAACTTGCGGCACACACACTCGACCTCAATGCAGGACAGGCGATTGACCGCACAGGACTTATGCTCGGTTTAAAATTTCCGTGCGGTCCTCAGCTTGAACAGCTTGCCCTTAAAAATACAGAAAAAATCAAGGTAAAACCAACTCTCAAGGGTTGCGATTGTTGCCTGAGCGGAGTTGAAAACCTTTCTAAAAAGCTGATTGACGAAGGCAAATCTCCCGAATATGTTTCGGCATTCTGTCTTAAATATATTGAACAGACCTTGTCCGAAATGACCAAGCGACTGCTTGAAAAATACGGAGAACTTCCATTGCTCTTTGCAGGCGGAGTAATGTCAAATCAAATAATAAAAAATTCTTTTGAAGAAAAATATAATGCAATATTCGCACCGCCGCAGTTTTCGGCAGATAACTCGGCAGGAATTGCATATTTAGGATACAGGAAGTATAACGATGTACACACCCGAGTTTAGCAAACCACGAGTTTTAAGTGTTTCACAACTGAATTTCTATATAAAGTCAATTATTGAAAATGACGCAAGGCTGAATTTTGTCTTTGTTACGGGTGAAATTTCAAACCTAACCGACCATTACAGAAGCGGACACATCTACCTTTCAATCAAAGACGAAAAATCCGTTATAAGAGCCGTAATGTTTGCCGGCAATGCCCGTAATTTAAAGTTCAGACCGACCGACGGAATGAAAGTAATCTGCCGTGGCAGAGTTGCAGTCTATGAACCCACAGGTCAGTATCAGCTTTATATTGAAGATATGCAGCCCGACGGCATAGGTGCGCTTTCGCTTGCATATGAACAACTTAAAAAGTCACTTGCCGAAAAAGGACTTTTTGCTCCCGAACATAAGAAGAAAATTCCGCCGTTTCCGAATTCAATCGGTGTAATTACTTCTCCCACAGGTGCGGCAGTTCAGGATATCCGCAACATTCTTTCAAGAAGATTTCCGTCTGCCGACATAATTATGTGTCCCGTACTTGTTCAGGGCGAGAATGCTCCCGCCCAACTTATTGACGCCGTACAGAAACTTGATAAATACAACGCCTGTGATGTTATCATAATCGGCAGGGGCGGCGGTTCAATTGAAGATTTGTGGGCATTCAATGATGAAAACCTTGCTTATGCAATCTACAACTGTAAAATTCCGGTAATTTCCGCTGTCGGTCATGAAACCGATTTTACAATCTGTGACTTTGTATCAGATCTCAGAGCGCCGACTCCGTCCGCGGCGGCAGAGCTTGCAGTTCCCGATACTGCGGAGCTTGTTGATTACTATAAATCGCAAAAGCAGTATGTTTCGTCAATGGCAACATTGAAATTAAGGCAGGAATATAATGCTCTTACAGAATTAAAAACAAGACTTTCCGTAGTATCACCACAACAGAGAATTTTTGAATATGAAAAATCCCTTGAACTTTGCAAAACGAAAATACAGCATTTTGTTCAGGAAACAATAAATAAAAAGACTGCCGACATCACAAAGACAGCCGCTAAACTTGAAGGACTCAACCCCGTTAAAATTCTTTCAAGAGGTTATTCGATTGCCGAAAAAGACGGTAAGGCGGTAAATTCCGCAAAAATGCTGAACAGCGGAGATGAATTTACACTCCGTTTTTCAGACGGTGAAATAAAGGCAAAAGCAACAGGTGAGTAAAATGGCATTTACACATTTACATCTTCATACAGAATACAGTCTGCTTGACGGTGCCTGCCGTCTGAGCAGACTTGCAAAAGCCGCAAAAGAAAAAGGAATGACTGCACTCGCAATCACCGACCACGGTGTAATGTACGGTGCAGTCGATTTTTATAAGGAATGCAAAAAGCAGGGTATAAAGCCGATAATCGGCTGTGAAGTGTATGTTGCACCGCAAAGCCGTTTTGACAAGACCTCATCCTATGGAAAATACTATCATATGGTTCTGCTCTGCAAAAATCATACAGGCTATCAGAATCTTATCAAGCTTGTGTCAAAGGGCTTTACGGAGGGATTCTATACAAAGCCGAGAATTGATGATGAACTCCTTGCCGAGTATCATGAGGGCTTAGTCTGTCTCTCTGCCTGTCTGGCGGGTGAAATTCCTCAAAAGCTCCTTGACGGTGATTATGCCGGTGCAAAGTCAAAGGCAGAATTTTACCGTGATATATTCGGGAGTGAGAACTTTTTTATAGAGCTTCAAGACCACGGAATTGAGGAGCAGAAAAGGATAATTCCAAGCCTTATAAAAATAGCCCGTGAAATCGGTGTTGACATTGTTGCAACAAACGATTGTCACTATATTGAAAAACAGGACAGCACGGTTCACAATATTCTTCTCTGTATTCAGACCAACCGAACAGTCAATGACAGCGACAGAATGGAGTTCAAAACTTCGGAATTTTATCTTAAAACAGAAGATGAAATGCGTGAGGTGTTTGCAAGTTACCCCGAAGCAATCGACAATACACAGAAAATTGCCGATATGTGCAATGTGGATTTTGAATTCGGTGTGCGCAAGCTTCCGAGATTTGATGTTCCTAATAATGAAGATCATCTGCATTATTTCAGAAGAAAATGCTATGAGGGACTTTATAAACACTATGGCGAGAATCCCGACAAAGCTCTGATTGACCGACTTGAATATGAAATCAACACGGTGTCGCAAATGGGTTTTGTAGATTACTACCTCATTGTAAATGATTTTGTAAGCTACGCAAAATCATGTCAAATTCCTGTCGGACCCGGCAGAGGCTCGGGTGCAGGCTCACTTTGTGCCTACTGCATAGGCATAACCGCAATCGATCCGATAAAGTACAATCTTCTTTTTGAAAGATTTCTCAATCCCGAAAGAGTCAGTATGCCCGATTTTGATGTCGATTTTTGTAAGGAACGCAGGGGAGAGGTTATCGACTATGTTGTGCGTAAATACGGCGAAGATCATGTTGCACAGATAATTTCGTTCGGTACAATGGCGGCAAGAGGTGCAATCCGAGATGTCGGAAGGGTGCTTGAAATTCCGTATGCGACAGTAGATTCTGTTGCAAAGCTTGTTCCTATGGAACATGATATGACAATCGAGGAAGCGCTGAAACTGAGTCCCGATCTGAGAAGTCGCTGCAATAACGATCCGCAGATAAAAAAACTGCTTGATGTTGCAATGAGCATTGAGGGAATGCCACGTCACGCTACAATGCACGCCGCAGGTGTTGTAATCACCGATAAGCCCGTCAGCGACTATGTTCCGTTGTCAAAAAATGACGATAATGTTGTAACACAGTTCACCATGACGGCGCTTGAAGAACTCGGTCTTTTAAAAATGGACTTCCTCGGGCTCAGAAACTTAACCGTAATCAATGATGCAGAAAAGCAGATAAAACATAAAAATCCCGACTATAATCCCGATATGGTCGATGAAAACGATAAAAAAGTTTTTGAAATGTTTTCAAAAGGATACACGGAGGGTGTGTTTCAGTTTGAAAGCCAAGGAATGAAAAATGTTCTCACTCAGCTAAAACCGGAGCGAATTGAGGATCTTATAGCCGTTACGGCTCTCTATCGTCCCGGACCTATGGACAGCATTCCCGTTTATATTGACTGTCGTCACAATCCGTCGCATATTCGTTACAAACATCCGCTTTTAAAGGAAATTCTCGGAGTTACAAGCGGTTGCATAATTTATCAGGAACAGGTTATGCAGATTTTCAGAACGCTTGCAGGCTACAGTCTCGGCAGAGCGGACATAGTGCGCCGTGCAATGAGCAAGAAAAAACTTACCGTAATGGAGTCGGAGCGTGAAATATTCATTCACGGTCTTACTGATGATGACGGAAATATCATAGTTGAAGGATGCATTCGCCGTGGGGTTGATGAAAAAACGGCAATTTCCGTTTATGATGAAATGGAAAGCTTTGCACACTACGCTTTCAACAAATCCCATGCTGCGGCATATGCCAACATTTCCTACAAAACTGCATGGCTCAAATGTCACTATCCCCGTGAATATATGGCGGCTCTGCTTTCAAGTGTTCTTGATAATCAAAATAAACTTGCGTCATATATCACTGAGTGCAAACGGCTCGGAATCCGTGTATTACCGCCTAATGTCAACGAAAGCAATCTTCATTTTACGGTCAGCGGAAACGATATCCGTTACGGACTTCTTGCCGTTAAAAATCTCGGCAGAAATTTCATAGATGAAATCATCTCGGAGCGCATAAACAATCCTTATGAAGATTTCTTCGATTTCTGCAAAAGGCTATACGGCAGAAATATGAACAGCAGAGCAATTGAAAGTTTGATAAAATGCGGTGCATTTGACGGACTCGGAGCAAATCGCAGACAATTGCTCGCAATCAGTAAAACCGTTCTTGACGATGTTGAGTATGAAAGCAGAAGAAATGCGGGCGGTCAGATGTCGTTTTTTGATGACGCAGAAGTTGATGCTCAATCATCAAAGCCAAAAATTCCCGATTTGCCCGAATTTCCCGTTTCTGAACTTTTGCATATGGAAAACGAAATTGCGGGAATGTATCTCAGCGGTCATCCGCTCGATGAATACACAACTTTTTCAAAAGCAATCCATGCCGACAAAACAGGCGATATAATCAATAATGACAGCGGTATGTATTTTGACGGAAAAAAAGTCAGTCTTGTCTGCATAGTTGCAAAGCTGAAAACCCAGCTTACAAAAAATAACAGGATTATGGCTTTTGTCAATGCCGAGGACAGATACGGAATGCTTGAAATCGTGATTTTCCCAAATGTATATGAAAAATATTCCGCCCTTCTCGGTGCAGGCGGTGCGTTGCTGTTCCGTGGAACTGTCAATTTAAAAGAAAACGAAGAGCCGAAAATCATCTGCGATTCCATAGCGTCTGCCCGTACAAACGAGGATTGCAAAAATAACCCTGTTGCAATAAAAAACACAGAACATTTTTCACAAAATTATCAGATGCAAGCCGTGAAAAATGATACACAAAAGCCTTCTGCGTTGTATTTGCGTATTGATGACCTCAATACCGACAAATACAACCGTGCAAAGCGTGTTCTTGACATTTTTGACGGCAGAACGCCTGTTATTTTCTATCTTACCGACACTAAAAGAAAGGTGAAAGCCCCCTCGTCAATGTGGGTTGATATCAATCCTGTAATGATAAAAGAACTCAAATATCAGCTTGGTGACGAAAATGTGGTGGCAAAATAACCAAAAATAAACTTTTATTTCAGTTATTTGCAATAAAAATTGGTGAAAGCTATTGAAAATTTCGTTTTTTTGTATTATAATTTATGTTGTTAAAACACTTTATTGCATAAAAGTGCAGAAGTATATGATGCTTTACAGCGTGAAAGTGCTGAAAGCTTAGGAGGAAATTAAAATGAAAAAAGCTAAAAAAATTGTCGCAGTTGCTCTTGCGGCGGCTTCTATGTCACTCGCATTTGCAGGATGCGGCGGTTCTGCAGAAAGCTCAAAGGCAGATAATTCAGCCACGGACGGTAAGGTTTACAATATCGGTATCTGTCAGCTTGTTCAGCATGAGGCTCTTGACGCCGCAACAAAAGGCTTTAAAGATTATCTTACTGAGAAACTCGGTGCAGACAATGTAAAGTTTGACGAGCAGAACGCTCAGGGCGATTCCGCAACCTGCGCTACAATCTGTAACCAGTTTGTTTCTTCAAACTATGACCTTATTCTCGGCAACGGTACTGCCGCACTTCAGGCAGCGTACACGGCAACACCGAATATTCCGATTCTCGGTACTTCAATCACAGACTACGGCACAGCGCTTGACAAGTCTGATTGGAACGGTGTTTCGGGTATGAATGTTTCGGGTACAACAGACCTTGCTCCGCTTGATCAGCAGGCGGCAATGCTCAAGGAGCTTTTCCCCGATGCAAAGAATGTCGGAATTCTCTACTGCTCGGCTGAGGCTAACTCAAAGTATCAGAGCGATACAATCACTCCTTATTTCAAGGATGCAGGCTATACTGTAAAATCATATTCATTTGCAGATTCAAACGATGTTGCCGCAGTTGCAAAGACTGCCTGTGACGAGAGCGATGTTCTTTACATCCCGACAGATAACACAGCGGCATCTAACACAGGTATCATCGACAATGTTGCCACAGCCGCAAAAACTCCTATTGTTGCCGGCGAAGAAGGCATCTGCAAGGGCTGCGGTGTTGCAACACTTTCAATCAGCTATGATGAACTCGGCAGAAAAACAGGCGAAATGGCTTACAACATTCTTGTAAATGGCGAGGATATCACAAAGATGAAGGTTGAGGCCGCTCCGAATGTAACAAAAGAATATATCAAAGATCGTTGTGACACATACGGAATCAAAGTTCCCGACGGTTACACAGAAATCAAAGCAGAATAATTCATATTCTGAAAAATAATATTGGCAGGGGTGCCGTGCAAGCGACACCCCGATATTTTATGTATAGGTGGTTTTTATGGATTTTTTAGCAAACTACTTCGGTTCTCTTAATCCAATGAGCTTTTTATCCGCACTTCCTGGTAATATTGCTCAGGGTATAATCTGGGGACTTATGGGACTCGGTGTATTTCTCACCTTTAAGCTTTTGAACTTTGCCGACCTCAGCGTTGACGGTTCATTTGCAACAGGCGGTGCAGTAACCGCAGTTATGCTCATCAACGGCTGTCCCGTTTGGGCAACAATCATCGTAGCAATCCTTGCAGGTCTTGCGGCAGGTCTTGTAACGGGACTTCTTCACACGCTTCTCGGAATCCCCGACATTCTCGCAGGTATCCTCACACAGATTGCTCTTTATTCAATTAACCTGAATATTATGGGAAAATCAAACCTCCCAATCAGCTACAGAAACTATACGCTTATTGTTTCTGCAAGTAATATAAATATGGCAATTCTCGTAGGCCTTGGAATTTGTGCCGTTGTAATTGCCGCAATGTATTGGTATTTCGGCACGGAACAGGGTTCAACAATCCGTTCAACAGGTTCAAACCCCGCAATGAGCAAGGCACAGGGCATTAACATTAATTTTACAAAGGTAATTGCTCTTGCACTTTCAAACGGACTCGTTGCACTTTCGGGTTCACTTTTTGCTCAGTATCAGGGCTTTGCGGATATCAACATGGGCAGAGGCGCAATCGTAATCGGTCTTGCCGCTGTAATCATCGGTGAAGTTCTCGGTGAGGCAATTTTCCGCAAGCACATGAATTTCATCATCAGAATGGTCTTTGTAATTGTCGGCGGTATTCTTTATTATATCGCAATGGGCATCGTACTCTGGCTCAAGATGCCGACAGACGATACAAAGCTCTTCACGGCAATTATCGTTGCAATCTTCCTTGCAGTTCCGTATCTCCAGAAAAAGAGAAAGACTTCATTCAAGAAAGTTGCAAAAATGAATGCTAAAAACGCACAGAAGGAGGGTTAAGAATGCTTGAAATCAAGAATGTATGGAAAACCTTTAATAAAGGCACAGTAAATGAAAAGCAGGCGCTCTGCGGAGTTAATCTCACCCTCAATGACGGCGATTTTTGTACGGTAATCGGCGGTAACGGTGCAGGCAAGTCAACAACACTCAACGCAATTGCAGGCGTGTGGCCTGTTGACTGCGGTCAGATTCTTATTGACGGCAAGGATATTTCCGCATTGCCCGAGCATAAAAGAGCGCCGTACCTCGGCAGAGTTTTTCAGGACCCAATGACAGGCACGGTAGCCGATATGGAAATTATAGAAAACCTCGCAATTGCCGCAAGACGAGGCAAAAAAAGAGGACTTTCGTGGGGCGTAAAGGCTGACGAAAGAATCCGTTACCGTCAGATGCTTGCAGAGTTCGACCTCGGACTTGAGGACAGAATGTCATCAAAAGTAGGACTTCTCTCAGGCGGTCAGCGTCAGGCAATAACACTCCTTATGGCAACAATCAAAAAGCCAAAGCTTCTCCTGCTTGACGAGCATACGGCAGCCCTTGACCCGAAAACAGCCGCAAAGGTGCTTGAGCTTTCCGACAAAATCATTGCCGAAAACAACCTTACGGCACTTATGGTAACTCATAATATGCATGACGCAATTACTCACGGCAACCGTCTTATTATGATGAGTGACGGCAAAATTATCCTCGACATCTCAGGCGAAGAAAAGAAAAATCTTACGGTTGAACACCTCCTCGAGATGTTTGAAAAAGCAAGCGGTTCAAAGCTTGAAAACGACCGTATGCTTTTAAGTAAGGATAAATAATCAAAAATCATATAATCTCAAACAAAATGCCCGACACCACAGTCGGGCATTTTTATTTGTATATTAAACTATGCACGGTTATCCGTAGCGGTGTCCGTTGGACTGCCGTCACGCAAAGGCGGAAAATTTTCCGTCAAACTGATTTTATAATGTTACTTTACAACATTCAAATATTGAACTTTCAGCAAAATAACATTATCAAATTTGTAACACACGGCATAACAATTTCTTAATCGGAATAATTAAAAACACCGATATATAGACGAATTCTACAAAAAACGCACCATAACTTGTGCATAACATAAAAATATCTTGTCAAAACGGCAAAACTGAATGTAAAAACAAACACAAAACTATCACATTAAACAAACACAATAAAATTATTGCAACCTAATTGAAAAAATCAATCTAAAATGGTATAATCTACTATAAAGGGTTCTATGTCAATAGTTGGGGTAGCATTAAAACAGAATAATTGAAATTGACAAGTGGTGGTTGTTTAAACTGCCGCTTGTTTTGTATTGTTTTTTGCTGATTTGAGTGAGAACATATGTAGAATGCGGTTGCGGAAGCGGTTGAAATCTCTGTAACCATACGCATTTCTTTTTAGGACTTTAATTTTGTTGTTGCATCCTTCAATAAAACCGTTTGTAAGCAGTGTAGTGAACGAATCGAGTATTCCTGTCAGCCAATTTTGCATTGTTTTCGCCCATTTTACAAAGCGTGGAATGCCACAATCATAAGCGGAGTTAATCCAATCAGACATTGCCTTTCTGGCAGACCGCCTGTCTTGGCAATCAAGGATTTTGAGAAAATCTTCCTTGTAAAAGTGAGCCGTACACAGATTCGGTGAAGTATACAGCATAATATTTACCTGCTGTTTTTGTTCATCATTCAAATCATCAAATCTTTTTAACAATAGCTTTCTTGAATTTTTAAAATATCTGCGATGTGATTCGCTGAACTTCTTTTGTTCTTCCTTTCGTACACTCTCAAATGCGCACATAATCTGCCGTATCCAGTGGTATTTATCAACAATTTTGGTTGCGTTTTTGAACCAAACCGAACTGATATCTGAAAAAGTCCTCCACATATCGCTGACGAAGTATTCAACCTTATCTCGCTCGGATTTATCAAATTTTTTGAAGTATTTAGACAAACAATACTTGGTCCTTTTGGGCAGAATATCCAAAACTACCTTGTTCTCAGGATCGGTCAAAATACATTGATACTTTTCTTTGCCTGTATTGCCCTTGAATTCATCAATAGAAAGTGCTGTCGGCAGTTCTTTTAGTGAATATGAAACCAAATCAAATATTCTGATAACAGTCGGTAATGACAGATTTACTTCCTTAGCAACGCTTGTAAAAGATGCTTCACACCTTAATTTGTCGATAACATATGCAACTAATCTGTTTGTCATTCTGTGAAAACGGGGAAGAAAAGAATTCTTTTCATAAAACCGCTTTCCGCATGAGCAACTATATCTACGCTTTTTGAGGTGAATGAAAACAAACTTTCCAAAAGCCGGAATATCCTTGATAATCTGTTCTCGGTAATCGTGAATTTTGTCTGTATGATTTCCGCAGACGGGACATTTGTGAATTTTTCGCTCAAGTTTGCAGTAAATGTGAATAGTATCATCAATTTCTTTAATGTTTTCGATTAAAACACCTTGCAATCCGAGTAATTTTTCTGTAAAATAATTGTAGAGCATATTTTGTCCTCCGTTCTGGTTTCTAGTCAATTCCATTTTAACGGATTTTAGGTAAATATGCTCTACTTTTTTGAAATTTTTTTGTAGGCTCTATCCCTTACCACAACTTTTATTATAGAGCCCTATAAAAGAATATGGGTTAGTGTTCACATTTTGACTGAAACAGGTTAAGGATGCAATTTTCGGCTGAATTCTCGTTGTTTTTTTGTAAATTAACTGCAAAATCCCGTGGCTTTGCCGATTATGTTTCACCGTTGGTCAGGCGGTAAAGGTCGAACCCGAACCTAACCAAAACCAAAATATTCGGTTATGGCGGTAATAATTATGAAAACAAAAATTTCTCATTTAGGCAGAAGCTCTGTTTCCGTCATCCTTGCGGTAATGATGCTTCTGTCAACAATGCTTATCGGCACTGTTTCAACAGTTAATGCAATAGGCGCTGATAGTAGCCACACAGTTCCTAAAGGTGAAACGCTTTATCTTGATTTGTCGAATACTGGCGCTACAGAGGCAAATTTTCTTACAAATGAGGTTGTTGAGCATGGATCTTACTTTTCTAATTTGCCTGCTGATAAGATTGTTAGCGTAAAATTATCACAAAAAGTGGACTTTTCTGAATACAGAACGAGATTGTATGCTTATTATGATAACAGTTGGGATAATAATAAAGACAATGACATAAACAATCTTCCTTTAGAAGGTCAAAATATGGTTGTTGTAGAAGCTGATGGAACTTCTTATCATTGGGCTACTTATGCCCCTGTAGCAGATAAGGTGTCACTTACAGCAAGTGCTACTTCAGTTAAAGTAGGTAAAGATGTTACACTTACTGCAACTTTGGGTGCTTTGGCTACTGATTTAGATGCTTCCGCTGTAAATTATACCTTTAAGCGAACAAACGGTGATGAAGTAACAGGTAGTACTACTGACGGAAACACCTATAAATTCACCCCTACTAAAGCAGGTGAATATAAATTTGAAGTTACAGCCTCTGCTAAGGGTCATAGTCCGGTAAAAGCTGACATAACGGTTATTGTTTCAGCAGAAACAAGAGATGTTACTTTCTCAATCGCAGGCGAATCAGGTACTGTAAAATTAAATGATGTGGCAGTAACTGGTAGTGATGTAAAACCTGTCGAACTTAATTCATCTTACACAATTACGGTTACTCCGGATGCTGATTCTTACATTAAGACATTCAAAGTTGACGGTAATGTTGTAGATGGTAACACTTACAGTGCTAATATTTCAGCTGATGTTGCAGTAACTGTAGAATTTGCTAAAAAGCAGTTATATACTGTAAATGTAAACTCCACTCAAGACGGTACAGTAACAGTTGACAATCCGACTGCTTATGAAGGTCAGGAAGTTACAGTTACACCAAAAGCTACTACCGAAGGCTATACACTTGGCACCATCACAGCTAAATGCGGTACAGAAGATGTTCCTCTCACAAGAAACAGTGACGGTACATACACATTCTCAATGCCTGCAGGTGATGTTGCCATTGATGCAACCTTTAGAACAAAGAAAGATTGCAAAGTAACGATTTCTTCTGAAAACCCGGAACTCGGTACGGTTACACTCAATGGTAGTAACACCACTCTTGAAACAACAGTTAGAGAGGGCGCCACAGTAACCATTAAGGCTAACCCAACCGATCCTAATATCTTCAAGTCATGGTCTATTAACGGTACTTACGATATCCAAAACTCAAAGACAACTTCTGATGCTGAAATTACACTCGTTGTAAACAGCAACAGCACCATTCACACAGGCTGCACCGTTTAAGGTTGCCTACGGTTCAAATTCTGATTTTATTGGAATGGTTGCCACAAAAAATAAGGACATTTACATTTCAACTGCTGCTGTTGCCAATGCAAATAATGATACTTTGGTTGCTAATACACCTAACGCTCAGTTCACAATTTATGATAGTAAAAATAGCGAATATGCCGTATTTAATGATAAAAGCTATATATGGCTGACAGAATCTAACCGGTCAAAGAAAGCTGACGATTGGATAAAAAGCTATACGCATGGCGAGGGCAAAGGTCTTTTGAATAATGGCTACGGAGAAGAAATGTATGTAATTTACAATGCTAATACACAGACTGTTACTCTTACCGATTCATTTGATACAGGTGATAAAGCAACTCTGTATGTAAAGACAGGTACATCAGGTGCGGGTGCAACCGGTGAATATGCTTCTGAGTCTAAGGCACTTAAGCTCATGGCTACATCATCGACTACAACTTATAATAAGTATCGTGTTGAATATGATACAAGTGTTAATATTCAGACAACTATGTCCGATAAGTATCTTAAAGCTCGTTACTATGTGGCTGCATATAGCGTAAACGGCAGAAGCTACCCCGCATCAGCTGTTGATGCTTCAAAAGGTATCTATCAGACTAATATCACAATTACAGAGGATATTGCTGAAAATGGTGTTGTTGAAGTAACTCCTATCTACTATAACAGAACTATTGAAGATGATGATAACTACATCACATTCTATGTTGATGCAGATAAGGCTACTAAAGACTGGGGTTCAACAATTTCTGTTGATGCGTACAGCTATAGGAATGGCGATAAAGGTCAAGGCGAACTTCACGCATTCGGTACATATCCCGGTCAGCCGATGGTTAAGGACGGTCAGTACTATGTAATCAAAGTGCCGAGATATTATTATGAAATTAAATCCGATGGTAAGCTCGTTATTGATGAAAAAAGCCCGATTTCCGGTGTAACTCTTAACAACTACTATAATGATGCAGTTCATAGTTATCTTGCACCTATCGCTAGAAATATGCAGACTTATGACTTCAGCGACTTCGTAGCACTTGCTAACAAGAAAGATGTTAAGACTATCATGTTCCAGAGTAAGTTCTACAATGCTACTGGTGATGCAAACAGAAATACTTCTGTTGTATTTAATGACCCAGGTGAGATTACTAATCTTGATCCGAAACGATCAATTCCCAATATTGGCGATGCTGCTACTATTAAGGTAAACCCATATGAAGATTTCACAGATTACTATGGTCGTGCTACCGATGCAATCGGTAACCTTCTCAATGATGCTCAGAAGGCTGATACAGATAATCTTTATGTCATTTCAACAGGTTCATATAACAACCAGTCATCAGACTATTCAACTAAGGGTCAGTGGGTAACAATATGGAATGTTTATGACCATAGCGGTAATCTCATAACATATGGTACACCTGCAGACTTCCTTAATGAAAACACAAATCAGTATAAGGCGATTGCTAATAATGAAAATCATAAGGGTAAACCTGTAAAAATTAGTTACGAAAAGGGTTTAAAGTACGGTAGCGGTTACTCCCGTTCTGACGGTCGTTGGTACTATTCAGCTCTCGGTCAGGAATTTACTTCTGATGTAGCAATCGAGTATAAGGGCGATGACGGCACATACATAGCTGATACAAATACAAATACAGCTAACACAGGTTTCATCGGTAAAACATCATGTGCTACTGCAACAATTAACGATGTTACAACAGCGTCATTCTCATCAGTTACGGATACTGCTCACCTTAACATTAAGGTTGCCAACGGCTGGCGTTTTGACGGTTGGTACATCAATGGCAATAAGATTGGTGATAACTATACTGATATTTCAACTGACATTCTTATGTCAAACAGCTATAACATTGTCGCTCGTGTAAGTCAGATTCCTACAGGTACACTTGAACTTAATCACACAGCTTATACAGGTACAGATCCTGCTGCGCACACAGGTACAGGTTTCTACTACATTTCTGCTGTTGTGAAAAAAGCTGATGATTCTAAGATAAAATTTGATGAAACACAGGGCGTTATTTCAATTGATAAGTTTGCCGAAAATGATGAACTCACAATTACACTTAGAGCTAAATGTCACGGTGATAACACAGTTTATGCTCTCTACGAGGGTGAAGCAGGCGGATATACTGAAATTGGTCCTGAGGATAAGGATTTAAGAGGCGAAAGTGAATTTAAATATACATTCACTGTTCCTGCAGGTTCACTTTTCAAGAAGGGTAAACTTGCTGTTAACGCTCTTAACTACTACACCGACATCGTAAAGGTTGGCGGTACGTGTGATATTACTTATAAGTACTATGACCGTTTTAGCGTTGAAGGTGAAGGCAATATGGTTTCTTATGTTGTAAGAAATGTTGAACTTTCTACTGAGGAAATTACTAACGGCTATATTCCAACAGATGAAACTATTACTAAGTATGCTCCACGAATCGACACAATGTATGTTGACACAAAGTGGAAACTTGATGTTGCAGGAAAGGTCGAAAAAGGCAAATCACAGGCAACTGTAATTGCCACACAGACTAAAAAGAAGTGTAAAGTTTATCATCCTGAATTAGGAGAAGATGGTTACTACACAGAAACTGACAATCCCAAATATTACACAGTTGACTACAACTCACTTCTTATTAATCCGGACGATTCATTTATGCTTTCAACTCCTGAAATGACAGCTGACGGTACAAAGGCCTTCTCTTACTGGAATGTTTATAAAGTAGATGAAAACGGTAGTAAGACTGAACTTGTAACAAAGTGCTATGAGCGTAATTTCGGTCTTAGAATTATGGCTGATTACTATATAGAGCCTGTTTACGGTGAGAAAGTTCCATCTCTTACTGCTAATATCAACTCTCCTGTAATGAACCGTGAGGTTTACGGTGATTCAGCATCTGCAACCGATAAGGTTTATGTTGACCTTCTTACAGCATTTACTTCAACTGTAATTCCTACCTTCAAGGAAAACAACACAGACCTTTCTGTTCAATGTGGTGTATTTGTCGTTAGAAACAACACTAACAAACTTACAGAAGAAGAGAGAAATCAACTTGTAGACGCTGCTAATAATGGCAAAGCAGATACAACATCAACAATTCTTGCTAAACATCGTATTAAAGACGAAAAAGCTCTTCTTACTGAACTTGACGCTCTTGTTAAGAATGATGAAGTCAAGAACAATGCAAATAGTTTCTATGATATTGACGGTGAGAATGTCAGAGTTACAAAGTATGTATTTAATAACGATGCACTTACTAATAAAAACAGAATTGACAAGGTAATCAGATACACAAATAACACAGCTAACCAGAATTATATCTTTAGTGCTTATGCTTATGTTATCATTAGAAATGCTGACGGTAGCGTGAACAATGTTGTGATTTCCGATCCACAGTATTATAATATCTGCTATGTTGGCAACAAGGCATAATTTGTGTTTGAGCACATTATACGATTGGAGGTTATTTGATGAAAAAATCTTATCTTGAGCCTGAACTTGAAATTGTAAAGTTTTCATTTTCAGATTCAATTTTGAAACTTACCGAAAGCAATGGTATTGAAGATAGTTTCGGCGAAGATGTAGGTGACGGTGACTAATTAGAGGTTATGTCGGCAGGTGTTCTTCATCTGCCGACTTTTCTGAGCTAGACTTTTGCTTGTTAGGAGTAAATTATGAAAAAAATAGTAAAAAAATCCTGCACATTTCTCTTTGTTTTTGCAATGCTCTTGTCAATGTTTTGCGTTTCATTTTCAGCTGAAACCTACTATTATGACAAGAATTTCGAGTTTTACAAAAACGATTATTCAGGACTGACAATTACAGATTATCTTGGAACAGAAGAAAATTTACAGATACCGTCACAGCTCATTGATATAACGGTCAATGTAATTGCTCCTTCGACATTTTCTGATAAAACCGGATTGGTAACTGTTTCAATGCCTGATACAATCCAGACAATTGGTGCATTTGCTTTTTCTAACTGTACTAATATTACTGATGTTAAGCTCTCCAAAAATCTTTCTCTATGTGTTTTAGGTGCTTTTCAGGGTTGTACTTCGCTTGAAACCGTTGATATGTCTATGACTAATGTGAGTTTTCGGAGAGAATAGGAAAAACCGTAAAAAGCCGTTAAAAAAAGTTAAAAATCTGAAAATGTAGAAAACAAGCCGTTTTTTAGGTGTAAAAAGAAATTACACTTTGAAAAAACAGCTTGTTTTTTTTATTTAGTGCGAAAACAAAAAAGCCGAGCAATTCACGAAAAATTTGTGAACCTGCTCGGCTTTAATTTTTTAAAAATAACCTTTTAAAAGCGTTTAAAATGGCTTTAAATCGGCTTTTTATTCAATTTTTAGGGTACATCACAGACTTTCAAGGAAACAAATCAAAGGCAACAAATCAAGTGCTCAAAGGCAACCTTGTTGCTATTCCGATAAAATCTATATTTTTTAACATTTCGGGTTTTCTAATGTGGAAAACTATTTTTAATCTGAATTTGAATTATTATGCACGATAATGAAAATTATTACAAATCCACCTTACCCAGCACCTTACCTACGCACCGAATCTCATCAAATTCGTGTAATTGTATAGGTTTATATGCAGAATTAAGCGAAATAAGTTCATTTCTGCCCATCTTTTTTATGTAAGATTCGCCATTAAGAACGAAAACTCCTATTTCCTCTTCATATATGCTTTCGGAATTTTGAACAAGGACACGGTCGCCATCTAAGAATTTTGGTTGCATACTGTCCCCTCGTACTTCAAGCAAAAAATCGGCAGAAAGTGTTTCCTCAGTCTTTGGAACATTGGTATATTCAATAGGCATATCATCTGAAAGCCAAGAGCCTGAGCCAGCTGATGCAGGTGTCCTGTAATACGGCAAAATTATTGTCTTATGTGATTGAGAATTTGAATCATGGTGCTTGTCATTTTTTAAATTTGTGTTTCTATTACCTGTGCGTCCTAATAAAAAGTCACCGGAAACATTAAAATAATCCGCAAGTGTATTTAAACTATCATACTTGGGTAATTGTCTACCACTCTTCCAATGACTCATAAGAGATTCGCTAATCCCAGTATCTTTAGAAATTTGGTAAACTGTCAAACCGCTATCTTGTATAAGTTGCTTAAAAATATCACTAAACATTTGTACACCTCTCCAAACTGTACATTTGTAAAGTAATTTTTCTTGACTACATTACAAATGTAAAGCACAATATAACTGTGTTAATTAAGCAAGTTAATTTTAACACAGTTAATTTTATAAAACAAGGAGGTACACCATGAATTTTGGAGCAAATGTAAAAAAAGTCAGAGAAAAAGTAAATCTGACACAGGTAGAGCTTGCTCATGCGGCGAGCGTAACTCCTGCAATGATAAATCAAATTGAAAAAGGCATAAGAAACCCATCTGTATTAGTCGGTTTTGAAATTGCAAAGGCACTTGAAGTATCACTCGATGAACTTTGTAAGGGGGCTTAATAATGATAGGCAAAACAATTAACAGGTATGAAATAATCGGAAACATAAACAATCGTGTTGTAATGGCTCACAATCCAAATGCAGTTGAACCGTGGGTTGTGTGGTGGCTGGACAGCGACGGAGATCCTTACAGCGGCAGTTACTTTGCAAGCAGAAATGCCGCTGCCAAAGAATTTATGGAGAGAGCATTTTGTGTAATAAAGTGAACCCTCGCTGTAAAGGGTGCGGACACCGCAGACCATTAAACCATAGTAACAAAAAAGGCTATTCGATTTGTTATTACATTCTTGATACGGGACAGCCACGAGATTGCACAGTTGAAGAATGTACGCACTACACAAATAAGGAATGTCACATCAAGGAGGAAATATGCAAAGAATGACATCAAAACTGGACGATTTTGCTCCCGTTTTATATGTAAATAAAGAAGGGAAGCATCTCACCCCAGCGGAAATATCAGTAAGTCAGACACGAGAAGCACTACAAAGGCTTTGCGAATACGAGGAAACAGGATTAACACCTGACGAAGTTGTAGAACTAAAAAAATCCGCTGATATCAAAGTGAAAAATCAGCGGACGAAAATATTAGGTATAGTAAAACCTACGGTATTAAAACAAAGGGTATCAAGATACGGTTTACATATCAACGGGAAAAAGTATTATCTTCCGGATTTGGCACTTTACCATATCGGAGAAATTGCAAGTGTGGTTATCTACAAACATAAAGCAAAAGTGTATATTGATAATTCACTTGTAGAAGAGTTTGAGTTATATCATCGTTTTTATAGTCCTGAATATAGAGGTTGAATTTAGCTTCAATAATTCTATCGAAAATATCAATTATTTCTTTATGTGCTTTAGGGTTGGATTTATCCAAATATGAAATAATTGCCCTTGCTAAAGGTTCGTTTTCGTATAGAGTATTGCTAAGTCCTTCTTTTACGGCATCTAAATCTTTCATTTTATTCACCACCTTACTTTTTAATAATACCACAAAGCCGAAACCGCCGTAAGGCGGTCAGCAGGAAATGACCTCCCTGCTCTGATGATGGCAGGTCAAAAGGATGTGATTTTTTGATTTATCTTAATGTTAAGGAAGTTGCAGAGTTAAAAGGATGTTCTGCTCAATATATTAAAAGGATTGTTTTGGATGGTTCGCTTAAAAGTGAAGTATCTTTTAATCAAAACAACCGCAAAAAGTATTTGATACCTTTAAATGAACTATCCCACTCGGAACAGCTTAAATACTACAAATCGCACGCAATAGCAATTCCTGAGGATTTGCTCCCCGAACGCAAGACGGAGCGACCCCACAAGGAATTTGATGAATTTTCGGCGGTACAGCGTGAAGAAATCGCCGAGTGGATAAGAATACTTAACGCTTGGGATGAGTATTGTGCAACATCAAAGCTACAAAAAGTACCTGCAACCGAAAAATTTGTGCAACTACAAAAGGTTGCTAACCCCGATCTTAACATATCAAAGGGCATTTTGTACCGAAAAAAAAGGCTTTAAAAGCCGATGACCTTGCAGGACTGCTTGACAATCGAGGCAACTGGAAAAAAGGTACATCTTCGATACCTGAAGAAGTGTGGCAATGCTTTTTAAGTTTTTATCTTGACGAAGCACAACACCCTATCCAAGCGTGCTACGAATACACAGAAATGTGGATTAAAAGAGAAGCTCCACAGCTATTACCACTCCCTGCTTACGCATCATTTTATCGCAAAGTACAAACGGCGATACCTAAGCCAGTTGAAATTATGGGACGACAAGGTATGAAAGCGTTCCGTGACCGATGTGCTCCATACATACGCAGAACTTACGAAGGTATGGCATCAAACGAATGGTGGATCGCAGATAACCACACATTTGATGTGCAGACAAAGGGCGAAAACGGCAGTATCCACAGGCTTTATCTTACAGCATTTTTTGATGCTCGTTCGGGTATTTTTACAGGCTGTTATGTGACCGATGCACCGTCATCGCAGGCTACATTGATAGCTCTACGAAAGGGCATAGTTAAGTACGGCATACCCGAAAACATATATGTAGATAACGGTCGAGAGTTTCTGACATTCGATGTCGGCGGACTTGGTCACAGATTAAAAAAGAGTCAAAAGGACAAGTTTGCACCGCCTCCCGTCTTTGAACGGCTGGGCATTAAAATGACAAATGCTATCGTACGAAATGCGAAGGCAAAGATCATTGAAAGACGATTTCGAGATGTTAAAGACCGACTTTCAAGACTGTTTCCGACTTATACAGGCGGTAATGTAGTCGAACGACCGGAAAGACTTAAAAAGGTAATCAAGGACACCGACAACATACCCACGGATTATGAATTCACTCAGGCAGTTGAGGACATTTTAACCTACTATATGAATGAAAAACCATATAGCGGAGCGGTAAGCTCAGACAGCGGTAAAAGCCGAATGCAGGTTTACAGAGAACAACTTAAAGAAAAACGAGTCGCCGCAGAACTTGACCTCAACTTGATGTTAATGAGAAGCACAAGAAGTCAGAAAGTCGGCAGGCGTGGAGTACATCTTACTGTTGCAGGCGAGAAAATTGATTACTACAATGATGACCTTATTTTAAATCATTTTGGAGAATCAGTTTACTGTCGATATGATCCTGAGGATATATCCAAAGTCAGAATATATGACCTTGATGATAACTATATAATGACCGCTCCAACGGACAATGAAGCAGTCCTTGCATATGGAGCATCTAAAGATGCGGTTGCGCAGGCATTGCGTAAAGTTAAGAGCCTTGAAAAACTCACCAAACAGGAACTCAAGGCAAGTCAGATTACCGCATTTGGCAAAGAAACAGCACTCAATCTTGTGCTTGCAACCGCTGAGAAAAACAAAGCAAATGCCGAAGAAATCAATCCGAAGGTTATATCAGTACACCGTGCCGATGAAACGGCAGAGCAGTTGCCTATGGCAGTTGGTCAGTCGAATATCGTAACGATAGATAAGGCAAAAATGATAAGAAATCTTGAACAGCGACAAAAGGAGGAATAATAAATGTCGGTAATGTCAGCCAATCCTGAATTACAGGAGAAATTAAGGAACTTTATCGAAGAGTGCGGCTCACAAACCAAAGCCGCAAGGGCTCTCGGTAAATCAGCGGCAACCTTGTCAACCTATCTTAATGACCGCTATAACGGTAATTTAAGTGATTTTGAAAAGTTTTTAACTGAAACATTTGAAACCAAAGCCGCTGCAGAAAATCTGAAATCAGCTCAAGTGCTTAACAGCTACAAGCCTACAAGCATAAGCTCAGAAGTTTATGAAACAATCCGCTTGTGTCACCTTAAGGGCGGTCTTGCAATTGAGTGTGGCGATGCAGGCATCGGTAAAACAATGGCGTGCAAAAAGTATGCTGAAGATTATCCTGCAACAGCAATTTATGTGTCCGTAAACCCCTGTTTAGTAACTTTAAGTGCATTTTTAAAACTGCTTTGCAGAACACAGAAAATCACGGCATCAGGGCGAAAGGATGAAATGTGGCTGAGGCTTGCAGACAGCTTTGAAGGCGAACGCAAGGTGCTCATCATTGATGAGGCACAGCACCTGCCGATTAAGACCATTGAGGCTATCAGAGCATTTTTTGACAGCAACCCGTTACTCGGCATCTGCCTTGTAGGCAACATCGAAACTGTCACAAACACGGGTAAAAGCAAAGAAGCCTTTGCTCAGATTCGCAATCGCACAAAACTTACCGAGGTAAGGCACACATCAGCTATCAAAAACAGCGATATTGAGTTATTGTTTCCAGCTATAAAAGATGATGAAAGGGCGGTTAAACTATTACTTGGTGTCGCAAGGACGGAACAGGGTATCAGAGGAGCAAGCAATGTTTTTGGAAATGCCGTTGACAACGGAAACATCACCTATGAGGGCTTAATCGCAATGGCAAAAGCTATGCGTATCAAGGTGTTTTAAATTATATTCGGAGGGATTTTAAATGTCGTTAAGAAAAATCGTGTTACTGCTCGCCGCAGGGTTCAGCACGGGAGTAGTAATGACCGCCGCATTCGGTCAAATGGGTACAAGGAGCTTTACAGCAGGCGGAGAAATTTGCTTTGTGCCTATGGTGCTCCTGCTTGTATGGGTCGGTTGGATGATCCGTGGCGAAAGCCGAAAGGTAAAAAAGAGTAAAAGGAGGGGTAACAATGACCGCAGAAGAGTGGAAAAAGGTTGACGAAGCCCTTACATCTGTATGGAGTCCGTATGTACATCTCAAAATTGACGGATATAAAGTATCTCTGAATCTTACTCAAAAATCGAGATTTCAAAATGTTATTATGGTTTATATCAACGATGAATTTCGTGGCAAGTGGCTTATGGAGGACTGCGAAGAACGCAGGAGATTTTGTTGCTGTAAGAGACAGTCGGTAGTTACCGAAAAAGATTGCAAACTTTACGGAGCTCGTAGCAAGAAAGCTAAGCAGGAACTCAAAGAGAAGTTTGGCTATGATGTGTATTTACCATATTGGACAAACTTTGAGAAAATGAAAAAACATTTTATTGCTAATAACAAAAGCATTGAATTTTATTAAATTTCGGAGGGATAACAATGGATAACTACAATATTCGTTTTGGAGAGGAAATCGGTGAGCAGGCAGGCTTAACAATGGTTGATTTGTTAGCGAAAAAAGCTAAAGCAGCTATTAAGCAAAAAAATGTTGTGATAATGTCAGTAGAATCTTCAGACGAGACGATTGAAACCATTATAACAGGCAGTGCGATTGACAGACTTGGAAGGTTAGGTGCATTAACGATTGAAACTATACAAAATATAGAGAAAGATACTGACAAACAATATGCTAAGGTAATGTTAAACGGCTTTGTCTGGGCAATACAAGCTGCTTTTGAGCGGATATAATCCGCTCGCCTTAATGCAACTCCCTGTTGGGAACGGTCACAAGTCCGTGTAAATGCAGAGTGAGGATAGGCAATATTAAGCAATATATATTGAACAGGAGGTCAATTATGAAAACATCAAAGAGAATTTGTAAAAACGGCTCTATTACTCTGCCAAAGCAGATAAGAGGCGAAGCAGGATTGTTTCCGGGCAATGCTGTTGACATTGAAACAAGTACAGACGGCACTGTTACAATTAAACCGTCCGCTCCCTGTTGTCGCTTTTGCGGCACAGTTAAAAATGTAATCATTGCAGATAATGTTATTATCTGCCGCAAATGTGCCGAAAAATTACTTGCAAAGGTGGATAAAACAGATGACTGATTTAAAAAAGCAGATTGATGAGCTTGCAGGCATAAAAGCAGATATGAGCAAACTCAAAGCACGCAAGGACAAGCTCGAAGCAGAGATTATTATGCAGTGCTCGGAAGACCTTGAAAACACCAAATATAAGAGTGTCCATTATGCAGGCACAGAATCAGAGCTTACAGCGGTAACTTCGGAATCTCTCAAAATTACATACAACTCATTTTTGCTCTCAATTTTTGGCAAAGCATACAAAGATGCGGTTACGGAAAAGACAGAATATTCCCTCTCTGCTCCGGCAAAAAGAATGCTCATCGGTTTGTGGAAGGGCAATTTTGTAAGATGCACCGTCAAAGAAGTTATTGAGCAGATGAACGGCGTGTCTGAGGACGAACGCAAACAGCTTGTCAAGAAATGCAAGGGCATTAACTACGATAAGGATGTAAACAACATTTTAAAGTTCACAAACCTTTCGGAGGACGATGCAAAAGAGTATGCATACCTCATTTCAGAGGCGGCTGTATGGCAGGACTTCAAAAACCTATTGACCGTCAACGGTATGGACGAAAGTCATATTGATGATATCCTTATGAAAATACAGAGCAGTTTTGTTGTTGAAGACAGCACAAAGATATCTTTAAGCTCTTTGGTTTAAGGTGTTTTGTATGTTAAAACCTCAGCAAACGCAAAAGATATACGCAATGGCGGCACGGCTCGGACTTGTTGAAAGCGGCAATAAAAATGACCTGCTGCATGAACTTGTTTTCAGCATAGCTCAGAAAAGCAGTGTGCGAGAGCTTGACGAAGCAGAATACAAAAAGGTTGTTGCAGACCTCGCAAACAAACTTAAAATTTCTAATTTAGCAGAGCCACAGACAGTACATCCATTCAAAGCAAAAAAGCGTGAAGAAAAAGGTATTGGCAAGATGTCAAAAGGTCAGATTGATAAAGTATGGTATTTAATGTATAAATTGCAAGAGCTTGATGATAAGCCTTCGTCAGCTTCATTAGGTAAAAGGGTATCCGGTATTATAAAAAAAGAATTACACATTGACGCTATACCGAGAAAGCCTTTTACATGGCTTACTTACCAACAGGGCGTTAAGCTGATTGAAATTTTAAAGAAGTATATTGCAAATGCTCAAAGGAGGAAGGCTGGTGAAAATAAATCTTGATGATTTGGTAGGTACGCAAAGGGAAATCGCCGAAACAATAGGCATTGAAAGCTATATTAAACTCTGTCAAACATTTGGCGGAGATACAATATATATCCAAAAATACAGCGAGTTACAAAAACTTGAACGCAACGCTGAAATCAAGGCAAAGTACAATGGATACAACAGCAGTCAGCTTGCAAGAGAGTATGATTTATCAGAAAGATATGTGAGAATCATATGCTCAAACGGTAACATTGATGGTCAGTTAAGTATTTTTGATGATATATAACAATGAAGAAAAAATAGGATATTCTTCCTCTACGGGAGTACGGATTTATAAGGTATTATTAAGTTACAGACTTAATGATACCTTATTTTTTTTGGAGTAATTTATTATGAACTTTGCGGCAGACACTTGGTGGCTCTTTGGACTTATAATTTCGGGAGCTATAGCTATTATCAGCTTTTTTCTCAAAAGAACAATTAACGAAGCGGATAGACACGACAAGGAAATCAAAGAAATTCAGCTGTCCTATGTAACAAAAGGCGAACTGAAAGATATTAAAACCGATGTCAACAAATCGATCAGCAAATTGCAAACTGACGTTGAGAAAATCAAGGAAACCTGTCTTACCAAAAAGGATTATTACAACTCTATAAACGAGGTTAAGGACGAAATAAAGACACAAAACAAGCTCATTTTGGAGCTTTTAAGAGGAGGTAAAAACAATGACTAATGATGCAGAGGTATATATGCAGAAAATCAAAGCAAGAAACTTCGTGCAGAACAACGGACAGATTTTGAGAACTATTAACATACTTCATGTGAATTATGAAAAACTGTCTGATGTCAAATTTGCAATCAGCAATGTATCAGAACATGACTTCCTGTCATCTGTTAATTACCTCTTTCTGTCGGAATACATCTTGCTCCGTCATATCAAAACAAAAGAGCCTGCCGACATCGCAGATGTGCCGTATGAAGAACTTGAGGCAAAACTCTCATCAAAGGGCATTAAGCTCCTCGAAGGCTCCGTCACCGATAACTCGGTTGAGGTTTAGCTATGGGCAGAAACAACCGCAGAGCCTGCGGAAAAATCGACAAACTGCCCTCTGACCTCAAGGACACTGTAGATCAGATGCTTGTAAGCGGACAGACATACCGTGAAATCGTGTCTTACCTTGCAGAAAACGGCGAACAGTTGTCGCAGGCGGCGGTCAGCCGTTACGCATCACGCTTTTTAGCTAACGCTCAACAGCTCAGAATTGCGCAGGAAAATTTTCGTATGATTTTAACCGAAACTGAGCGTTATCCTGAACTTGATCCTGCTGAGGCTATCCTGCGTATGGCATCGCAGAAAGTTTTTGATGCCATATCAAAACTTGACGAAGGACAGTTTGATGATGTGTCTGCTGATGACCTTTTAAGACAGGCTACTGCCCTTGCGAGAGCAGTAACATACAAGCGTAAGACCGACACGGACGTTAAGTCAGACAAGATGCTTGCCCTCGAAGAAAATCAGAGCCTGCTTTATGACACTATCAAAAAGAGTAATCCACGGCTCTACAACGAGCTTATGGACGAAATCAACAAGCTCAAAGCAAAGGAGCAAGGATGATGAACATCAAGTGGTATGTTTTGTATGTAAACACAGGACAAGAACACGCTGTTGCGGAACAGCTCCGACATCGTGGTTATGATGCTATTGTGCCGGTCGAAAACAAACTGATCCGCTCAAAAGGCAAGTGGATAACTCAACAGCATATACTTTTTGACGGCTATGTTTTCGTTCGTATGGATTACGAGTGGTCAAAATATTATGTGTTTAAGGGCATTCCGAACATTATTAGATTGCTCGGAGGTGGCACAAGCCCTATCCCTTTAACCGACAAAGAGTCTGAATTTATTCTGACTTTGAGCGAACTTTTGAAAACTCCCTCGGTACTTAAATTCACTGGCGAAGGTTACGAAACTGTCAGCGGATTTTTGGCTGAGAATAAAGATAAAATTGTGAAAGTACAGAAACGATACAAGAAAGCAACGGTCAAAATTACCCTTGCAGGTGAGCCGACTGAGCTTACAGTATCGTTTACCGAACAAATGCCCGAACAGACGACGGATTGATTCGTCTCCGCCCGATGCAACGGCTGACATACGGCGAAGTCACCGATAACCTCAGGTTAGCGGATGGCGAAGCTATATATATACCCAAGTTAAAAACAGCGGTTTGCCCATGGAACAATCCCTCCTAAATCGTGATAACGGCTGACATTAAAATTTAACGCAAACCGCTGTTTTTATATATATTAAAATGCTTTTAAACACCTTTTAACGGGTGTTTATTTTTATGCAAAAAAGAAAGAAGGTGCAAAATGAATAAGCTGTCAAAACTTGAACAACTGCTCAAGGATACAAACACAAAGCAGGAATTTAATATTGTTGAAGATTTAAAATCACTTGCTCTATCCTATGGAGTTGTAAAATCAAGAGAATTTCGCAAAAAATTAAATGCTCTTATTACAAAATACGAGAATGACGAACTGACGGCAATTCGGCAGGCACTGATTAAAAAATGTCAGAACGGCGACACGCAGGCTATTAAGCTGTATGCGGATTACTTCAAGCCCGAAACAGTAGAAACCGTTGATGACGGATTGATTGAGGCACTCGAAGGAGCAGGCAAGGAGGCTTTTAAAGATGAAATTTAAGCCTTTTTCGAGAAAGCAGCTAAAAGTACTTAGCTGGTGGAAAGTTGACGGGATAAAGGATAAATATGATGCGATAATTGCAGACGGATCTGTCCGTTCGGGCAAAACTGTTAGTATGAGCATATCTTTTATTTTTTGGGCAATGGCAACATTTGCCGACTGTAACTTTGCTATATGCGGTAAAACCGTAGGCTCTTGCAGGCGAAATGTTATTAAGCCTCTTATCAATATGCTCAAACACCGCTATGACATCAAGGATAAACGGTCGGAAAACTTGCTGATAATCAGCAAAGACGGCAAATCTAATACATTTTACATTTTCGGCGGTAAAGACGAAAGCTCACAGGACTTAATTCAGGGCGTTACGCTTGCAGGCGTCCTCTTCGATGAGGTTGCTCTGATGCCGAGGTCATTTGTTGAGCAGGCTCTTGCCCGTTGCTCTGTTGAGGGTGCAAGGTTTTGGTTTAACTGCAACCCCGATAACCCTAACCATTGGTTTTATCGTGAGTGGGTTTTAAAGGCTGAGGATAAGCACGCTTTGCGACTTAAATTTTTAATGGACGATAACCTATCATTATCAGACAAGGTAAAACAGCGGTATTACAGCCTTTACCAAGGCACATTTTACCGCCGCTTTATCCTTGGTGAGTGGGTTATTGCCGAGGGTCTTGTTTACCAAGATTACAACGACCATATCAAGGAAAAATTGTGGAACGGCAACCACGATGAGCTTGTAGGCACATGGTACATATCAATGGACTATGGTACTATTAACCCTTGCTCAATGGGACTTTGGTGTGTAACCGACAAAGAGGCAATCCGTGTGGACGAATACTATTATAACAGCCGAAAAGAGGGCTATCAACGCACCGATGAAGAGCATTATGCAGAGCTTGAAAAGCTCGCAGGTGACCATTACATAGAATATGTAATCATTGACCCGTCTGCCGCATCTTTTAAAGCTACTATCAAAAGACACGGCAAGTTTTATGTCAAGTCTGCTAAGAACGATGTTATCAACGGCATCAGAACTACAAGTCAAATGCTCTCAAACGGCAAAATGAAAATCGGTGTGAAGTGCAAGGCATCTCAGGAAGAGTTTGGCATGTACCGCTGGGACGAAAAAGCCGAAGTTGATAAGGTTGTTAAAGAAAATGACCACGCAATGGACGATATACGCTATTTTGCTTATACAGTCCTAAAGCGTGAGTTTAAATACAAATAATAAGGAGGTGAGCAGTTGAAAAGGCGTGCTAAATATGTGTTTTTAAATTGGTTAAGGAGTATTGTAAACAAACTTGACCCCGAAAACGCTACGAGCAATTATCAATTTGATAATATGGAAGAGGCTATGGAAGTATGGCTTGAAATATATGCCGATGAGCCGTCTTGGAGCAAAGATTGCCACAACAAGACACTTAACCTCGGTGCAACGATAGCGTCCGAATTTGCACGGTTAATTATGATTGAATTTGAGAGCGAAATAACGGGTTCAGAGCGTGCGGATTATTTACAAGAACAGTATGAAAGATTGCTTGAACAGCTCAGAGTAAGGCTTGAGGCAGGTTGTGCGGTCGGCGGCATAATGTTTAAACCGTATGTTCGTAATGGTGTAATCCTCCCCGATTGCATCACGCAGGACAAGTTTATCCCTCTTAATTACAGCCACGGCATAATAACCGCTGCCGTGTTTTTTAATCAAGAGGTCAAAGGCAAGAACTATTACACAAGAGTTGAAAAGCAGACTTACAGCTACGAAAACAAATCACACACAATCGAAAGTCACTTCTTTGTTTCATCCAGTCCCGACAACATCGGGGCGGAAATAAATCCTGAAAATCTTGACAGCGATATGTGGTCGAGAATTGACCCATACATAGTTATCAATGATGTTGACCGTCCTTTATTTGCTTTTTGGTCTGTACCTTTTGCTAATAACATCGAAAGTGGCAGTCCCTTAGGTGTGTCTGTTTACAGCCGAGCAATTAAGCTGCTTAATGAGGCTGACTTGCAGTGGGACAGATATTTGTGGGAATTTGAAGGCGGCGAGCTTGCAGTTGATGCAGGCGAAGAAGTCCTTCGACAGCGACCGGGCGAAGATACGCTCGGAACACCGTCAACCCGTGATAGATTGTTTCCCAAATTTAACATTGATGCAGACGATAACAAAGATAAGTCTTTTTATGAGGTTTTTAACCCGACTTTGCGTGATGATAACTACTCAAAGGGATTAAACGAAATAAAAAGACAGATTGAGTTTAACTGCTCTCTTGCCTACGGAACTCTGTCAAATCCGCAGAATGTGGATAAGACAGCGGAAGAAATCAAAGCATCCAAACAGCGTAGTTATACAGCTGTGTCTGATATGCAGCACTCGCTTGAGGCTGTACTTGAGGACTACATATATGCGTGCAATGCTATGGCTGATGCCTGTAATCTTGCCCCAAGCGGAGAGTACGAAGTTAGCTTTAATTGGGGCGACGGCGTGCTTGAAGATAAGGACAAGGAGCAGGCAATACAGCTCAATGAGGTCAACAGCGGAATCCGCAAAAAGACCGATTATCTCAAGTGGCGTTACGGTGTTGATGATAAACAGGCGGCAGAAATGTTACCCGAAAGCGGTGTACAAAGTTTTTTTGATGAAGGCGGTGGCTCTTAATGCTCACCCCTGAACAGCTTGCTCATTGTGCCGATGATATCATCAACCTATATTCACAGCTTGAAGAGGAGATTGTCCGTGACATTGCTCGCAGAATTGCAAAAACAGGAACAATGACTGACACGGGCATATGGCAGGCACAGCATATGCAGGAGCTTGGCGCTCTGCACTCTGATGTGTTGTCAAGTGTTGCAAAATACAGCGACAGGACAGAATCAGAGTTAAAAAAGCTCTTTGAAGATGCAGGTGTGACCGCTACGGAGTATGACAACGAGATTTACCGACAAAACGGCTTAAATCCAAAGTCACTCAAGGTGTCCGATGTGCAAATGCAATTACTTGAGGCAGGCTACAAAAAGACACAGGGCAATCTTAGCAATCTTACTCTGACCACAGCTGTGTCATCACAAACGAGCTTTATCAACGCTTGCAGTCTTGCTGAGTTAAAAGCATCAAGCGGTGCGTTTACTCCGCAACAGGCAATTGCCGATGCAATTAAACAGGTAGCTCAAGACGGAGCGTATGTAATCTATCCCTCCGGTCATCGTGACCGACTTGATGTTGCTGTACGGCGTAATGTTACAACAGGCATAGGTCAGACCACAGGTCAAATATGCCTATCAAATGCCCAAGAGCTTGGCTGTGACCTTATGGAAATTACCGCTCACGCAGGAGCAAGACCGAGCCACGCCGCTTGGCAGGGTCGAATTGTGAGTTTAAGCGGTCAAAAAGGCTACTTGTCTTTGTCTGATATCGGCTATGGCACGGGTGACGGCTTTAAGGGCTGGAACTGCCGCCACGATTGGTATCCGTATTTTGAGGGCAGTACCCGAATGTATTCGGAGAAAGACCTTGAAGAACTTAATGCTAAAAATATTGAATACCCTGACGGCTCAATGCACACGCTATACGAGGCAGAACAACAGCAAAGAGCCTACGAACGCAAAATCAGGGCAACAAAAAGAACACTTGCCGCTTGTGATGAGGCTTTGAATAACCTCTCTGATGAAGAACTGTTACAAAAGTTAGAAAAAAATTTCAGCCACTATTCAAGCAAGTTGAAACGGCAGGAGTCAGAACTGAATAGCTTTTGTAAAAGAACAGGATTGCTTCCCGACCGTTCTCGTCAACAGGCTTATGGTTTTGGCAGAAGTACTGCTCAAAAAGCTGTTTGGAAAAACAAGAAAGCAGTTGCAAAATCTTCTAAAAAGAGTATAATAAAAAATATAGATATAGATGATTTTGAGGTTGTTACATACGGAAAAAATTTCAATTCTGAGGTAAGTAAAGTTATTGTAAATACTGTGTCTGATTGTGAAGCAGAGGGTGGTTTCATCATTAGTGAAATTGTTGCAAAGAGTTTGCCGAAAACAGATCAAGGAACTCCGGTTTTACAAATCGAAGCATTATCAAATGGATTGCTACAATTAAATTTAAACACGGACATACTCTCTGGAAAAACTCTTGATGAAATTAATCAAATATTTGCAAATTCAAAATTGTCTATAGCAAATACATTGGAAGAAGCTGTATGGCACGAAGGCGGACACGCAAGGACAATTTTTGGAATGAAATCCGAAGATGTTAAAAAGCTGTATGACGAACTTTCAGAAATTCACATAGAAGGTATCAGTACTATTGCTTATGATGACGGTGCAGAAGCACTTGCTGAATTAGAGGTTCTAAGAAGACGTGGTGTTAAAGTATCAAAAGAAATGATGAAATTCTATGAAAAATATATTGGGAGGAAATACTAATGATTTACATTTCAGATTGTTGTGAATGCAAACATCAAAGAGATGAATTGTTAGACGGCTGGAGACCTTGTTGCGACGCTTTTCCTGACGGAATTCCGTTAGACTTTAAATTTGGTAAAGCCAAAGAAATGAAAGAGTGTAATAACAACATAGGTTTTGAAGAAAAATAGTTTTATTTGCCTTGTATCAGCTTTTGTTGCTAAAAGGTAAAGTTACATAGTTGATTGAATAAAAACAAAATTAAACGAATTTAAAAGGGTATTAAAGGGGTGTTTGGAACATCCCTTTTACTTTTACCCTTATTTTTACGATTAGAAGGTGTTTTTATGGCTAAATACAGAAAAAGCCCATTGTGGTAGAGGCAGAACGCACGGATAAAACAGTTGTAATACACGCCCGTGAGGGTGATATGACAGCAAGTCCGGGCGATTACATTATCACCGGCATAAACGGTGATAAATATCCTTGCAAACCCGACACATTTGAAAAAATATACGAACCAGTAGAATAAAACAGGTTATAAGCTCCCGAATTTCGGGGGCTTTTAATATTGCTCAAATATCTGAGCATACACACAATTGCTAATAAATCGAAAGGAGCAAACAAATGGACTTAATGGAAATTTTAAAAGCCCTGTTTGGCGGCGAAGCTTTGACATTTGAACAGTTTGCAGAAAAGGTAAACAATGCGGCAGATGTTAAGCTCGGCAACCTTGCAGGCGGTCAGTATGTCGAAAAGGACAAGTACGATGATGTATCAAATCAGCTTGCAAGTGCAAACGCAAATCTTGAGGGTTATGATCCCGACTGGCAGGATAAGGTTAAGCAGGCACAGGCTGAGGGTGACAAAAAGCTCAACGATTACAAATTCGAACAGGCGGTTGAATCTGCAATCAACAACGCAGGTGCGGCTGACCTCGTGTCGGTAAAGGCTAACATTGATATGTCAAAGGTATCTCAGGCTGAGGACGGCAGTATCACGGGACTTGACGAACAGCTTGCAGAGCTGAAACAGTCAAAACCTTTCCTCTTTAAGTCAGAGGAAGAACCCAAAAAGAAACTTGACCTCGGCGGACCCACAGGCGGAGCAAAAGCAAAGTCCGGTTCAAATCTCAAGTCTGCCGTTGAAGACTATTACAAGAAATAAGGAGGACACAAAATGCCTATTACATTAGCAGAAGCAAGCGTCGGCAGAGCCGACAAGGTGACACAGGAGGTTATTGATACTCTCCGCCGTGGCTCACAGTTTATGGATGAGCTTACTTTTGATGATGCCGTATCACCGGGTGTCGGAGGCTCAACTCTCACCTACGGTTACTTACAGCTCCAGACACCGTCAACAGCGGCAGGCAGAGAAATCAACAGCGAATACACAGCCAATGAGGCGAAGAAAATTAAAAAGACCGTTGACCTTAAAATCTTCGGCGGTGCAAGTGAGGTTGACCGTGTTATTCAGGAAGCAACAACAAACGAAATTGCGTTTCAGCTCGAGCAGAAAACCCTCGCTACTCGTAACCATTTTCAAAATTGCTGTATTAACGGCTCAAAGACTAATAAGTCGGTTGACTTTGACGGTCTTACAACTCTCCTCAAGGGCACAAGCACTGAGTACAATGCAGGATCTGATAAGACGGTAGTTGACCTTTCGACAACTGCAAATCTTACAAGCAATTATCAGACAATGATTGACATGCTTAATGAGTTTATCGGCGGCATTGACGGCAAGCCTACATTTCTTCTCGGCAACAGCAAGCTGATTGCCAAACTCAAGAGCGTAGCTCAGCGTGCAGGCTATCTCACAAGAACCGAGGATGCTTTCGGCAAAACTGCTCAGGGTTATGACAATATCATTTTTTACGATATGGGTAACTATTACAACGGTTCTGCCACAGTACCGTGTGTGCCGATTTATGAAACAGGGGCATCAAGCTCAAAGGTAACAGGTCTTACCGACCTTTATGCGGTACAGCTTGGTCTTGATGCTTTTCACGGTGTTTCCCTCAGCGGTTCGTCAATCGTCAAAACATATATGCCTGACCTCACTGCACCGGGTGCAGTTAAAAAGGCTGAGGTTGAAATGGTTGCCGCTGTTGCTCTCAAAAACACAACAAAGTGCGGTGTATTTCGTAATATCAAGGTGTCTTAAATGTATGCGGATTATGCTTATTACAAGGATTCTTTCGGCGGTACTTTAGCCGCCGAAGAATTTAACCGCTATGCACGCAAGGCGGAACGCTTTTTAAACTATGTTATTATGGGAGAAATTTCCGAAGTGACGGAACAGGTAAAGAATGCAGTCTGTGCTGCTGCTGAGGCGGTTGCCGAAATTCGTGAGGGTGTTCAGAACATCCCACAGGGCATCAAGTCCGAATCCACGGACGGTTACAGCGTTACATACAACAATGATTACAATGTCGATGAGCTTGCAGAGCGTGAAAAAAGAGCGATGTACAAAGCTATAAAACAAGAGTTAAGCGGTACAGGTCTTTTATATCAGGGGGTGAGATAATGCTCACAAACAACACACGCATTACCGTGTTTTGCTCTAAAAAGCAGGGTCGTGAAACCTTTTGGTTTGCAACTGTTTTGGACGGAGTTAATTACCACGGTAAGGATCAAATTATTGTTGCTGACAAAAATGTGTCTGCATCTGATGAGTATGTAATCCGTATCCCTGACAGCGTTTTGCAGACTACTCACTATGTTGATCCGTCAACATATAAGTCTTTACCGCTTGGCGAGAGTGACAATTGCTACACCCTCAAAAAGGGAGATTATGTAGTTAAAGGCTTGGTTGACCTTGATTTAATTACTGTTAAGGATATCCTTGACGCAGGCGGTCAGCAGATTACGCAGGTCACCGAAAATCTGTCGGCAAGTGCCTTTTCAAAACACATTAAATTGGTGGTTAAATGATTATTAAACTGCTTTTTAATACTACCGAAACTATGCTTAAAGACCGTGGACTTGAGCAAAACGGCAATGTACAAAAGGTCGTGGACAGCGAAGTCCTTCGCCGTTCTACTCCATATGTACCTTTTAAAACCGGCAATCTTATCAAGAGCGGTATCCGTGGAACAAAGATAGGTAGTGGTGAGGTAATGTACGATATTGTATATGCACATACCAATTACTACCTAAACGCAGGCAAAGGTAAACAGGGTACTGCAAGCGGTGGTCTAAGGGGCAAGTTTTGGTTTGAGCGGATGAAAGCAGACCATCTTGATGACATCATCAAAACCGCCAAAGAAAAAAGCGGAGGCAAATAATGGACGAATCAATAATTAAATCATTGTTTAGGTGGTTTGCCGATTGCGATGTATTAGAGGTTGATAATGACCTTAATGTTGACTATCTCGGCGAAGACCCCGAACAGTACAGCATTGAGGTTGTGCCGTGCAAAACTGTACTAAAGCAGTACATTGACGGCTCTGCTAAATGCCAGTACCTCTTTATCTTTGCAAGCCGTGAAAATTACAGTCCCGATGAATCAATAAACATAGCAAATTTGGAGTTTTATGAACGGCTCGAAGAGTGGATTGCCGAACAGGACTTAAACGGCAAACTGCCGAAACTGCCCGAAGGTTTAACCCCTTTATCCGTTAAGGTGCTGTCATCGGGGTATGCAATCGACAATGACACAAAAACGGCGCGATATCAAATACAGTGCCAACTTAAATATACTAAAATTGGAGGTAAAAAATAATGAGTGAAGTAATCAGACAGAGGCGTATGCAGGCGAATTATCTTGACTGCGGCGGCACAAACAAGTCGCCGAATTTTTCTCTGCTCGGTGTAGGTGCAAAGACACTTGATGAATCACCTGCGGCTCAGACTAAGAGCCGTAAGTATGTCTGCGACAAATCTGCAACAAAATCAATCAGCGGTTACGATTGGACAACGGCATTTGAGGTTGACCAGATCCGTGAGCAGGACGCAATCAATTACATTATCAATATCGGTGAGAAACAGCTTGTGGGAGCTGATGCCGAAACAGATTATGTTATCGTTGACCTTGACCAGCCTGTTGAAGGCGGCAGTAACAAGACCACATATCATGCACGCAAAATCCGTGTTGCAGTCGAGGTGGCAAGTTTTACGAATGATGACGGCGAAATGGGCTGCAGTGGCAATTTCCTTGCAAAAGGAGATCCTGTCGAGGGTACTTTTGACACAACCACAAAGACATTTACAGCAAAAACTTCGGAGGCATAAAATATGGTTATTAACGGTGTAAATTTACCTGACATTGATGTTGCCGATGCACTCGTTATGGAGCGTTACGAACACGCTCACGATAATGTGGCGAAGGCAATGAATGATTTACAGCCCAAGGGCAAACGCCAGTCAGAGCTTATCCGTGCTCAGTGTACGGCTGTTTTTAACTTTTTTGATGAGGTTTTTGGTGACGGTACAGCTAAAAAGGTTTTCGGCGAAACCGTAAACCTTACAACCTGTATCAATGCCTACGAGGATGTCATCAAGGCTGTTAATGCTTTCGGCTCAAAGCTCGGTAGTATGTATAAAAGCAGAGCAATTGCAATGAACAACAACCACAGGGGCAAAAGGCATAAGCAGTACAATCATTACAAAAAGACACTTAAACCGGCGACAAAGTAATGAATCTGCTTTGTGACAAAACACCCGATACAATAACCGTGTCGGGTGTAGATTATAAAATCAACACCGACTTTAGAGTGTGGATTAAATTCGAGCTTATACTTACTAATCAAATTGATGATACACTATCGGCTGAAATACTCGCAGAAATTCAGAAGCTTGTATTCAGAACACCTTGCCCGATGAACGAAGAAACAGTCGAGGCTATTTTAAACTTTTATCGCTGTGGAAAACCACCCGAAAAGCATTCAGGCGGTGGCAACGATAAAGCTGTTTTTGATTACGATTTTGATGACGGCTATATCTATGCGGCATTTTTAGAGCAGTACGGCATTGACCTCAACGATGCAAATTTTCATTGGTGGAAGTTCAGAGCATTGTTTATGTCATTGCGTGCCGATTGTATGTTTACAAAAATTTTAGGTTATCGCAGTATGCCGATTACCCCTAAAATGTCAACGGCAGACCGCAATTTTTATCAGCGAATGAAAAAACTCTATGCCCTGCCTCTGCCGCTGTCGGTGCAGGAAAAGTATAATGCGATTGAAGAGGCTTTGTTATCAGGAAAATCAGTTGACGAACTTATATAGATTTTGTATAATGTGTATATAAAATTTATTGAGGTGGTACAGCTATGAAAAAGATTCTATCCTTTATAACTATTGCATTGTTAGCATTGACTTGCACAGCCTGTGGAGCTAAAAACGACCCGTCAGGAATTAGCAAAGATGAGTTTGACCAAATAAATATGGGAATGACCATATTTAAAGTTGAAGAAATTGTTGGCGGAAAAGGTACTAAGATATCAGAATCAAAAGACGAAACTGATGATTATTATATAAATACATATGTATATAAATTTGAAGGCGAAACCAGCGGTTACGCTGAGTTTGAATTCACTTCTAAAGTACCGAAAAATGAATTAGATTTAAGTGTTAAAACAAAATTAACAAGTAAAAATCAATATGATTTATCGTAGGTGATAAATTGAAAAACAAACAAAAAATTAAATGCCCTTTTTGCGGTTACGAAATGCCCTTATATTACTTTGACAAATCGTCAAGGTGTAAGGGCATTTTTACATACTGTAAAGGGCGTAACTGTAAAAAGCTATTTGAAATCGTATTAAACGATAAAAAATAATCAGGTCAAGTAGAGCCATTGGATGCCGATGACCTCACAGTAAAGGATGTGAGATATTGGCATACGATGGCTCTATTAAAATTGACACCAAAATTGATACCGGTGGTTTTAGAATAGGTATTGATAAATTAAAAGGACTTGCCAAAACAGGTGTGTCTGCAATAACAACAACGCTTGCCGGTATAGCTACAACTCTTGGAGCAGGAGCAACAGCAGCGGCAACTGTCGGTTCATCTTTCGAGGCGGCTATGTCCAAGGTTTCGGCTATCAGCGGTGCAAGCGGAAAAGACCTGCAAAGCCTTACCGACAAAGCCAAAGAAATGGGAGCTAAAACTAAGTTTTCTGCATCTGAATCCGCCGAGGCTTTACAATATATGGCAATGGCTGGTTGGAATACTAAATCAATGCTTAACGGTATTGACGGTATAATGTCACTTGCCGCTGCAGACGGTCTTGATCTTGCAACAACCTCTGATATCGTCACCGATGCAATTACAGCATTTGGACTTAAAGCTTCTGATAGTACGCACTTTGCCGATGTACTTGCAAAAACCTCAAGTTCTGCAAACACCAATGTTTCAATGCTCGGCGAAAGTTTTAAATATGTAGCCCCTCTTGCGGGTGCGATGCACTATAGTGTTGAGGATGTGTCCGTTGCACTCGGACTTATGGCTAATGCGAGTGTTAAGGGCAGTATGGCAGGTACAAGCTTAAAAACTGCTCTGTCAAACCTTGCGTCACCTACCGATGCAATGGCAGAGGTCATGAAAAAATATAAAATAAGTATGACCGATGCAAATGGCGAAGCATTACCTTTAATTGATGTTATCAAAGAACTTAGAACAAAGTTTAGCGGTTTATCCGAAACAGAACAAACAGCCGCTGCAAGTACTCTCTTCGGCAAAGAGGCTATGTCGGGTATGCTTGCTATCATCAATGCGAGTGATAAGGATTTCAACAGCCTTGTTAAAAACATTGATAATGCAGACGGCTCAGCTCAAAAAATGGCTGATACGATGCAGAACAATCTGCAGGGACAGATTACGATTCTTAAATCAGGGCTTGAAGGCTTGGGTATAGAAATATACGAAAGTATGTCCGAACCTCTGACCGATGCCGCAAAGGAAGCTCAGAACTATGTCAATAGGTTAACCACGGCGTTTACCGAAGGTGGCTTGTCGGGAATGATTGAAGAAGCAGGCTCTATTTTCGGTGAGCTTGCAACAAAAGCTGTTGAAGCCGCACCTAAGATGATTGATGCAGCTATGTCATTTTTACAGGCATTCGTTAATGGTATTGCAAATAACTCATCAAAACTTGTTAAAGCGGCTATAAATATCGTAAAAACATTGGTTAAAGGCATAAGTGACCGTGCTCCCGATCTACTGTCTGCGGCAAAAAGTATCGTAGATGCTTTAACTAAAAACTTAGTTAAGCTCCTGCCAAAAGAACTGCAAACCCCCGTTAAAGAGGCAATTAACACTATCAAAAAATCCTTTGAAAATGGCGGTCTTAAAAAAGCTATCAATACAGTTAAAACCATATTGATTAACCTCGGCAAAACTATTACTAACATTGCAAAAGTGGTTATACCACCGCTTGCAAAAGCTATTGACTTGATTGCCGACAACCTCAATATACTCTTGCCTATTGTTACTACAGCAATCACGGCGTGGAAAGCTTGGAAAATCATCTCGTCTATCACAGCTCTCGTTAAATCACATGCCGCATCTGTAACAGCGGAGAGCCTTGCCGAAGCTGCATCACTTGGCACTATAACGCTTAAACAAATAGCAGTCGGTGCATTAACAGGTGAAATCACGCTCGCAACAGCTGCACAATATGCGTGGAATATGGCAATGTCACTTAATCCTGCCGTGCTTATCTTGACAGGTATTACAGCTTTGACAGCAGGCATTATTGCGTTTTCTGCCGCTAACGGTGATGCAACTCAATCAACGGACGATCTTGCAAGTGCGGAGACTAATTTACAGTCGGCAAACGACAATCTTGGTTCGTCATATGAGGATATAGGTTCAAAGTTTGGCGATTTTATGAGTAAGATTGAAGGTTCAGGCAGTATCTTTGATAACTTCAATGAAAGCATCATTATTTCCGATGATGAAAAACAAAAGTTGTCCGAAAATATGGACAATGTTCAATCCGAAATTACAGAGATTTGTAAAACTGCCTCGGAAAATCGAAAAGAATTAACCGGCGGTGAAATTCAAAGACTTGAAGACCTTTTCGCCAAAATGCACGAACTTGCGGATCAAGAACTTGCTATTGAAGAAGCAAAGCAAGGGGTTGTTACAACTCAGGCTAAAGCTCTAAATGAAGCATCTGATTTATCGCTTGAAGAATATACTCAAAGAGCACAAAAACTTACCAACTCTGCCGAAGAAACTCGTACAACAGTAATTGATAAAGCATACGAGCAATATACCGAAGAAGTAGCCTTGCTTGATTTGAGGTTGAAAACGGATAGTGATTATTCGCAGAAAGAACATGATGCTGATGTTAAAGCCGCAGAAGCAAGCTATCAGCAAGCTGTTAGTGCAGCTAATAAAGAGGCTGGGGATACTCTTAAAATTATTAAAGACGGTTATTATAATCGTGCAGAAGCGTTGAAAAGTACAACTAAAGATTTAAAAGAATTAAATCAAGATGAAAGTGATGCCGAGCAAACGCATAAACAAAAACTTATTGATATAGCAAGTAATTATAATACTGAACTTTATAAAATAAGCAACAAAAATTTAACTGATACTCAAAAATCTCTTATGGCAGGCACTGCACTTAGAATCAAAGAAAAAGCCGAAGAAGAAGAAAATGCAAGGTACAGCAAAGAACTCGGTGAAATAAGAAACAAACAAGGCAAGGCTTTATCTGATGAAAAATACCAAGATCAGTTGGTTGCATTTCTATCTTTAATGGGTTTGTATGAACAATATACCGGAGAAACAGATACAAAAGCTAAAGGAATAAATTCTGCATTTTTAGGAGCGTTTGATAACCTTGATGAAGACACTAAACAAAGCTTTATAGATGCTATGGAAGGAGCGGAAACTGGTTTATCAGAAAAACAGGATTCGCTTTATTCTAAGGCCTCAGAAATTTCAGGCAGTGTTATCAATATTTTCAAGAAAATGTTTGATGAACACTCCCCCTCAAAAGTGTTTAAAAAGATTTTCGGCTACACACTTGAAGGCGGTGAAAACGGACTTGATGCCGAAGCTCCAAAACTTTATAAGCAGGCTGACACGGTGGCATCCACATTTACCGAGCGTATGCAGGCAGGTGTTTCAGCTGACGGTTTAGTCAGCAAGATGAGGTCGGCTGTGTCTGCAGGACAGGCTATGCTCAGATCCAAATTCACGGCTGATGTCAACCACAATGTCGAGCTGATGAGCGAGGATAACGAGCGTAAGTACAGCCTTAAAGGCGATATTCACACCTCAATTAATATTGACGGTCGAGAAACAGCTGTGGCACTCACGCCGTATGTTTCTGAAGAACTTGCATGGGAGGACAGATAAAATGCTTAACGAAATGACAATAAACGGCGTTGATATTTCTGCATACAATGCTCGCTTACAAAGTTATTCGGTTAGTGGTACAACCGTTACAAATAACCTTTCTGCCTCTCGCAGTTTTTTGACTGCACCAACCTTGTTTTCGGCTGTCCCCGGCACAAGGACTTTGTCTTTGACCTTGACTTTTTACCCTCACTATTTTGGTGACAATGCAAAAGGCTTGACGGTATCAGACCGCCTTGCAATAGCAACCGAAAATATAACCGCATTTGAGGGATTGTTGGTAGGCAAGGTAGTTGAAATTTCTCTCCCTGACGGATTTATTTATACGGCAATTGTCAACAGCATTGCCGCCGCAACTTTTGATAGTAGTGGTGAGCATGATGTTACATATACATTTAATGCTGTTCGTCACGCAAAGCCTATCAGTGAGATTATAAAAGCAAACAGCTATATGATTTGCAAGTCAAACACGGCTACACTACCCATAATTACAGCTGTGTATGCTAATACAAAATCTGAGGTAATTTTGCAGGGAGTTACTATCAAAAATATAACAGTCGGCACAAAAATTGTTATTGACAGCGTGTCAGGATTAATTACTGCAGACGGCAAAAATAAGTTTGGCGACAGTGATTTGATTGATTTCCCTGTTCTGCAACCGGGCAAAAATCAGATAACATCGTCTGCATCTGATGTCAGCATCTGATGTCAGCATAACGGTGTCTTACACGCCAATTTACATTTAGTTTAGGAGGTGTTTAAGATGTTTTTAAAGGTATTTTACGGTGATGATATTAAGGTGTATCGTGACATTGATAATACCTTTTTTCGTACTCGTTCAGAGGACGGTTTGATGACTTTGCAGTTTGATATCTCACCTGACCACGAATTATATAGGTATTTTGTTTTGTATGGTACGGTCGAATATGACGGACAGCGTTATCTTATCAACGGCATTAACGAGCGTAAAACAGTAAGCACGATAACCTGTGAGCTTGACCTCACGGGACTTAATTATAATGTTTACCCCACTTATAACAAAAGCACCGTAAGCTTTGCAAGCGTATGTTCGGAGATTTTAAAAGGCACAGGTTGGACTATAGTTGATGCCGACCTTGTGTCAGCTCGCCGAACGCTTGAGCTGACTGATGTTACCACGCTTGAAATACTTGACTACTGCCAAAACTCAACGGCATACAATACTCGCTATCGTTTTGATACGATTAACAAGGTCATCTATTGTATAAAGCCATACAATAATACCGAGCCGACAGGCACTTACTTTACCGATGAGCTTAATTTGAGCGATATGACTTACAAAGGCAGTACCACAAGTTTGGTTACAAGACTTTATCCTTATGGTAAGGACGGCTTGAGTATTGCAAGTTTAAATAATGGCAAAGCCTACCTTGAAAATTACAGTTACACTGATAAAGTGGTTTCTGCTATATGGCGTGATGAGCGTTACACAAACAAGCAAACTTTGCTTGACGATGCCAACGCAAAACTTGCCGTGCTTGCTGTACCTGAGCAATCATATACAGCTAAGGTGATTGACCTTGCAAAAACGTTGCCTGACACATACGGTGATGTGCTTGCCTTTGATTTATATGATGTGGTTACTCTGATTGACCGTAAACGCAAGACAAGGATTAACTACCGCATTGTAGAGATTAAAGAATACCCCGCCGATGCAACACTTAACACGGTTACTTTATCAACCGTGCCAGCCAAGATAACAGGGAAGTTGCAGACCTTGCAAAACAAGGTTACCGCTCTTGACGCACAAACTTTGCACGACCATAACAAGGTAAATGAGATTAAACAGGACTTAGACACAACCGTTCTTCATGTGTCCGATTCGTGGGCAAGTTCGCTCAACAGCTCGGTGATTACACAAACCGCCGAGGGATTATTTTTTGAAGTCAACAAGGTTGTCGGTTCGGACAGGTGGGGTACTCTTCTCCAACAATCTGCCGATGACATCAAAATTGCTTGGAACAAAATTTCAAATTACATAAAATTTGAAAATTCACAGCTAAATGTGTACAATTCCCAGAACACAAAGCTGATGAGCTTGTCATCAACAGGACATGATATTTTTGATAATAACGGCAAAAAGCTAATGTCGTTAAATTCGGTAGGTCAAAATTTTTACTACAAAGGCACTAAGGTAGGTTACATAGGTACCGGTTGTTATGCTTCTGATACTTCAAAGCGTGACCTTTCGTTTAACCTTGAAAACGGTTCGGCATTTATGGATTGGTGTTATCGTATGAAATCAACTGATTCTTCATACACTCTTATTTTTACATATGCCGCTCAAAAAATCGGTTCGCTTGAAGCCAATCAGTTACACACAGGTTGTGACCTTAACTTGCGGAATCATTATTTACACAACGCTATTTTGAATGATTGGGGCTTTAAAGGCGGCTCTATTACAGACACTTTTTCGGGTTATTATGTAACATCATTTAACAGCAATGGTACAGCAGCAACTTGGAAAGAGTTTAAAATGACCTTCAAAAATGGCATTCTTCAATCGTTAACTGCTTAGGAGGTAATTAAAATGGATTACATAATCAATACGAAGGAAATTGCCGAAACGGATAAATCAAGACCGGCAGAACGGTCTGAAGAAATTCACTCAAAGGAGGATAAAAATGCAGACGAAACTTAGTCCATTAGCATTACAATCAGCTCGTTCAGAACTTATTGCCGCTGTTAATGCAATTGTAAGTAAATACGGCTTTCCAGCCAGTCTTATTGACGGCATAATGTCATCAGTGCTTGTAGATATCAAATCGCAAGTAATTGCTGAACTCGCAAACGAGGTTACAACTGTAACAGCGGAAAAGGAGCGTACCGATGAATGATTATGTTGCTAAAATTACGCTTGATTTAAATTGTCAGGCAACTCCCGTAGTAATCTCAGCAGGGCAATATGACATTGGCAGAAAGATATTAATAACTCTTACTGCTGACGGCGAGGCTTACGATGCAACTGGTGCAAAAGCTGTATGCAAGGGAAAAAACAATAATAACTATTTTGCTGTAAATGCTACAGTAGCAAAAAATATTGTTACTGTAACTACAGATAAGGCTATGCTTTCATCCGCCGGCAGAACGGTTGCTAAAATTGTGCTTACAGACGGTACTCGTACCTACTCTACACAGCCGTTTGTAATAAACACTCACGGCGATTATGACGGTGATATTACTACCTCTGACTATTATCCCGAATTATTAGACATATTGTCCCGTGTCATTGCTCTGACCGAGAGTGGAGCTGTGCTTACCGATACTGCACTGGATGCTAAGAGCGTTAATCCTGTACAGAACAAAGTTCTTACAGCTATTATAAATAACAAGGCAAATAAGGCAACAACGCTTGCAGGCTACGGAATTACGGACGCATATACACGAGAAAGAACAAATGAGAAACTTGCCCAAAAGCTCAATTCAATGCCGTTTGACAGTGAACCCAAAAATAATAGCCCGTGCTATCTCACAAGTGGAGCAGTTTACAACGCTCTGCTTGTGAAAGCAGATAAAACCGCCTTGGCAACTAAATACGATTCGTCAAATATCGAACTTGGTACAGCTACTCTTACTCCGTACTCTACTCAGATTGATAAAATAAAATCTGCAACTTGCCTTTATGAAAAAATTGGCGATATCGTTATTGTAAATGTCACCGTCATTATGAACGCAACAACTTTAGGCGGAACATCTGCAATATCTTTGCTCAATATGCCGTTTCCAAACAAATCGGATGTGATTGTTCATGATATCGGCATAAGCAAAAACGGCGGTATGTTCAGAGGAAATGTAAATAAATCAGCTTGGTTGCAGTTTACTCCGCTCAATAAACAGGCTTACAATTTCGTTGCTGATGAGCAGGTAAACTTTTCTTTGATTTACAAAATATAAAAATAACGGAGGTATGAAAAAATGGAACTTAAAGAAAAAATCACACTCGATATGCTCACGAAGGACAGCGTGTCGGTACTCAGACAACAGTTTTTGACCTTTAACGGTGAAGAAATGCAGGTTGGCGGAAACATCCGCAATGCATATATGAACAGCAAATCGGGCAGAGAACAGCTCAAAACGGTGCTGTCGGATGAATACTATAACGCTGTCATGGCGGTGTGGGGCGACAACCCAACCGTTGATGAGCCGATGATAGAAGAAAGCGAGGAAACATAATGAAGAAAATCAACTGGAAGCAGAAACTTACAAGCAGGAAATTTTGGGCAGCGGTAATCGGTTTTGTTACAGCACTCCTTATGGGATTTGGAGTAACAGAAACCGAAACTGCACAGGTTACATCAATTATTATGTCCGCAGGTACGATGATAGCATATATCATCGGCGAAGGCATGGTTGATGCCAACAGAAACGAATAACAATGAAAGCGAGGAATAATTATGGTTTTATCTAATACTGTTGACAAAATGTTAAGC
>ENA-OPXQ01000008-OPXQ01000008.1-human-gut-metagenome-genome-assembly--contig:-NODE-8-length-148642-cov-7.554059_pt1 | contig 148642 bp, 146 predicted proteins | sample MGYA00241769_ERZ502042 | MGnify/ENA primary metagenome ERZ502042 (study PRJEB25962, sample SAMEA2041934) | human gut metagenome | biome: human gut; feature: human-associated habitat; material: faeces...
GCTTAATGCCTACCTTCCGTCTTGGCAAGGTACGCCGACTCTTGAAAGACGGAAAAGCAAAAATCGTTAAGCATCACCCATTTACTATCCAGTTACTGTATGACGGTAAAACAAACACACAACCCATCGAAATCTGCGAAGACGTGGGCTACAACTACATCGGCATCAGCGTGAAAAGCGAATCCCACGAATATGTGTCTGCCCAGTATGATACATTGCAAGATGAGAAGGAACATCACGATGATTGCCGCAAGTATCGCCGTACCCGCAGAAACAGACTGCGTTACCGTAAACCGCGCTTCGATAATCGCAAGCGCGGCGAAGGTTGGCTTGCTCCTTCTTTGAGGCATAAGAAAGAACTCAATGTCAACGTTGTCAAGATGTATTGTGCAGTAATGCCCATTACTCATGCAACGGTTGAGGTTGGCTCTTTCGATACGATGCTTGTAAAAGCAATTCAGGAGGGAAAAGCCATTCCGGAAGGAGCGGACTACCAGAAAGGCCCGCGCTACAATCTGGCAACCTTGCGGGAAGCGGTATTTTACCGCGATAACTATGTCTGTAAGGTTTGTGGGCGCAAAGCTACCGAAGGTGCAATTTTGCACGTGCATCACATGTTTTATTGGAAAGGTCGCCATGGCAATAGTCTCAGCGAGCTTATAACAGTATGCGAGAAGTGCCATACGCCTGCCAATCACCAAAAAAGCGGTAAACTTTATGGCTTCGGAGAAAATGTAAAGTTTGCCGACCTTTCCGGTGCGGCTTTTGTGAACACCGTTAGGTGGCAAATTGTCAATGAACTCTATGCTGCTTTTGGAAAAGATTTTGTCACCGTCACTTATGGCGCTATGACAAAAGAAAAGCGCATTGCACTTCAACTTGAGAAAACCCACAGCAATGATGCGTATGCAATGGGGAATTGTCACCCGGCACACCGTTGCGAGTTTGGACATTACCAAAAACGATGCAGAAACAATCGTGTGCTGGAAAAATTCTATGATGCCACTTATATTGACGCTCGCACCGGTAACAAAGCAAAAGGTAAAGAACTTTTTAACGGCAGAATTAGCCGTAATCACAAAAAGGATTCTGAAGACCTGCACAAGTATCGCTGCAAAAAGGTGTCGAAGGGGCGTCGCTCTATAAGAAGACAGCGCTATGCAATTCAGCCATACGACACTGTGCGTCTCGAAAGTAAAACATACATTACAAGCGGGTGCCATAACAAAGGCACAAGACTTTTGATTCCTGCTAATGGGAAAAGTAAGTCCGTAGCAATTTCCAAAGTTCAAGTTGTTTGCCATGCGGGAGCATGGATACAAATCATTTAAATGCTGAAAGGAGGTAAGCAGGAAATGCTGTATCTTAGTCTTTTCTAAGAAGCGCATTCCTCCCCACCTAAGCCGCAAGCGACTATAGACGGTGTACCCTGCGCACAAATTTTATGTACGGTGTGAATTTTACACAAGAGACGACGCTTTCCGGTGGATATCCCAAGCGGCTTTGCAAACGTGCAAAAGAAGCTGGATATTATATTCGTCTGTACTATGTCGGTCTTGATACCGCCGAAGAAAGCATCCGGCGAATCCGGAACCGTGTAGAGCGTGGGGGGCATGATATTCCCACTAAGGATGTTAACGCCCACTTTTCTCACCGTTTCGAGGATGTCCTCAAAATTTTGCCATACTGCGATGAAGCCAAGTTTTTTGATAACGACAATGGATTTGTACTTGTCGCGGAATATCGCAATGGGCAGCTTCTTCCTATTGGAACATATCGACCAACTTGGCTCAGTCAACTTCTTCAAACCCAATAACATTTTTGCCGTTCACTTTCGGATGAGCGGCATTTTTTGTTTGCTATACTGTGCGAATGACATAGAATAGTCATTGTACGATAGATACCATCTACTAAGGCGCGTCTTGCGTTCGTACAATTCACAATTCTGCTTTAAGGCGGACTTCCCAATTTTTGGGAGGCCCGCCTTTTTGCGTCAAAAAAGGAAATTTGTATGTTTATTCTCGCAAAATCTTTCACCAACAAAAAAGGGGAAATGTTTCTCAAAATCTTTCCGAGGCAGTACCCATCCATCGAAACAGCTCATGCCGCTATGCAGTCGGACTATCAGGAAGAGCTCAAAAAGCGTCACCTTGACCGAATCGACGAGGAAGCGATTCTCAGCTCGTATTATATCGACACCACTGAGGCGGCTATATATGAGTGTCAGGATTATGCGCCGAATTGGCTGACTGTCTCGGTTTTGTACGCCATCAACGAGGTCGTATAATGCCACGCATTATATGACACGCCACTATCATATAACAAAAAGGAGGCCACAAAATGTTTATCGTGATTAAGAGCGAACACTATGATTGTACGAACCTAATCTGCAAGAAGGACACCCTGGAAGAGGCAGTTGCCACAGTAAAGGACAGCATGGCACAGCGCATCAACAAGAACTATCATACAGGTCTTACCGGTGCCGATATCACGCACGAGAATGAGGAGCGCTATAGATTCTCTTTCGATTTCGATGAAAACCGCCCTGCTGACAACAGCGAGCCCAGAGTACATGGTTCCTATGACTTCTGGAAAGGAGACGACGAAGAAAGCGTCGAATGGGCTGTTTTTGAGGTCACGACTGACAAGCCCTTCTTTCTTCTTTCTTACGAGGAGTACGAGAGCATCGAGCTCACAGGTTTCTACGACACCTTCGACGAGGCATTCGGGGGAATGAAAGAGTTGATTGCGGAAAGCGTCAACGATGTCTTCGACGAGGATGCCACGGCTGATGACGTAGAGAACATGGAAGACTACAATGTCTTCGTACACTCTAACAAGGACAGCCAAGACAACGGTGCGCCGCTCGCCTTCGCAAGCTTCTGCGACGATTATCCAAACCGCGAGTGGACTGTTTTCCATATCTAAAATATAACTCTTCGCCGCTCATCCAAGGATGGGCGGCATTTTTTTATTTGCTATACTGTGCGAATGGCATAGAATAGTAACTGTACGATAGATATCATCTACTTCAGCGCGTCTTGCGTTCGTACAATTCACAATTCTGCTTTAAGGCGGACTTCCCAGTTTTTGGGAGGTCCGCCTTTTTGCGTTCACAGAAAGGAAGATTCAAAATGACCGTTTACGATTACCGAGAAATCCCCCTCAAAGATGACTTGTGCCTCGAAATAAGCCGTGACACGGACATCGAAAACCCACGCGAAAATGACTGCAATGCAGCCACTTTCTATTGTCTCAAAAGTCCTCGTCGCAAGATAGGCGATATCATCGACAGTGCCTACTACCTGAACGAAACAAAGCGGGCACTTGCGAAAACAGGCGAGTATGCCATTCTGCCCATTTATATCCATGAGCATAGCGACATCGCGCTCCGCACGGTTCCGTTTCCTGATATTTGGGATTCTGCCTGCATCGGCTTTGCAGCCGCAAATATCGGGGATTTCATGAAGCAGGGAGCCACTGACACTTCCGTATCCCGCTGTGAAGCAATGTCCCGTGCTAAGGACTGCATCCGCAGTGAGCTCGAAGCGTACAGCGACTATCTGGCAGGGAATTGCTGGCAATACTGCATCACGGATGAGGACGGCAATACCGTTGATTCCTGCAGCGGTTTTATCGGCGACGACCTTGAAAAGAACGGTATGCTGAACTACATCTGCGACTACATCGAAGAATAATAAGGAGAATGCATCATGGAAATCACATTAAAAGGCAACAACGGCAAAAAGGTTATCATCCCCATCGAAGACCTGATTCAGAAATACTGGACTGACGAAAACAGCAAGCCCAACCGCATCGAGATGTCTGCAACGGTTAAAGATGAGACCATCCTTGCCGCCATGACGATTTGCGATGAGAAGGAGGAGAACTACCTGAGTGTTGACCTTGAAAGTCGAAACGAAAAGTTTGACACCGAGGCACTCTGGTGTTCTCTTGAAGCCCCGAATACGCTGAACCCGTTCGTAACCGGATACCTGTATTCCGGCAACAGCGAAACGGAAAGCGATGATTGGCTGCTTCGCATTGTGGACGGCTATCGGGCAGCTGATGACGATTCTCCGCGAATCGTTTTCGCGAACAGAAGAACCGTCAGCGTTCAGGATTTCTGTGAAGAGTCCGAGGGTGAAAACAAGTATAAGCTGTTTGCCGCCACTGAGAAACAGTTTGACAAACCGTTCAGCTACGTCAATTTCGGAACGCGTTTGGAGGAGGCTACGCACGGTTGCGTAAAGCGTATTCAATCCATGATTGTCTCGAAGGATGAGGCTACTGTAAACCGCATTGCGGATATGTTGGATTCGATGGGTTTCGATGCCGTTACCGGATATTTCGACCCCAAGGAAGACGAACGCAGCGGCGAGGTGGATTCTCTGACTGGATACTACTATGTTGATATCTGAACCTGATTAGGAGGTTTGTATGTACTGCAAAATTATCACAATGGTACGGTCGTGGACACCAGCACAGTATTCCCTTCAAGGTTATCGTTTCCGTATCGAGCGGGCGCAAGGTTCTTTGGGAAAACCCGCTGTTCGGGAAATAATCGAAATGCCGTTGCGAACTTGTGCGAACGGCGTAGAATAATAACTGTACGATAGATACCATCTACTGAGGCGCTATCTGCGTTCGTACAATTTACAATTTCGCTTTAAGGCGGGCTTCCCGATTTTGGGAGGTCCGCCTTTTTGCGTTCAGAAAAGGAGTGTATTTGAAAATGGCGAACAAAGCAACCAGTACCACTTGTACTTGTCATTCATGCGACAATCCGTACTTTGTACGGGCACAAATCATCGCAAAAAGTGCCGGTAGTCCCGCGTATCGGTTCGGCATCGATGAAAGCGTAAGTCTCCCGGTGAACCAGCATGGCTTTGTCAGAGACATACTTGACGGCGGAAAGATTTATGTCGTGCAAATGTTCGAATCTACCGAATACCGCTGCTATGCATGGCTTGATATGAGACCGGAATACGAATACAAAGACATCGGTTCCGTTTACAGAAAGCCGAATCCTTACAAGCCGCTTCCGGTCAGCAACTACAATCACACGGTTCGATTTTTGCTGGGTTTCCTGTACTTCTATAATGTTGATTTGACGCCCGGCTATCAGAGCCGTTACGCCTGGAATGAGGCTCGAAAGGTCGCATATCTAGCCGATATTTTCGCAGGAAAAGATGCCGGAGAAATCGTGTTTCAGGAAATTCCGTCGTCTGACCCGATGCCAAAGTATCAACTCATCAAAGGAGAGCAGGAAGCCATCACCCTTCGAGAGTTTTACGAGAATCGGCTTTTGTACAAAAAAGCATGCTACAACGACATTCGTGCAGATGATATTTTCTGGTTCAGACATACCATGCTGCGAATGATTGTTTACAACGCAAAACACGAACCTTCCACCGAGCACGAAGACACTGCGATTATCGGCAGAATTCTTTTCGGAAGATACTAACAAAAAAGGAGAATATCATGAAAATCAAAAAAATCAACACAGGCATCCTTATCACCAAAACCGCGAAGCAGCCGAGCGCGAAAATCGAGTTTTCTCTGGATGAGCTTGATTCGCTTTCGGAGTTCTGCGAGCGATTGCAAGACGAAAAGGATATCAGAGAATATCTCACCACTGCGGTGACAATTCCGGATTCTGCTGAGGTATCGGCTCCCATTGCCGCCAAGTATCTTCGCGATGCAGCCCTCTTTGAGCAGCTCGTGGATGAAACACGACGGAATCAGGAAGAGAACCAGAGCAATTTCCTCACTGCCGTCAGCGATGCAGTTTCTTCCATCGAGAAAAGCCGCGATGTCAAAGAATGGCATGGTTTGACGAAGGAGACTGCGGAGCGTTTCGCCCGTGAATTCATGGCAGAACGGAATCCCGGTCATTGGTCGGGGTTTGGTGAGGTCCCTGAAAGTGTCAGCCTTGACCCCCTCAATTTTCCCATCAATGACATTTATCCCAAAGGCAACAAACCCGCCCTTCGTATGCAGCTTATCAGTGTAACCTATCCCAGCCTTCACAGAGTTTGTGAGTGCAGCATTATCGAGGATGGTGTTGACTTGTGGGCTCGCCATCGCCGTACGCTGGATTCTATGACTGCCGGAACTGTCGAGAATTTGGTCGAGACCATTCTGTATGTGGCACGCATGTACGAGAGAGGTAAGTGCTTTGAACGCATCTATGTGAACCGCATCCAGATGGAGAAATCGGTATACGATACTCTTATCCGCCATCTCAACGACCCTGACAGCATCAACGACGAGTATCGAATCAGTGATGTCGCATTTGCCGCAGACAACACCATTGTTTCCGTCCTTTGGGAAGGAAACAGCAAAGATGGTGTTTCCGGTATGGTAACGCTTACCGTGAACGGTAAAACGGTATATGCAACAAAGAGTACCAAGGTATTCTGCAACCATTGGATTCTTCCATACAACGGTGCCGAATACCATGTTCTTGTCGATGTACTTCCAAAGAAAACCGTTCTGGAAGAAGCTGTGTATATCAGCGAGCCGTATGCTGAGTGCATTGAGAAGTACCTTCGCGGCGAGGAAGTCCAAGGTTTTGGCTCTTCACTGAGCGAGACTGCGAAATTTTCTGACGGGTATTCGATGGATATCCGTTGCTGTGGCGATGAGGATACTTCATGGGCCGAGGCTATCCTGTACGACAATACCGGTGTGCAGGTCGCTATCACCGAAACCTACGAAACCTTCATTGGTTATTGGGAGTTGGATGATGAGACCACCGGCAAGACATATCGTGTCAATGTTGTGACAGTTAAGTGAGGACTGCATATAAATACGATGAGCCGTGACAATTTGTACGGTACGCAGGATTTGAAGAAAAAGTTTTCAAACTAAACACCTACAAAAACAAAGGAGAATTTGAAAAGTGAAATATCATAGCAATGAATATACCATTGTGACAGAACCACCTCTAGGGTATGAAATTTGGAACATTAAAGATGCTCCAAATGGATGTCTACCGTTTTGCAGATTGAAAATGATGCAGCCTTTTGGCGGAGCAAGGGAAATCGAACCCGATACTTTGAAGGCAATGAAGTGTGATGGCGCACAAGTGATTTTGGATGCTATCGGTTTCGGCCCTCAGACTTCGGATGCAATGCAGAAATATATTGCAAATAACGGGAAGAAAGAAAACGAAAAGTGGATTTGCGAACGTATGAAAAAAGCTATCCCTTTTATGAAGAAAATTGGTCTTTAAGAAGCTTGTCAAACGCGACAGCAAAGGTCGTATCGACTATTCGTACAGCGATGGGTTTGACGGTTTTCGATATGGTCAGGAGCTTCTGTGATTCTGCGATATCGAGACTGCCGCTCAGCGCCTAGGCATCTGACGCCTATACCACAAACCTGAAACCATTCAAATAAAAAGGAGTGCCATACCATGAGTTACGGTTTTGACATGGGCTTTGCGCAGGCGAACAGTTTGCAGGAAGCCATGACGATTGCGCTGGAATACACGCAATCGCAAATGACCGAAAAAAATATCAGGAAAGCCATCAGGGATAATCGGTATTATATTCCCTCGGTTCGTACCGGATACATTGCGGATGAGGAGAGCAAAAACCGCAGAGCCGATGTACTTGCGGATACCGCTGACCGGTATTGGCTTGAGGCATTGTTTACCTTCCGTTTTCTGTATTGGGAAGAGCACAAGCTGCTCGGTATCATCATGATGCCGCCAGAAAGCGCAAGCGAGAAATGGCCGCTGAGTGTATATTTTCAGAACTCCTGCGACCAAGATTATCCTCTTTCTGACTGGAAAGAAGGGGACATCCCGTTTTTTGTAAATGCCGCTGCAAAAGCTGAAAACTATACGGCAGAAGAAATCCGTGCAAAGGTTGACTACGAAATCGAAGCTGATGACATCGAATATTTTCGGCGTAGCACCTGCTATGATGATATTTTCGAGACCCTCGCCTTCGATTCGTGGCTTTATAACCATGATACGGATGTGCCGTTTGTGACTTTTGCTTTACAGGGAATCCAGAATGAGGCAGAGCGATACCAATATCTGCAATGGCTGAAAGCCGAAATCCAATAGCTGGTACTTGCCCCAGTGTGCGAACCGCACAAAACAGTAACTGTACGATAGATACTATCTAAAGCACAATTCGTGTTCGTACAATTCACAATCTGCAAATAGGCGGACTTCCCAAATTCCGGGAGGCCCGCTATTTGTTTTACTATGAAAGGAGTTTTTATGAGCAACCCAAAAAGACCAGTTTCTACGGTCGAAGAGTTTATCAAGGTTTTCCATGAGATGAGCGCCCGATACGGTCGCAGCGAACTCTGGTATGACTACATCGATATGCACGCCATTGCACTTGCGAACACCTGTGATTTGCGGTGCAGGGATGCAAGAGAGGAACAGTACCATGCCATCGTCCAGAAATACGATGAAAAGACCGTACAGCAATTTGCGGTGCTTACCGCCATCACAATGGCCGCGCTCTTGGAAAACCCTGAGCAGGATTTTCTTGGCACCGTTTACCATAATCTCGGATTGAGCAAAAGCCAAGCAGGGCAGTTTTTCACGCCGTACAATGTCGGACAGATGATGGCACGCATAAACATGCCGGATTCTCTTGTTCTGGACAAGTCCCGTATCCTGCGGGTGAACGACCCGTGCTGTGGTGCCGGATGCCTGCTTCTGGCGGGGTACAATGTGATGCGCGAGCAGTTGGAATCCACTGACCCGGACTGGGACAAGTATGTTCTGTTTGTGGCACAAGACATTGACCCTCTAGTCTGCAAGATGTGCTACATCCAAATGTGCTGCATTGGCGTTCCTGGAGTTGTCGTAGTTGGCAACTCTCTGTTCCCGGATACAGAGCTCTCACCAACAGATTTTTGGTTTACGCATAAGTATTTTGCTTTGGACGAGAAAGCTCTCGAAAATACATACCAACAAAAAAAGGAGTAATGACAAATGCATATGTTGACACCTCCCACGATTGAAATCGTGGGCTTTCCCGGCCTTCGTTTGGTAAAGATACAGGCTGGTTCGTTGTATCCGGAGAAGGCGAAGTCCTCATGGGAGCGAAGAAATAAAAAGTCGCCGCTCATCTTCGGATGGGCGGCATTTTTTACTTGCCAAAATGTGCGAACCGTATAGAATGGTATTTGTACGATAGATACCATCTACTAAGGCGCTATTCGCGTTCGTACAAAAATTCATAATTTCGCTGAGGCGGACTTTCCGAGAAATCGGGAGGCCCGCCTTTTTGCGTAGAAGGGAAGTATTATTATGGCAACTAGAACAATTTTATTCCGTGGCCAAACGCGGCGCAAGGGTGAACGGCCCTCCATATCCGGTATTCCACTGCCAGGCATCTGGGTCGCGGGCGGCGTCTTTCCTCAGAACAAGGGATATGATTACGCGATAATCTACCAGCAGAACCCGAAGGTTGAGAAGTACGTTGTACATGCGGACACTATTGGCCAGTATACTGGCATCAACGATTCTCTCGGCAATTTCATCTTTGAAGATGACATCATCACTTTCTGGCTGAAGAATGATGCGACCCGAACACGCCGCAAGGGTGTAGTCGAGTATTCTGAATCGTCGGCCCGTTTTATGGTTCGCGTTTGCGAATCCACGGACGTTGTCATGCTCAAGGATTGCTGCTGCATTCACGTGATTGGGAATGTCTTTGACGGTAAATTCGACAAGAGTGAAAGCGAAATGAAGCAACTTTATACGGAATGCTTGAACCTTGCAAAATCCATTGACGCTATCATGCTCTGCTACAACCCGGACATCGACGCTCTCAAGGCTGAAAATCTTTCTGATATGGCTGTGCGCTTGCTCGATGGAGTTTCCCGCCGTGACGTTGTCAAGGACTTAGAGGATTTTCGTGACAAGTGGAGGCATTACAACGAACAGGCAGCAGCAGAATCTCAAGTGATTCTTGACAAAATTTCTGAACTGTTCGAAAAGGATGGTGATAGCAAATGACGACCGAAACTGAATACCAAAATGCCGTGAACTACCTCACCAAGCTCCTGAATGGCGGCTTGATGGGGGAGCGAGGCAGTAAACCTTTGCGTATAGCCATCGAGGCTTGTGAGCTGCAAATTCCAAAGCAGCCCATCTCGAAAAGCTGGTCACCGAACCTCTGCCCACATTGCGATGCGGACTTAGGCGGGGACTGCAACGATGGGTACTACCAGAATCCACATTATGAGCGATGCCCTGTTTGCGGACAAAAACTCAAATACATCTAACCGGCAGGGAGCAATCGTTCCCTGAAAATCATTACCCCGCACAGGCCCCAATGCTGCCTGTGCATGATTTTTTTATATTGCAAGGAGACTATCATGGAATACAACAAGAAGTTTGACCCTGTAGCTCGTATGAGACACGAATTTGAGCACAGTAAAGAAACTGTCATGCTCTCGCGTGACGGCAAGATGGTTGGCAAAATTGTCAATCGTCATTCTTACCGCTGCCAAATGGAAGGATGTCGGGGCTGGCGCATCTGCGTCAAATGGCCAGATGGACACCACACTTACCCCTGCTCCTGCGGCTGCCGGAGCATCGACAAAAACACGCTGCAAATTGTTTAGCAGTACGCCTTGCTGATACGTGCGAATCAGAGATAATAATATTTGTACGATAGATATCATTTGTCTTTGACAAGGTCTCTTGTGCATGTACTATTCACAATTTCGTTGAAGAGCGGACTTCTTGTTATTCAGGAAGCCCGCTTTTTATATTAAATTTTAAGGAGTGTATTATCTATGTCTAACAAAACAAACCAATCCGTTCTGGTCAATGACACAAGCAGCTACTACCTCAAGCAGTATGCAGCTCTGCAGTTCCCGGGCTCCGTTGACAATTTCGGGACCAAGACACCCATTCATCTTTTGCAGCAACAAGAAGAATCTGAGCACAGCGTATCCTTACGTGAAGCTTGCGATTCGGACTATGACCTCGATGGTGCGCAGTTCTTGTTCGAGGGCGCGACTTATGACTCGGTGACAGATTTGGTCAAGGACAATCTGTGCCTTGACGACGAAGAATCGATTCAGGAATACAATGAGCATCCTCGGTTTGACCCGTTCATTCCGTACGAAGAACTGGTTGACAAAAAGAATGCCGACAGGGAAGACATCCGCGATATTCGTGATTCGCACCGTCTCGACACGATGGCCGACTATGTCGATGTGTACTCCACGGCAAGCGGGTATGATACAGCAGATGATATCACGGTTCTGCTTCCTTCTTCCTCGTATGAAACTGTGGGTATGGCGTTCACACATCAGGCTCTCAAGCAGTATGAGAAGTCGATTGACAATCATCTATTCCCTAAGCACCGTTGCTATGCGGCGTGCGGAGAAGGCTATGGCCGTGAAGCTGGCGACTACTATCCCATCATGAATTTTATTCGTGATGCAGGGGAACAGCTGCTGGTTCAGGACCTTGAGAATTTCGATGTCAAAGTGATGGAGCTTGCTTCCGACGATGAAGTCGCTGACTTTTATTGCGAACATCCTCACGAGTTGTTTCGAGCTGCTTATATCAAAGTCTCTAAAAAAGACACCATTGGCAAATGCTATTCTCGTCTGTACGTCTTTTGCTCCGGTCACGAGGAAACCTTCTCTGACGGAAGCAGTTTCCCGGTTTGCGACAGCCATTATGTCAGGGTCGTCAAGGAAGGGAAGGGATACAAAGTTCCTTATCCTTTTGACTGCAACCGTTTCGCCGATGAACTGAACAAAAAGTCTAATGAAAAGGAACGCTTGACACCCGCTCAGCGCCTTTTCTTCTGGACTGAGTACAAAAAACCTATCGAATAACAAAGGGGAGAAATTGCTATGAAAAGCTTTAATGTTGTTGTGACCGTTTCCACTACCATCTGCGTTGATGCCAACACCCCTGAGGATGCCATCAAGAAAGTACAGAGGGCACTTGACGCCAACGATGCTGGGACTGCCATGCAGCTTGGCGAAAACCTGTCGTGTGCTTTGCACGATGGTGGCTATCAGGTGACTAATGCCGTTGAAGTGGACGGGTAAGGGGAGATGCGATATGACAATCCCTTTAATACCTTGTCCTTCCTGTAACTTTACGCTCAAGCCTGTCTGGTTCTTAGAAAAGGAGCTGGACAATCACGGCCTCCCAACCGGACACACTCACAAGGCTTGCAGTTGTTTGCTCTGTGATTCGTGCGGGCATAAAGAAACAGTAGACGGCTCGTTTGATGAGCCATACAAATAAACATGAGGTGACAAAAATGGTTCGTTTTTATACGCCAAGCTTGTATGGGGCATGCGATGCTCTTGACCTTTACGACATCGACTACGATTTGGATGATGGCGACCGCATTATGGTAGACGATTCTCTCTACGATGCTGCTCTCGACGCATTCGATGAGTATGACATTGAGTATGAGGAGGTGTAAGCATGCCGCGCCCTAACAAAATCAATCCTAAGAAGCCTTGTCCGTTTTGTGGCGCTTTCCTCGAAAACGAAGCACCCAGCACCATCTGGTGTCATCCGCACAACAGTTGCTTGCTGAGTCTCCGTGGCATTGTCGGAGCCGACCAAATCGCTCAGCGGGATACGCGCTATGACACAGAAGGGAAGAAGGTGCCAGACGATGCTGAATGAACTTTTTGCTCGCGAAATTCTTGAAACGAGCATTGCGCTCGGTATTCTTCAGGAAATGAATGGCGGCGTCGTTATTTATCATGAAGCAAGCAAAGAAGACCCTGAAAATCTCCCTGCCGGGTGGTATATCGATGACAAGGATTATACCACATTTTCGATTGCTACTGACCCGGAAGCCGTGAAGTACCTCAAAGCGCCTCTCAAAAATGGCGGCTATAGCTTTGAGGAACGCAAGGCATTCTGGGATTCATTCCTTGATTTCAAGGCACCTAAACTGCGGCTGCCTGTGAAAATCGCAAAGCGCTCTGGATGTAAATTGTGAGGAATGATAATGGCTAGATTTTTTATTTATAGCACGGAGGAAGCCGTTGCAGCTTTGAAAGAAGCGCATATTCCTTACCGAGTACACGGCGAATGCTGTATATCGGTGAACAATAATGATTACAGCGCCGCTGTTGAAGCTTTCTTTCGCAATAATGTAAGCTTTCAGCCAGAATAGCAAAAGAGGTGTTTCCTATTACAACCCCTGCGCCGGGAAAGCCCACTCCGTGAGGGGTGGGATGAAAGGCGCGTTGGAAATTTCAAGAAATTCATAAGGTGTTAACCGACTTTGTAGCAATTTGTGGTATAATATGCTATATGATTAGAGATTATAGACGAACTGCAACAACTGTGTCTATGGTGAATTATCATTTTGTGTTTTGCCCGCGCTATCGAAGAAAAATATTCTTAATAAATGGTGTAGAAGCGCGATTCAAAGAACTTGTACACCAAATTTGCGAGCAAAACGATTTTGATATATTAGCTATGGAATGCCACATTGACCATTGCCACTTGTTTTTGAATGTTCCTCCAACAGTAAGTCCCTCTGATGTCATGCGTATCATTAAAACGAATACATCAAGGGTGCTGCTCAAGGAATTTTCTGAAGCGATTAAAACAAAAACCATTTGGACACGCAGTTATTTTGTCAGTACCGCCGGTGATGTATCTGCTGCTATGATACGCCGCTATATAGAAACCCAAAAGACTCGAGGTGTGTAATTTGCCATACGGTCAAAAATCAAAAACGGATACCTTTATCCTGACGTTGCCGCTTATTACGAATTCGCACGATGAGGCGGTACTGTATTCCAGCTTTGAGAAATATTGCAAAGCATATAATTGGCTCGTTCAAAAAACCACGGAGATGTGGCATCAGGTGCGCAAAACTCGCAAATATCGCGATTTGGTTTCTGCTATTGCTGATACGGCTCCAAAAAGCATAGAACGAAAAGCATTATATAAGGAACGCACAAAGCTGCTCGAATCGTACGGTTTCACAAGCGTATCGTTCGAGAAGAAGCTTAAAGCGTATGCGAAATACTACCATCTGCATTCAGCCATCTCGCAAAAGATTGCTGCTCGTGTCTGGGATGCGTGGTACAAGTTCTTCTATAAGAATGGAAAATCCGTCCATTATAAAAAGCTAGACGATTTCGTTAGCTTTGCAGCAAAAACTAACGGTACAGGCATTCAGTTCCTCGACAATAATGGTTTGTATATCAAATTCCGTGGACACTGCATTCCGGTTAAGCTGCGCAAAGGCAATACCGCATGGTATCAGCAGGAAGCGCTCGAACGGAAAGTTAAGTTCTGCACCATCAAGCGCGAAATGATTCGGGGACAATGGCGCTACTTTGTACAGCTCGCCTTGGAAGGCAATCCCCCCATCAAATGCGACAGTAACGGCGTTATGAAGCATCCTGTTAAGCAAGGCCGCATTGGTATAGATATCGGAACACAAACCATCGCGTTTAGCGGTAATGATGTTTGCGACCTCCGTGTGCTTGCATCGTCTGCTATAGCAGAAGTCCGCAATGGTCTCACTAAGGAAATCGCTCGCGTTATGCGGCAAATGGACCGTTCGCGCCGGGCAATGAATCCGCAGTATTATAACGAAAACGGAACCATCAAACGGCTAAAGCGCAAGAATGGACATAAGCAAATTCGTCATTGGAACTATAGCAAAAACTATTATCGGCTGCTGCATAAATTGCAGGATTTGAACCGTAAGCTTGCTGCCGTACGCAAGACGGAACACTATATTCTTGCCAACGAGTTGCTGACATACGGCAACGAATTCGTGGTTGAAGATATGAACTACAAAGCCTTGCAGAAGCGCAGTAAGAAAACGAAAATCAACCCCAAAACTGGTAGAGCGTATACCAAAAAGCGATTTGGTAAATCTATCGGTCGCTGTGCCCCGGCTTTGTTTATCGCCATTTTAGGACAAAAAGTAAAGTGCAGTGGCGGCAACATTATCAAGGTCAGCACTTTTGAAACGAAAGCCTCGCAGTTTGACCACACCGATGACAGCTATACCAAAAAGAAATTGTCCCAGCGTTTTGCTAAACTCTCCAACGGAACCGTTGTCCAGCGGGATATGTATTCCGCATTTCTTTTAACGCATTTAGATGAAAGCCTTCAAGGCTACGATAAAGAAGCCATCGATAAAGATTTTCAACAGTTTATGAAACTGCACAACGAGGCAAAAGAACGCTTGCAAAACAGCCACGAGTGGCTGCCTTCTAGCGTAGGATTCTGAAACTTATATAGTTTCAATTTTATAGTATCAAAGGGAAACGACGCCGCCCTCGGCACTGCTGGGTGATTGCATCTTCGGATGCATGAGGTCAGTGAAACTCCTTAACTGGAGGATGTGTACCCAAGCGCTACTTTCGGCATAAAGATAAGTTGTTAAACCACCAGCATACATGCAACCGGCTTTGCGCGGTACATGAGTCTATGCATCGGTTTATTGAAACTGCTGAACGAGAGGCGAAAGCCTGTAGTTCAGCAAGTCAAAGGTCAGCTCTAACATGGCTGTGAATTCAACGCGGTTGCGAAGAAAAGCCTCCAACCATCTTTTGTTGCAGAGAGCGAGAATCCCACTCCGTAAGGGGTGGGAGTGCGTCAATAAAATCTTAGCGTTTGGCCTTGCCGCCGCGTGCGCTGCACTTACCCAGGAGGCTATTCCTTATTCACTCGACTGTCAACGTCATATTTTGGTCGATGAAAATCATTATTTTGAAGCCATTGATGTGTTCGATGACTACGACATCGATTTCGATGTTATCAGAAATTTTTGAAAGGAGAACTGTTATGTTTACAAAAGAACTCTATAAAATCACATGTACCCGCAACGGTGAAACCAGCGATATCGGCACTTATTTGCTGAAGCCTGGTCCCGAGGCTCCAATGGACTGCTACCGCAACTTTTTGAACAAAACGGATGTGGCCGTTTCCATCAAAAGCGTACCGGACGGATTTATCATCACTGATAATTCTGAACCTGACACCAGCTACCACCTGATGTTTATCCCGATGGACGACGATTTCTGGGCCCGCTGCGCGGCTGAAAAGGAAACCAAATAGTACATATGCCCCTTCGTCCTGTTTGGGATAGATATCATCTACCAGGCGCGTTTTGCGTTCGTACAATTCACAATCTCGTACAATGAAGGCAGATTCACTTTCGGGTGAGTCTGCCTTTTTTGTTTGTGATAAAGGAGGAAAACGTATGATATAGCAACGCTAAAATACTTTGTGTCAATGTTGTTTTTTGTTGAACCGAGAACTTTTTTGTGCTACAATAAATGTAAAGACAAAAGAGCTCTCCTAAATTTTGAAAGAAAGGAGAGTCCGTAATGAGCGAGGAACTTACAATGAAAAAATATCATTTTATCATCACGCCTACTGGTGAAAGAAAGCTCGTTTTTTCACCTGATGTTACATACATCGATGGTAAAGATGCTGAGTGTCTTTATAATCAAATCATGAATGGCGAACCTTCTACCGAAACCGATGAACAAGCTATGAAAAAAATCGCAGAAGAGGACGCACGTTTGCGGACACTTGAAGCAGATGGAGCTCAGATTTGAGCCAAAATTTTATCGGGAACATCTTGGCGAAAAAAGTGACCACAAATCCCTTATCCAAGATTTCCAACCTACTAGGCCAGAGGGCTATGGCTTGACAAGATATCTGCAAGACCAAGCTTTCGTTGATGAAGAATCCGGAAATATCCGCACCTATTTGATTCGGCAAAAAGGGACCGGCGAACTTGTTGGATATTATTCGATTCGTGCAGGAAATATCTTGTTGAGGCAAAATGAATCGACGAATGTCATCTCTGGAATCGAGCTAACGAATTTTGCTGTAAACGGCAAATACAGAGTGCGTCACCCTAAAGTTACAATGGTCGGAGCACGAATTTTCTATGGATTTATCATGCCTCAGATAAGAGAAATTCGTGAAACACTTGGTGTAAAAATTTTGTATATTTTTGCTCTTGACCAAGTTCCTTTGTTAAACTACTACAAACGATTAGGCTTTTTGTCCCTACAAAAGCAAGACGAACAATTTGTTTATCAAACATGCAAACCGTCCTATGATGTAACTTGCATTTTCATGTATAAACTGTTGTGATTTTCGCCCGTTTACCGTATCGGTAGGCGGACTTTGCTTTTTTGTTGACGCCGCTTGCGAACGGCATAAACTTTTAGTTGTACGATAGATATCATCTACCAGGCGCGTTTTGCGTTCGTACAATTCACAGTCTCGCACATTGAAGGCAGATTCACTTTCGGGTGAGTCTGCCTTTTTTTGTTTGCGCGAACACAAGAAAGGAAGGAATTAACAACAATGACTGCTAATCTGAAAATCGGTCCTTGCCCAAAATGCGTCAACACTACATTCATCACAACTGCGCATTTGACAGACTTGGCTGGTGGACGAGGACGGCGACTTTATCGAAGCCAAATCTGACTGCGATGAAGTGACCCATGCACCTAATGCCGAGGATTTGTTCACATGCTCCAAGTGCGGGGCTGAGGTTCCGGCAAAATATGCATACAGCGAATAATTTCGCGAATACTTTTGCAAAACCATTCGTACATACCATCGTTAAAAAACAGGCATGACCTAACGATTTGTTAGGGTACTTTTTTTGGAGGAAAATACTATGAAAAATCGTGTACCTGAAGTCTTTTTGTCCGAGATGTTCGGTGAATTGCGCATTATGAAGGATGACAACAAATTCTATTTTTGTGCCGCAGATGTTTGCTCGGCCTTGGGCTATTCAAACCCAAGCCATGAGCTGAACATACATTGCCGCCATGATGGCATCAAGGCTGGCAGGACGGATGTGAACGGCGTTCCCCGCATCATCAAGTTCATCTCAGAAGGTAACGTGTATCGCCTCATTTGCCGCTCCAACAAACCCGAAGCGGAAAAGTTTGAGACCTGGGTTTTTGACGAACTCTTGCCCCGGATTCGCCAGACCGGCGGTTATGTGAATGACCCAGTAGTCTTTGTCGATAATTGGCTTCCGAACACGGACGCCAAAACTAAGGCTTTGCTTGTCACTTCTCTGGAAGCTGTCAAGAATCAGGACAACATTATCGGCGTGCAGCAGGAGAGTGTTGAGTTCCATCGCGCAGTGAGTGCATCTGTGAACAGCGTTGATTTCGGCGAGTTTGCAAAGTGCCTTGCCAATGACCGTATCAACATCGGCCGCAATCGTCTGATGGCGTGGCTGCGCAAAGAAAAGTATATTGACTCTGCAAATGTTGCTTACCAGCGCTACATCGAGCAGGGAATTTTTGAGGTCAAAGAAACGGTATACTATGTTGGCACCACTTACCATACATCGCGTAAGACGCTGATTACTCCTAAGGGGCAGGTATATTTGACAAAGAAAGTTTCTAAAGAATACAAAGGCTGATTTTGCTTGACCGCGCTTGCGGATTAAATATAATCAGTCTTGTACGATGGATACCAGCAAATCCATAGTTATTCACAACCTGTAGCAGAAAGCAGACTCATCTTCGGATGGGCCTGCTTTTTTTGTTTACACGAAACAAGAAAGGAATGTATTGATTATGTCTAATAGCAAAGAAACTATCCGCATCCGCAAGCTCATCGAAGCCAAGAACCAGGAGGCCAACAGCTACACAGACCAAACTTGCTACAATGCCGCCTACTGCTATGGCTACGTGGACGGCGCAACTATGGCACTAAACACCTTGAGCAGTGAATCTGAGTACAAAAAGTGTTATGTCATCCTGTCCCATTATTCCAATGAAGATATCGGCACGTTTGACTCCGTTGCAATTTGCGGCGGGGTACATATGAGCCTTGAGTCGGCCAAGAAAGCGGCTGATGAAATGCTTGCGGTCGATAAGGAAAATGGGTGCCACGATGATGCCGTTCCGTACACTCTCGACGATTGCAAAGAGTTTGACGACCTTCCTCTGTACATTGCAGGCGAGTGGGTCAAGGACGAATTTGAACGCTATCACAACTTTTACGCTGTATTCGAGCAGAACATGGCGTAAAAGTGAAACACTGGAGGTGCTCTTATGTTCAAGGTATTAGGCGGCATTGGCCGTTCCGTTCCACTTTACAATGGCAAGGCCAGAATCCTTGTCAAGGCAATTATCCCGGTTGCTTCCAGCTACCTCGCTGATATGCAAAGTATCTGTGAGGCAAACGGCTGGAAATCCGTTCTGGATGAACGCGGTAACCTGGTCGTTTTGTCTGTTGTTTCCATTGACGCTTATCGACTGTCTGACAGCACCTTGATGACCGCATATCTGCGCTTTGCAGAAACTGCAGCTCAGAAACTTACTGGAAACAAAAACCGGTATCTCGTCGCTGGTGTCGTGTCCTACGACGCGGCCGCATAAGGAGGCAAGCAACATGAAATACCACGGATTTGATTCGCCCCGCGATTGGTCTCAGTACCTTATCCAGAAGGCAGACTTGCACGAATATGAGCCATCTGAGCCAGGGAAGAGAGTTGAGACTTTGCTCCAAAAACTCTATCTGCCGCAGAACTCCTATTCCTACGCAAAGTTTCCTCAATGGTTTGAGGATGCCGCTGACAAGGGGACAGAAGAGAAACAGGTACGGTATGTGATGAATCATCTCTGCCCGAATCTGTACCACTTTTATAAAAATCCGACGCAGAAAGATTTTCGTCTGGGACCTGATGTCGTAAATATCATGGTTCGCCAACATATGTGCGAAAACACACAGGCGACCATTCTGAACGAGGATGGTTCTCTCTATCAGGATGGGGTCCATGATACCCACGAAGAATTTCTTCTGCTGACGTTGTTCTTTGAACATGAGTTCAACGATATGGATATTCGGTGCGCCCGCGTATCGTATACCTCATCGGACGCTGAAATCAAAGCCTGTTTCCTGCACGCGGTTCATAAGCGGTTTGGCTTAATGGACACGGAAGCGGAAAGGCTTTGGCTCAGCAACAAGTCTAACAAAGTTTACCTCATTCAAAAAATCCACGGAATCGTTTGAACACAAATCAAAGGAGTGTAAAACTATGAAATCTAATACTATTCGCAACGACTACGCTGCGGCACGAATTTCCGCTATATCCGCCATCATCGCAGCGGAAGCAATCGGAGTCACCCTGCTTCTCATTCTGATTCAGTCTTTGCTGAAAGCTGTTACGCCGCTGACATCGGAATCCATTCTGATGCTGGTCCTCAGCTCTTTTGTACGGACCGGAACCTTCGCATTCTGCATTTTTGGCGTGCTCTCTGCACTGGCTGCCTTGTACGTGTCAGCTTGTGCGACGAGAGAACGGTATTTTTACATTGAGAAGGACGAGCTCAAATTCATAGCCAAGACCAAAGAAATGTTTGGCTGGCTGAAGAATTCTAAGCCCGCAATTGGCTGCTTTGCAGCGGCAGGAGCGTTCATAATAATGGCAATATCTCTTATCGCTGATATCGGCATCTTAGATTCCGGTCTCAGTCGCGAAACGCTCGATGCTCTCATCAATGTTGCAGTTCTGATGCTTCATATCGCCGGTGGCTGTATCGTTGCTTCGGTGGCTTGTGCAGTTTGGGACAGCAATCAAATATAGGACTCAAAATTTTAGACCTGCGTATATTAACCAGAGCTGCCTGTCTTCGGATTGGCAGCTTTTTTGCTGCGCCATAGAGGCTCTCGGCATCCTTATCGACATTAGAGACACGGTCATCGAAAAGGTAGCTGAAAAGCTCACCAAAAGGCAATAATAGCATTCATCGCCGCTTTCCTTTTTAGGTAAGCGGCATTTTTGTTGCCCAAATTTGCGAATTGCGGACAATTAAGACAGCGAATAAAAACTGGAGGAATCATTATGCTTGCACTCAAAGCCAAAAGGTCAAATAAAACACTCTATCTATTTGCGGCCGTCATTGTAACCGCTATTGCCGTCATTATGGCAGAAAGGCAAGGAGTCGTTGACAGCGATTATTTCTGGCATATCACCCTGGGAAAAAGTATCTGGCAAAATAAAGCCATTCCAACTCAGGATACTTTCTCCTGGCTTGGTCCGGAACTTAATTTGCAGGAAACCGCTCATTCCTGGCTCAGCAGCCTGCTTCTTTACGCATTTTCCTGCATTTCCACAAATCCCGTCTACGGAATGCTTGCGTTCATCGCAGTGACAGTCTTTGCCTACTGTCTGTTCATTGAATATATCTGGGGCAGACAAATCAAAGACCCTTTTATGAATGTCCTGGCTTTGGCCCTTGTCACGCTGCCGCTCGACTGGGCAGGAAGACCGCAAAACATCGGCTTAACACTCTTTACTGTCGGATTTTATCTGCTGAACAAAGTCTACGAGGAGCCTGACACAAAGCTCCGCTGGCTGCTTCCTGTCGTGAGCGTTCTTTGGGCGAACCTGCACGGTGGGGCACTGCCAATCTTGTTCGCGTTCAATCTGCTATTCCTGGTCCTGTGCTTTGCTCCTAACATCAATGCCTTTGATATCTATAACGAAAAGGGCGACGCAAAGAAGCGGTTTCGTGCCCTGTTCCAGGTCTTTCTTTCCGATATTTTGGCCGGGCTTCTGAACCCATACGGCATCAAGCTCTATATCTATTTCTTTGTGACAAACAATGAAACGACCAAGAAATATGTTTCTGAATGGATGCCGAGCCATCTTGCCAATGAAGTTGTGTTTCTGTGCCTTGCCTTCTTGTTTCTGATTGTAGCTTACCGAATGAAGGTAAAGCTCACAGAATTTGCCCCGTATCTCTGCTGCCTGTTCATGACTGCAATGTGTGTCCGAATCCGCAGCTACTGGGTCATCGTCATGATTCCCCTCATTTACCGGTTCCTTACTTCTCTTATCTCCGCGCAAGAAAGCCGTATGTGGAAAGCTGGCGGCAGGCCCAACAGTTCCTGGGCGGGAAACACCAAGAAATACACTATCGCTGCAGCTGCCGTGCTCGTTCTTGTATCTGCTGTCTATGCACCTTCCATGGCCAACGACCCCGATAAGACAGGGGATTACATCACAGCTGACCTTGTCTCATACATCCAAGACCTCAACCCGCAGCGGCTCTATACCTCCTACAATGATGGCGGGTATTGCATCTATCATGGCATCAAAAGCTTCGCGGATTCCAGAGCAGACCTATTCCCGGACGATGTCATCGAAGCAAGTGTGAATTATGCATTCATGAGCTATTCCACCGACACTGGCATGGAAGACTGTTTGAATCAATTTGACTTTGATGCTATCCTTTTGCGACGCTCTCAAAGTGGGCCCTGTATTGAATTTATGAACCAGCTTTCTGGCTGGACACAAGGATATAAAGACGATTATTTCGTTGTTTTTGTTCCATCTGAGAGCTAAAAAACAGAACCCTTGACCGATATTTTCGGTCAGGGGCATTTTTTGTACATGTGTTCAGCTGAATCTAAAGTGCTGACTGCTTTATGGATAAATCTTTGGAGTGCCCCAATCGTTGCTGGATTTTGTTCCAGGCTTGTTTTGTGCAATATACATAAAACATCCTTTCGAAGCCGGCATCAATTCTACCGTTCGATGCCTAGCGAAGGTGTGCGAATTGCAGACAATGAAAGTATGGGTGAAAATCCCAACACCCGAAACACATACAGAAAGGCACATCAATGCTAAATAACAGCTATACAAAAACGAATACCATCTTCGGACAGGCGCTTGGATGCACTGCCCTTGATGACGCCTTTGTAAAGCTGCTGAGCGATGTAAATGCCGATGGCGTGACTCAGTTCCTGATTCGGACAAATGGCGAAGAGAAAATGAAGACCGTTGCCCAAATCAATTCTGAGTCTCTGGAAGCGGGTGTTCGTGAGCGCATCTTTGATAAAGTCAGCCCGAAATATGGGACCCCGACTTATTGGGATACCTCTACCAACATCTACTTCTCCATCAATACGTTCCATCCTCAGAAATCTCTGCGCGGAAAAGGTATCCGTCGTAAGGCGGATGTCGAAAAGCTGCGCGCTCTGTTCTTTGACATTGATTGCCACGACGAAAACGCACCAGCTGACATCAGCGACCGCATCGGTGAACTTGTACTGGATGCTGTGAATCATCATGAGATTCCGGACTGTGCAGTTTCTAACAGCGGCCGTGGTGTTGGCTTGTTTGTATTTCTTGAACCCTGCAACCCAAACAATCTCTCTTACGGATTGGCCTACAGCGGCGTACATAGAGCAATTTCTCTCAAGCTGAATGAGTTGATTGAGAAGGCCCAGTTCACGGCAAATGTTGAGCTGGATAAGGCGGTTCATGAAACTAACCGCGTTGCTCGTCTGCCTGGTACTTATAATACCAAGGCAAAACGCTGTTGTCATTGTATTCGGGTCCCTGAAGGAAAGCCCTACAACCTGCTGAAGCTCGCCGACCAGTATGAAGTCCCTTATCGGTTTGCTGATGAGAAAATTGCTCCGTCTGACGCGAATTTCAACAAGACTGATGACGAAATCCTTGACTGGGCTAAAAAGCGCTTCGCGGCAATGTGCATGCGCTATCCGCATCTTCTTGAAGTTCTGAACAATTACAAGAAGAAGGAAGAACGGAAAGCAAACTTCGTCTGCCGCTTTGAGCTGGCGCTTCGTTACCTTCAGGCAAATCCGTGTGGCGAAGGAAACCGCCACAACACCCTCTTGGCTGTACTTTCCACCTGCTATGACCGTGGCGGTCATCCGGATATGGATAAGGCTCAGCTCATCAACCGCACTTTTTCTCAGCCTCTCTCTGACAAGGAAGTTGCACATCTCGTTTCCACCTGCAAATATCCTTGCAAGAACTCGACGATTGAAGCACTCTCCGGTATTCCCGCGAGTGCTCTCAAGAATCCCAAAGCCAAGGCGGAAGGGAAGAAGAGCGAGAGCGAATCTAAGCCAAAGCGTTACGAAAAAGGCGAAATCCCGCCTCCGATTGCAAGCTCCAAGGCTGACCGTTACATGCTCGGTGTCCTCATCAACCACGGCATCATTCCCGACCTCCGCATCCGGAACCATCGTCAAAAGTACGAGGCTCAGGAACGCCGGAAACAGCGCATGGTCATCTATGACCGCATCCCGGAACTCTATGCTTCCGGAATGTCCGTTCGTGCCATTGCAAAGGAACTGAAAATCTCGGTTCCTACTGTCTATGAGCAGGCGAAAGTGCGCGGTCTTGATATCGTGGAGAAGGAACAGCAGGCATTCCGCGTCAAGAACCTGACGGCTCAGCGGCTCGTTGAGATGGGATATCAGAAGCAGAAGGTTGCTGAACTGATGGGCGTCAACCGGAACACGGTGTTCAACGCTCTGAACCGGTCTTTTGACTCTGTATCTGAGGAAGACCTCATGCTCGTTGACAAGGCGGTCAATAAGCTCGTTGGTCACGTCACGGTTATCGTGGAGACTCCCGAACCACAGACGGCTGACGAGCTGGAAACGGCAAAGCCGCAGGAAGCTAATGAAGCTACTGTGACTGCCGAATCCGCTGAAACTACTGAGACGGTTGCGACCGCCAAGGCTGCTGACAGTACCGAGACCGTCACTACTGAGAAGAAGGACTCTTCTAAGGATGACAACAAGCCAGACGACAATGTACCTTTTGCTCCATTCAGTGATGCGTACAATCAGCTGTGCTTTGAACCTCAATTCCACAAAGGTTGGCACTCCGTCAAGGATGCTCTGAACAACTACGCGACCAGCTGCTGCTCTGCGATAAGTCAGCTCTGGGATGGCGTTGGCAAAGTTCAAAGGCACTTTGACTACGGTCGAGCGCAGCAAGCCGCAACCTGAACCTTTTTAGCACCTTCACAATTTGATACTATCTCTTTTGCGCGAATCGAACCTTAAAGGCTAAATGCTGGAAATCATCTCAATTTGAACCTGTATTTCAGGCTGGCAAACGGATACGTCCTTTTAAGAGCGAAAACACAAGTCTGCCGGGTTGATGTGCAGGATTTGAAGCGAGTCTCTTCCTTTTGTGCAAAGTTCAATTCACTATTGACAGTCCCGGTGAGGCAAAATTTAGACTCACACGTTCGAGAAGGACACGCCCATTTATGAGTGAGAACAAAATTTCCGAACAGGCTGCGGCTCAGGAGTCACGCTCGCAATGCCGGGATGCTGGTAGAGGATTTCACGGACCACAAATGCTGGCAAACGCTACAATATTTTCGCGTTCATGCTGTTATTTCAAAATCTCAGGATAAGTGTACCCTTTCGGAGGACACGCCCGCTTGCGAGTGAGAACGAAATCTAAAGGAATCTGACACAAATCCCACCCTTTTGGGGCTGACAGTTGAACTGCGGACGGATGAAGTGGCCCACGTGGCGGCCATGACGGCTTTCCCGACCCGAAAAAAATTTGTCGGCTGGACTGGTAATAGGAGTCCAGGAGCCCGATTTCTCCTGAAAAACGGACCCTGCCTAAGAATGTCAAACGAGTTGGCAATGTTCTTCAGGCATTTGTTCGCGTCCCCTGTAGTAGAACTCTATATATTATATATAAAGGGCATTGATAAATAAGAAAGACTACTAGATTTGAACTGAGAAGGATTGGCTTAGAGTTAGCTTAGGATTGCATAGGGTTAGCTTTGAGTTCCTTGGGATTGGCTTTGTCATAGCTTTGCCTTAGGAAACCCACTATTCCTTAGCTGCAATTTGGCGGCCGTTTCGGGTTGTTGCGAGTTGTGTCCACTGCCGTCTGGAGCGTAGCCGCCTTGCTTTTGGGCTGGTGCTTCTTTGCTCCCTGGCATTCGCGTAGCTGCTTGTTTCTCATCCCTCCACATTCCGTGCCTTAGCTTGCGTAGCTGCTCATTGGGCTTTGGCCGCCTGAATTCCTTGCTCCTTGTATTTGTGTCTAAAGTGCTAACAATTCGCCCTTCGCATTGAGGGTATGTTCGGCTCATGGTATAATTTAATCGTAGCGAGAGGAGCTGGACATGAAGCAATATCGGTACTTATGCATCTGCAGAAAGAACAAGCAATTCTGCCAATACGCCTGCATTCACCGTGTTGCATTTGCCAGATTCCCATTGTGGCGGGTTCCGAAATTTTGCTGCTTGAAGCGGCTTGGGACCTGTACGTACCAAAGCGTGCGGAAGGTGATTGTGTGAGCAGCAGCATGATTATTGAACATTTCGATGCCTGGCAGGGACAATGCCTTGTCTTGACCATTGTGGTGATTCTTGCTATCGAATGGCTTGGCCGGAACTTGAGTCTCTGGCTTGTCATGAAAGCTTTCGGCACAAAGACGGCAAGGTTCTACGATACCCGTGTTACTGCAATCGGCGTTATCCACCACGAGCTTTCCCATCTCCTGGTTGCCATCTTCACCGGTGCTCGAATCGACGGCGTGAAGCTCTACAAGATTTTCCAGAAGCAGGATGACGAAGTTCTCGGCTATGTGAACTACACACCTCGTGGCCTTTATCCGTTTCGCTGCATCCAACAGACCCTCATCGGCATTGCACCGGGAATCCTCGGCATGGTTCAGATTTGCACTATGAGCCAGCTGCTTCTTGGGTTCTGGTCGAGTCTTGGCAATGACTGCTTCAAGCATCCTGCCATCTGGATACTCGCAATCGTCATGAGCCAGATAGCATATCATTCCTGCCCGAGCCGGTACGATATCCAGGGCTCGTGGTTCTGCATCGGCCTTGTGGCCCTTGCATTCTGTCTGTTCCGGGACAATATCTTTCCTACCTGGTTCGCCTTGCAGGTCATCCAGTGTGTGGCATTCGCCGTTATCCTTGCATCCGCACCCGTGATGCTCCTGAGCGTCATCGTGATGGTTGCTAAACCAATAAAGCACCTTGTCTTTGCTGGAGGTAAACAAATCTTTGAAGTTCGATAAACTCTATCTTCGCGTTACGGCTCTGCTCAATGGCCGCGAAGTTCATTACGACTATGTCATCAGCCCGAACGCCGATGACCTGACCGATGAAAAGGCCGACTTGATGAAACAGGAACTCTCGGAATCTCTGCTCAAAGACCTTCCGGCTGGTACAAAAATCCTTCGCACCGAATTCGTCCCGGAAACCGAAATGATTGCTCCGGTTTTCGACGGAGACCGGGTCACGCCCTGGCGGTTCCTTGATTACATCGCGGACGGCCTTACTCCTGAACCTGACATGAACGGAAACCTGCATCCGAAATTCACCCCGCTCGCAGTTGTGCGCGTGATGGTGGACGAGGATGTTTCGCTGATTCAGCTGGAGGAACGGGAACGAATCCGTATCATGGTTGGGAACTATGTCATGGAATTGACCAAAGCTCCGATTTACACCATCCAGCAGGTCACTCCGGACGATTACTGGCGTATCCTGAAAGGCATCGGTGTGATGCGAAACTTCCCGACCTCTCAGAGAATCCTCGGGAAGGTCGTCTCCTTGGCGGAACTCAAACGCTGCACGGAACGGCGCAGGAAACGGTTCGAGGAGAACGAAAAGGGCTGAATCAACAGCTTGCCCCTTGCCTGCACGTTCGCCGGAACCCTCACACCCCGCCCACCAATGCATCGTTCAGAACGTCTGCAGTAACCTCGGCGAGCCTGGTTGCTAAATCTTTTGGCAGATACTTGTATTCCATTGCGAATCCCGTACACTGTGAAGTATCGTGAATACCCACAAACCTGAAAGGCGGTTTTTATCATGCTGAAAAATATTCTTGCCGTAATTGGTGCTGTGACGGTTGCTGCTGTTGCCTATGTGGCTTTCAGCGACCATGTGATTGTGAAAATCGAACCCGATGAAGAAGGCCCTGAGGACCCCGAAGAGCCGACAAAGCCTTCTGAACCGCAGGAAGAAGAGCACAAGCTGACCTTCGATGAGCTTGTTCGCAAAATGGATAAATCCGAGGAACGCTTGGCTGAAGCGGAAGCAGCTGCTGCCGCCAAAGACGATGACAATGATGAGGATGACGAGGGGTAAAAGCTATGGACACTGGTACTCGCATTAACGTGATTGCTGGACGGCCCGGAGCGGGTAAGACCCGCTGGGCTGCCAGGGAAGTGGTTGAGACGATTCGCGATGTGAACAATGTCATCATCTACATCGGCTTTGACCGGGAGTTTGAGCGTATCTGCCGGATGGTTTCCGACACCTATGGCAGCAAGCCTCATGGCAAGCTCCTCTTTGCACTGCAGGATGGCGCAGGGGAAGCAATCGGAAAGGCCGTTGATATCGCCAATAACGGGGAGCCCCGCATGTTCTTGGGCAATGAGGATGACAACGAGTACCAGAACAATCGGCGGATGGTGTTTGTCTTCTATGACCAGTGCCGCCACGATATCTTCAACGGTCGCCGCGACCTCCTGAGAGCTGCTGCCAGGGCCGGGGTTCATGTCAATGTCCTTTGCCAGATTTTCAGCCAAATTGACCGGGGTGATATCAATTGGCTGAACGAATACTGCACGCCGTTCGTCATTTCGAAGTCCCGTGAACCGCGCCTGGCAACGCAGGAAGAGATTCAGGAAAAGTACCGCTGACATTATCCGTTCCCGGAACCAACCGGGAACTTTTTTGCTGAAAACTATAAGCAGGAAAGGAAACAGCTATGTGCTTTGAGTATTTTCTAAAACCGCAGCTCTCTCCTTCAGCCTCCGGTCTTATGGGTTTTATTCTTGGCGAACAAGCTGCTTTGAATCCAAGTCTGAATCCTAGTAAAGCATCTCCGGACGCTCTGACTCAAGCATTGGGCCTGAACAGTAAAATTCTCTTAGCCACGATGAAGGAGATTGAATCCCGTCACGGGCTCGTTTCATGTGATGCCATCAGGAATCAAATTCACCTGGCACTCGGGGATTCGGAAAAGAACTGTACTGAAGCACAAGTCTTAGCCCGAATTCTGCCACTTGCATTTCTTCCGGTGTATGACATCCAGCTGCTCAATACCGTGACGGATGTTGCCGCCATGACGCACAGCACGAACAACGCGGTGCTGTGTTCGTGTATTTATGCAGAAATTATACGTCAACTTGCGCAGGGAGAAAGAAACAAACAAAAGGCCGTTGAAATGGCCGCTATAACGGTCGGCGGCAGGTATTCCGTCGCGGCTCTTGGCGAACAGCTTGACCAGATTTTGAATCCTGAGAAAGTCGGGAACAACGGGGATATCGCATCGACTTTGATTCTAGCTCTGTATTGTTTCGAAAATTCAAAGAGCTTTGATTCCTGCATCCACATGGCAGTGCAGGATGTTGCCGGAGAAAAAAAGCTCATTTCGGCTGTCGCGGGAAGTTTTGCTGGCGTATATTACAAGCTGTACGGGCGGCCGATACAGGATGTCAGCCGGTATGAGACAGTCATCAATGGCTTAGACTAGAGAGGACGACAATGGCAAAGACACTGGTTATCGCTGAGAAGCCTTCGCTTGGACGCAGCATTGCGTCGGGACTCACCTGGTGGAAGAACGAACAGTTCACACGGCAGGGAAAAGACCGGAATACATGGCTGGAAAGCCAGAATTATATCGTGGCTTCCTCCGTTGGACATCTGTACGAACTCATTGACCTGGATGCGTATTTTCCGGATTATGAGCCGGGGAAAAAACATTCCTGGACAATGGACCGGCTTCCGTTCTTTCCCGACAACTGGAATTTTAAGTTCGAGGGGAAGGACAATGTCAAGGGCCTGATTCGAACTATCAATAGCCTGATGAACCGCACAGACGTTGATAAGATTTATAATGCCGGAGACCCTGACCGGGAAGGGCAGCGGCTGGTTGATGAAATCATCCATTACGGCCTCAAAAAGCCGAAACCTATCTATCGACTTTGGCTGCCCGACACGACCAATAAGACCGTCAAGCAGGCGTTTGAAACAGCAAAGCCCAATGACGGGTATGCGGATTTCTCCTCCTCCGCAGAGACCCGCAGCGAGATGGACTGGCTCTTGGGAATTGAGCTGACTCGGTATGTGTCCGTCAAGGCAGGCACTTTTATCCGCATCGGACGCTGTGTTTGCCCGATTGTTGCCCATGTCATCGAACGCGAGAAGGCAATTCGGGATTTTGTTCCGAAACCGTACTCCGCCGTGTCCAGCAAGGAGAAGACAAACGGTGAGGACATTGAACTGACCAGTAAACGGACGTTCGAGGAAGGCCATGAAGCCGAAGCTCAGGCGTTGGCGGATGCCTTCAACCAGTCGGGCGCGACCGTGACGAGCGTCAAGACCGAACGCAAGACTGTCAATCCAGGTAAGCTCTTCTCGATGAGCGACTTGCAGAGCTTCGCCTGTAAGGCCGATAAGACCCTGTCTCCGGCAGATGTTCTCGCCGCAACGCAGGCACTCTATGAAGGCGGATTCGTCACCTATCCGCGTACTAACAGCAGCTACCTTGCCACGAATGAAACCGTCAAGGTGGACGCCGCCATCAGAGGTTTAGCGCAGAACGGAATTACGGGCCTTGTCAATAAGCCGGGTCTTAAATCGATTTATGACGACAGTAAAATCGAAGCTCACTCTGCCATTACCCCAACTGGTAAATGGCCTGGAACATTGACAGGAGCACAGAAAACGGTTTTTGAATGTATCCTGAATCGATTCTGTGCCGTCTTCTGTACAGAGGATTGCACCGTGGACCGGACCACGATTGTCATTCATTGCTACGATGAAGATTTCACGCTGAAAGGCGATGTGCAAGTCACTCCCGGATGGCGGAAATTTGAGAAACCGTCAAATGGCGACAAGATGCTCCCGAAGCTCAACAAGGGTGATGCGGTAAACATCAACTTCCAGCTGGTCGGGAAGATGACAACACCTCCGAAACGGTATACGGTCGAGGCTCTCAATAACTGGATGGTCGCCCCGATGCGCGGTGCAGAGAAAGAAGATACCGAGTACACGGACGCTGAATGGAAAGAGATTCTTTCTGACGCTACCATCTGCACCGAAGCAACCCGTGCTGATACGGTAGACCGATGCGTCAAGAGCCAGTACATTTCCCTCAAAAAGGGCGTGTATTACGGTGAACCTGCAGGATTCCAGCTGGTCGATATCATGGATAAGCTCGGCATTGTTTTGGATGTTCCCGTGACCGTTAACCTTTCCAAGCAGCTGCACTCCATCAAGGACGGGAGCCTGACCCGCGTTCAGGTTCTTGAGTTTACGAAACAGACCCTTGAAAGTATCATGTCGAAGGACGTGACGATTGAAGCTGCGCAGGGAACTAACAGCAAGTATCCGGTCCTCTGCCAGTGCCCAAAATGCGGCAAGGATGTTGTGGAAACAAAGCTTGCCTATGCATGTACCGGGAAAGGCTCTGACGGGAAACGATGCCCGGTTGCAATCTGGAAGAAGAACAAGTTCTTGGAAGCACTCGGCAAAGAGATGACTAAGACGACAGCGATGGCTCTGCTCACAAAAGGCAAAGCTCCGCTCAAGGGATGCACAAGCGCCAAGACCGGCAAGAAATACGACTGCATTCTAACATGCGACTTTTCCGGAGACCGACTAGCTTATCACATCGAATTTGACGGCGCTCCTGTATCGTTTGGCAGCAAAGTCGGAAAATGCCCGTTCTGCGGAAAGCCTGTGGCAGAAACGGCAAAAGCCTTCACCTGCACGAACAAGTCTTGCGGCGCGGCGCTCTGGAAGGAATCGAAGCTGTATAACAATGAGCTTGATGTGGATGCTGATGTCGCCAAGGCTCTTCTTTCCGGGAAAACCGTCGAAGCTACGATTCAGAACAAAGAGAGAACCGGCACACAGGATGTTGAGGTTGGGATTGAACCGTATACGGCACCCAATGGCAGAAAATATATCGGCCTTTGCATTATGAAAACCAAATAGTTAATTTGCCTCATCGCCTGCCCATTTTGGGTGGGCGTTTTTTGTTGCCAAGCTGTGCGAATTGCGTATGATTAAGAGCAGTGATAAGAAACTAAAAATCAACGGTAGAAGGAAAAAAACATTGAAGCTATATTTTATGAAAGTCGGGTATTTCCTGATATTTATTTTCGCAATCCTCAATTTTTTGGGGCTGAAGCAAACGGAATTCGAAATCCGGCAGCTGGATAGCACGGCAAGAATCCTGACAACTCATGCGGAAGCGGTACAGGCAGCACAAGAACAACCAACGTTGAACGCAGCGGCTGCTTCCACTCTAACGAGAGCCGATACCCAAATCGCGATTGCTTCGTTCTCAAATGAGAATGTAGCGGGGGAAGCAAAACGACTCGCGTCTCTCTGCAACGCAAACATCAAAGAGAAGTCCATTACGGCATCGGTGTCGAATGACGCGGTTCTGGAAGAGATGGCGAGAAGACCGAATATGTATGGGCGGCTCGTGATTCCTTCCGTGGGAGTCAATGTGGCGTTGTTTGCAGTCTTCAGCCAGGCAGCAGCGGATGCACAGGACAGCGCTGCATATTATCCGTTCAAAAACTATATGCTGGTTGCGGACCACTGGAATCAGGGGTTCTGGAAAATCAAGCGTTGCTCGGTTGGAACGAAAGCTTATATTTATCGCGGAACTTCGATACAAACGCTTACATGTACCGGCATCTGTCGCGGCGTGAACGCTGATTATGATTTGCTGTATGAGGATGGGTCGAGCGCTACGACAGGCAGCGGAACCATCATGTATACCTGCAACGGTTCGAATTATCACGATATCACATTGACTTTTTGGAGCTGAGTTTTATGCAGAAGAATAATAAAAAGATGACATGCCTTGCGGCGATTCTCATGGCAGCACTTGCTGCATTGCTGATTTTCGCTATCATTGACGCGAACCGCATCAATCGTAGTCTTTCTGAGCTGCAGCAAACGGTGAATTATGAAGAGCGGCTGGAGCCTTTGCTGTTCTATGGCGCAACCGCTGAAACTGCCGAGACGGCTGCAACAGCCGAAACCGCAAAGACTCTGGAGCCGGAGCTGAACTTCACCGTGACGAAAAGCGGCATTGTTCCAGATGACGGCTCCTATGTTCCGGTCACGCTGGGCGACGTGACTGTCTGCATCCCTGTTGCCTCTGCCGGGCAGGACGGATGCATCGTGACGTATCGTTCCGGCAATTCCACTGCCGCAATCGGAAATTACAAAATCGCACTGGTGGAAGGAACCACAGAGGATTCTATCGCGACTTTTCAGAACGATGACGAGGAAATCCTGTCGGGGACAAGGACGATGGGAGAAGGATTGACTTTGACCGTTGCTGCTGAAGCCGAGGAAGGGCAGGAGACAGAACAAGAGGCAGTGATTGAAAAGCTGCTTGCTGATGCAGTAATCACCGATACAGCTCCTGCGACAACTGTGTTTGGAGAAACCGTAAAAGACGATGTCGTAATCGAAGCGGACGATGGCTATTTGCAGCTGCAGTTGAATGATGACATTGTCTTGGCATCAACTTTCAATTTCAATTTTGATAAAAACGCCTTCTCTAAAACCCTGAACTTTCCCGGTGGACTCACTGTTCGATACGGGAACGTGCAGGACAAAGAGACCGGGTATATCCCGTTTGTCTCTACGGTAAATAACCGCAATGTCAAGATTCTTTCTACCGGTGCGGAAGTGCTGCAGAAATTTTTCTAGGGCTAATACGTTCTGAACCAATCTTACATTGAGCCATCTGCCCGTTTCGGGTGGGTGGCTTTTGTTTTGGGACAATGCTTGCCAGTTCTTGCGATGCTCGTATCATTAGAAACTGAATCAGTATTTTTTGCGTGGAATCGGGTGAGGAAAACCATGAAAAACAACAGAGAAAAGCTTGAAGGGCTGATGATTGCGGCGATGCTGCTGATTTTTGTCACAAGCATCTGGGCGTTCAGGGACGCTCAAAGAATGCACGAAAAGTTGGCGGAGAAGGTACAGCAGACGCCGGAAACGGCTGAATTTGCAGAGTTTGTATCTCATTTATTGCCAGCAACGCCGGAAACGGCAGAAATCACTCCATTTGATGCAAGTGACCCGCACATGAATTTTGTTGCAAGCAAAGAAAGACTCAAATTGACTCTCAATTCCTGTGTGCCGCTCTCTTTGGATGATACAACGGTCTGCATTCCGATACAGAGCATCGGTGAAAGGAGTCTGGTATCGTATCAGACGCAAGACCATACGGCCTGCGTTGGGGCCTATCATATGACTCTTGTGAATGGGCACAAGGAAGAAGGCGTCAACTTTCTTCTGATAAATGATTCCGCCTTGATATCCGGAACCAGGAACATCAATGAGGATACCAGCCTTGTCGTCACGGCACTTGTCAAGGTGAATGAAGAACAGCAGCAAACCAAAGTGATACAACAGCTTTTGGATGGAGCAGTTCTTTGTGATGTCGCACCGACCATCACAATCTTTGGCGTTCCAGTTAAGAACAATTCGATGATTGAAGTGGATAACGCTCTTGGCAAAATCGAAACGAATCAGGGCAGGGTATTTATCACAAGCTCGGCCGCTATCAAGGAATCCAAGCCTCTCGATGAATCTGTGGTTCTGCCATCCGGCATTGAAGCCAAATACAACAGCACTGCCCGAACCGGGTCTGGGGATATTGTTTTCGTGATTGAGCAGGATGGCTGCAGATATTATCTGCTGGCTCCGAGCGTGGAGCAACTGCTCGGCGTGTTTGGCAATTCTGAATCTTAATCAAAGCTTTTGCGGTTGCAACGCCTTGCGGAACAAGTACAATAATAGTTGTACGATAGATACCAGCAATCAAAAGGGCATTCCGCCTTTCGTGCAATTCACAATCCGCATAAGAGTGGACTTTCCAGCAATGGGAGGCCCACTCTTTTTTTGCGTACAATGAGCATTTTCTAGTGCATTTGTTTGCGAACATGCTATAATATAGGAGGTATAAGACATGGACAGTCTTAATACCGTCGGGCATGCCATCAACAACGACAAGGTGAACTTGGATGCTGGATGCAAAAGCTTGCTTGGCTGTACACCCGTTGCAGCTTTTATCGCTAAGAACTGCATTCCAGAATTTCATGATATGGCTCTTGATAAGATTCAAGAGTTCATTGTCTACAAGAAAGCCAAAGACGAAATGACGCCGGAGGAATTGGCAGAAATTCAAAAATCCAACATTCCTCCAGTCGAAATTAGCTGTCATCCTGTTGAAGACCTGCCCGATAAACTGAATGAAAAGAACGTAGAATCCAAAAGCGTAAATGAGGGAACAATATACTACGATGTGTTGTTCGATATTGGTTTGCCTGGCGGTGAAGCCAATCGAGTTATTGTAGATATTGAAGCCCAAAACAAATACAATCCTGGATATCACATGCTGAAACGCGGAAGCTTTTATTCTGGACGGATGATTTCTGCACAAAAGGAATCTGTTTTCCACAACTCGGATTATGATAAGCTGCAAAAGGTATACAGCATTTGGCTGTGTATTGACCCGGATGAAGAAGTTCGCGGTGTTTGCAACACTTACTCGATGACTGAAACTTGTTTAGCCAAAGAGTATCATTTCCCTAAAGAGCAATATGACAATTACTGCATTGTTATGGTTTGCTTGCAGGATAAAGAGTCCGATAATGACATGGTACGTCTCTTTTCTTCGATATTCGATAATGAAATGCCTGTAGAGAAGAAGCTGCAACTTGCAACCGAATGCGGTCTGCCGGTTACAACTGACATCAAGGAGGGTATCAATCAAATGTGCAATTACAGTGACTTTGTCGAGCAGCAGGGACTCAAAAAAGGCCGCGAAGAAGGGCATCTCGAATCTCTTTCTGAGAGCGTTGCGAACCTCGTTCGTTCGGGACATTTTTCCATTGAAGCAGCGCTGGACATTTTGAAGGTGTCTGCTGATATTCGCTCGACTGTCAAAGAAAACGCTGAGAAAGCGCTCAGTAAATAACAATAAGCCGTTGCCTATGCTGGGGGCAGCGGCTTCTTCTTTTTGCTACGCAGTGCTGTCGGCCTCACAAATCTCTTGCAATATTGTGCGAACAGCATATCATAAAAATTGTACGATAGATAACAGCCTTTTGGCCCAATGCGTACAATTCATATTCTGCAGCTAAATTAGCAGACTCACCAATTCGGTGGGCCTGCTTTTTTATTTGCAAGAAAGGAGTGCCGACAGTTTTCTGTCAACCATTTCCGAAAAAACAAATATCAATCAAGAGAAAGGAAAAATTGTATGTTTAACGCAACCTGCCTAATCAAGACCGACATCGATACCGTGAACAAATGTATGGGGCAAAATCCCTACAATCCTGAGACTTTTCTTCAGAACTTTGCGTCTCGTCTGACATCTTTCAACGACCCTCTCCTCAATATTTACCCAACATCCGAAATTGAGGGCAACATCGAAGACGAGGATGTTATCCTGGGCCTTCGCGAACCGCAAAAACTCATTGAATGGGCGAAAACCATGAAGGAACGCACGCAGTGCATGGCAATGGCTGAGTTCAGCGCAGCATTGCAGAAACATAAAGCGGAAGGCATCGACATCACCAAGCCGATGTATACCTGCCTGCGCTCCATTGAAATGGATTCCAACGAATCTTATCTTCTTCGCTGCGCCGCTGAACTGTTCGACAACCATCCAAACCCGGAATGCGGTGAGCTGTTTTATGACGGCGACTCCTGGAAGTGTTTCCCAAACGGTTTTCAGCTGAAAGACATCGAAGCTCATGCTGAGGACTACATCATCATTCCGGGGCTGTTCTATGACGACTGATTAAAAACGAAAGGAATTTTATGGACTGGAAATTTATCATGTGTCTGCTCGTTATGTGCTCCACCACCATCTGGAAGCTTCTGGAAATCCTCACCTACGGTGAGATTCAGGTCCGGCAGGTGGATGATGTCATGACGTTGTATATGGCTTTCACCATCTATGCTGCCTATAAGGCTGGCATGGCAGTACAGGCTAAAAGGCAGAAGCAAACCGAAGAAAAAATCGCAACCACCTCTGATAAGCAAAAAGGAGAATGACTCTATGTATCAGCTGCAAAACATCGATTATCTGTACCGTATCTCGACTATGACCGGTTCGTCCAAGCTCGTTACCGTTCAGGCGGACAGAGACTCCCATGACCTGAACGATAAGCATTTCGTGATGCTGAATCTGTGCCGGGCAATCGTGAATTTCGCCAATGAAGGGCACGTGATTTCAGCTGTGTATGAACTGGAACCAGATGGGACCTCCAAGCGGGTTGCCTATCGCGGATTGCCGGAATACCAGGAAGCACTCAAAGACCCTGAACCGGATGTGATTGTTGCAAAATTTGCAACGAACTTTTCGTCCGGCGCTTCGTTCACTTCACAATGCCGCGTGAATCAAAAGAGCCGTGAAGTGTTCGACATTGAGGCTTCCGGGACTCCTTCTGATAATGATGATATTTCTGAACGCCTTGTTTCGCTGGATGACGGCGAACACTGGCATCAGGTTCACTGCATTGATGATATCCTCGATGAATACGACGATGATATTGACAATGCTTTGGATGCTCTGTATTCCATCGAAGCTCACGGTGATATCGACAGGGACTACTGGTGTACTACCACCGATAAAGACCTGAACCGGACCATTCGTGAATGCCGCACCGAAATTCTCGTTGATGCGCTGCTTGCTCGCGGCTCTGAGGCGGTAGAAGAATTTCTCGGCTATCCCGTGAATATGTCGGAAGCCGAATGCGTGCTCGAAGAATACCTGAACAACCTGTCCGATGAGGATTTGGCAAACGCCTTCTTCGAAACTCTTTGAATTTGTGCTAACTGAGTATAATAGAAAGGATGTGAACGGGCAATTCCTCCCACGACTAAAGTCGCGGGTCTCCTTGCCCTGATTTATGAAAGCTGAAATTAAATTTGCAAACACAAGCAATGGACCCAAAGCCTTTGTCAAGACTTTTGACGATGATTGGACTCCTATGAGCACGTCGCTCAAGGTATACAAAAAAGACATGCGCAGTATCAAGCCTGCAGGTAACTACGAAGAAGGAAAGGACTACATGGTAGCCGTCAGCCCTTGGGTCCTTGAAACGTTTCTGAAAGTTAATCAGATTGATTATATTCAACTGATTCGTGGTCAAGACCTCAAGAATCCGCCTGTTGGAAGCGTCCGGTATGCAAATGAAAAGGAAGTTGTCTGGTATGAGTATTCCTCTGGTGCTACTACGCGCCGCTGCTCGAATTTGTCCCGTGCAAAAAGCTTTGTTCAGGAATGGGTCAATCTTGATTGCCCTACGCTGAAACGATTTAGCACAAATCAGAAAGTGCTTTCTGTGAATGGTTTTGGTGCTGCGATTCCACTTTTTGAGAGTCCATTGGTCGATACCTCCTATGTCGATACCGTCATCGCAGATGATATTGAGGACAAGGAAATCGAAGGACTCCGCAAATACCTGAACCCGGACGGCAAAATTTCGAAACTGCTGAGCAATGTTCAGAAAGCGAGAGCCGAGAAGGGAATCGATGAGGTGGAAAGCCGCGTGAAGCAGGTTGAAACTCAGATTTGCCTTTTCCTGCGTACTCCGGAAATTGAAAATGCAATCAGAGACATCGAAACCGCTCATCTCAATGAGGAGGGCGGCTTTGACTGTGGTTTTATTTTCTGGTATCCGGAAGCCGGTTCTCAGCTTGAAAAGGATATGAGCCTGCTGGTCGGGGCCAATAAGCGTAAGCTGAACTGGCTTGACATTGCAGTTCCGACTTTTAGTCAGAGCGTTAATGTTCAGAGATACGGCGCAGAGCTTGTCAAGAAACTTGTAAAAGAGCAGCTTGGCATTGAGCTCTATTATCGTTCGGAGCTCGACTAAAATGCCTGATATGAAAATTGGATTGATGAAAGGGGAGACAATCCCCAGGGATATTAAGGGCCGCAGAATTATATGCTGCTTTTGCAATGACAAGGGAACTTGGGATACCAAGACTCTTGAGAAATTTGCAAAGAGGTTCCCGGAAGCAAAAGAATGGTACTTACATAAGTTGCCAGAACAGCTTCGATATCCCGGTCAGGTTCTATTCTGCCCGGGTAACAACGAGAACACGATTGTGGCGATTATGATTTGCAGTACTGAAACTGCCGACAAGTACGGTTCTAAAATTCAGTTCCCGTATCTTTACGGGTGTCTGCTGCAGGCGATGGTCAAAGCCAAGCAGGCTGAGGCTTCCGTCATCGTATCGAAGCTCGGAACCGATATGGTCGAATGGCAGTGGAGAAAACTTGTTTGGATTCTAAATCATGCAGCGGAAATGAATGAAGGGGTAACTGCAATCGCGGTTTCGCCCTATGATTTGTCCGATATATTTGCTGAACCCAAAAAGAAAAAGACCACTTCCAGAAAGACGAAAGCCGAAAAAGATTTGGAAGATTCTGAAGAGACCGATAGCGAAAAGGATAACTGGGCTGGTCCGCAAGAAAACGGCAGAGACCAACAGCTCAGCATGCCCGAAGAAAAAGAAGACAAAAAGTATAATAAATACGATAATTTGCGCTAACTTACGAGCTCCTGCAGCAATGCAGGGGCTTTTTTGTTGTCTTTCCATAAAAATTTCATTTTTTACAGTTTCGAGGCTCTTTTTTGCTTGCCTTACTGTGCGAATCGAAGATAATGAAGAAAACAGCCTAAAAGTGGCACTAAAAAAGTAGCAATCAAGAAAGAGGTTATAACATGGCAACTAAGTTTTATCTTGCCGAAATTCCGGATGATTTTCCGGCAACCAACGTCAAATTTGAAAATATGACCAAGCCACTGTTGGCGATTCCGGCCAAGATGGTTGATGGAAAGCCGATTACGATTGTCGGCTACATCAATGCTGGCCAGAAAAAATACAAAGCAAACGATTACGGCTTTGTTGAGTTCAATGACAACGGGGCCGATTTTGCGCAGTTCAAAGACGCCAATATGGATACTCGGTATTCCGTGAGAGAAAAGGTTTCCGGTGATATTCTCGGATACCTGCCGCTTGAAACCGGGGAACTCGTTGGCATTGTGCGTGAGAAGAAAAAACCGATTCTTCTTCTGATTATCGCGGTGATTGCTGCTCTCGTGCTGCTCGTCGCCCTTATCACTGCAAGCCTTTATAAAATGGTGAACAAGCCCCTTGATGGCAGCGGCAGCGATGCCAGCTCCGCAAGCAGCGAAATCGTGATTGCTGACGGCGAAGCGTATGACGGGACGATGGACAACGGCAAAACCGATTCCGAGGAGATGCGATTCATCGAATTCCCGGCATTCACGACCATCTATGTGAGCCCTGACAGTACCGTGGACCTGGTGAACCCGGAAAGCAACCATGTCTACTTCAAATATACGATTCTTGAGAACGATGAAGTGCTCTATGAATCCGATTACATTGCTCCAGGCCAGAAATACGCCTGGCAGGCATCGGATTACATTACCGGGGCAGGAGAGCACGCTGTGGTGTTCTCGGTATCTACTGTCGGTGTAGATGACCAACAGCCGCGTAATGGTGCGGAGTTTGCGGTTACGGCCGTTGTATCTTAATTTGGCTGAATTGCGTGTTAAACGCATTTTAGTATGTCTCGTAAGAGACTAATAACTCGCAAGGGAGACAAAGATTAAAATTCTGGACTCAGACCAGCTGATGGCCTTGCACGCAACTGATTCTGTATCCAAATCAACGAAGGAGGTTTCTGAAGATGAAACTCGCCAAAGCCATGTCAATGGCCCTCGCATGTGCGATGGCCGCGACTATGTGTGTAACCTCCGCATTTGCTGCAACGTCTGGCAGCACGAAGGTTAATGCCACTGTCACTCCGTCTTACACCCTGACTGTCCCTGAATCCATTACCCTGACCAGCACCAAAGGCGGGAGTGGCACCTACACTGGTACGATTCCCGTCAACGTAAAGGGCGACATCGGTGAAGGTCAGTCCGTGACCGTTACTTCCACTGCACCTGTCATGAAGTGCTCTGGTTCAAAGAACGTTACGGCTTCCTTTACCGGCACTCCTAAGAGGAGCTGGACCCGTATGGAGACTTCTGGCCAGGGCACGACTGACAACTACGGTCTGTCTGCAGTCCTGACTCCTGGTGTTTGGGAAGGTACTGCTACCTTCTCCTGCGCTCTGGCATAATCAATCCCCATAATAAAAACTGGGGTATCCCGCACAAAACCGAAAAGCGGTCGGCCTCACAAGCAAGGCTGGCCGCCTTTTCTATTAGATTCTGGAGGCTCTCACATGAAAAAGCTTATAGCAGTGGCATTGAGCTTTGTAATGATGCTTGGCATCAATACAGCTCCCGCATTTGCCGCTACAAGTAAATCCGCATCTACCGCAATTACTGCAGAAGTCGGGTCTGGGTATACGGTCACGGTCCCCGAAAGAATTGCATTGACCAGCACAACTACGGGAACCGGCACATATACGGGCACGATTCCTGTCAACATCAAGGGAGATGTAGCAACAAATCAAACTGTGACGGTTGCGGCAACTCCGCCGACGATGATAGATACAGCCGGAAACAGCGTTGCTGCAACGTTTACTTCTACCCCTAAGACCAAATGGTCACGAACTGATATGCAAGGGGACGGAACTACCAGTAACTATGTTGTTTCCGCATCCCTTACCCCCGGCAACTGGACCGGAACCGCAACATTTACTTGTACGTTGGCTTGAATTTTTACGATGCCGCTATGCTGAGGAGGGCATTCTATGAAAACGTCAATTAAGATTTTTGCAGCCCTTCTGGCTATTTGTCTCAATACCGGAACTGCTCTGGCCGAAGTGGATAAGACTGCGACAACGGCGCTTGTTGCCGATGTGACTTCCGGGTATACGATTACGGTGCCGGAAACTGTTGCATTGTCGAAGAGTACGGACGGGTCCGGTACTTATACGGGTACAATCCCGGTAAATCTCAAAGGCAACGTTGGCAGTAACGAAAAAGTGACGGTGACTACCACAGTGACCGATATGACCGATGCGTCTGGGACTAAGGCTCCAGTAACATTCACGGCAAAACCGAAAACGGTCTGGTCATACTCCGACTTGCTGAATGGCGGAACTACAAGCAATTATGTGGTTTCTGCGACACTGACAGCAGGCAGCTGGAAGGGTACAGCTACATTTTCCTGCACGATGTCATAATGCCAAATTCGAAAGGATGTGAGATTCTGTGAACATCAAAAAAGCGGCTGCAAGTATTCTATTTATGCTGCTTGCCGTTACTTGCAATTTGTCTATGGCATTTGCAATCTGGGGCGGCGACTGGGGCAGCTTTACTTCTTGTGTTCTGTGTGGTGCATCGACACTGCCAACTCGGGTATATTCTAGCTTTGGCGTACAAAAATATACAGAATTTTATGGATGCGATGAAATTGAAGGACTGGAATCGAGTACTACCTATAAATATCTCATGAAAAATCTCTACTGCGTAAAAAACGCAGATGGCATTATTTGTCCGAATTGCCTTGAACGTATTATCAGCGAACACAAAGGCGGCACGAGCGGTGAAGTTGATGAATCAGTGTACATCATTACCGTTCCCGAATCAGTGACACTGAGCAATGAAAACGGTGGCACTGGAGATTATGCTAACACCGTTTCTATCAAGGCAACGGGCGAACTGCTGACAAACCAGAAAGTATTTTTTAATACCTCTGCTCCGACCATGCACCGCGACGGCAGCACCGATGTTGTCTGCACCGCCACTGCTACCACTGCAACAGAATGGGACGCAACTGCTGTAAAAGGGAAAACTGCACAAACCGATTATTCCGTGACTGCGCACCTCACTCCAGGCGAATGGACCGGCAATATGGTGTTTTACGCTTCGGTAGGAGATACCTATACAGTTGAGGTAGGAGACAATTCTGTATTGCTTTCTCCCGCTTATGAGGATAAAACTCATATTGTATTTGAATCCGATAACCCCTCCGTGGCTTCCATTAGTTCGGACGGTCATATTATCGCTTCGGCAATCGGAACTGCGAACATCACGAAGACCGCATATGACAGTACCGGGACTCGCGTCATCTATTCGTCCAAATACACCATCAATGTCGCGGCGCAGATGCCGTTGATGGATGTGAGCCGTCTTGCTTCTGTATTGACGACTCTTTCCTCTCGGGGCCAAAACATCACCGTTATTTCGTTCGGCAATTATGCAGTTCCGGGCAATGCAACGACCTATGACGTATCCGGCCAGGGTGACAAATCGATTGTCGCGTATGTTCCGACCACGATGTTCGGCGGCTGGTGGTGGGGCATTCAGAATGGCACAGAGCTTCGAGTGACAGATACGAACCGTGATATGGTGACGTTTGCTTCCGGTAACAGCATTTGCTTCAAAAGCGGTGCGTCTGACACTTCTACGGCTTTTAACAATATCAAGACCATTAACTTTGATGCAGTTGACACGACTCGCGTGACATCCGCTGCTTACGCATTCTATAACATGAAGTCACTGACTACAATTACTGGACTCAGCCGTTGGGATACCAGTAAAATCACGACGATGAACAGCATGTTCAAGGGATGCACAGGACTTAAAAGCCTTGATTTCAGCAGCTTTAACACCAAAAATGTCACGGATTTCTCCAGCATGATGTATGGATGCACGGGTCTTTCGAAAATCACGGTCGCGGATACTTTTGCGACAGCTTATCTCCCGACTCCGGGCTCTTCCACGGGCTTTACCTACGTGAGCAGCAAGATGGGTCTTACCATTGCCGGAAACCCTTCCAGCGCTTTAAGCAGCTATAATTTCACTTCCGATAACCGTACCGTGACATACGATACTTCTACCGCATCTGATGATGAGTCCGATAATGAATTTCCGAACGAGGATTCCGACAGCACCGTGGCACCTACGCCGACAGCTTCGATGAACGTTTCAAACCTGGCGCAGGCAATGACGCAGCTCAAGGAATCCGGGACTGAAATCAAGGCGATTTCCTTTGGCGGCTATCAGGTCCCGGAATCGGCCAAAGTATTTGATGTCTCTGGAATCGGCTCCAGTGCAATTCTGGCTTTTGTAAAAGAAGGCGAGAACCGGCTCTACGTCACGAATTCGGCTGGCGGAACACTTGTCTTTGGTGAGGGAAACAGCATTTCTTTTGATGAAAATGAGGCATTTGCCGACATTGAAAACATCGAGTATCAGAACGTTGATACTTCGCAGGTGACTTCTGCGGCATCTGCTTTTTCCGGGATGAAGAAGCTCACCAGCATTGGTGGATTAGAGAACTGGAACACGTCGAACATCACTACGATGAACAGGATGTGTTATCAGTGTGAGGCTTTGCAGTCTATTGCCGGGATGGAGAAGTGGGATACCTCGAAAGTAACTGATATGAGTGAAGCTTTTGCCGGTTGTCTTTCTCTCTCGGATGCTTCGCCGACAGATGGCTGGGATACCAGCAGCGTGACGAACAAAGAGAACATGTTTGCTGGCGCACTGTGCGAAAAAGCACCGGAGATAGCCAATGATACAGAGAACACTGATACTGGTGCGGATTCGTCTGAGGGAAATTCCGAGCAAACTGAAAGCAAAGCAAAAACCAAAGAGGATGAAGCCGAAACTAAAACTCCGGATTCAGAAAACACACAACCTGATACATCTACGGCAGCATAAGGAGGGGATTAACATGAAGGCTATCAAGCGCTTTGCTATGCTTTTGGCAGTGCTGTCTCCTTTTCTTTTGAATGTGTCGTTCGGATTTGCCGATACCGCTACACGGACATGTTCGGTCTGTGGGCAGAAATTCACTGTGACAACCCCGGCCGCTGATGATGCCAAAACATTCGAGGCGTACAACAAGGTAAACTCGATTAAAGGCGTTGAGTCGGATAAGAGCGCTACTTATACCGCAATTACGGATGCAAATGTCTATGCAACGACCATTAACGGAAAGCCTCTGTGCTCGAATTGTCTGAGTATGATGGGCGCTGCTACTTCTACCGGTAAAGGATTGCCGAAAACGGCTTCCACTCAGCTGCTTGCGAGCGCAACGGCGGTCTATACGATTACGGTTCCCGAAACTGTTAAGCTGACAGGCGTTGACAGTGGCCCTGGCTCATATACGGCTGACATCACCATGACTTTGAAAGGTGATGTCGAGGAGAATGCGGTGATTGTGGTATCTGTGGACGGTGGAACCATGACCAACACCGCGGGCAAAACCGCTGCTGTCACAGTATCCAATCAGACCAAAAGTAAATGGTCCCGCGCAGACTTGCTGAACGATGGAACGAGCGCAACTTGCAAAGTCTCTGCGGGGCTTGACCCCGGACACTGGACCGGCACAGCAACGTTCAGCTGCGAGAAACAGTATAAGTGATGAATTTCTTGGAAAGGAGGGAACTGTATGCGTTTGAAAGCTGTAGGGGCAGAAATTCTTGCCGCGCTGACGCTTGCCTGTCCAGTCTTAGCGTTCTCTGAACCAATTGGTTCGGATGACGCTGTCATAGATGCCGATGATACGATTGCGGCAGATACACCCGACTCGGATTCTAATGACACCGCCTGGCTGAGCGCTTCCAAGGATACTTCAACGCAGGTCACAGCGGAAGTGGACAGCTTTTACACCTTGACCGTTCCGGAAGAAATCACGCTGAGCGGTACTGATGGCACAGGAATCAAGACTGGCACAATTCCGGTCACTTTAATGGGGGATATCCCTCTCAAGGGGACTGTTCGGGTTAAGACCACCGCCACGCCCTTGCAATCGAAAGGTGCAACGGACGTATCTATGACCATCACAACGCCAAAAATCGAATGGAATCGCACCGATATGCTGGGAAACGGAACAAGCTCTGATTATTCCGTGAGTGCAGTTCTCGCTCCTGGCAACTGGACTGGTACGGTGACGTTTGAGTGTTCAATGCAATAAATCTTACCAAGGTTAATACCGCTTGCTCTTTTTGGGTAGGCGGCTTTTTGTTTGGTGTGTGGTGGACGTTCTGAACATGACAGCCGGGGGATATCTTGTTTCCGACGCAAAAAGCAAACACAATATATTGTGTTTTGGTATTGCAATATACCATATATTGTAGTACAATATATCTACTGGCTCAAATGATAGCAAAGAACCTAAAGTTTGAGCATTTTCGTGTATGGCTATGAGACCGCTTCCTTCTACTTGAAGATAATATGCAATTATGACAGCGGTTTCGCTCTCCGTCACGGCTCGAGAACATAACAATACGGCTATATATCCGCTTCCTTCATTTCTAGAAGAACAAGGAAGTCGGCTCGCATTTTTTGTGCTGCTGACTTCAACACGTTAGCGGATATGCTCTCCGTATCTATTACGTGTCTCATCCGCCCGTGTCGAGTTTTTCTCGGCGCGGGATTTTTGTTTTGTTAGGAGGTCATTTGAATGCTGACTGTTTATGATTTTAACCGCGTCACGTTTGCACATCATCGCGGCATCGTACCACCCATGCCCGCACAAGAAGGGAAGAAAGCGGTGGAGAAACGCTATGTCTGTTCAGCGAACATGAAATTGATGGAATATGGCTATATTATGGCGCGTGACCTTTTTGATGCCTGCTGCAAGGCAGAATACAACGATTTCCTCAAGACCTGGTCTGCGTTGTATGATTGTGTCACTGAGGATGGTAAAGCTATCTCTCGGACTTCTCCCATCTGGCCGAATTTCCCGAACGATGCAATGGAAGCAGACCTTGTGGACCTGTATGTTGTCAACTTCCTCAATTACCTGACCTGCGGCGAATGGCAGCCGGACTTTGACCCGGCAAAATTCTGCCCGGCACTGGACCGCAGCCGTCTTCCTGCCGTGAAGCAGGTTCCGGCATGTGATGAGGAAGAAATCTATCGGTATGCTGTTCAGAGCATTACCGGACATTCTCCTTTGTCTCCTGACGAGGCATCCTGCGTCTTCGATACTTTGATGCATGACGTAGATTTCACGTCGGAATTGATGGACCGCATGAAACCCAAGCATATTCCATGCAAGGAAAATCTTGCTCTGTATGTGTCTCGCATTATCTCTCGTCCCGAATGGCGGGAACAGGCATGCTTCCGGGATTTCAAGAGCTCTACCGATGTGCTGCGCCTGGCCGCAGCAATGAGCGACCAGGATGTGAGTCTCTCGAACCCCCCGAAATTCCGGAGCTTTAAGCGCGGTGAACGCCGTCAGCTGTTGGAACTGCTGGAACATGCCGACAAGAATGAAGGCTTTGCTTTGCATCCCGAAGAATTTAAGCGCCTGGGCGAACGCCTGCATCCGGGTGATTACTCTTATATCTTCAAGGAAGATTATGAGATTTTCACGAAAGTTCGTAATAGCATCAAGATTGAAACATACAATTCCAAGCTGCAGGAACTCATGAAGAAGCCTGTTGATGTGGACCTGCTCTCCGCTCATTTGACGATGCGCCCCGGTATGTTCGCCCGAAATTTGGACTTTGCGTTGCGCAACTGCTCCAACGAGCAACAGATGGAAAGTGTCTTGTTCCGTTTCATCTCGGTATGCAAGAGTATTGAACCACGTGTGCTGGTTCAACTCATCAACCATTTCCGGAACCGCAACAATCCTGTGCATTTGGCAACCGGCAAAGCAAACGGTGCTATCAGTAAAGCTCTGGAACGGGACATTGAACCTCTGTCTGAGGATATCTGCAAGCGTGTGGCCCGCGATATCTTCAATCAGTTGTGGCAGGTCCTTCGCGCAGAGGATACCGAACCGAAGAGCGTCTACATTGACACAGATTGCCATTGCAATACGTTGATTTTCCCGGACAATCCCCGCCAAATCACTTCTGCCATGCGTGCTGCAGCCTGCGGTTCTCGCACGAATCTTCCTGACGGAAATGTGCTCCGTGCGTTCCTCTACTGGAGAGGTAACGATGACCCTGACCTGTGGGATGGTATCGACCTTGACCTCTCGGTCGTCTTCTACGGTGTGGAAAAGGCAAAGTTCGTCTACTACGGGAATCCGAAAGATGAAGCGCTCGGCGCTGTCCATTCCGGCGACCGCCGCTGCAGCGGGAAGAATGGTGCCGTGGAATATGTAGACTTCGACATCAAGAAATGTCTTCAGAACGGGTTCCGTTATGCAGCCCTCACTGTGGAATCATACTCCGGGGAGAAATTCTCTGAGATGGAGAGTGCTTTCTGTGGCGTAATGGTTCGGGACGGGGAAACGGGGAAGCAGTTTGAACCTGCGACTGTCAAGGACCGCTTTGCTCTCACTACAGATTCTGACCAGCTCGTTATGGTTGTCATCGACCTCATGACCCGTGAAGTCATTACGGTGGATAAGAGCGTGGCTCAGTTCCGTTTGGCGTGCCGGAATGTTGTGACAGACTATGCACCTACAGTAGCAGCCTGCACCTACGCGATGCAGCTGAAGAGCCTGTCTATCAAGGAAATGCTCGGTATGCGCTATGCACAGTTCCTGAAAAGCGACGACTGGAAACACGCAAGTGTTATCGTATCTGATGAACCTGAAAAGTTCAAGGTGACAGATAAGGATGCTCCCGCACCGCGCATTGTTAGCCCCTATGACATTCCGGGCATTTATGACCTGATTTTTGGCAAGGAAAATCAATAAAAAAGAAGCTGTTCTCCTGAAAACGGAGAGCAGCTTTTTCTTTGTCAGGATGATTTTGCAAGAGAAGCGTCGGCAATATCCTTTTCGATTTCATCAAACTGATACAGCAAAAAAACGCTTGCAATTTCTTAATTGGATGTCTTACCGTCTTTTGGTCACCTTTTTGTCTTTAACCATGTCGAGATAATCTTTGGCTGGAGACATATCCGGGTCAAAAAGAACACATCCCAAATTTACCTGGCACTTGGCATACAGCTCACGCACTTCACAGCAGCGGGTCATATGCTCGTCTTTACGTCTCACACTCCAGCGAGCGGAACGCAATGCACGATAGCAGTTTTGCAATGCCGTGGTGCTGTAAATCCTTTTCTCTGCAACCATCATTTCCCTCCGACTTTTTATGAGAAAATTATACCATATATTTATGAATTGACTATGACAAAAGGTGGTAAAGCCATCAAATATATGGTAAAAAACGCGAAGGCAAGAAAAAATTTGAAAAAAAGTGAAAAAAATGCGAAAAAAACATGATGTTTGTGCTTGCGTGGGTGTGCGAGTCGCAGATAATAAAATCAGTGGCTCAGAGCAGTAAGCCCCAGAGCTCCCTGATAAGGGCGAACTCATGGTGCATATCTGCGTCATCAAGTCATCACATGGTAGACTGACGGGCCTTGCGGTGTTGCAAGAATGGTCAGGCGAGGGAAGCGATGAATCCCTCATTGCTGCCAAGTACATCGTGTTTTGATGCAGTCAGCGTCGAGAGGACGCGGATATGCAGGGCTTAACTTTTGACCTGGCGTATGCAGGAACGGCAGGAGTCAAAGGAGAAAGCTTAGTTCGAATCCACTATTTGAAAGGAGATTACCCCAATGAAATGTTACAAGCGCGTTGCAAGCGCTGTGATGGGTATGGCAATGGCCGCCAGCTGCATGGCTCCTATCACCGCTTACGCAATGGAAGACACCAAACAGCCCGTTGACAATACTGCTATTGCCAACCATCCCAACAACGAGACCATGCTGCACAGCACTCCCGTTTACCGCATCGGTGCAAAGTCTTTCTACAAGGTCAATGACGACGGCTCTGTTGTCTACGCTGACCAGGATGCCGAAGGTTACACTGCTGTTCCCGCTGCCTACATTGTAGGCAGCCCGTACAACGATGGCAACGAGTACGGCGTTTACACCACCACGAAGGCTGATGGCACCTTCCAGATGCACTACGTCAAGATTTCTGACTGCCAGCAGACTCAGGGTGGCGTGAACTGGAACCACGGCACTGCTGATGAAGCTAAGGTTTCTGACGATACCAAGGCTGAGGGCACCGACACCGCCACCAACGAAGACCCGACGATGTCCACCCAGTTCTACATCTACCTGGACAACGACACCGAGATTCCTCCCGAGACTCCTCCGACCGAGGAAGAGCACAAGGGCGTTTCTACCGATGACGGCCGCGTTGAGTACGATATCACCGTTGCTACCGTGAACCATGTCAACATGAAGGCTACTGTTCCTCTGTACGTCTGCATGTACGGTTTCCGTTCCACCGGCAACGTTGTTACCCCGACCAAGGAAGCTTACCAGCTGCGTAACTACTCCACCATCGACAAGAACAGCCGCACCTACATTGCCGATATCGTGAAGGTTACCCATTACAGCCGCATCTACGATGCCGACCACTCCAACGACGAGCTGTTCTCCATCGCTTACGATGCCGCCAGCAAGACCTACACCTACTGGTACAGCGACCCCGCCGCCACTCCGGGTTGGAAGCAGCCTGCTATCTACAAGACCCTGGCTGATGAGCATATCAACGCTTCCGGTGAGTGCTACGTCATCTACATCGATGGCGAGTGGGACTTCAAGGCCGCTGGTACTCTGACCGGTGACGAGCTGCGTGAGACTGTCAAACGGATTGACGAGAACCATCAGCTGTCTCAGGACTTCATCATCAGTGATGGCGATACTCAGTGCAACTTCCACAAGGCTTTTGCCGTTGGCGACAGCCTGACCGACAACTCCAAGCGTGAAGGTCTGGCCATCAAGGTTTCTGAGCTGCAGGCTGAGCCCGCTACTTGGCGCGTCGTTCCCATGAGCACCTCCGCTCTCAAGCGCGGCGAAATCGCTATGAGCATTGCTCCTGCTTCTGCAATGTACAACGCTTCTGCCATCGACCTGGCCAAGTGCTCTGCTCCTCTGGACATCACCGAGAACGGCTGGTTCATCGCTGGTGCTGAAAAGGCCAAGGTTGCTCAGGATGGCGCTGGCACCGATGCTGTCAAGCATGACGATGCTCCGGCTCTGCCGCTGATTACCACCGCCAAGATTGCTGGTTCCAACGTCAACGACGCTGGTTGCACTCCTGTCGTTCGTGTTACCTACAGCATTATCCCGATGTTTGAGACTGGTGATACTCAGACTGCTACCGCAGGCAGCGTCTCCAGCAACCGCTGATAGAGTCTCCGGACCTAATATAAAGCAAGCCCAAATGTAAGGGTTGGCTGTCGAGTGACCTGCCGCTCGGCGGCCAACTTTTGTTAATAACAGCTCAGTCAAGTAATTGACGGAAAGGAATTGAATATCATGGCAACTACAATGACGACCCCTGAAAAGAATTCGAAGAAGAGTGGTAACAAGCTCCTGCATCGGACCGTTACGATTTGTGTGATTCTCCTGCTTCTCCTGTGCGTGGGTCTGTTCTTCTGGCACAATAAAAATGCTACTGCTTCCGACAACCGCCTGGAAGATTCGGTCGCTGCACAGCTTGGCCAGCTCGAAGGCAAGAGCGAGGCAGAGATTCAGGAAGAGCTGAACCGCGTCGTGGAAGAGGGTACAATGGCCATCTCCATCAACGTCAATCCGGTGTTTGATTCCGGCGATTCTGAGGGCACTCTCGAAATCGAGAACGCTCCCGGTAATAAATACGCTCAGGTTGTGAGCATTACCCTGGATGATAGCGGCAAGGAAATCTACAACAGTGGACTTATCCAGCCCAATTATCACATTCAGACAGATAAGTTGTCAGAGGCTCTGGCTGCTGGTTCTTACGACTGCACCGCAACCTTTACGGCTTATGATACCTCTGATGCCGAGAATCCTGTCGAGGTTGGCACTGCTGCTGCCAAGATTACGATTTCTGTGCTGTCTTAACGATTCGCCCCGGTGCAGACTTCGGTTTGCTCCGGGGCTTTTTTGGAACTTGTGATGCTGCAAAGGAGGCATTTTCGTGAAACAGTTTGCGAAAGTTCTCGCGTCTTTTTCGCTGGCCGCAACGATGTGTTTGGGCGTTGGCTTTGCAGCCGATTCTCCGCATCCTGGTGAGCATGGCACGGTTGACAAGGCTATGGTCTCTGAAGAAACCGATAAGGCTTACGATGAGAAGCCGAATATGGGTACAAAATTCAATTTGTATCTTGCGCCTGACATCCCCGAAACGATTCCTCCTATTAAAAAGGATGTTCCTAAGATGGGCGATACCGGCATTCCTCAAGAATCCCTGCTCCAGGCCCTGCTGGTAGCGGGTGGCTGCTATCTTGTGAGCGATGGCGTGGCTGTCGCTTGCAAGGGTGGACGCCGTAAACCTAAAAAGACTGCGGAACTGAAAAACGCATAAGAAGAGCCCCGGTGCTGAAATGCATCGGGGCTTTTTTGTATTAGAAGGTTTATTGCCAATTCACCGGGTACTCATAAATGTCATAGCTGTCTGCGCTTTTGTCAATTTCATTCTTCTTAAACGCATCGATACTATCGTATACCGTCATCGTGATGCTGTTGGCGTGACCATCTACATCCACCGAACCATCGCTGTCGATGATGACGTTCTTAATCCAGAAGCCGAGAACTGCTGTTCCGGTTTCTTCGGTTTTGTCATCGATGTATTCGACTTCGTAGGGGATGAACAAGTCGTTGTATTCGCTGGAGAAGTTGCGTTCACCGTCTCCGCCTCTCCAGGAAATCATGTATCCGACATCTGCCCAACGTGGCTCACCAACATTTTCTCTCGAAAAGCCAATTTCATTGTGGTCAGCATCAAACACCGATTCTTTGTGAACGTTGTAGTCAGAACCGGCACTGTCTTCCAATCTGGCAACGGCAATCGGCTTGACGGCATCCAGAACGTCCTGAGTCACTTCGTCCACAGAGCGGATATATTTGGGCGCTCCCTTGACGGGAATCTCAATCGTATCACGGGTAAGTGCATATTTTTTAGCAAAATCTTGTGGAGCTTTTGGTTTTACATGTAAGGCGATGGTGTCGTCTTCGCTGTATTCCTTGTACGTGTCGAAATCATCCACATAATATTGTAGATTTTTAAGCGGACTATCTTCGGGGGCATCATTTATGAGGTTGAGTCTCAATTCAGGGATTGTCCCGATGATTTCAAACGAAACTTTGCCTTCTTCAGGATTTTCGCTAAAAATTGTTGTGAATATCGAATCATCGAACGGGTCTACCATTTCAGGCTCCTGCAAGCCGGATACTGTGATTTCCTTGCTTGCCGCTTTTGCAGTGACTTTGTATTCTTTCTGGAAATAATCGGAAATCTCAACGCTCAAAGTAACAGTATCGCCGTTTGACAGGTTCTCGGATGGCGTGACCTCGTAGTTCACTTCGCCCATCATGGCCGTTTCCGTGCGAGCTTCATCCATGTCAGTTTGACTCTCGCCTTTGCCGAAAACATCCGTTCCGATTTTATTGTAATCGACATTGACGGTTGCAGTTGCCTGACCATTTATCCCGTCGAACGTGACATCCGCATATTGCAGAAAATCAACAGTCTTGGAACAGCCTGTGAGCGACAGCGCGAGCCCTGCGGTCGCTGCTGCAACCAACATAAAACGCCTTAACCCTTTCATTTCAAACACTCCTTTTTGTTGGATTTCTGTTGGCGTTGTGTTGTTGTAATTATATCATGACACGTATTCGAGGTCAACATATACGCGATAGATACAACGAATATGAGAAATATTAGGAATTTAGAAAGAGTATATTACAGTTAAGAATTTGTATGCTGCTAGGTTGTTAGTTGCCGGAATGTGCGAATCTCATACAATTAAGAATAGACAATATCGTAATTTGCGCCACTGTGGGGTGTATCAATGGATAGTGATAACAAAACAAAACTGACTTGGGTCGGGGTTCTCCGACTGGTTGTTGGGGGTATCTTCCGGCTTATCAGCATCGTTGCACTTCTGGCTGTGCTCCTAATCAGCTATCTGTTGTTTCAAAATGCAAAGCAAACCAAAGAAACGCAGGACCTCAATGTTCAGCTGGTTGAGATGCGTCAGGAAGCAGAAACCGAAGAAGACAATACGGACTGGTCTAAGGGTATGTTGGACGTGAACCCGGATTATAAAGGCTGGCTCACGATTTACGGAACACAAATCTCCGAACCAGTCGTGCGGGGGGAAACAAACGAAACCTATCTACGCACCAACATCAATGGCGAACATGCCGAGGCCGGAACGCTGTTTCTCGATGAAACCACCGATTTGACTCAGGATGGCAACCTTATCATCTATGGTCACAAAATGAACGATGGGACCATGTTCGGAACTCTGGATAAGTTCGAGGATGAAGAGTTCTTTGATAATAATGGAACAGTTTGCTGGGAAAGTGAGAAGGGCAAAGAGTACTATCAGATTTTTGCGCTCTTGGTTTTACCCGGATACAGTACAGACCCCAACTTTATCGACCTTCAAGCCTGGAACAACGTTCTGGACGAAGAGCAAACTGCCGACATGCTCAACACGATTGCAGACCGAGCTTCTATCTTTAGAGGGGAATCCTTTAATCTTGAAAAGGACAAGTACATCTTCCTGGTGACTTGTGATTACAGCATCAACAACGGCCGCCTTGTTCTAGTGGGCAGGCGGCTCAGCAAGAAGAGTGAGACGGAAGACACCACAGAGGAAAGTACAATTGATACAGAAGAAGCTGTATCGGAAGAGGAGAGTAATGAAAATGCTGAATCTGCTGCGCAATAAGTCTCAGCTGTACCTGTTTGCACCTGAACCTTTATCCGTAACGGTCCTTTCGAGACAGGATGCGGAAGAACAGGCTCCGACATTTGGTTCCAATGATTTTGTTGTGAGCATCGGAAATCCCGAACAGACCGAGCTTCATTTCCCGTGCCCGTCTCTTCATCTACATTTCTTCGATAAAGAAGATGACAGGTGCATCACAGAAGAACAGGCAGATGCTCTCGCAGCGTTTGTCCGAAAAGAAATCGGACTCGGCCGCCATCATTTTATTGTCCATTGCAACCAGGGAATATCTCGAAGTGCGGGCGCTGCTGCTGCGTTTCTGCGAGCATTTGGATTCGATGAAGGAATTATTCTGGATGATGGCCGATATTGTATCAATGGCTGGTGCTATCTCCACGTGTGCCGCGCATTTGGCTTGAAGGTCTCCGAGGAAGAGGCGACTGCTGCAAGGCTCCGGAGCAGACGGGCATATCTGCTGACCTGGTCTGTTGTTGGAGATGACGAGGAAACGGATAATTCTGAAAGTGCAATGGTAGATGTGGATTTGATTTGAAAGGCGAGAAGAAAAAATGCGACTCGAAAAGATGCTACTGGAATACGATTGCTTTCCGATTCTGGCTATATATGTCGAAAATGGCAAGCGCTATTTTTGCAATGGTACTGAGCTCCGGACATATGAGCGCATTGTTGCGTACCCGGCTACGGCATCTCAGTTAATTCGGGTTCTCACCAATGAAGCTACACTTGCCGGAGTATTCGGAAACGCGGAGACTGTGTGGGTAGCAACTCAGGAACCTGGTTCCGATGACTTCAAAATCGAAAAGAAATCTGCAGCAGACTTGGACAAATACGACAAGCTGCCAGAAGGGGTGTATGCGTCGTCTCACCCTGAACGATTAGCGAAATATGTAGAGTTCTTAACGAGTGTTGATGCAGAAAAATAAAGAACGGCACGAAAGTTAAAACCGAAACCGCTGTACCTGAAAAAGCAGCGGGGCAATAGCTAACGTGCCGTTTCTTGTGTGATGATTGTCAGACGTGCATTTTTTCTTGAGCGCTTCCTGGAGGACTTGCGATATGTCGATGCCCTCTTTTTCAGCGAGCTCATTGAGCCAGAAGGGAATGGTAATGCTTTTTTGTATCGTACGCTGCCGTTCTTCAGGGGATATTCTAATGAGTGTGACGATTCGTCCGGGCTTTGCGATGATTCCGTTGGCCGAAAATGGTTTTGGAATGGACTTTTTTGCATTTTCTTCAGAGAGAGCCCACAAATAGACAGCTTTTTTCGCGGCATCGATGGCGTCGGATTGCTTTTTTCCTTTTACAGTGAGGTTGAAGTCCGGAATATATGCGGTGTATCCTTCTTTTGTGGAAGTTAAAACAATAGGGTAGGATGTTTCCGTATTCAACCTCCGAGTTGAACAACAAGACGTTCTGAAACTGAAATTTAGCGGATGATATAGTCTTTGATGTGGCGGATAGTATCTGGATGCTTTTCCAGATGGTCGCACTGCTGTGCAAGCAGGCAAGCAAAAACGAAACGCGGGTCCGAATGAGGACAAACAATGTTGCCTTCTTCGTCGGAAAAATAAAAATCTATGGTGCTGTATAGAGGGGACGTTGCGGGCAGCGGAACAATCGAACCGTTGAAATCGATTTCAAAAATAGAATTTGTTGCCTGTGCAGCAGCAACATGATGGCGATGGTTAGTCACTACCACTAAGTTGAGCTCCGGGTAATATTTGCCCTTGGGAATCTCCTCGGCCAAATTAAAGCCTTCTTGCTCGATATCTTTCATTGCATCAATCAATTTGCGTGTGGTGTCAGGGAATACTATGATATGGTTTTTGCTTGCTGAAAAGCGCCCATCCGTTGAATTCATTTCAAATGCAGGAGGAAGTCTTATCAGCTCCTGAAGCTCAGTAAGATATTGAGAATTCGTACGGTATGCGTAAAAACCCGCCATTTCATGAAGTAGGCTGTCAATGTAGAAGCGGCCGTACAAAATTCTTTCGTCCACGGGGATTGTATCATTGTCCATCATTGCAATTGTTGCTGCAGCATCACCGAGCCAAGAATTGTTACGCAAAGCCTTTTCAATGTCAACAACAGGGTCGTGATAGTTTGGAAGATATTTGAAAATCTCAGTGTTATTCAATGTTAAGGACCTCCAATTCTTGATTTAACGTGTCCAAAATAATGGGGACGCAGTATGCGTTTAGTGCTCTCTCACTACCAAAACTGATGTAGTTCAGTGCTGAGATGAGCTTGCCACATCCTCCACGATAGTCTCGCTTCTTCATCTTTTGCTTGAATGCATAAAGGGATTCGATGTACTTCATGTTTGTGGCGACGCGATAAGTGGTCAATTCAGGGGTGGACTCATTCATGCGCTTGCGGCATTCGATGAGTGCTGCCAGGAAGTCGTTGGTTCTGTAGGCAGCGTCCAGAGGCTCCATGATATAGGCGTGAATAGGGTCGCTGATGCCTTTTACAATATTGTAGTTGTCCATGGCAAATATCTCCTTTGTATTGAATCTACGTACAATTCTACGCAAATCGCAATAAAAGGGAACACGCTATGACATAAACTACCATAAATATACCATATATTTTACTTTTATAAAAGCCTGATTTCCTGTATCTTGTTTACAAATTGACAGTTTCATCGTATAATGTAAACAAGAAGGGGAGGACTGTCATGAAAATAGGCAAGAGCATCCGATACTTTCGTTCCCAGAAAGGCGTGTCTCAGCAATGGCTGGCTGATGCCATCGGCATAAGCAAAATGAGCATCTCATATTTCGAGAACGATAAACGCTGCCCAGATATTGCGACTGTTAAACGCATCTGCTCTGTGCTGGATGTGCCTTTGGGAAAGTTCATGGCATTCAGTGACGGAGTCACCCTCTCTGACGGCTTTTTTCAGAAATCTGATGAATTGTCAGCGGTTCAGAAAAACGCCATCTCTGCACAAATTCGCTATTCGGCGCAGCGATACTATGATGCGTGCGCTTGCGCAGAAGTGGATTGCAGTGAGAGTGCGCTGCCAATAGATAAAGTCCCCATGCCTGACAGCTTGGTGGACGCGGCCGCTTATATGCGCAAGGCATTGGATTTTCCTATAAGTGGTCCTGTCGGAAATCTCACGCAGATTCTCGAAAATAAAGGCGTCTATGTTGTCGCAGTAAAGCAAGAGGATTCCAAAGTATCTACCAAAGACTTTTCCGGGTATCACGCTGTGTCGAATAAGGAATTTCCTGTTATCGCTTTCAATGAGAAGCTAACCTATGGCTGCCTGCGCTTGACCATTGCGAGAGAATTAGCGTGCTTACTCTTCTCTAACGTGAGTGAGCGGCAAATCAGTAACGCGGCGAGACTTTTTCTGCTTCCGGGTCCTGACCTCATACGAGAAATTGGAGAGAAGCGGCCAAATATCAGCCCAAAAGAAATAGAGCTCGTGGGGGACAAATACGGCGTGCCCGGGCAGTGTGTGGTGCTGCGTACAAAGGAAGAAGGCATCATCACCCGCGAGACCTACAGCCATATCCAGAGCGGGAAGCTATATCCGCCAGACGTATATAAGAAGGATGAAATGCCTGTGAGAATACTGCAACTGGTGTGCAGGGCATATACCGACAATCTCATTGGTATCTCTAAAGCTGCTGAGCTGCTTAACACTGATGTGAGTCATGCGCTAGAATTGTGTGAAGGAAAAGAGAATAGGTAAGGCGTAAACAAAGAAAAAAGGGGGCACGACTCCCTTTTTTATTTTAGCGAAATCCTTCTGACATGGGTGTGCTGCATTTGCTCAAATTTCCGAATATCACATCAAGGATTCAGTCAAAAGCATTAAATTGATAGCATAAAAGCAAAAACATTGATAAATTCGATTGAATTTCTTTAATTCGCAGGGTATACTATTAGAAGGAAGGGAGTGGTATTGTGCTGATTGAGTTTACTGTGAAAAATTATCGGTCTTTTCGAGACGAAGCGACTCTTTCGATGGAAGCTACGGGAGCAAGTACGTTGAAAAGTGTGCTTATCCCATATGGCGGGATGCGAATTCTGCCGGGTGCTGCCATATACGGAAAGAACGGTGGCGGTAAGAGCAATGTTATCCGAGCTTTTTGGCTTGCGGTTCAATTCATCAGAAACGCACAAAAGACACAGCATGAGAAAGCAGCTATTCCCGTTGTTCCGTTTGCATTGAATGACTACTCGGCATCTGAGCCGACAGAGTTTTCGTTTGTATATACCTTGGATGGAATCAGGTATTGGTATGCCTTTTCTGCCACAAAAGAAAAGATATATGCTGAGTCGTTGTATCATGCACCGAAAGGGCAGAAGGCACTGGTTTTTGCTAGAGAAGGACAGGAATTCTCCTTTACCGAAGAGAAGGCCCGTAGAAAGCTGATTAGTCAGGTTGTTGCCGAAAATCAACTGTTCTTTTCTGTAGCATGTACCATGAATGACGTTGCCTGCTCCAAAGCTATGACTTGGTTCCGGGAGAAAATCTATTTTTCAAGAGACTATTCGGATGTTCCCCGGCAGCTGCTCGAATACTCGAACGACTCTAATATGCTGAAAGCGATTTCCGATTATGCAAAGGCTGCAGATGTTGGTATCGAAGATATGAAATTCGAAATCAATGGTAAAGAAATTAACGAAGAAGCTGATTTGCCTGCAAACATTCCCGAAGAGGTTAAAGCTGCACTTGTACAGTTCATGCACGTGCTTTCTGAAACCTCTAATAATTCGGAAACACACCTCAAGATGGGGCAGGTTAACGCAACATCCATGCATCAAGGCCAAAACAAGGACGGAACAAGCCATATGTTTTCGATGGAGCTGGCAGACGAGTCTGATGGCACAAGAAAACTGATGGCTATTGCTCCCGCGATTGAGTCTGTATTGTTAAAGGGTGGCCTTTTGCTGGTAGATGAAATCGAAAAAGAACTGCATCCTGCTCTGGTAGAGTTTATTGTTGCCAAATTCCAGAGCAAAAAGACAAACCCGAATGGAGCACAAATTGTCTTTACGACACACAACACTGACCTGTTGAGCATGGAGCTGCTGCGTAAAGACCAACTCTACTTTGTTGATAAGAACAAAGATGATGGGGTTTCGGAATTGTACAGCATCAGTGACTTCTCAACACGAACGGCAGAGAACATTCGCAAAGGATACCTTCTCGGTAAATATGGAGCAACTCCCAATGTTGAAATTGAGGAGGTTGAATAATGGCTCGCAAGCTGAAGAAATCCAAGGTCAGTCTAATGAGTGTGACGATTCGTCCGGGCTTTGCGACGATTCCGTTTGCGTGAACTACTCGGCAATTGAATTGCCGAGGATTCCCGCGCCGTTATCCTAAAAATGTCAGATTACTTCTCATGGCTTTCCCGGGCTCCGAAAATGTCGTTCCCATCGAGATAAATGAAAGGCTTTTCATGCTCGTTGAATCCGTTGATGGCAACGAAACCGAGTTGCTTAACTTTGAGTTCTTTGATAGCCTCTACTTGCTGGGCCTTGTGATGAATCTCATCCAGAGTCATGGGCTGGGCATAGTACTTTGCTTCGAAAATCTCATAGCCATCAGCAAACTCTAAAGCAACATCGAATTCACCGTTCGTGCGGTGGACTGGGTCATCGTAATAGTAGCTGCCAATGTTGCGTACACCTTTCAACTTTCCAGAACGGACCTGCAAGCTGAAATAGTCACGGCAGATGCCTTCAAAACGTCGGGAGATAAAGTCTGTCAGAACGGGACTGATGTACTCGTCATAGAATGCCTTGGCTCCTAGCACTTGGAGTGCGCTACTGTTCTTATATACAAAGGTGAAGTAGAATCTCAGAAGATTGTCGTTGATTTCAAAAGCAGACTTTTTATTGTCGTTCAGCCTGTTAATGGGATTATTTCGGGAAAGAATCTCTAAGTCAAGCAGGGGCTTGATTTGCTTTGCGAGGTTGCCGGTCTTCCTCGCATCCAGTTTATCTTCGATTTCGGTATAGCGCTTCTTCCCATTTCCAATGACAGAAAAGATACGTTCTGCATTGATGCTTACCGAGTAGTCCGAAAGCAGCAGCTGGCTGGCATACAGATACACTGCGCTCGTAGGATTGAGAACGGTGTTGATAATATTTTCTCGGAGAGTGGCTTCAGGGTTTAGTGCTTGATTAACAAATGGGGAACCGCCAAAAACGGCATAATGGCCAACTTTGTCGTAGGGTGTTTTGTCAGGATAGAACTTGGCAGCATCCAGATAACTCAACTCATTTAACTTGATTGTGACAGCAAACCGACCATATAGAGGGTTCTTTTCCTGCAACGCATCCTTCATAATACCGATGTGAGAACCAGAAAGGATGAGTTCGATGTTAGAGAGTCGGTTGTCGATAATGCTCTGGAAGATGGAATCAACCGCAGCGGAGTCCGTCATGGATTTGAGATAGGGGTACTCATCGATGACGACAACAATCTTTTGGGGCAGCGCATTGAGATAAGTGAATACATCCTGCAGCGTGCTAAAGCTCAGAGGCACAGGCAGAACCTTGGCACGGACAAGCTCCTGCACAAAGCCATTGATATTGTCCTGCATTATGCTTTTCAAGCACTCAAAGTACACCTTCTGATACTGGCAGCTCTCAAGTGCTTTTCGAATGAGAGTAGTCTTTCCAACGCGGCGCTTGCCGTAAACCATAATGGCCTTTCCGATATAATCTTCCTGCAAAAGAGCCAGCTCTTTCTCGCGGCCAATAAACATAGCACACCTCCAATAACACTGAATCGGATTTCACTGAATTTATTTTCAGCATTATTTTACCATACAGACGCACGAAAATCAAATGTTAATCTAGCTGAAACGAGCAGAGAAAAAGAGCAGGCTCATCTTTGACAATGAACCTGCTCTAAAAAGTACCAATAGCCTACCGTGCTGCGCCAACACATGACGCTTACCTCGAATATGGAACATCAATAGGACTTACTTTTGATATGATTCTGGTGTACGACATATGCAAAGCGAATGCTAGACTGTTCTGAAAAAAAGAAGTTCAATTTTTTGCCAAAATGTGCGATATCACTACAATTAAAGGCAAAGAAGGTGAAACGATGAAACCAACAGTTAAGTTATTCCTGGCACTTGCAGAGGAACAGGAACGCCCCATTCACATTGCACTTTTTTGACGTTAGTGCTGAGGTCCTCACTAATTTTTCTATCATTCATTTGAAAAAGAAGGCAAGAAAGTATGTGCCACAAAGGAGAATTGTTGTTCGAGGGGACGAATTTTAAGTCTTTTTTTAAGCAAGACTTGATAATCGAACGTGCTTTTCTGGAATATGATGAGATTCCGTTGCTGTGTGCGTGCCTGGATGAAGAGGGAAACCGCTACTTTTGTAATTGTACCGAATTCCGCACATATGAGAAATGGGCTATATATCCAGTAAATACTCTTCAACTTATGAAGATGGTAAAAAATGAGGTCACTTTGGACAATGCTTTTGATTCGTCTGCAACTGTATATGTCTTTACCATTGATTTGGAAAACGAGAGTGAAAAACTCGAAAAAATGACAGTGTCTGCGTTAACGAAATATGACAGATTGCCAGATGATATATATTTGACTTCCCATCCAAATCGACTCGACAAATATGCGAATAGCCTTCAAGCTATTTATGAATGTTAAAGGTGGTGAACGAAATGACTCTAACAAATGAACCCGACGGGGAATTTGAAGTGGAAGTTGTAGGACATGTTGAACCAAACTTCCTCATTTGCCGCGCTTGGCATATGCTGGCACTGTATTGCAGGTTAAATGATGAGCAGAGTGAGTATTATCGCAATGCATACCGAGGATTGATGAATATCGTGTTCGAAAAGAATGAGTATGTAAGATTCTTCAACATAAATCCATGCATGGCTTTTTCTCCAGCGGTAAGCTTCGATAAGCAGGGAACTTGCTATTTGTGTCTGGTGGAGCCATCCTCTGATAATTCTTTCCAGGAAATGCAAGAAATTGTCAGGAAGGTTGTTGAGATAGACAGCTTGATTCAAACGGATACGGAATGCACAGCATCCGATATGCGAAACGCTATCCTCAACTACCAGCTAGTGAAACGCCTAAACGAGACTAAAGAGCCCTTGCTAAAGAAAGAACCCGAGCGGCATACTGATGCTTCGCGCTATGACAAAGTGTACGTCTCGAATATCACTTCAGATAAAGTCGTGGCGGAAGACATTATTCCTGGTGGACTGCACGAATGCGTTTGTGATGTCAGGCAAAGCACTGGCGAGGAAAGCAAACAAAAACGACACTCATTCTTTCCGGAACAGTATGCTGAAATCATGCAGTACGGGTACTATTTTGTTCCGGTTGAGGACTGAAAGAATTTTGAATTACGCAGTATTTCGGTATCAGATAACTCATTTTCTTTGCGGTAGCAAAAACTTATTTCTGGGTGTTCTTTCCCGATTAAGTTATACAAGGACGGTCTGAGCAGTATTGTTTTGGCGGTATTCTCTGGCGTACGGTAGATTTGGTTTCCATCTGCCTTTTTTCCGTTACTTCTTGTTTTATAACAACAGTAGCCTTCTTCTTTGTCCCGCTCTTGAATGCTCCTCAAAACTTCCTCCTTATATATTTCTGGTATTTGGGTGTATTGTGCAGGAGTGGAGTGGTTAAGAGCATCAAACAACATTTGCAGTGCTCTTCCAGATTGACCATTTGCATTTATTTCAAAGTAATCGAAAATCACTGAATTTGCAGCGTCGAAACCATTAGCATTTACCTGTACTCTCAATATCCTTTGATTATCTTGTTCATCAATGAAGGTTATTCTAGCTCCATAATAAGTACTTCCTTCATTAAGCTGTCTTAAATCTTCGAAAAGCACGATATAGTTATGATGATTGAAAGTGAAAGGAAATGCTGTAATGTACATTCCGTTTTCAGATAAACTTCTTCTCAATTCTTTAACATGTGGTAAAGGTAAAGGCATTATTTTCGCTCCTTTTGAGTAATATGTTCTATTATATACCACATATTTGATGTTTTACCGGATGCTGTTTTATTTCGTCATAATCAATAAAAGTATTTGTTGCTTTTTGTTAATCATGGAATTGACTTTGCAAAACAGTGTCGGTAAAATAAAGGTATTCGATAGACCGCATTAACAATCTGTGAACTTTTTGGGGTTCGTATTGTGTGATTACCACATAGATGGTATCATGCAATTGTACAGAAGGATAGGCGGCAAAAGAGTCCACAGCCTCGTCGATGACGAAATCCAAAGCTGCGTAGGGCTGACGTCGAACCTATTAGTTTAATGTGGCCCCGGCACTAGACGCCGGGATGTAAAGGAGAAACTGAATATGAAACGTAAGACTATCATTTTAGCAGTGGTAGCAGCCGCTGCGATGGCGATTACCCTGGTAGGGTGTGGCGTGAAAATCACGAACATCGCGGTTCCTGACGCAGTTACTGTCGAGAAAGGCGAGGCGGTGGTTTTGCCGGTCGCTTTCGGCACCGACGATGCTCCGGCCGTGACCCCCGAGACTGCTGCAACCGGTGAAAGCGCTGAAACTGACGAAAAGCTCGCTAAAGCAGCAAGTAAACTGACGGTCGAATGGACTTCTTCCGATGAGAGCGTCGCGACTGTTGATGCGACTGGCATGGTGGTTGCTGTCTCTGCAGGTGAAGCTGACATCACTGCAAGCGTCACGGATTCTGAGATGAGTGCTGTCTGCAAGGTTACGGTTAAAGTGGCCGCGAAAGACATCACCGTTCCCGACAACCTTGACGTCAAGCTCAACGATGGAAACGAAACCACTGTCGAGGCAACTGTAAGCCCGGCTGATGCCACCGATGTGAAGGTGAGTTACGCTTCTACTGATGAGGCGGTGGCCACCGTCGATAAAGACGGCAGGGTTCAGGTCTTGCAGCCTGGTGAATGCGACATCACCACGACCCTCATGCAGGATGGCGAAAAGGTCACCGAGAAGACGACTCATGTGAAAGCATTCTATGAGGTTGAAAGCATCACGCTCGATTCCAACGAAGGCAAGTTGACGGTCGGTAACTCTCACACCATTAAGGCGACGGTTGCTCCCGAAGAGGTTGCCGCCGAAACTACCATCGAGTGGTCGTCCAGCAACGAGAAGGTCGCTACCGTCGATTCCGATGGAAAGGTAACTGCCGTTTCCTCCGGGAATGCAACCATCACTGCAACTGCCGGTGAGGAAAGTGCCAACTACGAAGTGACGGTTGAACAGCCGAAGAAGGTCACGACCAGCAACAAGACTTATAGCAGCAGTTCCAGCAACAGCGCTGCTGTGACGCCGACTAATCCTACACCCGTTACGCCGTCTGCACCTACTACGCCGGTACAGCCCAGCAATCCGGAACCTGCTGCCCCGGCTCCTGCGCAGCCTGACCCTCAGCCGAGCAACCCGGAACCGTCTCAGCCGAGCGGTGGGGATAACGGCAGTACGGAAAACAAGCCTAATGGTAGCGGTGGTTGGGAATGGGGTGGCCCTGTAATTTCCACTCCCACCGACAATGCATGTCCTCCTGAGGATGTTGGCATTCTTTGCTGATGGCTTTTTAAAAAATAGTAAATTATAAACAACCGGCAACTCGTAGAAGAAAACACTCCTCTACGAGTTTGCTTTTTGAAAAGCAGTGCCTATTATAATAAGGTAGGAATTGGTAGATGAAAAAGCATATCGTATTGGCAGTTGTTGCGACTGCGGCTATGGCGATTACCCTGGTAGGGTGTGGCGTGAAAATCACGAACATCGCGGTTCCGGAGTCTGCGATGGTGGAGAAGGGTGAAAGTATTCTCATAACACCTTTGCCAAAATGTGCGATACCATTAAAATTAAAGGCAAAGAAGGTGACTCGATGAAACCCATAAAACTAAAAGAACTTATTGCAACGGCTAAAGACCCTGCTACTCAGAAGATTGTCATTGCTGAGGGATATGGGTTTGATATTCCACTGTTTAATGGTGTTGTCAAAGATGTGGATGTAACGCTTGGAGAACTCACCTTGGCGGATTGGTATGTGGAAACAGATGGAACGCGTTTTGTTGCGTTAGTAGCTCAGTCTTCTAAGACCTGCAAGTAAGTGGACTTTCTAAGGTAGCACGTATGAGGAAGTTTCATCCCTTGAATTTGCAACGCCGAAGGCCCACCGAGGAACGCAATGTGAATAGGTTGCTGGGTCGATTGCAGTAATGCTTGCACTCCGGTCGTAAGATGTCCCCATACAGCCAAGGATATTGTCAGCCCCATGATAATTTTCTTTGTCGCAGCATCTTTTATTACTAATACTTTGATGTCGGTCTTGTTGTAGGAGCTCTTCACGTCAATAATCTCGCAAAGCACTTTGCCATAATAAATGCTAATTTCTTGGGGTCTATTATTTGTTGCTAACCGCACAGGCAAGTCTTCAATACGGCACTGAGGGAGACGCCTGCGGGCCTCTTGCTGCTGATGCACAACAGGAGCATTGCTTCTGTTTGCATTGCGGTTTGCAGCCCTTGCATTGGCCACCTGCTGGTTGACATTAAATGTGGCACGTAAGAGCGAGTCAAGCTGAGAAAGAGCTTGCTCCTCACTATCGCCGTTAATTTCAGTAACGCTCTTCACAACTCTCTCATCCAATGCGTACCAACAGCCATCGGCGTGCTCCTCATGTGGGTGCCCACGATAATAGAGTTGCCCGTTCGTATGAACTACTGTTAGTGGGACAGCCTGGCAGCCAGGGCAGAACAAGTGCCCCTTGTAGACCTTTTCATAAATGGCGGGGTCGTGATTGTACTCACTACGCATCTGCATGATAGAAATCATGCTGCCCGTGGTGACGCAGAACGCCTCTGTGTACTTTGCCATAGATTAACAACTCCTTTGTAATTTGAGGTGACTATTATGATAACTTTGCACGATTTGCTGGACAATTTCTGCTGTACGGACCCGTACACCGACTATGCCATTGTCAACATTAAAACAGGTGAAGTGCTTGTTGACCGCGTCCACGATAGAACATACGCGATTGATGATGTTGATGACTACAATAAATTCCTGCCTTATGCGCGAAAGCAAGTTCAAGCGTGGGAAGCAAAAGACGGAAAAATGATATTCTACATTCTGCCTCCCAGAAAAAGAGCTAACAGCAACGCTTAGAGCTGAGACTTTCAAAGACTTCTTGCAAATAATATACCATATATTTGACTGGTAGTCTTCACAAGCTTTCCTCACCATGTTGTCGTAATTGCACAAACCCAAATATGTGATAAAGAAGCCGTTCCATAATGGTTCGGCTTCTTTTTTTGTTATTTGTGTCGTTGAAAAGTCACTTTTCACTTTCCGCGAAATTTGTTTTTCTGGCTTATTGCCAAGGCTTGCGAATCGCATATGATAGAAAATGTACGGAAGCAAAAAGCAATGCGTGCAGGGGCGTTGAAGCGTGGCGCTCAGCCAAAGTGCCTGCAAAAACGCCGCTGTACAGAAAGGAAATCGCATTATGCAGAAAATTATGCAAAAAGTGACCTCCGTAGCATTGGCCGCCAGCATGCTGTTTTCGATGATGTCTACGACCGCACTTGCGTTCGCAGACGAAACCGGAGACAGCACCTCTGTTTCGACCGATGTTACGGATGCCCCGGCTGCGGAAGAGGCAGATGCGGTGGATTCCGGTAGTTCAAATGATGCCGACTCCTCTGATGCCACTTCCGCGCCGACTATCACGGATGTTGTGGACCTGACGCATGAATCGTATGAGGATGCCAACTCTAACGATGAAACTACTCAGGATGCAACGTCTGATGTGGTGGATGGGGAAGAGACTTCTGAATCGGATGCCAACGACACAGAAGTCTCTACTCCTGAAACTGCAGAACCCACTTTCGTCGGTTTGCAGACAGTAACGCCGGAATACGGCGATAAACTGACTGCGGATGTTGGCGATTCTATCACTCTGGATGCTCTGCTGAATCGTGACGATGTATCCGTCACCTATCAGTGGCAGCGCAAGCAGAACTTTGCTGTTGATACGGCGTTGGCTCTCTACAACTACGAAGAGGACGAGCCTACCTGGTACAACTTCGTTATCGAAGATACCACAGAGCACACCGTCCTTGAAGAGCGTCCCGACTATGTCTGGCAAGGCTGCGAGATGTATTTCGCGATTGTTGATGCCCTGGACGACATTGGCGCAGATAGCAGCGATGTGCAGGTTGCGTGGCATACACCGAACTTTGTGCTGGACGGTTACAGCATTTCCGCTGGCATGGCTGAGGATGGAGCCACTGAAATCTACGCATCCAACGAGAAAAACACCTACACTGCCCGCGTCAATGACGAAGGCAAGTGGGAATTTTCCGATGAAAGCACTGCAAATCTGAAAAATGATTGGCAGGATATCGAAGGTGCAACAGAATCTACCTATACTTTTGAAGTAACGGAAGATGACCTGTTCGCTACCTATCGCTGCCGCATCACGGTGACCGATGAAGCATACCGCGAGGAAAACTTCAAGGCTCTCGAAGATTTGGGCAATGAGCTGACTGACGAGGACAAGGCCGGAGATATCATTCTCCAGACAGTTCAGTTCAGCATCAGCCTGCCTGAAGACGAAAACAACAGCGATATCGCTGTTCGGCGTATGCCTGCAACAGTGGCTATGCTGGCGGGTACTTTCTCTGCTCGTGCTACTGGCGGTGTTGCCATTTCCTCTGACAACCAGTGGATTACTGGCCTGGATAGCAACTACGAGTACATCACCAAAAACATGTACGACCAGGTAACCGAATGGTTCAAGGCTGGTAAGATTGATAAAGCCACTGCTGACCGTTACTGGACACAGATTGGTGGGTCCTGGGCTACAACATTTGAAGCCAACGCCTTGGACGACAACAAATTTCCTACAGGCAGTACACGGATGTATACCGGTTTTCCTCTAACTGATGGCGACAAGCTTGAAGTCAATTCCGAGTGGTATGGCCAGACCGTCTATTTCCGCCCCCATAATGACAGTAATGACTGGAATCTGACTGGCACTGCGGTTAGTGTTCCCGCTTACACAGCTGTCCTCCGCAACAATGGCAGCTACGGCACAGGTGCATCCGGCACAAAGTACAAGGATGCTGTTGTTTTCTTGAATCCCTGGGTTTCTGATGCAGGACGTATGTATGCAAACTTTATCAACTATGCAACTGATAACGGTTGGTTGCAGAATGATAATGGTAGCCACATGAGTCAGCATATCACGGTTTTGTCTGTTAAAGCTGAGCAGTTTAACCAGGACCCTGACCGTTATATGATGGACGCCGAAGGCAACTATCGTATCGATTCAATTGGTTGGGGTGTTTGCGTCAATCAGGAACCCGACCTTTCTGGTAAAGCCTATTACGCAATCAAAGCGTTTCTGAGTCAGGGCTATGGCATGTGCATCGGCCATGATACGATGTATGCCTATGCCGGTTCCTGGTACGACGCTCATGAAGCTGGCTATACTGACCCCGGTTCTCGTGATTACTATGAGGGTGGTCGATACGGTCCCGATAAGAACGATACGTCTACTCGTTATTACGTACTGAACAGTGTGCCAAACATTGATAATGGCCACTGGAACATGAACGCTTTGATGGGCGCGAACGGTGGTAACATTGATTCCGGTACGGTTCTTCCGACTGATGCTATCTCGATGATTCTGTCCACCGGTGGCTCTCATAGTTCTTACGGCAAGGCTGGTATTATGTACGGTTCTGACCAGCTGAGTGTGAAACTGAAGCCTTACTCCAATTCTCAGGCTCAGAGTACTGTCAAATACCGTAATCCCACCAACTTTCCATATGATGTTCCTACAGGTCGAACCATTGCAGCTTCTAAAACGCACTCTAACTCTCAGGTTGCTTTCGGCCCTATCTGGGTTGAATACGCTGGCGGTAACGTGACTGGTGCTGAGTTCGGTTACAATCCGGACCCGACAACCAAAACAATTACCGATGAAGAGACTGGTCAGTCCTGGTTCGGCACAAGCAACTTTTACTTGTCTGGTACTGGCAACTTCCTGATGAACCAGATTGGTCACTTACCGACAAACCAAGCAACTGACGGCGAAGCTTCTCTGTTCGCCAACACTGTCATGTACATCTCTCAGCGTAAACAGTGCGAGATTTGTGCAGCACAGCAGAATGGCCAGGAAGATGTTCATTTCGTGATTCGTGTTTCCTCTGTCAACGCACAGCAGGTCCTGGCCGCATTGCAGAATGGCGGTACTTTCTGGTATCCGCTGAATGGCTGCTATCAGCTGACTGATGACCTGACTCTGCCGGAAGGCTGGAAGCCCATCAAGAACTTCTCCGGTCACTGGAACGCAGACGTTTATAAGGTCAAGCTCGCAAGCAACAATCAGCCTGTGTTCGATAACACAAGCGTGACTGCAAACGGTATGTACACGAGTGGTAAGAATAACGGTTGGAACCTTGGTTCCGATATGACCAAAGGTACGCTGCCGATTCTGAAGCTGGACAATCAGCCGGATGTTCGCATCACTGGTGTTGCTCGTGTTGTCGGTGACCTGAATGCTCTGTTCCCGACCTCTTACGGCGTGACCGATTATACCGGTTACAAGGTTGTTGTTCATGGCTCTGATGGCGTTGACTATAACTGCGTTGTAAACAGCGATAGCAAATACGTTATCTCGAACCTGCCGACCACCGGCATGATGCGTGCCGATGTCATTGACAAGAGCGGCAACAAGGTCACTCAGTTTGGCATGATTACGGTCGATGTTCCGAATCATTTCTGGAACGACACTGAAACCCATCCGTTGCAGCTGATGACCCCGACTGCCGACCCGATTGAAGACTATAAGGACTGGGAAGGTCCGGTCAACAAGACGGTTGACAGTAAGCTGTATTACAATGAACAGCTGAAAGCCTCCGATGTTACCTGGTATTACCGCATTATCTCCGTTGACAACCAGGTTGGCGATTGGGTGAAAATCGGTAATCCTGGCACTTCCTTCGATACCTCTGACGGCACTGTGAGCGGCAAGATTAACAGCCTGACGTTTACTGCAGCAACGGACAGCGACTTGCCTTATACGACAAGCTCTGTAAGTTACTCCAAGTTGGATTACACCACGAACCGTATTCAGTTCAAGTGCGAATACAACGTGAGTGGTACTGTATATTCCAGTATGGATAAGGCTGAGGATGGCCGCAACGGTTATGTTGACGTTGAAATCCGCCCGATGTATATTGAGCAGGCTTTTGACCGCCGTATTTCCGTTGGCGGCAGCACTTCCTTCTCCTTCGATGCGTTCTACTGGAAGGGTGTTGAGGATGGCCTGACCTACGAGGTCCAGTACCGTGATGCAAGCGGTAACTGGGTTGCCGTTGGCAGTGATTCTACTCTGTTCCCGTCCTCTAAGTACAAAATCAGTTATGTAACGAAAACTGATGATAATGATGCTTTGGGCGGCGGTGTCTGGTATCCGTCCGATTTCTGGGTTCCTGATTCCTTCACTGGCAGTGATGCGAAGATGAATGCAGGTAAATCTACATTCAATAAGCACACCACCGTCACACTGGAACTCTCGAATGCAGCGATGGATTGGGATGGCACGGATTTCCGCTGTGTCTTCACCTATAAGTCTATCGGGCATACCATGAGCACCGATACTACCACAGCAAACGATATTGCACAGGCTCGTACCGGTCACCTTATCATCTATGCACCGCCCATTGAGATGACACCATTGAAGGCTCAGTCTCTGCTGCTGAATAACTACGATTCCAGCAACGGCAACCTTGCGTGGACGACTCCGACCTCTAATCCGAATAATGGCCGTAGTCCTAAGGAAATTCCTCTGGATGCTATTGCTCCTGATAAGCTGGGCCAGAATGGCAAAGCCTACGGCGCAGCAAACGATAACAAGGCCATTTATACCACAAAGATTACCTATTACGGTAATAAAGACAGTGCTCCCACCATTAAATGGTTGTACAGTGATGTGGCAGGCGGCGGCAGCCTCTCTCAGTTCAAGGATGTCGGTGATGCCGTCACATTGAAGTACAGCGATGTTGGCAAGAAGATTGGCAACATCAGCAAGCTGAACAGCCGAGTAGCTGAACTTGAAAAGAGTTTCATGTCCAGCGGCAAAGCATTCAATAAGTTCAGCGGCTACATTAAGCTGGAAGCAATGTACCCGACTGAATCCAAGGACCTGAACAACAGTTCTTATGCGGAATGGAACGCTATCGTGTCTCTGTACATTGATAACGCTACCAACCCGATGGATTACGGTAACACGCACTTCTATTTCCGTTGCCAGGCTGAAGCTCAGTACATGCAGAACTGGGATAGCGCCGATATGAAGCCCTATACCACTGCTGCAACTGATGCCTACAACTTTAATCGTGACGTGAACTCCAGCAATCCGGAAGACCATCTGTATAAGGATATCAGTCAGTCCTCTTACGGCGCTGAACTGGTTCTGGATTACAACATTTCCATTAAGGCCAATGTTCCGAACAAAGCTACGAAGAAGCGTAATACTATTACGACTGCAAATGGCAGCGCAAAGGACATTTCGACCCTGCGGAATGAAATTTCCGAAATCAACACAGCTCTGAATAACGGCGGTGCGGTTTACAACTACAAAGACCTGGCGATTATCGCTCCGAATGGTCTGCGTTACATGGAAACCTACTTCATCGCGGGGAATGGCGTAAATAACCGTTCCGGCATCGATTCCCGCGATACCGTGGTTATCGATAACAAGATTCGCAACTCTGACGGTAAGTGCTTTACGGACCTCTTCGAAAAGGTTACGGATGATGAATTCGTCAACAAGCGTCAAGGCTTCGCTTACCGTTCTAAGAGCGGCAACACGATTCCGAAGGAAACTTGGGAATGGTTCTGGCGTAATGCTATCTACTACATCTGCTATGATGCTCCGACCACAAAGGCCAACATGGACCAGGTGTATTTCTACATTGATGAACAGAACAGCGGTGCATCCTCTTCTCAGGTCTACTCCGAACCCAACAGCACTTCGAAACCCTATTCTATGTACACTGCTCCGTATACCGGTGAGTATATCATCACTCTGAACGGTGCAGGCGGCGGCGTCGATAACCAGTTTGGTCTGTCTCCCGAACGCACTTCATTTGGCGGCAAGACCACGATTCGCGTCAAGGCGGAAAAGGGTGCGACGCTCTATTTCGTCAACGGCGGTGCTGGTTCTCATGACCCGACACACTACGTCAACGGTGCATCGAGCCCCGATGCTAACGCAAGAGTTGTGGTCCAGGGCGGCTACAACGGCGGTGGTAACGGCGGTATCATGATGCAGGAGCGCTACGCTCACTGGAGCTTGAAGGGCGCTTCTGGCGGCGGTGCTACTACCGTGGCTGTCGGCATCATCGGCACAGGTCGTTTGGCTGAGTACGGCGATGAAAACACGGCTAAGAAGTATGTTCTGGCTGTTGCAGGCGGTGGTGGTGCTAACCAGCACGGCGCTTGCGATGCTACTGGCGGTTCCGATAACAACGGCGTCCTGCATGTCTGGGGCGGCCAGCTTGGCGGCGGTGGTCCGTTTGGCCAAGGTATGTCTGGCGGCGACTTCTCTATGTTCCTCGGTGGTATTACTGATGGTTCTTCTGAGGTTGGTGTTGAAGGCCCTGGCGGTGGCGGCGGCGGCTGGTACGGCGGCTACGCTAACGAGTCCTCTAAGCTCGCCAATGCAGATGGCTGGGGCAGCTGTAAGCGCGACGGCAATGGCGGTTTGAGCTGGGCTGCAGGCGTTGGCACTACTCTAACTGATGCAGGTGGACACAAGGTTCAGGTCTTGGAAGTCAACATCATCAATGATGGCGGCGGTTCCGGTTCTGAACAGGCTGGTAATTCCAGCATTGAGCTGGTCAAATCCTCTGTTTCTCGTTTCTCTCGTAACGGCAAGAATGCTTTCGATACCGCATACGAAGATACCGACCCCGATTCCGGTATTGAGGAACAGCATGTAACCATTACTATCACTGCAGCCAATAAGCTGTATGATGGCAACCCCGATGAAGCTTCCATCAGCGTTTCCGGCAACCTGTCTTCTACCGATATGGACAATATCGTGAAGAACACCACTATCGTCTATGCAAACCGTAAAGGTACGTTGACGAAGGCTCCAAGCGATGCGTCTACGGACAAGAACCAGTATCCGCGCTCCGATTGCGGTTCCTATACCGCAACAGCAAAATGTACGGCATCGGGTTACATCATCACATATCGCTACGAGAACACGAACCCCGGTCATACTTATGACGGCAGCAGTCCGAGCGGTATTGGTGATACCGTCAAGTTCGATATCTATCCTCGCGGATTGACGATTATCGGTACTGGCGATAAACCCTACGACCGCACCAGCAAGGCAACTCTGGAAAATGTTCATATTGCTTCTGGCGGCTTGATTGCGAAGGACGAGAACACTGTGAAGCTGAGCACCACTACGGTGACTGGTAACTACACGGTTGATGGCAAGAATGTCAGCGATGCTGGCGGTCCCTATGTCGTCATCCGAACCAGTGAACTCTCTCTCGTTGGCAACAGCGCACGCAACTACTACATTGAGAGGGAAGACTTGTCTGGCTCTATCACTCCTCTGGATTTGTACGTTCACAGCATTTACCTGGAAGACCCGACCTATCCTCGCAACGTCAAACACTATGACGGCACGACCAAAGCCACCATTAAGGATATCCTGATTGATGGCGTGCTTGAAGGTGATGACGTTAAGATTAAGGAAGAAACCCTTCCCGGCAACTATAAGACCAAGGATGCTGGCCAGAATCTGAATGCAGATGGCACGGTAAGCTCCAACTGGCCTTATGAGTTGGACGAGAATCCGATTACGGCAGATGCTCATCCGACACTGACTGGTAAGGATGCCAAGAACTACCGTATCACAAAGGAGAAGTATTCCGGCGCTATCGCACGCGCCAACCTGACCGCACAGGTTGCAAGCTGGCGTGGGTTGTATGGCGATGGTGTAGGGGAGAAGCCCTGGCATGACAAGAAGGCTTACGGTTACGGTACTGCAGCTTCTGCAGGCTGTTGGCTGGAAATCGATGGCCTGGTGCAGGGTGATACCTTGACTTTGGACCAGAGCTACAAGAAGTCTTATTTCAAGACTCTGGTAAGTGGTCATGAAAACCTTGTTCCTGACGAATCGACTCCTGTTGGCACTTATCCGTTAACTTATGTTGGCTTGACTGAAGCCAATTACCCCGTCCTGAAGAACTATATTGTCATGGTTCTGAATGGCCGCTTTGTCGTTGACCCGCGTCCGCTGCATGTGACGGTTCTTGACAGCGATAAGATTATCTACAACGAGAACCCGAACTTCCATGTGAACATTCAGATGGAAGATGATGATGCAAATCTGATTGATGTCGTGAGTGACGTTGACGCTACTCCGATTCTGGATGCAAAGCTCAAGGCAAAAGATACAGTCAGCAGCGTCTTGTACGTTGCGGGCGGTAATCCCTCCAACCTGACTCAGGAATTTGTGGATGCCTACGATTATCGTAAGCAGGAGAATGTAAAGGAAAGCAAGACCAATATCCCGTTTGTGACCGATTGCACCATTCGTTCTCTGCCGCTGTACGCAGATGGTACGAGCACCGATGATGATTTTGAGTGGAACTACGAGGATAAGACCTGCGATTTCTGCCATTACAACCACAAACTCCTGGCTCCGTATCTGGTAACTATCAACACCGACACCAAGAGCGGTCCTGCATTGGATGTTCATACGGTCGTTAACCCGAATGGTGAAACGGTCCGCAACTACGAGCTGATTATCCATGATGGCGGCCTGTATGTGCATCCGGCTCTGCTGAAGGCTACGGTTCCTCTGTACGTCTGTATGTATGGCAACACCACAAGTGGTGAGGTCAAAGAGCCTACCAACTACCGCATCACGAACTACTCTACTGTGGCTATCCAAATCAAGAATATCAAGGCCAATGGTCCTTGGCTGATGCGTGATATGCCTGGCATGGAGTACTACCCTGACGGCGAGTATGGCAACTCGGTATACGACATGACAAAGAACCGTCTGCGCCGTGGCGAGCTGTACATGCGTCTGCGCGATACCGTCCTGACTCAGGGTGATAACGCAATTGACCATAGCGATACAGCTTGGGTCATTCCGAAAGCTACCGGCGATTTCATCAACAACAACATCACTGGACGCGCAATGCAGGTGCCTATGGCAGTCTACATTGCAACCGGTAATGTGAATGAATCCGGTGTCTGCACTCCGGTCACGAAAGTGACCTACACGATTGCTCCGTACGGTGGCGTGATGCCGAACGATGCGGACTTCGAGAAAGTGCAGTCCCAGCCGTGGCTCAAAGACGCAAAATAACCTTTCCAGTGTGACCTGATGGTCGCTTCTGTACAACATTTGAGGGCAGTCGAGAAATCGGCTGCCCTCTCTTTTTATTTGTGCTTGCTGCTTCGCCCTACCTGCATTTGAGCAAAAAATAAAGGAACGCCTACAATACCGTGGTATTGTCCGATGTCCCTTCGTGACTGGTTTGTATCGTTGTCCGCCAACCGACAGGCCCTTACGTCCTGCATCTCTTTCGAGTTTTATCGTTGCTCGCCAACCGACAGGTCTTTGTACCCTGCATCTCACTCGGATTATAGGTGCCAGTCCACCAGCAGAATGACGTCTGCTTTCCTGCTACCATTATACCTCACTCGCACTCGAAATGTAAACGGCTTTCGGCTCTAACCAAATGACAGCTGCTCCAATTTCGGGAGTGGCTGATTTTTTTGCGCATAACTTCTGAAAGAATCTCCGGTGAACTACTCGGCAATTGAATTGCCGAGGATTCCCGCGCCGTTATCCTAAAATCAACCGTTGCGGATTTGTGCGATTCGCAGATAATAAAGCATGTAAGCATGAAAAGTACCAATTTGAATAACACCAATTACAACGAAAGGACTGCATTATCGTGAAACGATTGAAACAGATTGTCACAATCGGCTGCGTTGCGGTGGTCGCTGCGCTGCTGATGGCTGGATGCGGTGAGCATCGGCTGGTATCGATTTCGATGCCGGAAACGATAGATTTGAAGCTCGGTGAAAGCACCGCAATTGAACTGACCGGAACTCTTAAAAATGGCACTGAGGTGACGGGAGACCGGCTCACGCAGCTTCTCGAACATCGAGGAATGACATTTGAGAGCTTTGCGCCGAGCGTTGCATCTTTGGATGACACGCTGCGCTTGACTGCTAATTCATCTGGCAGAACGGAAATCAATATCTATAGCCGGGATAACAAGCTGAACTGCAGCGCAGAAGTGACTGTCGTATCTCCGCTTGAAGGCTTTGAGATGGATGATATTATCACTACTACCGATAACAATTTAGTGAATCCCGAATACACCACAATTCCCGAAACGGCTGATGTGGGTGAAGTTACGGTAAGTGTGGGGGATGAATCGATTGCCCGAGTGGAGAACAATAAGATTGTTCCTCTGAAAGCCGGAACTACCACGGTCACTATCACGGCAGATAATGGTGTGTCCAAGACCGTGAAGCTCAAGGTCAAGCAGGCTCCGAAAGAACTCTATGCCGATAACCTAGAAGTGGAAATCGGTGAAACTAAGACGATTCATGTCTATACTGATGTTCCTGACCCTGATACGGATAACGATAACAGCCTGTATGAGTTTGAGAACACCGATAATTCGGTTTGCGCCGTCAACGTTAAGGGTGAAGTGACGGGCATTTTGGTCGGCACCAGCAAGGTCAAGGTTACGAACAGCAGCGGCCTTGAGACAACAATGACGGTAAATGTTGTACCGAAAACCGCACACATGACGCTGACTTTTGGCACATCTGAGGATACCGAAAGCACCAACGAAAACACTGAAAATCAGCCCGCAGAAGCCACTAACAACGCCGATTCCAGCCGGGATAGCGTGGGAGGTGATGAATGATGAGACATATCAAGAAGTTCGCAGCACTGCTCCTTGCAGCTATCTGCACCATGATGGTTCTGACTGGATGTGTGGATAAGGCTTCTCTGTATGATGATACGCAACAGATTGCGGCTGGGAAAACGGCGTATTCGGCGACCGGGTATCAAGGTGGCTATGTGATGGGCGACGGGTCTTTTGATTTCACGGCAAGCGCTGATAAGCTTGTAGGAGCCGTTGAAGCGTTTGATATTGATGTCAAGAATGAGTCCACCCTCGTTGATTGCTATACGACCGTTGATACCACAAATGGCGAATTCAAAATTCTGTTCATCCACACTGACAACAAACAGATTGTTGCTGAGTATATTGATGACGCATACAGTGACCTGGTTCTTCCTGTCGGCAACTACAAGGTATATCTTGTGGGCAAAGACGATGCAGCGTTCGACGTTGGTATTGGTCTTTACAGTTTCGGTGAGAATGTGAGCTGGTATGAACCTTCCAAAAAATAAAATGTGACTTTTTCCGTGCCCTGGGACGAAAAATCCTGGGGCAATTTTTAATTTTTCAAAAATATTGTTGCGGAAATGTGCGAATCAAAGATAATGAAAACATAGGGCAAAAAAGCACGTTAATCGCTGAAAAAAAGTGACTGCCTTTTCTTTTTTTGTCTTGTTTTTGGAAAGCAAATGTGTCTTTTCGAGAGCATCCAAAAAAAATGGTGTCACAAGAACAAATCACAATGTACCTTTTCAAAAATAACAAGGAGGCTTTAGGTTTTTATGAAATCCACCAAAAGCGTCAACAGCAGCGTGAGCAGTGCTATTGCGGGTGAATGGGAAACCCCGGATGAACTGTTCCAGGAACTTGACCGCGTTTATCATTTCACTTTGGATGCCTGTGCCCGCCCCGAAAATGCCAAGTGCCAGAAGTTCTTCACTAAGAAGGAAGATGGTCTTGCACAGGATTGGCGCGGCAATGTCGTGTATTGCTGCCCTCCGAGCGGGACCCGAAATCTGCGCCTGTGGGTTGCGAAAGGCGCTGCTGAAGGGAAAAAGAAGAACACGACCGTTGTCATGCTGCTGCCAGTATCAACTGATGCTGCATGGTTCCAGGAACACATTTATCTCCAGCCTGGCGTTCGGGTTCATTTTCTGCCGGAACGAGTCAAGTTCACCAACCGCCTGCTGCCGTCCTATGCAAAGTACGGTCAGAACGGAACTACGAACCCTGCCAGTGGTATGAGACCCTCAATGGTGGTTGTGTTCACCGGCTCGAAGCGCAAGTTCTGCTGTGAATGAATAGGGATAGGAGATAGAAAACCATGAAAAAGAAAATCACGATTGTGGATAAGGACCTGAACCAGCTTGTGGTTGTTGCAGATTGCAGTAGTGCTCTGTATCAGGACCGGGGCACGAAACTCGGTGAACAGAATCTTCTTTCCGATACTGCCGTCACCTTTAAGGTCTATGATGGAACGGCTCAAGTTGCTGTAATGATGGCAGACATCCTTCAGGTTCCGACCAAGCAGGGAACGATGGCGGATATCTGGCCTACTCCTGCTTACCCGCTTCCCGACAAGCAGCTTGCCATCAATTATCTCTGTGCTCGAAATGCCGAACGTCAGATGTTGTGCGACAAGGACCCGAAAGACAGCGCTGCAATGGTTCTGCCTATCACAACACATCTTTATATCGACTCCATCAAGGTCGAGAACGCCTATAAACGGCGCGGGATTGCTACCGGGATGCTGGATTTTGCTGTGAGCCTTGCTTTGCCCGAAACCATCGGCTTGTTCTGCGCCAATGAGGACGCGGAGATGAAAGCAATGCTGAAAGCCCTAAAATTCACTCAGTCCCCGCTCAAAGCACAGAACATGCCCTGGAAAGAGAAGTTCTTTTATTACAAGCGCTTGAAGCGCCTGGCACGATAAAATATCAGGAGGCTTTTTTTGGTCAACAACCCCGCCTAAACCGGTTCACCGGTTATAGACGGGGCTTGCGGGGCAACCTGTAAGCCCAGTTGATTAGCCTAAGCCCATTGCTCCGGCAGTGGGGAAAACTACGTTGTGTACTAATAATATAGGCACCTTACTCATGCTCCACAAGTGGTGAGCTCTGCGGATGTTTGTTAAAAATCTCTGAGGGTAGGAGACGTGCAAACATCATACCGAAAGGTAAAACAGTACAACAACATTGGCGAAGTGGACCACAGGGCGCAAGCCCTGACTTATAGTTTCATTACTATTTAACGAAAGGAGTATCTTGCATGAGCACTTGCGTTTGTGTTCTCAGCAACAGTGGTGAACGCTTAATGCCTACCTTCCGTCTTGGCAAGGTACGCCGACTCTTGAAAGACGGAAAGGCAAAAATCATTAAGCATCATCCCGATTCCATACATCCCGCATGGGAAAAAGTATCTTAAATCATTCAAAGAAAGGAGTAGCAGGGGGTTTGCGTTAACTAAGTTTACCTCAAATCAACTCTTGGTTAGCGCATTCCTCACCGCCTAAGTCGCAAGCGACTATAGACGGTGTACCCTGCGCACAAATTTGATGGAATCTAATAAACCGCTTCGTACACATCCCAAGATGACGAAAGTTTTGCTCGGCCAGATTGATTCGCTGGATAAGGCAGGACATTCGGTTGAAGACATTGCAGCTACGCTGAATACTACTCCGGAAGCTGTTCAGCGTGGCATCGATAAGCTGATTGACCGGCGACGCTCTGAGATTCGTGCAACGCCTGGTGGTGCATTTACGGTGGCTGCTCAAAAGAAAACGGTCCGCGCTGTATGTGCCGAACAGAGCTGCCCGTGGCGCTGTGACGCAAAGTACTACTGTGTTTGGCCGACTTGCCTGAAACGGACGGTCAATCTTGATAAAACTGTTCCGGCGTACCCGGTATCTGCCAGCACCGTGGGCAGTGATTCAATGCCCGACAATGCAATGCCTGGTGCTGAGCCGAAAGTTGGGCCCAGTGCTGAAGCTAAAACTCAAGCCCCGAATGTTTGAGAAGGAGGATTATGAATTATGTCTGAGAACCGCAGTTTGAACAGCTTGTTTGCCCGGCTGGATGAATCGAAAGCAAACCGCGCAAATGAGGCAAACCGTGAGCGGGAGAAAGCCGCAGAGGAAGCTGAAAAGGAACGCCAGAAAAAGAAGGTGGAGGAATCCGCTGTCGAGAAGTACCGCGTGTACGATGACGACTACGAGCCGGAAGTTATGATTCCGAAAGGAAACCCCGGCGCTATGCAGCAGCCTGCCAAGCCGAAGAAGGAAAAGAAGGAAACTAAGGAACAGGAGATGGATGAAATTACGGACGGAAATCCGTTTATCAATACTTTGTTCCGCCGCAGCAGCAAAACCCAGGACCAGAATCCGACAGCTGCCGCCAAGCCCTCTGCGCAACCTGCCGCACCTGCACAGCCTGCATCGGCACCACAGCCTACGCCTGCCGACGTTCCTTCCCTGGACAATGAGCAGGAAGATGACACCCTCGTATTCCAGCACATTCTGGACGGTGCAAAGAGCCCTGACGCAAATGCCGCTCAGAGCGTCTCTCAGCCCGAAAACGACGGAATTGAAATTGACCTGAGCGATATCGAAAACGACGCTGCAGAGCCTGTCAAGGGGGATGATGAGCCGATTGAAACCTCTTTGAGCTTCTCTCAGAACGAGCCTGAAGCTCCTGCTGTTTCGGATTCTTTCTCTTCAGAGATTCCGAACGAACAGTTTGTTATGCCGGATACCATGTCGGATAATGACGGGGCGCAGGGAGAATTGGCTCAGGAAGATGAAGCAGCAGAGTGGCCGAGTGGCATGAGCGCTCCTCATTTCAGCGAGGAAGAAACCCTTTCCAGTGATGTTAAGCCTGTGGGCGATGAAGAAGCCAACGCTTTCCTCTATGCTCGGTTTGACAAAAAGAATCAGTATGGTGCATTTGGCCTCTGCATTGATACCGGCAAGAATCTGATTCAGAGCTCTTACAGCGGCGATGCAGCTGATGAAGCAGAATATGCACTGCGTGGTGCTATCGAGATGTTCCGGATTCTGGAAGAGCATGATATCCATGCTGTGACCGTCTATACGGAGCCGGAACTTTCCAAAGCGATGAAAGAGAACGCTCGCCGTCTTATTAACGGCAAGTCCGAGATTTGCCGCAAATACATCGAGATGTCCTGGAAGGCTATGACCAATATCGGCATTGAGTTTGATACAAACCGGGATATCCACAGCGAGTATGCACAGCTTGCACTTGCAACGGCTCGTTACCTGGCATATCGTGATGTTGTGTGATAAGGAGGAAAAGGAATTATGAATCCGTTGGTCATTGCCGTTGATACCGGTAACAAGAACATCAAGACGCCGCATACTGAGCCTTTCAATTCAGGTCTTATCTGCCATGGTGCAATTCCTCCGGCAGTAAAGTCCGATACGCTTCTCTTTGACGGCAACTATTATACCCTTACTCAGTCTCGTATCCCTTATATGTACAATAAAACGACGGACTGGTCTTATTACGTTCTGACTCTCATTGCGATTGCCAAAGAGATGATGGCGATGGGATATGTACGTCCTGGCCAGAAGCAGGTCAAGCAGGATGTGTGCCTTGCGATGGGCCTTCCTCCGACTCACATTCACGACCTTGCTTCGGAGTACGATAAATATTTTGGTCGTGATGGCCGCCGTGTGGTGTTTACCTACAACAATGTGGATTTTGAGGTTCGCATTGTTCGTGTCATGGTCTTCCCGCAGGGTGTGGCTGCGATTGCCCCTTACATGTCCAAAATCATGGCGCGACCTGAAGCTTATACTTATATCATCGATATCGGCGGTTATACCACCGATGTTGTGAAGTTCAGCCGTGGCGGTCAGGTTGATATGGCTTTCTGTGAGAGCTTCAACAACGGCGTTATCAAGATGTACGATGAGGTTCAACGTGCGGTCCGTAATCACTTCCAACTTGATGTGGATGACTACACCATCGACAACATTCTTCGTTGTGGGTATAATCCAGGCAAAGAACTCAATGATGTGGTTCACACGACCGCACAGAATTATGCCCACACTCTGATTCGGTCCCTGAAAGAGAAAGGCGTTGACTTGACGCTGTCGTATCCCGTGTTCATCGGCGGCGGCTCTATCTTGATGCGTCCCGTCATTGAAAGTGAACTCGGTCGTGATGATTATCTCTTCATCGACGACCCTCGCGCCAACGCGATTGGCTATAAAATGATGGCAGAAAGCAGGTTGGCTGCCGAAAATCGTTGATTGCGGGGTGATATACCTTGGCATCATCGCAACAAGATAAGAACAATCAGGTACGGTTGCCGGTCTACTTTAATCTCACAGACCCGAAGCAGAAAGCTGCTTACGATATCCTTAAAAATGCAGGATATGGAAAGCGGACGCCGACTATAGTAGATGCGCTTTTGAATTCTCTACAGGGTGTTCCCGAAAGCGTAGGCTCTGAGCAGGGCATTTCTGCTGCAGAACTTCGCATTGTGGTAGAAGAAGCCGTTGAGACTGCACTGCGCAAATATCTGTATTTCGGTTCTGCGATTAAGGTTCCTGAATCGCAAGTTTCTAAACAAGATATAGTGGTAAAGAAACCTTCCCGAGCACATAAATCTGAGCCTTCTCCGCCGCCAAGACAGCCAAAGCCTCTTGAGCGTCCCATGAGCAAGCAGATGCCGGAACCGGATGAACCGGCGGCTTCCGATGGAAATATGGATGTGCTGCTGTCTATGGCAGACGCATTTTATTAAAAAACAAGAACCCCGTACACCAGACTTAAACTGGATTGTACGGGGCTCTTTTTGCTTGTTGGATTATTTGTCTTGCTCTTTTTTTGCTTTTTTTTCGTTTTGAAGATTCTGTGCAAAAGCAGTGAGAATTTGTGCGCAGCGACGCCTTACCATAGCCGTGGAAGGGTCTTCTTTATTGAGATTGGCAATATCCGATGCGGCATTATAGATAATATGGGGACCAAGAGCTTCAATAGCAGCGCCTATCTGCATGTAATCACCAAAACGCTCTGCTCGGTCTTTTTCACTCTGAATATTGATAAGTTCCGAAATATCGTAATGGAAAACGTAGCAGAAAGCCAACACCAACTCAAGCGGTATTTGCTTTGTACCCTCTCGAATGTGTTGAAGCGTTTTATATGAACAAGTAGAGCCGAGAAGAGTATTATAGAACGCCGTTACACTGATACCTGATGCCACTCTCTGGGCTTCCATAACAGACAATATCTGTTTCTGGGTTTCTTTGTTCCACAAATCAAGCGGCATCCGAATTTGATTTGCGTATTGAACAACGTTATCCATTGAAATGTCCATATCTTTATTTGTCAAACTCATGCACCTCCTGATAGTATTTTGCGTTGGCCGATTCCTTTATTTTAGTATACCACAGCAACGCTCAAAGCGCAATTATGCTAAACAGAAACCAACCTTTTGCGCGTTTACTATACATGATATTGCAACGTTCAGAATTTTGCTAGACAACAAGTTGTACATATAATGTGCTCAAAATTTGGATGCACACTATATATTGTGGTCAGATATGCATTTTTCTATTGCAAACCACTATATATTGTGGTATAATGCGAATATGATACAAGATATAGTGTCCGGGACATTAAAAAGTATTCTTGCGCGTTTGTGCGAATTGAATATCATTTGATATAGTGGTTCACAATTGCTTGCGAACGACTATACTCCAAATTGAGACTGGAATTTCAACCAGAAACAAGAATATCAGCTGAATACAAGAATCAATAACAATCACTGTATCAAGGAAGTGCTTTTATGGTATCGAACAAAAGACTTATCGTTGTGTACATTGAACAGGCAAGGATTCCAAACGAAACGACAAGCATCACAAGAAGTGAAGTACCCATCACCGGCGACATCGTGATTCACCATCGTGTTCAGAACGGTGCGAATAACAAGGCCATGGGCGACGGCTTCTTGAAAGAACTGTACGACGTTCTTGATGGGACGGTCAGCGAGAACCTAAAATTTGAAGACGGAGCTTCTGTTTTTGTCTATACTTCCTGTGCAAGAAGCATTGAAAATTATGAGAATTTTGAACGAAATATTCGGTTTGGGTCCAATTTACCAGTACATAGTTTCCGTGCGTGCCAGAAAATCTTCAATCTTTGCAAAGAAAATCATTATGATTTGCACATGTCTGAAAATACAATGCTTGGTGAAACCATCAAAAACGACGCGAGAGCTGAACTTTTGAATATTTTGAGGAAAACAGGGGAGAGGGGGAAAATGAATGATGGCACTGGAAAATAATCTGGTTGTGGATTCGGATGCTGAACTGAAAGCTTTCTTGAGTTCCATCTTGTCCTCGGAGGGAATTGTTGTGAACATCAATCGAACTTTTATTGCCTACAACAACGGCACGAACCGCAATAGGGTGTTTGCCCGATGCGCGAACCGGATGGCGCAAAAAGGAACCGACGAAAAATTCGTTGTCATTGCCTTGATGTGCTATCCGGCATTGAACTGGATTCTCAAAGCACGAGATATCGATGCCATGATTGAACAGCTCCATGATATGGATACGGATGGTTCAGTCCGTAACATCTCGGAGATTCAGTCACTGTTGGAAAACAGCACAGGTTACGTAAAGCCTCGTTTACATCTGGAAATGCGTAAACTTTTCTTTGCGAGATGCCAACAGCTGGTGGATGCAGTTGATGATGCGATGAATCGGGCGGTATTCCGGAGTGCTCGGCCTTGCAAGCCAGCCCGCATTTCACTGGCAATGGCAATGCTTCGTGGCTCTATTTTGGACAGCGACCCGGTATCTGCCGTTATGATTCGGAATAACTTTGATGGAATCATCGAAGATATTACGAAAGTCGGCGGCGAAGCCATCAAGGAACTGATTCTCCAGTTGGCTCCCAATGAGGGAGTTGTCCAGGGCGCTGAAGCTGCTTATCTCTATCACAACACAGAGGTACTGCTTCGTGAATATTCCCGTATCACGCATCCGTCAAGCGTTGACGAAAACAGTACCCTGCGCTTGATTGCAACTGCTGGCAATCAGTTGGATGCATCTGACCATAAATCGGATGCACGCTATGCTCAGGCACAGATTCTTTTGCAGTATGCAAAGTTGATTGGCGGCGCAATCGAGCTGCTGAAACAGTTCCCGGACGGTGACTCGAAACTCTACGATGTGCTGATGCTCGTCGTCAATGAGAAGTATGGCCCGAACGGAACCGATGAAGCAACTCTCGCCAAACAAGTAGGAATCAACAGTTCTTACTTTTGCGAAAAGAAACATCGCGCATATACCGCACTCTCTGCTCTTTTGTGGGGATGCGATATTGAGTCTTTGCTATCTTTGCTTAGCAAGGATTAGTTTTCTGTTACCCAAAATCGAGACTGGAGTTTCGACTAATCGAATTTCAGCTTGGTTTGGTAGATAACCCATAAGTATGTATTAACCTCGTGTCCCATCATCAGGGATATGGGGTTGATAAAACACACGTAAAATCGAGACTGTAATTTCGACTAATGGCAGGAGGTTAGCGAAAATGGCAAGCAACAATGGTTATCTTACACACTGCCGCATCTGCGGTACACCGATTTTCAGCCTGGGGAACCGTCAATTTTGCTCTGCGTGCTACGCTCAGAACCGGCGCAATGCAGCACATCGCAGCAATGCGGAAGCCAAAATGAGAAGAGAACAGGCAAAGCGCGAGGAGGAAAAAATGAAAGCATCTAATAAAACTGTTACGAGCGCACAGGAATTGGCTATGAGAGCAAAGCTCTCTGAAATGGGTGGTATCTCTTACGGGGAACTGTCCTTGTGGGAAATGTCTCACGGCCTGGAATTCTCTGCATGGGAACACGAATGGGAAAAGCTCAACGGTGGCACGAATTCTGACGGCACCAAGTTCCCGGACCATCTGCCGGAAGGGTTCCCGAAGCGCCGTGTTCCGCCGGAGCATCCTTGGGTCCATTCGGCTGCCTGCCATGGCTAATCACCGGAAAAAGTATAAACGGTCTGAGGATTACCGATACCGGTATATCTTGAATCATCCCGGAATTTTTGGAAAGTTCTACATGTGCCCGTATTGTGGACGCATTATGACGCGCAATTCGATGCAGGTTGACCATATCATTTCCATCAATCTGGCTAACGAACATCGGGCGTACCGAATCCTTGTTCCGAACGATGACATCAACAATATCCGAAATCTAACGGCTTCTTGCCCTGAATGCAATAACAGGAAATCTGATTCGGGCGGCGGCTGGATATTCCTTGGCCGATTCGGCAAGTACATCTTTATTTTGATTTGGGCAATTCTTCTTTTGTCTTGCTTAGCTTTTGTCCTATGCTGCATGTCTGGGACTCTTAAACGTGGCTTTTTGATTCCATATGTTGCAGATATTGCAAATGTTTTGCTGCACTGGATTTCCGACACGATTGCTCAAATGTTTCGATTTAATACATAACACCACACAAAAACCGAAAGGAGATATTTGTTCATGGAACCGAATTCGACTCTGGGCGAGCCTATTGGCGTTGTCCACGTTACTATCAACGGCCAGAAAGTTCCGGCCAATGTCTATGCCGACCGCACCTGCATCATGCCGGATGGCACGATTCGAAAGGTCAAACAGGAGGTAGTCGATGCACTGCTTGCAAAGAAACGTGCGGCAGAGATTCCGGCTCAGACTCCTGCACAACAGGCCCCCGCTGCTCAACCTTTTATTACCCGCGTTCAGTCTCAGCCTGTTGTTCAGCCCGTGCAGCCTGCCGCACCTCAGCCCGCTGTTCAGACTCCGCAGACCACGATGCAGTATGGCGTTTCTGCTCATGGCGTCTCTCCTGCACAAGCTCCTGGATATCAAGTGCCTGTAACGGGTTCTGTTGAACAGCCTTCCCAAGCGACTGCATCCATTCCCTATATTCCTGACCCCAATGAACTTCCGGACCAGATGACGGCCACTCGCCAGACAATGGTGGCTCAGGAATTGATGCAGCAGGAAGCAAACGAAGCGGCCAAGAAGCGTTTCGGGCTTGGCAAGGGCAAAAAGGAAAAGCCTGCAAGCGGCGTTCACCACGCCGCACCGGCACCGACTCAAGCCACCGCAGAGCCTGCTCGGCCTTCGCAAAAGAAAAAGAGCAGCAAGGTCATTGCAGCAATTCTGGCAGTTGTCATCGTTGGCGGTGTGGCTGGCTATGCTTTCGTACCGTCCGTCTATGATGGTGTAAACGGAGTTCTCACTGCTGTAACCGGACATCAGGTTGGCGTACCTCCTGTATCTGAGAACGGCGATAATGATGTCATCACGCCTCAGCCGACCGTCAATCAGCCCGCATCCGGCAGTACCGACACCACTTCCAATGAAGTAAACAAGGTTCTCGGCGATATCGACATGAGCGGTGATGTCACCATTGAATTCTACGCCAGCGTTAAGACCGCAGATGGCAGAGAATATAATGTTCCTCTGTCTACCGCAAACCTCACCGATGGCACTCTGACTGCACTTCTGGATTCCGGCGGCTATCCGCTGACTCAGAATGCTCAGTGAATCGGTATCAGCTTACACAAATCAACTTTAAAAAGGAGGATAAGCGGGGCTGATGCCGCTTCTTGCCAACAAGTAAAGAATGCAGCAGTAAAAAGCCCAGCCGATTTTGCGTCGGTTGGGCTTTCTCGCTTGAATGAAACATGAACAATATGATTAACTCGCAGAAAATCAAATACGCTCTCTGTGCTGCTGGCAGTGCAGCTCTTGGCCTTATCTTTGCACTGTATACACGAAGAATTGTGCTCATTGCTGCTGGATTTTTCGTGGCCGGGTATTTTGTCGTGGAATATCTGGGAGTTGTACAGAGGGCGAAAGACGGGAAATATGTCACGGTAAAGGCTTTGGCCGTCTCGGCTGACCAGCAGCGTGACATGACCGGCATTAAAGAGACTTGGCGGTTTGTCCCGGTAGATGAAGAGGGAAATCCGCTTCGTGACACAGCTTCCCACGACATCTTCCTCACCGTAAAGCAAAAGGACCGTGACTACCATATTGGTGGAACCTACAACATGCTGTTTTGCCTTGAAGACGATAAGGGAATGAACAACGAAACGCTCGTCAGTATCGAGCAGTGCTTTCCGGCTTCCTCGACCGCAAAAAAGGCACAGGAACCGGTTCAAGAGCAGACCGCAACGCAAGAAGTTGGCGCAAGCGTGAAGAAAGTGAACTTCCAGAACGTAACCAACAAACCCAAGCTGATTGTGCTGGATAATCGAAACCGTAAGCAGGACGGTGATACGGAATGAACTTTCCGATGATTGTTCTTTTATGCTTCGTATGCTGCCTGTTCTCGTGCAGAGTAACGAAAGATAGAAGAACTCTGACGGAAATCGTGGTTATGGGTAAAACCTATAAAAGACGCAGTAAATTGTTGGAAGCAACGGCACTTGAAATCGTTGTGACGGATACCGGCAACACGGCTCTTAAATTAGAAGTTCCTGGTTGCAAGGATTATGTTGCTTTGCGTCTGAATCGCCACGAGGTAAAGAAATTCAAGGAAGCCTTTATAGCGTGCGGAAACGAGCCCATGGTCGTAACTCTGCTTCAATACAAAGTCAACGGCAAGCACTGCTACATTATTTATCATGAACCCGGCAAGAACGATTCATACCCGGAATTTGACGGCGCAAAAGAAGATGAGCTGAAAACAAAATGCCGCACCGCTCGCAACATTGCCTTTGTGCTCTATGGCTTCTCTCTTATTCTGTATCCATTAGCGTGGTGGGTATCGGTAATCCTGATAGTAGCTGCTTCCGTCCTGATATACCTGAACATTCCCTTGCTGGATGATGAACTTTGGTTTGATTCCTGCGAATTCATTAAGCGTCCAAAACAGGTAAAAGGGAAGAACTCGGATTCTGATGTTGTCGCATCTCAGGCGTCCATTATCCTTGAAGGGATTTCTGAGAAATATCAGGACAAAGGCAAGTCGGATAGAGACTATGAGCAGCATCAAGAAGCACATGCTGAAACATCTCGAAAAGAACCGCCCAAGAGTCCTGGAACGGTCGAGACAGCCACTCCAATCGACAACAAAGAACCTGTAAATGTCAAGGTAAATATCCACACCGAAATCAACCCGGAGCCTTCCGAAATCCTTGACGTTCTGGCAGATGAATCTGAGCCTATCGTTCCTCCCGCCCCTAAAGCAGCATCGACTCCCCAAAATGCCGATACCGCTGAGCCTTTTGATTCTGCGGACATCTTTGAACCAGAGCCGGAGCCTGAACCGAAGCCCGAAAAAGAGTCGGACTTTGATTTGCCTGTGGATGATGACGATACGCGGGACCCCTTCGCTGAAGAAGACTCTGATTCCCCCGCTGGTCTTTCGTTTGACCCCAGTGGGGTTGACATGGACGATGAAAAGGACCCGTTTGCGGAGGATGACGGTAACGTGTTCAATCCTCCTGATGATGTGAATGAACATGAAGAAGAGCCGGGTATGGATATGATGGACTTCGATATCCCTGCTTCTTCTGAACCCGATACCGTTGACAGCCCCGCGATAGAGCAAAAACCGCCTATGCCGGATAAAGTTCCTGACCTGCCCGCAAAAGAGACAAATGCGTTCGGCACTCCCAAAGCAGTCGTGGCCGAGCCTAAAGTCAAACCTCACGAGCCTGCAAAACCTGCCGAAAGCCATCCAGCTCAACCCCGCACCGTTCAAAAACCTGATGTTCCTCAGATGCAAAAAGCTGAATCGAAAACTGCTCCGTCAGCACCGGCTCAGCGTCCAAAGGCGGACAGGGAAGCGGCCCTCGCGGGCTTTAACATTACTCGCAAGGTAGAACCGTCAAAGGAAGTGAAGAAGCCTAAGAAACCCATCACGGATAAGCGGATGAGCACTTCAAAATCAAGTCCCAAGGAGGATTCGGCAAATGCACCTAAACAGAAGCAGCCATCCAAAGAGGCTCCTGCAAAATCGCAAAAGAAACCGGCAAATGAAAAGCAGCAGAATTCTGACGAACCCAAAAAGGCCCAGCCGTTTGACCAGAGCTTCCGAAAGCGTGGCAGAGGCTCTTCCAAAAAGGCCCAGCAGAGCAATGGTCAAATCAGCTTTGAGGAACTTCATTGAGTGTTAAATTCGCCTGAATGCTTCGAAACTTGCGAAAATGTGCGAATCGCGAATAATGGAAAATGTTGAGCCGGTCTCCCATTTTCCAGCTCAATCGTATTATCCGTAAAATGGTCGCAAGTCAGAGGCAAGCAAAAAATGAAGACTCTCAAACAAATTGTTGCGCTGCTGCTTGGTATTGCTGCTTTGCTCGCATCTATCTTTTCTCTGATGGATGTCAAACGAAATGTTGAGCGAAATAAGCAGGCAGCAGATTTCGCAACACAGGCGATTCTTTCGGCTCAGTCATCTACGCTGTTGGAGCCGACACTTGATGTGGATGCCAGCCGCCTTGAACTTCTTTCCACTGAGGTTCGGAACACGGAATTAACTCCCGTCAATCAGACTCTTGATGTTCAGGCTTCTATTCAGAAAATCGATAACAAGCTGAAGAACATCCAGGAAGAAAAGAATTCCGAAAAAGAAAAGGAAGAAGAAGCAAAGGCCGAGCAGCAGGCAGAAGCGACACCGGCAGGTCCGAACTATAACGACGATAACGATTACCCGAACTTCTGCGGCCGATTGCATATTCCTGCAGCTGGGGTAGACGTTGCGCTCTACAACAACACGGACCAGGAAACCTGCAACCGTGAAGACAGCGCATGCGTTTTCCCGAAAGCACCGCAAGATGGCGGCAGCAATATCGTCGCGGATAACGAAATACCTGGCCTGACATCCGTGACAATCGGCTCGACCGCATATGTCATCACTCCGTCTGGCGAACAAATCAACTACGTCTGTGTGGATGCCTGTGACGGCCACAACGATGTGACTGGTTTTGATGCTTTGCAGAAAAATGACGGAACGGTTGTTTGGGGTTCTGCGGACCTTATCGTATATACCTGCCTGAGCGATGCCTACAATGTTCGCATTGTCTGCTTCAACCGGGCTTGAGGAGGAAAAGCAATGAGCAACGAAAAGAACAGCCAGAACAAGTCTGGCGAATTGAAGAAATCGCCCTATGCGACTCGGACGAATCAGCCCTGGACCACGGTTTTTGCGGAGGACCTGAACAAGAAGAAAGAAGAGGATACTCCCGCTGAAACCAAACTCGACCTTTCTCAGTTCGTGAAAGTTGAAAAGGTCCAGGACGATAAGTCCACTACCATTCCTGCTCCCGTGTCGGAAGCCGAGAAGGACAAGGCAGACACCGTGAATAAAGGGAACGTTCAGAACGTAGCGGCTATCCCCACACCGGAACATAAATTCCGTCCGAAAGGCTCTTCTCAGCAGAGCAAGCCTTCCGATGAGTTTGAAACGAAACCCGTTATGGAAGCACCTCTTGCTGTCAATGAGGAAAAACTTGCCGTTAAGCCCGAAAGTAGGCAGCTGGATGACGACAGCGACTCTTTTGTCTCTCCTTCATTTGGTGGATTCAAGAATCCGTATGCAGATGAAGAACTGGAAGAGAAACCGGAGAAAAAACCTGAAGCGAAAGATACCGAGAAAAAAACTGTTAAGCCTAAAGTGGCTGTTAAGTCCCACAAAGGCGGCAATGTCATTCTGGGTGTCAGCTGTGTAGTTCTTGCCGCATCCGTGGTCGTTATGGGCATGACGATTGCTGAAAGCCGTAAGAGTGATTCTTTCGTTTATCCATCTACTGGAAGTACTCTGAACATCTCGGCTGATGTTGCGACGACCGACACTAATTTTGAAAATCAGGAAGCCTTGACTCCTGTAGTATCTATGACTTCGGATGGAAACACCTGGACGCTGAGTTCCTCGACTTTCCTGATTACTGATGGCGAATCCAAGGTAGCGGTCGCTGTAGACAGTGCAGACAGCATCAAGTACGATGGCGCGGCCTTGCAGTATGAGCGCAGTGGAGTAACTTATCTCGTCCGCTTGGTGAGCGATAGCTCTTATCTGGGCGGAAGCACAATGACCGAGCACGAGGACGGTGCCACTCATATGATTACCGGCATTGAAGGTATCGGGAACGGTAAAGTACTTGTTGTGATTGCTACATACGGTGCTACCGGCGATGAGAGCATCAACGATGCAGCAAATGAAGAAGTAACCGCTTTGCTGAGCAGTGCCGCACCTGCCAATGATGGTGCTTCCTTGCTGCTTGATAATGTGCCTGCCGATTTTGATGGACGCACTTTGAGTCTGACGAATGAGCGCGTTCTGGTCAAAGATGGCGATTCTGAGGTCGTGTTTGCACCTGCATCCTACAACGCTGATGATATTCAGTTCACGGATACCAAGCAGACACTTTCTGGTTTTACAGTTGCTCGTTCTGATTATGCTGACTCCGACAGCAGCAAGACCTATCTCGTGGAAGGCACTGACCGCAATTTCCTGGCCGTCACGAACAATGAAGATTTGCTGAACAGCATTCTGCAAGTCCAGTAAAAATAACATTTCAAAAATAGGAGAATACCAAATGAATAAACGTAAAGCTTCTTTTATCCTTGCAACTGCTCTGGCTGCATCCATCATCATGTCTGGCTGTGCATCGACTGCTGTGTCCGGCAGTGACAGTTCTTCTACTGCCACTGAAGAATCTGCAACCGTCGAGACCGCGCTGGACATTGATTACAGTGCGGGTTTAAAAAAGGACGGTCACTATGCTGGTGTCAAGGCCAAGAATATTGTTACTCTTCCGGATGACTATGAGCATATGACCTTTAAGACTGAAGACCTGCACATGGAAGACGGCGCTCTGGATTCCGCTTTGCTGCAGATTAAGCAGACTTACGGTGAACACACCACTGTGGACCGTGCGGCGCAGGAAGGCGATTGCGTGACGGTGGATTATACCGGCTCCTACAACGGCGATGAATTCCCGAACGGTTCTGCAAAGGATGCCGAAATCGTATTGGGTCAGGGATATTACGTAGATGGCTTTGAGAGCCAGATTGAAGGACATTTTGCCGGTGAGAAGTTCGATATCACTGTGACTTTCCCCGACAGCTACCCTGACACCACGGATTCCGAGGGCAACACTCTGAGCCTGGCTGGTCAGGATGTTCAGTTCCGCATCGAACTCAAGGATGTCTCTGAGCTGACCTTGACAGATGACTCTATCGTGAACTGCTTCGGCGATAACAAGTGTTACACCGAGGATGGCACTCTGGTCAATTCCGTGGATACGTTCAAACAGTATTACAATGAGCTTTTGACCAAAGATGCTCTGGGCCTTGCCATCTATAACTATATGATGGATAACTCCGTTGTTTCCGAAATTCCTCAGAACCTTATTGATGACCAGCGTGATACTTACCGCAAGGAAATCGAAGCAAGTGCAGAGAACATGGGTAAGACCATGGACGAGTACCTGGAAACCACCGATTACGATACTGAGGATGCCTTGCTCGACAGCTACAATGACCGCATTGAAGAAAGCGTAAAGGCGTATCTGATTTTCCAGGCTGTGGCTGAAGCAGAGAAAATCAAGGTCACCGATGCCGATGTAAGCGATTATTTTGGTGATGATTCCTTGAGTGTTCAGCAGGCTCAGAAATACTACGGCGAAGAATATGTGAACCAGACGGTTCTGTACAACAAAGTAGGTGACTGGCTCACTTCTCACGCAACGATTGCTTGATTTAGCTTCAAAAATGCTTGACGATATATGCGAACTCAATACAATGAATATTGTACGATAGATACCATCTATTAGGCGCTATATGCACTCGTACAATTCACAATCTCGTCGTAAGGCAGACTTCTCATTTGTTTGGGGAGCCTGCCTTTTTAATTTATTAACTGTCTTTTGAAAGGAGACAAAATCATGACTAACGTTAACATTTTCACCATCATCGGCCGTCTTACTGCTGATGCAGAAGAATTCACTATTGGCAACAACACATACGTTGGGTTTCGTGTTGCGGTAGACCGTGGACAGAATAAGGAGACTTCTTTTATCCCGGTTCGCGCTCCGAAGAAGTTTATCAGTGACAATCTGCGTGCAAAACTCGTCAAGGGCGCACCAGTGTTGGCCACTGGCCGCTTTGAATCCGGCTCCTATGATAAGGACGGACAGAAAAAGTACTATTCTTATCTGAGTGCCGCAACGATTCAAGCAGATGTCAGTGGCAACTTCTCCGAGGGCCTTCTGATGGGTAACCTGACCGCAGATGTTACGACCCGTTCTACTCAGAACGGAAATAACATTGCAAACTTTACGGTTGCCAGCAACCGCTCTTACCAGAAGGATGGGCAGTGGGTTGATGTTCCTTCCTTTGTGGCTGTCGCTGCCTCCGGTAAGCTTGCGGAATTTATTGCAAGTCATTTCCATAAAGGTGACCCTATCATGGTTGCCGGTACTTTGTCCAGCTATTCTCACAAGAATAAGGACGGTGAAAATCGTACGTTCTACTCCGTATGGGCTGACAAAGCATCTTTTGCAAGTCGCGGCAAAGACACTACTCAGAACAGCACTCCTGCTCCTGCAGCAACTCCCGCTACGGCTCCTGCTCCTTCTGCACCGACTTACGGTGAGTATGGGGCTGATGAATTCGATGCGGTTGAAGAGGATGATTTGCCCTTCTAATCATCAATTCTAAGCCCCGTGAGCTGTGCTAACAGGCTATACGGGCGATTACACACTAATTCAAGTCGAGACTGGCACTTTTGCTGGTCTCGACTATTTTAATTTATCGGAGGTAAAATTATGAATACACAGAATTTATGGTGGACCGGCAAAACCAATGACTTGCTCGACCCTGCGCTGCCCGACTTCTTTCATGATGTCCAGCTAGGCATCGGAACGAGGTTTATTGATGACCCCACCGCTGCCAGTGTAAAGCAGGCCGGGGTATACCGAACTAATGGACACTGCGTACAGGGCAAAATAACAGCGGATTTCGCGAAGGCTTTGTGCCGCGCTGAAATGATTGAGAATGGACGAAAAGTCGGTGCGTATTCTTGCAACAAAGATGGTCGTACAATGGCCGAGTGGGTAGATAACAATATCTACAAAGAATGTGAAACTGACCATTTGGGGAACACGCTGTGCCTGATTTATGACAGAAGCACCGGCCAGATGTACGCATCTACTGGATTTAATGGTAATATTTTGGATGTTGCAAAGATTGGACTTGCGCCTTTCTTTTTGCTTCTCTGGGGTGATTTTCGAAATCGTGTTGACGGTTTTGAAGATATTTTCCAATCTTATGTTGCAGAAACCGACACCACAAAGAAGGTCAAATACGCCTGCGCTTTGGCCGGTACTGCGATGGACGCTATGCTGGAACAAAACACAGAGCTCAAGGCCAAATATCCCAACAACGGCAACTTAAAAAATGTTACTCAAACCCTTTCCAAGAGCAAGAAGTTCCTTCCGGACATGGTTTGGGGCACTTTCCAGTTTATGAGCGACCAAAAAGGCTCCGGAGCCAGCAAGTTCACGTTTAAGTCTGTTAAAGACTTTGTTGGCTATTTTGCTGATAACAATCGTATTCTCTCTGACGAGGAGAAGAGCCTGGTCCCTCAGCTTGATGACGGATACATCCTTCCCGAAGAAGTTGTGACTTCCTGCTATCTCATTTCTAAAACACACGGCACCAAACGCCCTATGACCAACGTTATGCTGCGTGGTGACCCGTCTGTTGGTAAGACTGCTGGTGCTCGTGCGATTGCTGCCGGTCTTGGTCTACCTTATACGTTCATTACCTGCAATGCTGGTACTGAAATGTATAACCTGATTGGAGACATGATGCCCATTGATTCTACTGATTCTGACGATAGCATCAATGAGGAACTGTTCAAGGACCTGCCGACCGCAACTGATATCAGTATGGACCCCGTGACAGCATATGAAGCTATTACTGGCGTTTCTAAGGCTGATGCCACTGAAACCGAATGCATGACCGAGCTGTTCCGCAAGCAGATGAAGCTTTGCTCTGAGGCTTGCGGCCAGGGCTTCCGCTATGTTGAAAGCCCTCTGGTTCGCGCTATCCGCAATGGTTGGGTCTGTGAGCTGCAGGAGCCTTCTCTGATTACGCGTCCGTCCGTCATGCCCGGTTTGAATGGCCTTTTGGATGAAACTGGCTGCGTCGTATTGCCGACAGGTGAGATGCTGCATCGGCATCCTGACTGCATCATCATCTCCACGTTGAATGTTGACCTGGAAGGCTGCCGTCCGCTGAACCAGTCGTTCATCGACCGCCACCATCTCATCGTTGACATGAAATGCCCGGATGATGCGGTTATCATCAAACGTATCATGGGTATGACCGGCTGTGGAAATGATGTTCCGCTGCAGACGATGGTAGATTGCGTTCACCAAATTGCCAAGAAGTGCCAGACTTGTGGCGCTACAGATGGCAATGTAAACTCGATGCGCTCTCTCGCGAACTGGGTTCAGGTTGGTATGCTGATTGGCGATTATGCTAAAGCTGCCGAATGGACCGTTGTGAGCGGTGCAACATCTGACCCGCAGACTCGTGAAGAGCTCTTGGGAGTTGTTGCAAACTACAGCTTCGCCTAAATAACAATAAAGCCCCGACCTTTCTGGTTGGGGCTTTTTATTTCGCGCTTTTATGGTTTAGCTTTGAAAATCAACGAAAAGGGGACTATATTTTGTTTGATTTCTAGCTTCGCTAAATCTACGTTTAGCGAAATATAGGGAATCCTTTTAGCTTTTGGAATCTTTATAGACATCCTGCGATGCAACTTGCCGCAAGCCATACAATTCATCCAAAACTCGCATACCTGTTGGTGTAAATTCATTTCTTACAAAAAAGCAAACAGCGAATGCTCATTCCAAGCGTTTTCTTGGTAGTGCATCCGCTGCATGTTTAGAAATCCTTGTGAATCTGCTTTTTCAGAAGTTCAGTATTTAGGAGCAGCCCATGGATTGCGTAACGATACGATAGAATCTTTTCGCTGTCATAGGTTCCGAATACATCCTGTGCATAAACAACTCTATTCAGCTGGCTTATTTCATCCTCGGTCAAGTACAACGAGACCTGTTTGTTTTTCGTTAGCTTTGTTCCTCGTCTACCTTCGTTGGTCGGCATGAAGGATATGATTTCATCAATCTCTGGTAAGAGATAGTACGATTCATCCAGACCTCCGGTAGCTACCAGCTCGTCGTATTCAGCAGAACCTTTAGAGATAATGTACTTCTCCCCTACTCTGCTGACCTTTTGAAGTTCACTTCTAACCAATCGGTTTGTCAGCGTTCCCAAGCGACTTCCTTCGTACCACGCCCGAACTTCGAGTATTTCCGCAAAGTCTGAACGGAACCGCACTGAAATCGTGCTTTTTTCACTATCCATTTAGGTTTCCCTTAATCAATCCACAGCTTTGATTTTTTCTTTCAGCTTTGTAGCTATCTCAATCACTTCTTCGAGTGCTGCAATGTCGGAATCTCTCGATTCCTGTGAAACATGGCGCAATGCTTTTTCATAGCTCTTGTTTGAATAGACTCGCTGCAACTTCTTGATGATTGTCGGAGTGGTTTTTAATACGGCACTTACACTGATATCTGCCGCTTCCCTCTCCTTCTTGGCAATGTCCCTGGTAGCATCCTTTTGGGCATCATACTCAAAATCTGCTACTTCATCCGGGGTGTTGCACTCTTTGATAATCCCAAACTCTTCGGCTTTCTTTTTGAGTTCCTGTAATTCACTGTCAAAATACTCGATGGATTTCTTATAGGTTTCTTCGTGCTCTGCTCTGGTACGCTGCTGCAAGGCACTGAACAGGTATTCCCGGAACGTATCGTGAAGCGTATCGCGCATCACTTCGATGTGGTTCTTCCCTGCTTCTTCCCTGGTATCGCCGTGACAATCCACTGCATTGAGCTCTTGATACTTTTGGCCAATCTCTTCCTGCTTCTCATCATCGAACCGCAGATAGGTTTCACACTCGCTGCGGCTCAGGAACTTGGCATCAAGAAGTTCTTTCAGACTCCATTTCAGCTTATCTTCGAGCCTTGCATCTCTGTCGATGGTTTTCGGGTTTACAGAACTCACGCTCTTGATTGCTTTCAGAGCGTCTACCCTATTCATATTATAGGGTTCTTTCTGGAGACATTCGATAAACTCTGATACAGCCTTTCTGCGAACTGCCTCATCATTTAGGCCACCACGCACCTGCAGGTTTGCGCTGTAAAGCAATACCTTCTTTTCGTTATCGGAAAGCTCTGTCGTAATGACATTGCAGTTCCGAACAATCTGCCAGGAGGTATCCCCTTCTTCAACAAGCAGCTTGAGAGCTCGATATCTTCTTTCACCGGAAAGAAGAACATAGACCTCTCTCCCCTCTTCTGTGGATGGGAACATGACCAGGTTATGCAACAAGCCGTTGCGCTTGATATCATCCGCAAGAATCCGAATATCTTCATCGTCATCTATTTCACGGAATATTTCATTATCAGGGTTTGTTCGGATATTAAAGAGGGATATGTCGCGGCTCTCGTATTCTATCTTGTGCTTTGCATTGAGTAAGTCGTTATAAAATGCACCGGCGGTATTGTTGTTTACTTTCTTCAAAGCTTCAATATTAGGCAGCTTGGGTGTGGTTACAGGCCCCTTCTTCTTTGTCAATGCCATTTCACTTCACCTCCAGCTTTGCCAAACGCTTCATCAATTCTTTATAAACCTGCTGATATGCAATCGAAACAGGCTGCTTTGCTGCATAGAAACATACAGGCTGATAATTTGTTACAGACATACCGACACTGATGCTGTTCGGAATTTCATGCTCAAACAGAGCAGGACCCAAAACATCCTGACACTGTGTGCGAATCAGCCTTGCAGCTTTCGCCTTTTTAATCACTGCCGTCAGTAAGACTCCAACACCTTTGATGCGGCTTCCGGGTGCATTGCACAGCTCATTGCACAGTGCGAACGTTCTGAACGCAGACTCTCTGGAGTTGGCGTCGCACATCATGGGAATCAGGATGTAATCGGCCGCACTGATTGCATTGGTAAGAAGCAAAGAATCACGAGTCGGCTGAGTATCGATAATTATGTAGTCATAATCATTCAACACCTGCTCCAAGAAATAGAACAGGAAGTCCGACATCTTATCAATGCGTTTCATGGCTCCACTTTTGGCCAGGATATTTGCATCATCAAATAAATCAGCCAATCTCTGATTGATTTTCGGCGTTTGAGCACTTCCTGGAATCATGTCCACTTTATCACCGTACTCGGTCGGTACAATGAAATCACGGGTTTTTGTATACCGGAAGCCGCTGAACATATCATAGAGTGCGTGTCCTTCATACAGCCCCTCTGTGATTTCACCTTTTCCGTCACTGAGAGCACTGGTCAAATTACCTTGAGGGTCTGTGTCAATGCACAGTACTTTCTTTCCATCTTCCCCCATCAGGTATGCTAGGTTCGAAGCAGTGACGGTCTTCCCTGTTCCGCCTTTTTCAATCGCGACTGTGATGACTTTCGCTGGCATGTTACGCACCTCATTACTCAAGAGTTGAGTTACTCGAGTACCTGTTATTGTAATTTTAGTCTTAACGTGGTGCTTGACCTGACAGCGTGATTTTTGTCTTGCAAGGCCCAATTACGAGCTCCGCTTGCATATACGAATCGCACAAAATGTCAACACCCACAATCTCAATGATACAATTATAACATGCTTTAGCTAAATGTCAACGCGAACTTTGGAGACTGCTTCTTTTTGATATTCTATACAGGCGTCAAGAATTCACATCCCTGTTGGTATAAATCCAATCTTAATTGTTAGAGCCTTGTTACCGCTGCTTTTGGCAGTGGACACAGTACTGTTCATTCCCTGTCTGGAACGCACGTTCCTGTTGGTGTGATTTCGACTTTTGCAGGTTCACTATACTACCGAACCTCAGGTACATATGAGACCTCGCGTACCTGTTAGTGTACGACCTGGGTTGGCATCTCATAACATTGCTAATGAAAGTTTCTCTCTGCTCCAGAACTTAAATTCCTGTTGGTGTAAATTCATTTCTGATGTTTGGCAAACAAAAAAGGCCCACCAAATGGTGGGCCCTATTTTATTCGTTTGTGTCCTCATCGAACACTGTAGTAAAATCAATCAGCTTGTTCAGGCCGTTCTCATGAGCATTGATTGCCCGTTCACCCAACGCGATTGTGGTTGCCGAGCTTTCAATCAAATCATTGAAGATGACTTTGCGGTAATAGTTGGCGGTCTTTGTTCCGCCGTCTGCTTCCAGCAAGGATTTGTACCTCGTGGCAATGCCGAACGTCCAAGTCTTCAACCCGTTGTTATCCTTGATAATACGGTTCAGAGCGTCAAAAGCTTCTTTGTTATGCTCAGGATTCCGAGTGCTGGTAAGGATTTTACCGACAATGGTAAACACATCAGTAAAGATGTTGCGCTCTTCCGGCGTCAGCTTTTCTTCGTAGTCCTGGTATTGAGCTTTGGCTTTCACTTCGTTTCGTGCCATGTGGTAGCTCATACTCATGACAGTTTCAGATAGAGGAAGATTATATTGTTCAAGAGCTTCAAGACTAACTACGCGGCGGGACTTGCGCTTTCGGCCAAGTTCGGTTTCAAGATTCTGCCGCTCTTCATGGAAGGCACGGACCTTTTTCATTTCTTCCTTTGTTTTGTACTTAATGAAAATATAAAGAAACTCGTACTTTCTCACACCTTTGCGCCGAACCGGTTCATAATCAAACCAGAGGTCCGTCATCTCGTTAATTTCAGCTTTGACAGGTGCAAGGATGTTCTTCTCAAAATCAGAAAAGACCTTGTATTTTTCGGAAACAGTTTTTTCTCTGCTGAATTTAGGCTCAGAGCTGCTTTCCGTCTTTCTGCTCTTTTTGCTACGAAGTATCTCATCTTTGGACGGCATAGAAAGCATTCCTTTGAATTCTTCCATGTCAAAGACTTTGTATTTGTATCCCTTCAGTTCATTCTGCTTTTCTGGAAATTTACGAAGTACAGCTTCCGTCACGGGTTCGAATATCACACCGTTCGTGTAGTTGTACTCCCTGGAGCCGTTATCATAGGACAATACAATCTCATAAATGCGCATCGAATAGGTGCTTTGCATTGTGAGCAGATACTCGATGCTATAAGATGTATAATTGCTTGTCAGCTGCGCGATGTCTTTCCAGATATCCGGGTTAAAACGCATCTGGATGGTTTTATCCTTGAAGTTGACACGGGAACCCTTGCTAATCCAGGAAATGGTTTTTAACTGGTCCGGCCCATCGGGAACCCAAAAGGTTCGGTTTTCCAGGTTCTCAACAATCTGCTGCAGATGCGGCTTATAACCGCTGCGCATGATATCTACGCCGGTGAGCTTTGAAAATTCCTGGAATGTGATGGTGTAGTATTTCGATGCATCTCTATCATTTCGCTGGTCAATTTTGGATAGCATAATCAGCAGAATCTTTTGCTCATTACGCGGCAATGAGTATTTTGTCTTTTGAATCAAGTCATTGCTTTTCGTGATGATGGATTTGTTGAGCGCTTTTACCTCAGGCAGTTGAGCCAATGCCATCTGTTCTTGAACTTCCTCATTACTGAGAACTTCACCAACAACTGACTCAACATTATCATTAGCTTTTGCTTTGCTGTCTTTCTTTTTCATCGTCGATTTGAGACAAGCCAGATGGCTGCTCAGCCTTTCTTTTAATATGCAGCAAACCATCAAAGAAAGCTTTTCCTAAAAATGGTTACACTAAGAACATTATAATTTAGTTTACAACAATTGTCACATAATGTCAAGGTTCTATTGATTAGAATTACGATTCTTTTATTTCTTTTTAGATGCAATTTATATTTTATTCTTTTATTACTTATTCTTTATTATATATAGAAGAAACGGAGGTTATTTTGCTTGTAAAAAGAGTTTGTTTTGCTCTTCACGGGAGCTTGTTTTGTGTTTCGGAGTAGATTGTTTGCTTTGGGAACAGAGCTTTATTTCGGTTAACTTGCGAAAAGAACCTCTGTTTGACTCGAAAAGAACCTCTGCTTTTGATTGTGAGTACGAGCTCATCCTGAATATAATTATTTCAAAGCTATTTCTTCGCATAAATGGCGGGGAAAAAATGCAACGTAAATAATCTCCGTTATGCAATGTCGGGTTCTTTAACTAGCAGGGGAGGGGAGAACGGGTACGACTCGGACCTGAAATGATGAGTCAGCCTATAGTAGCAATCCAGCTGCGGTCACACATTGAAGAAAGTATTGGCAAAAGCGAACGAAAATAACCTCTGTTTTAATCGCAGCGCACGGGCAAGTATCATTACCCGAAAATCCAACGTAAATAACCTCAGTTTGCAATGCATCACGCTTGAGATTTTATATGCCTCTGGAAAAGGTCTTTAACCTCGCCAGAGACAAAAACGTAACGTAAATTATCTCCGTTTAAGTAATTGTGAAACTTCCAAGTTTGTGGTGGTTGGTCTGATTTACGCTGCTTTCTAATTAGTATATAACGAACGTAAAGAACCTCCGTTTGAAATGACTGATGCTTTGCTCGTTCAACCTCAAAATCTAATAAAAAGAATCTCTGGTAAATGCTTACAGCAATTCCTAACGGAACAGCTACCGTACCATGCTCACACAGGGCTGCTTATAATATAATAGTTTGTTTTATGGCAAATGTCATTATTCTATGGGTCAAAAAAACATCCAAAATGGACAATGATAAGCATATTATACAAATAGTAGACGTAACTCACAAAAAAGGTAATGTATCAAAGGAATCGGAGATTATTTACGTTGCAAATTTGGTTCAGCTTCGCTGAAATAAAAGCACGATAGCACGATGATAATGCTGATGTGGAAAGGAGAATGACGAAGCTATATAAGAGAAAATTAACGTAGCAGTTTTGAATTTGCACTTACAGATGAATACCGATGAAAAACAGCTAAAAATGCATGGGAACTATGCGATATAAATTACAACCTGTTAAATATTGCGTAATTCTACGTTCAGGAAATGCCATGAAGCGTTTTGGTAATTTGTAAGTTCAGAAAGTTGAACGTAAAAAACCTCGTTTTACAATACAGCGAAAAACTAACGTAAATAACTTCTGTTTTAGAAAAAAACGAGTCGAGAGTAGAGGAATGCCAAAAATCAATGTAAATAACCTCCGCCAAGCCGCTCTCAAAGTGACACTCCCGAAAACGAACGTAAAAAACCTCAGGTTGACGATACGCCTGTGAAAGAGTGAAGGCTGCCATCATATCCAGAACGGAAAGAAAACAATTTCCGGTTGGTACGACTCACAAAGTCAAGCTCACTTGATAGTAGGGGAGAGAAGGAGAGAATTGAATAATGACTGAGCTGGAAAGTAAAATTGAACGAAAATAACCTCTGTTTTATGGGGACTCTACAATACTTGGTTTGCCTCATCTCAGATAACCCGACTGTTGTAAAACCGAAATTAAAACGTAGATGACCTCGGGGTAATATATCGGCATTTCATTCTCAAACTATATTACTGAGTAAATTGGAACGAAAATAATCTCCGGTTTAATTGCTAAGACACAAAAACACTGCAAACTAAAAACTGCACGTAAAGAACCTCCGTTAAAGCTGGACCTGGAAAGCACTGAAATTGTGAATTGCTAAACTGTGGGTAAGTATAAAGATGAGTGAAAACAATCTCTGTTATAGTCTCAACAGAAAAAGTGGAACGTAAATAATCTTTGTTTAGTTGAGCTGAATGGATTGGTATGGAAAGAAAAAAGTAACAGTGAGAACCTCAGAATACCACAAAGGCCAAGGATAATGTATTTATGCAAGTTTTTCTGAATGCCCACTTCGCCTGAGAGCAGCAAGAAAAGTCGACGTAAATAATCTCCGCTATGTTTATCCAAAGCAATTTTGAATTTACAACAACAGGAACGCAATAACATGGACATGAAATAAACGAAATACAATAACAGGTACGCAAGTGATTTACACATTGAAAAAAACTGTAATTGTGAAATGATAGTTAACAAAACAACAATTTGTTGTGACCAAAGTGCAGGAATGGTATAATTGAAGTATAAGAGTTTTCTTTTCACACCATCATCCGAGGCATCCGAAATGCAGTTGACACAGAAATGGCTTAACGAAACATTGGCAAAGAACCCTGCGCTGAGTATTCAGGTACAGGGAGGAAAAGACTGTGCCAAAGCCAGCAAAGCAAAAGAAGTCAAAGTGACGCATCCCAAATACGGGAATCACAAGGTTTATGCGTACGAGGACGGATTTGTAGCAGGGAACAAGGATGCAAAAGAGCATGGCAATATCGTGGATGTGTTTGACTCTACGAAAGAATATTGTCGGTGGTTAGATTTGCAGATACTTGAAAAGGGCGGAAGTATCACGGAGCTGAAACGGCAGGTCCCGTTGACAATTCAGGAAACGTTTCAGTATGAGGGAAAAAGAATTCAGAAAATCGACTACCGAGCAGATTTCTATTATCGAGATAAAAATGGCACGGTCGTGGTAGAGGATGTAAAGGGATACGACCAAAAGAACAGCAAGTACATTCAAACCGAAGCTTTTCGCTTAAAGTGGAAACTACTTAAATCAAAGTATCCGGATTATCATTTCGTGTTGTATTAAGGAGTATCAAATGGTTGGTAGCTATCAGACAATAACATATAACAGACATGCGGTGCAAAGTGCGACAAAATTCAAAGCTAAAATCGTTGATGTTCCATTCTGTGACCCTGAGAGCGGCTTTGCGATTCTTATTGCATCTCGCATCGAAGATGGCAAGAGCATTGTCCTCAAAGGCATTATTCCGAACCCTGTTGAGAATGCTTATATTACCTATCAAGGACACTGGGAACAAGATGCACGGCGGGGAACACAGTATGTTAAGGTCGAAAGTTGCAAGATTGATTATGAAGCTGGCGGCACAGATTCTATCTATGAGCTGTTGACCAGCGGGTATGTACTGGGAGTTGGACCTGTAACGGCAAAGAAAATCATCAAAGCGTTTGGTGCCGATTCCCTCAAAATAATTGAGAAAAGCCCGGAAAAGCTGACGGAACTGGCCGGAATCAAAGAGAAGGCAGCAAAGAAAATCCACGATGCCTATATTCATATCGCAAAAGACCAGGAATTGATTTCTTTTCTACTTCCCTTCATCTCAATGCAGAAAATCAATGCCGTTCTGAAAGAGTACGGGGACAGCAAGCAGGCATTAGCCGCCATCAAGGAGAATCCGTATTGCCTATATCAAGATGTCAGTGGCATCGGGTTTGCTGCATCTGACCGCATTGCGTTGGTCGGGCTGGGAATGGACAGGAAAGACCAGCGCAGGGTAGAAGCTATCGTGCTGCATTCGCTTGAGGTGCAGGCACAGATGGAAGGCCATTCTTTCGTTTGGCTGAATCAGTTGATGGCCTGCGTGGCAACGACCGTGGAAAAGGAACTGCACGAATCACGAATTCCTGAACAGTCAATACGAGATGCTGTGAATGGCGCGAGACGAAAAGGACTGCTGGTGGCAGAAAAGTCTAGCGGGAACGCAAGCGGAAAACCTCTCTACTGCGTTTATCTGCGCCGATACTGGGCGCTTGAATGCGACATCACGTTCCTTTGCCATACATTGCACCACTGCATGAATGCAGCGTGCGGCATAGTCTCGAAAGCCGATGTGGATAGAGCTATCCAGAACGTGCAGATGAAAGATGGCTTTCTGCTGGACGACACTCAAAAGCAAGCAGCATACACGGTGTATGGCAGTGACAGCCAGAACGTGACGGTAATCACTGGCGGCCCCGGCAGCGGTAAGACGACTATCATCAAAACCATCATTGAAGCGTTTATGGTTGCTAAAGGCAGCTACTATAAGGAAGAAGACATTCTGCTCTGTGCTCCTACTGGTCGAGCATCGGCAAGAATGCGGGAAGCAACAGGACACGCAGCATCCACGATTCAGTCAGCGTATTTTGGCTGCTTTGATAATGAAGCGAGTGTGATTGTGGTTGACGAATTCTCGATGTGTAACCTTGAAACGGCGCATATGGTATTCTCACTTGCTTCCCATGACTGCAAACTGGTCATCGTGGGAGACCCTGACCAGCTTCCTGCAATCGGAGCGGGTAACGTTCTTCGGGACTTGATTGACAGTGGAGAAGTGAATGTATGTAAGCTCTCCTCCTGCCATAGAAATATGGGCGCGATTGTTGAAAATGCAATGCACATCAATGCAGGTGAGCAGACGAGTACTTTCAGACAAGATGAGTCATTCTTGCTGATTCCGGCAACCAAAGGCATGGAAATCAGAACCACAGCGTTGTTCAATTACTTTCATTTTGTTCGGAAATACGGCGAAGTGAATGACCTGAATAGCAGATACGAGGAAGATGGCATTCATAAAGGCATTCAGAATGTATGTTTGCTCACTCCGGTCCGCAAAAAGGGGAGCGGGTACATTTCCGCAACGGACTTGAATCTTTTGATTCGTGACAAGCTGAACCCTGCAACGTATGAAAACAGCGGGTTCATCGAGTCTTTGAAAGGCGTGCCGGAACAGGGATTCGATTACCGAATCGGCGACCGTGTGATGCTGTGCAAGAATCACCGAGGCAGCTTTGTAAACGGTGATATGGGTTTCATCACAAGTTTTGAACCGAAAGCCCTGGACCAGGATGGCGCGATGATTTGCAATGCCTATACCGTAAGATTTGATAACCCCTGCGATGTGGATGGCGAATGCTTTGAGATGATTGTCAGCAGAAAGACGATGCAATCTGAATTTGCGTTGGCATATGCGATGACGGTCCACAAGTCACAGGGTTCTGAGTTCAAAGCTGTCGTGGTAGCGTTTGATACCGGCTGGAAACAGCTGCAGCAGCGAAATCTCTTGTATACCGCCGTGACTCGTTCGAAAAATGAGTGCAGAATTGTCGGTAATATGGATGCAGTCGATGTGGCAATCGATACGAACGACATTGAAAACCGCAACTCATTGCTCAAAAATAGGTTACAGCACTATAACAACGAAAAATATCTTGACATTCACATGACGAATTTTGGGACTTCCGGAACAGATTGCTATACGGAATGACAGAGGAGTAAACGATATGGCTAACATGCCGCTAACTGATATAGGTATTACACCGCGAAAAGCAAGTCAATTTGCGAGCAAGGGAATTGAAACGGTAACTGACTTGCTCGGGTACTATCCGACCAAATACTTGGATTTCAGGAATCCTATTTCGTTTGCGGAAGGAAAGTATCATCAAGGAGAGCATGTTGCCATCAAGGGTAAGGTCGTGAGTGGCCGAGTGATTGATGGCAAGCATTACATGCTGCGCCTTACGGACGGGAACACTTTTTGTACGGTATTCTGGTTCAATCAACCGTTCCGCACACGGCAGTTTTCAGTCGGCGACGTCATTGCGCTTGGCGGAGTCGTTTCCTGGAACGAGCAGTACAACAACATGACAATGGCAACGCCTGACTTTGTCACGACGGATATTGCATCGGCTTTCTCTATCCAGCCGGTTTATCGGAAAATCAAAGGAATGTCGGTGGAATACCTGGAAGATGCCATTAAATTGGCGATGCCTTATACCAGAGAATGCTCGACCGAAACCTTGAGCCTGGCTCAGATGCGGGCGCTGCGAGTTCCGCCGATTGCTGAAGCCATTCACATGGCACATCAGCCGACCGATGAAAAGGAAATCAGGCTTTCCCGAAAACGCAGAGCGGTCGATGTGTTGTATCCGTTCTGCTATGAGCTGGAAGCAAAGAAAGCAGAAGCCGCAAAGGTGTCGTTCTGTCGAATTAAGAGTACGCGGGACGTTGTGAACAAGATGCAGGGAGTCTTACCGTTCAAGCTGACAGAGGACCAAAAGAACGCTGCTGAACATATGCTCACCGAGATGGAACACGGAGAACGTGTGGATACCCTGGTTCAGGGTGATGTAGGCTGCGGTAAAACGGTCGTTGCTGAGATTTGTGCATTAGCTATGGCAATGAATGGGTTTCAGTGTGCCGTTATGGCTCCGACCGTGGTTCTTGCCACGCAGCACTATGAGGAGTTCTCGAAAATCCTCGGTTCGTTCGGGTACAAGACGGTTTTCCTACGCAGTGGCATGAAAGCAAAAGAAGAGAAATCGGTTCTCGAAGAGATTGAGAGCGGCAAGGCTCAAATCATTGTTGGAACGCATTCTGTGATTTCCGGGAAGGTCAAGTATCATAAGCTGGGTTTAACGATTGTAGACGAGGAACATCGGTTCGGCGTTGAGCAGCGTGAAGCACTCAAGCAGAAAGCAAAAGACGGCGTTCACAATGTCAGCATGAGCGCTACGCCAATCCCGCGCTCGTTGGCGAACACTTTGTATGGGGAAGGCACCGAAATCGTCAATATCCATACGATGCCTGCCGGGCGCAAGCCTGTAAAGACCATTATCTGGTCTAATGAAAACAGCTGCTATAAATCCGTATACAATCAAATCAAGGAAGGTCATCAGTGTTATATCGTGTGCCCTCTGATTGAAGATTCGGATTCGGAAACTCTGGAAGGCGTTGATTCGGTTGAGACGACCTACAAAAAGCTGACAGAATGGTTTAAGCCTTACCCGGAAGTGACAATCAAGGCAATCTCCGGCGACATGAAAGCCAAAGAAGTTCAAGAAGGAATTGAAGCATTCGCTCAAAATCAGGCTAACATCCTTATCTCTACCACGATTGTTGAGGTTGGCGTGAATGTCCCGAACGCTACGGTCATTGTTATCAAGAACGCGGAACGCTTCGGATTGGCACAGTTGCATCAGCTCAGAGGGCGTGTTGGACGCAGCAGCTTGCAGAGCTATTGCGTGCTTCTGTCTAAGGACAAGGAGAATGAGCGCTTAAAGACTATGGAGGCGACCAATGACGGTTTCAAGATTGCTGAAAAGGACTTGGAACTGCGTGGGACCGGTCAGATTTTGGGCGTTAAGCAGAGTGGCAAAGACGCGGTGATGGAAATGGCTCTAAACTATCCGCAGCTTTATCAAGCAGTAAGGAAGCAGGCGGAAATCCAGTATAAAATCGACCATCCGATGGGTTGACCCTGCTTGCGAGTCGCAGATAATAAAAATGTGGATATACCACATATTTGCTATTCGTGATTCGTTAGGAGGTAATATACAGTTGTTTGGAACAAAGAAATCACAAACTCAGCCGGAACCGGTTGAGACTATCGCAGCTCAGGAACATAAGCAGAGCATTGGGAATCAGGTGATGGAAGCATTGGGCGTTGGCGAGAACGGAACCGGGCTCGATGAAGAATCTGAAATCCTGATGCCGAAACAGAATCAGCGGCAACTGGAAGCGGAGGGTGTTGTGAAGGAAAGCGTATGTGTCATTTCCAAAGATGCAGTTATCGGCGGAGGCATCGATGTTAAAGGTGATTTGATGGTTGCCGGAAAGGTAATGGGTCATATCTCTGCATCGACTGTGACTTGCGTTGGGGAAACCAGCTACATCGAAGGGAATGTGACTTGCAACAAGCTTCGGATGCATGGCGGTAAAATCAAAGGTCATGTCACGGTGCGTGAGAAGGCTGACATCAATGGTGAAATCAACGGCGACATTGAATGTCTTTCTGAACAGACTGCGGCTTTTGGCGAACATGCGGTCGTGGCAGGGACTTATATCCGGTGCAGCATGTTGAAAGTCGAACCTGGCGCTCAGATTGCAGCAAAGATTGAAATGAAGAAACCGAATGCACTTCCGGCATCCACTGGCAGCAGTGAGACGCGGCAGAGAAGTATCCGGATTCCGAACCAGACTCAAGCCATTAGCTCCTGAGTAAATCAAATCACAATCACTTGGAGGAAATAACAGTGAATAACCTGAAATCCATCTGGCAGATTGAGGATTTGCGAAAAAAGATTCTCTTTACGCTCCTTCTCATTCTGGTATTCCGCCTTGGATGCAGCATTCCGGTTCCGTTTGTATCCAATACCGCATTGGATTCGATGTTTTCCAATGACAGTATCTTCGGATACATGAACATGCTGTCTGGCGGTGCTCTTTCTCGATGCGCGTTCTTTGCGTTGGGTGTGAGTCCTTACATTAACTCGTCCATCATCACTCAGCTTTTGTGCGTGGCACTCCCTAGCTGGGAAGCACTGCAAAAAGAAACAACTGGAAAAGACAAACTAGACGAGTACACCAAACGAATTGCTCTGGCAATGGCTGCAATCATGAGCATCGGCTATTACTTCGTGCTCCGCAATTACGGAGCTCTTGAATATACGGCAGGGAAAAGTGGGTTCTTCGCGGCGGTTGTTATTATGGCAACTTTCCTTGCAGGGTCTCAGCTTTCTGTCTGGATTGGCGGCCGAATTGATGAGTTTGGAATTGGCAACGGCGTTTCAATTCTGATTTTTGCCGGTATCGTGTCTCGCTGGACCGACATCAACACGATTGCCCATAACATTGCCATTCAGGTCGAGAGCGGCAACTGGCTGTACTCTCTCGTGGGTATCGGGATGGTAGTTGCAATGCTCTTCGCCGTGTGGTTCGTATCCTACAGTGATGGGGCAGAACGTCGTATCCCCGTTCAATACGCAGCACGTAAATACAATGCAAGAGGCCAGGCTTCTTATATCCCCGTAAAGCTCTTGATGAGTGGTGTGATGCCGATTATCTTTGCTGGCGTTATTATGAGTATCCCGGCAACGGTAGATATGTTCGTAGACGCCACGAAGCACGTAAGACTTCATTCGGTCCTTTCTGTATTCTCTTCCGGCAGCTGGATTTACTATGCCGTATACGTTATCCTGATTGCTCTTTTCAATTTCTTCTATATCGAGATTCAGTTTGATGCTGTTTCGATTTCCAGCAACCTGCGCAATCAAGGCGGCGCAGTGCCCGGATATCGACCGGGGCCCCAGACAACTGAGATGCTGAACAAGGCACTGCATAAAATGGCACTGACTGGTTCTTTCTATCTGGCCATCATTGCTCTGATGCCGATGGTGCTTAGTTTAATCAGTGGAACTCAGATTTCTTTTGGTGGTACAAGCTTGATGATTATGTCCAGCGTGGCGCTTGAGGTTGTGCGCAGCATGGAAGGATATCTGACCGTGCGTCATCATAAAGGATTCTTGGGATAAGGGGGGAAAACAAATGAGCATTATCGAATTTATCTTGGGCCTTGTGGTATTGGCAGCCAGTCTTGTCGTGAGCTGTGCATGTTATATTGTCAAAAACGAAAAGGGTGGCTTGAACGCGGCTCTTGGCGGTGCGAGTGACTTTATGACGACTCGCCGGAATGACAACAACCTGAAAGTAAACAAGTTTGTTGTGAAGGCTGGCGTTGTGCTCACTATTGCGATTCTGGCTCTAACGATTATCGGTGCCCACTTTTAAGGAGAAACGCTGTGAAAAAGAATGAAATTCGGTCGATTCCGGCCAAGGTAGCCGATACGCTGCATCCGTCAAATGTGACTTGGCTTAGCGCTAAGGAAACTACAAAGCGTACGGGTGTGATTCTTTGTGTGGTTGCTGCGTCAGCTGCTTTTATGATGTTGGCGGATACGCTGTTTGGCGCAATGCTGAGATTTGCAATTTAAGGGGGCACAAGGTATATGAAGAAACTGATGGCTGCTATGCTGTCGTTTGTTATGGCTATGATGCTGTTGGCGGGGTGTGCGTCCGCTAGTACGGATAATACGTTCTCGGACCCGATGCAGCAGGTTTCACTGTCCAATGATGAGATGCTTACATCTCTGAATAATGCGACCGCAGCACTGCAGGAAAATATCAATAAGACGGATGATTCCGCAAAAGTTGAGCTGGTGGTTGCGGATGACGGAAGCTGTTCCGTCTATGCGTCCGACAGCAACACGGAAAGACAGGAGCTGTGCAAAGCCGATTCCGTTAAAGCGATGTTTGAAATTTACTATGAAAACAACTGGATTGATAAAGATGGCAATGTCAGTTCAGTAGGGTGATTTGCCACAGGAGGAGAATACAATGAAACGTTTGTTTGCGGGAACACTCGCGCTTGTAATGACATGCGGGCTGCTGTTTTCTGGGTGTGGGAAACAGATGACCCCCGAGGAAGAGGCAGCGTCTCAGGAAGCCGCCATTTCTCAGCAGCTGCAGGATGAAGAGAACAAGACTGGCTTGAAACGGCTTATCAGCAACAATTTGACTGAGTATGAGCAGCCGGTTCATGATTTTATCGAGGGCCTGCAGGATGGGGATGCCGAGAAGACGGCAATGGCACTCGGCGTTCCGAACACCTTCGGAGAAAAGCTTCAGGATTGGGTCGTTGTCAATGACTTCGAGACGTTCCAGAAAACGGATATGACCAATATCTGCTTGAACTCTGCCAAGGAAGGCTCGAAAGCTGCTATCAATGTCTTTATGAAAACTCCGGGTGAAGTTACGGCTGATACATCCCCGGACTATACATTGACAGCAGAATACACGAACGGTGCCTGGGTCCTGAACCCGCCGACAGGAATTCTTACCGATTACTCTTTCACTGTTCCGAACAACAAGGTGAGCTTCCAGGAAACAGACCTCTTAAATTACACGGCAAAGAACGCTGAAACCGGCGTGTGGACTGTTACGCTACCCCGCGCTCTGGACCTCGACAGCGATGCTGCCTATGTGATTTCTACGGATATGGGCGACTTCAACGGCCGCGTCTATCAGATTGCCGCTGATGGAAATAAGAAGCAGATGCTGCTTGCGGATATCGATTCCGATACAAGAGACGCTTATCAGAGCAAGCTCTCTGCTGTCATGAAGGAAGTCTATCGTCTCCTTTCCATTGGGGCAGGGGAGAGCGACTTCTCAAACGTTCTGCTGGATTCCAATGAGATTGCGAACTGCGTTCCGGAACCAGTTGACAGCGATGATGATGTGGAAGCAATTCAGGCTAACGCTGACAAGAAAGCCCTCGGCGCATCTGTTACGTCAATTACGGTAACGCCCGATGATACGATTGAAGGATACCCGGATGCGTATACCTATCGGCTTGACGGGAACGACGGCGTGAAGATGAACGTAAAGCTGAAAGTATCTACAACAAACGGCGATGCACATATGAAGGCAACGATTGGTATGCGCATCATCAATGGTGCTTGGAAAATCGTGTCGATTGATTCGAAGCGCGATATCTTTACAGGATTGTCTGTGCTTGACCCTGAATGGTGATTTTGTATGAGATATGCGATTCGACAGGATAGAAAGGTTCGGAAACCGCTGCCTGGATGCCAGCTGACGGAAACCGAGTGGTTGGCGTGTTGGGATACGCTGAACAAGGGCATTGAATCCCAGGATGACGAGACAATCCAAAAATCTAAAATGCTGGTTCGGAGCGCAATCAAGAAAATCTACACAGAACGGTATCCAAAATCCAAGAAATGCGTTGTTTGTGGAGAGACTTGCGGAACATCAGGACTTTGCAGGAAATGCTGGCGAGCTCTTTCAAACAATGCAGTACTGAGGTCAGAGGGACATACACAAAAAGACCGCGTTGCAAATCAGCAGGGGCCTTGCATCGTATGCGGTCGGACACCGGTTCTTTGCCGGAAAGTGTGCAATCGCTGCTACGCCAAGATACGTGCCCATAAATTTACCACGACAGAACAGCTGATGGAATACATCAGGGATAAGAAGCAAAAGAAGTAAGGCAATCAAAGCAAATTGAAGGTGAACGAAGATGATTGACTGTAATTTGGGCCCGGATTTCAAATCCTGCTTTCTGGGACATAAACAAAGTGAATATGGCAAAGCGTTCACCGTGAATTTTGCAAAGCATATGTGCTATGAGGATGCACGGCTTGTTCAGTATTTCGTGAATCAGAAAGCAATGCGGCAGTGGATTGATGCTGTCACGGATTTCTGCGAAGGGAATAATGTGCTGCGGGACTGCCTTATCGGGATGACGGCATGTTATGTCGATTACTTCACCAAAGAGCGTGGAACGACATCTGCCAAGGCAATTATGCAGCAGCAGACCAAAAAGCTGGAAAGCATCCTGAACGGAACCTATGTTCCTGAAAAAGCCGAAGCTGAACCGTTTGCTTCCAACCCAAACCTCAAGTCTGATATCAGCCTCACTTCTCTGATTGTTGATGTGGATGCAGAAAACATGAAGTTTGTTCCACCGCCAGTCCCGGCCTTGTCAAAGTGTGCGAATTGACATTCTCTCACGGTTGAAGCCGTGGGCTTTCCCGGTCTTCATTTTATAACAATAAGCCGTTGCCTATGCTGGGAGGCAGCGGCTTTTTCTTTTCTCTTGCGATATTGTGCGAACGGAATATCATAAAAAATGTACGATAGATAACAATAGTTTTCTACCAAAAATAATATTCACAGCCCGCAAGCGGATTCTCTATGTATGTAGAGGGTCCGCTATTTTGTTTGCTTACACAAAGAAAGGACGGACAAATTATGCAATTCTCAGAGAACCAGAAATACTATCTCAAACGTTTCGCAGCTCTTCATATGCCGGAGATAGACCGTAAGGCTGCCTATGTGCGCCAGGAACTCAAAACCACCTGGATGGCGGTAGATGCTACATCCGTTGCGGATGGCGTGGTTTATGTCTATCACAATAAGGAGTACAAACATATCGAGGATATTGTGGCTGATGTCCTGAATATTCACGGTGATTCAGCCAAAATCATGCAAATCAACAATTCTCGGCTTGCGTGCGGATTACCGACATTCGTAACGTGGGAAAAGGCTGAAACCCTCTATACGATTCCGGGAGACAAAGAAAAGCGCGAAATCGTGACATGCATGGACTATCTTTCTGTATATGGCATCAACCCGGATGAGGTCTATGCAATGCAGGTAAAGAAATCCTGGATGACAACGGGAGTTTCGTTTGACCCCGAAGCTTCGATGGAAAGCGGAGACAGGACTGTTGCGCTGCCGTTTGACGACAACAGTGACATGGGCGCTTATTATGACGTTCTGCAAAGTCTTGGAAATGCGCTGCTCGTAGAAGACCGGAGAAACATCCATTGCAGCATCACGTATTCTATTCATAACATCGATACGCTGTTCGCTATCTGGCGCGATAAGCCCGGGCTCGAAATGAGTGTCGGATATGCCGAATACCATGTTGACGGAACATACTTCCCTGGTGACTATCTGCTGACTGTGAAAGCCAGCGGCGCAATCAATGAATTCGGTAAAGAGCAGTATAAGGCAAAAGCCACGCTGTTCTATGAAAATATGATTGTTGACAGCGTTGATTATCCGTTTGGAAATGACCGGCTGACGAGCGTTACTACCTCGCCGAACGCGGTTGACAACTGGGCCAAACTCTTCGACTATGCCCGGTATTCGCTAATGCAGAAAATGCAGTCCAGCAATGCTGCGGTGCGCAGAAACGCTTGACGCTGCGTGCGATATCCATACAATGAAAAATGTACGATAGATAACATCTACTTGGCACACTTGTGCTCGTACGATTCACAATTCGCTTAAAGGGGCGGACTTCCCATCTCGGGAGGCCCGCCTCTTTTTGCATTATAAGAAAGGGAGCTTTTATTATGACAACGAAAGAACAATTCATTGAAATGGCAAAAAGCATCACCCGCCCTGGTATCGACCAAATGATGGCATGGCTGGAGACAACCGATTTCTACACTGCGCCTGCAAGTACCAGGTTTCATGGGGCTGAAGAAGGCGGCCTGTGTGCGCATTCCATCACCGTTGCAAAGCGACTTTTGGAGATTGCGGACCTGTGGGCACCCAATCAGTATTCCCGTGATGCGCTGCTTACCGTTGCGCTCTTCCACGACCTGTGCAAGATTTCCACCTATACGGTGAGCACGCGCAATGTAAAGGATGATACTACTGGCCAGTGGACCAAAGTCCCGTTTTACAAGTTTGAACCGAAAGATTCTGTCGGCTGTGATAGTCACGGAAGTCTTTCCTGCTACCGCATTATGGCAACCGGAATGCCGTTGTCCATGGAAGAATTCGCTGCGGTGAATAATCATATGGGCGTTTCGAATGCGGCAAATGCAAATACTGTCTGGACCTGCTATGAGATGCACCCGCTGTCTTGGCTGCTGCATGTGGCGGATGAGGCGGCTACCGCACTTGACAAAATCTAACAGAACATCACAATGCTGCTCTTGGCAACAAGGGCAGCAACTTTTTTAGGAGTGAAAACAATGAGAATGAGCCGAATTGTGTATTTGGAATGTAGGGAAGACAATCATGATAAGTTCTATCTGATGACCGAAGACCCTACCGGGACAACTTTTGTAGCACGGTGGGGACGTATCGGCACAGAAGGCAGTTCTTGCACGTACTCAATGTCCAATTGGCACAAAACGCTGAATAAACGTCTAAGCCATGGCTACGTCGATAGGACGCAGGATTATCTCGATGGCAAAATTAACGGCCCGGCTGCATGGACGGAAGTAGGCGGTGCCAAGTACAAGATGTCTGGCACCCGCAAAAATTGGCTGGGGCACGAGCTCTATAAGATTGTTGCAGCCAAAACATTTGAGACCGTTGAAGGCTATGAAGTTCAGGCCGGAGAAACTGGCGGATGGATTGAAAAGCCTGAAAATCTAGACCAGGACGGCCAGTGCTGGGTTGCTGACGAAGCCATTGTCTTTGGCAGCGTTGCCTGCGTGAAAGACAATGCACTCGTTGCAGATAAAGCTGTTTGTGCAGGCTCGGTTTGTGAAGACGCTGTTGTACGCGGCGAAGCCTTGATTAAGAGCGAAGCAATTTGCATGGGACATAGTCTTATTTGTGATTCTGCTATTGTTCAGGGAATCGTAAGAGGGTATGCAACAGTTGCAGAAAAGGCAATCGTTAAAGAAGGTACTCTCGTCGAGGGTGATACTTATTACATTCAAAGCTAAAGGAGAAAAAATATCATGAAAAAGAACAAAAAGGAAAGCATCACTGTTAATGTGGAAAACGTCAAAACACGGTCTGGTTGGAACGGTATAAAGCCGTATACCCGGATTCACACGCCGAAAGTCGTGTATACCCGGAAAGGCCGTCGTAACGGAAAGGAGGCTCTCATATGAGCAAAACTTATTGGAGTCAGAGAATTGAAGAACTGGCAAATTCCGAAAAAGCTGTACCGGATGCTGTATTCTTCACTTCGGAAGCATACCGCAACTACACAGAAACCGCAGCAAAGGACATGATAACCGGTGTCTGCGGATATCTGAGAAGATATGGATACAGCATCTCCGAAATGGAAGAAGACAGGCGTGTCAATGCATTGACGGTTGAAATGCTCCGGAATCCGGAGATAACCGCATACACAGACGGCTACAACATCTGCATTGGTACGAATAACAGCTTGGTGACTCTGCTGGATTCGAGAGAACTTCGACACTACGCAATCCAGGGCTTTCGTGTTCATGAAGTCGCCCATATCCTGTTTACGGATTTTCCAACCTTAAAAAACTGGGTTGAGCATTTGAGCCAGGGTATCTGGTGGCCGAAAATCCCGGACCGTGCATCGGAAAAAGATGGAGCAGAATTGACAAAACGACTGAAAAATCCGGGATTCTGCAAGCCATTCGTTTCTATTGCACACAGCATTGAAAACGCCCTGGAGGACGGGTTTATCGAACGTGAAATTCAGGAAATGTATGGGGGCCTGGCAACCACTGAGCTGGCAACTTTGGACGAAGTACAAATTTCTGAGAGCGTTAGCTTTGGCGAAATGCTCAAGAAAAAATGCTCTCCGTTTGAAGCGATGCTCAACCAGATTCTGCTGTACGCCAAATATGACATTACGATGGATGACGGTATCCCGGATGAATACGTTCAGACGTTGGAAGACTGCGTCTTCGTGATTGACGATGTCAAGTACGAGCGCAATCCCAAGAAACGTCTCGAAGGTGTCAACGAGATTTGTTGTATCCTGTATCCTCTTGTGGCTGATTTGATTAAAGAACTGTCGAAAAAGCCGAAGCAAAAGAAAAGCTCCGGCCAAAAAAGCAGCAAGAGTGGGTCTGGTATTTGTATGCCCGGCCAACCGCAAGGCAGCGGCAATGACAAGTCTCAGTCTCAGCAGGAAAGCGAGAATCCTCAATCCCAATCTCAGCAGGGAAATGCAGCGTCCAATAGCGGTGCTGATTCCAATTCTAGCGCTGGTGGAGCCGGAAGCAATGTTGATTCTGATAAGGAAGCGGCAGAAAGGCTTCAGGAAGCTTTGAAAAAGATTGAGCAGATTGCAAAAGATGCTGCAAAAAGAGCTGGTTTGACGGAAGGAAAGAATCAGAATTCGGAAAGCATCACGCATAGTTCGGCTCGGTCCCAAGAAGCTAAAGACCGCAATAACGGGAAACAGAACGCTAAAGCTGCTCAGTCGTCTGACAAGAGTAATTCTAGTGTTCAGTCGTCTGGTAAAAGCGGTTCTTCCGGCACATCTGATTTGTCTGCTGCGAAACGGGACCTCAACTCGATTGAAAATGCCCGCAAGAAAGACGCGGCAACTGAAAAGACAAATCGGGAAAAGAACAATGCACTGAACGAGGAAGCTCGACACATCAGTTCTGAAATCGGGGCCAACGTTACAGTTGACCGTGCGCAGGAAGTAAGTAAATCAAATGTGGTTGTTTACAACGAACTTTCGAACGACTTGCTTGTTGTCACGAAAAATCTGGAACGTCGGCTGAAAACCATGATTCGCGATGAGGAGAATGACGATACCGTTTCCGGTCTTCCCATGGGAAGCCGTGTGGAAGCTCGTCTGGCTTACCATCGAGATGGCAAGATTTTCAGCCGCAAGAACTTTCCTCGTGACAACCCGCGCCTTGCTGTGGGTTATCTGTGCGATGAATCTGGTTCTATGCACGATGATGCGATTAAAGCTTCGGTACGTACCGGCATTATCATTCAGGACCTTTGTTACCGAATGGAATTACCTTGCTATGTGTGCGGATTCACAACGTCTAGCGGTGGTCTGCAGATTATTAGTTATGTGGACCAGGACGTGGATGGAAATGATAAGTACCGTATCACTGGTATGCGGTCTCGTTCTGGCACTCCGACTGGACCCGCAATGAAGTATATGGCTCAAAAGCTCAAGAAGGAAACTGCTGAAAAACGACTCCTGATTGTGAGCACTGACGGTTGTTCTAATTCTGGCCGTGACGGCATCCAGAAAACCATCAAAGAACTTTCCCGTTACGGAATTTTGGTTGTTGGTGCTGGTATTGGCTCTGCTCGTGCTCAGGTAGAGAATGAGTTCGGCAAAAACTTTATCGATATTGGAAATCTTGAAGCGATGCCTCAGATTTTGTGCAATATCGTAAAGCGTAATCTCGCATAACAATTTTCGCACGGTGTTTGTATCTGAAAAGGGTATGAATATCGTGCGATTTTTGTATTATAAAAATAAAAAGGAGAATCAACCAGTCAATAACCCACGACTAAAGTCGCGGGTCTCCTTGCCCTGATTTATGAAAAACGTTTATACCCTGAAATGCACTCAGCTTGCTCCTGAATACAAGGAGAACAAAGAAATTATCGAATACGAGGACACGCTGGAGAAATATGAGCCCGTGACCTCGGAAGAATATATCAGAAGCCGCAAAAGGCTCACCGATAGAATCTGTAGCGCTGCGCTTCCCGATAGGCTCCCATACAACTATTGTATTGAGCGCGATGACAAAGAGCAGAAGGGGACGGTGTACATGACCAGCGCTTTTGCCACCAAACTAGCGACATTGGCTTATGGCTTGTCTGAATGGCTGCTTGAATATTATGCAGGTACAAGATGCTTCGCTCGTCTTAATTTCGATAATTGCGATGCTTTGACGGATGTGCAGGCGTTGCCGATTGCCAACCACGTTCTGAACGAGGAAGAAGGCGACCTGTATGACGTGACCTGGAAACGCTATGCGGAAACCGCAGCAAAAGACCTTGTTCCGAAAGAGGGGTTGAGCGACGAGAAATATGCCGGTATATGCCGCTGCTTTGAGGAAAAGCTGTACGTTATCGTGTATCGCACGGCGGTGCTCCTCAAAAAGCATCCTGAAAAGCTGTGCCTGACCTGCCGCATTGAAACTGACATCTTCAACTTTGCGAAAATCGTGTTCAGTGAGATGCTTGCTGCCGGTATTCCGTTAGTTTGTGGCACTTAAAAGTTTTATGTTTTGCGTGCTTGCACATTCGTGCGAAGTCAATAGAATAATAGCTGTACGATAGATAACAAACATCGAACGGACGTAATGCCTTTCGTACAATTCACAATTCGCTTAAAGAGGCGGACTTCTTGAGAAATCGAGAGGCCCGCCTCTTTTTGCATTATTAAAAAGGAGTGCAAATTATGGAAACAAAAATCACACGTGAACAGGTTTTAGAGACTATGGCAAACGCAAATAAGGTGGAAGGCTTTGACCCCCGCCTTGTAACGACTTGCTATAAGGACGCAGATGGCAACGCCCGGATGTATTTGCAGGCTGAACCGGCCATGATGTGGTTCCGCCTGAAGCATCCCGGTGGACGCCTGGAACAGATTATCTACCGAGCCAACGACATGATGGCGACGGTCGAGGGCCGCGTTATCGACGAGAACGGGAATCTTTTGGCGAATGCTTTTGCTACCCGCTATCACGGCGATGACCAGTTCGGAAAGGATTACATCCAGAACGCTGGAACCGCTGCAATTCGCAAGGCTCTCGGTAACTGTGGATTTGGAACTCCCGCCAATGCAGAATACATCGAAGGAGTTACGGTTTGCCATGAGGCAGCCGAACTTACCGATGCTCCTGTTGACGACGGTGTAGAAGCCAAGATTCCGGTTCCACCTGTTCCTAAGGAAGTTGTTGAAGCCGAAAAAAAGACTGCAACGCGGACTCGTAAGACAGCCAAAAAACAGGAACAGCCGAAAGAAGCTGCACCGGTTGAAACCAGTCCGCAGACTGAATCTGAGCCAAAACCTGAACCGAAATCTGAACCGGCACATACGCCGATTCCAGTTCCGCCTGTTCCTCGTGAGCAGGAAGCAGTGAAGGAGCCTAAGACGCTGGAAGAAGCCTTGAGTTTCAAGATTCCTTGCGGACGCTACGGCGGTCAGACCATGAAGGAGCTGCTGGACAGTGGCAATACAGCTGCCATCACCTATTTCTTGCGGCCTCTATTTACAGGGAAACCTGTTCAGGCTGCTGCTCGTATTCTTGCAGGTCAATATAACCTGTAAGGAATTATGAGTTGGAGAGGGGATGGTAAGAAAGGAAGAATAACAATGTTAAGTATGGAAGCAGTTCTTGGCGTCGTTAATGCCAAGACACGTGGAGGAGTATCTCGCACCGGTGAAATAGAAGTTCAATGCCCTATGGGGGTGTGTGGACATAAAAAGAAACCGGTGTACTTCTCTGTGAACCTAGAACGAGGGCAGTACAATTGCTTTCATTGCTGCAGCGGATGTCCGTACAGTGGTGGAATAGTTGACCTATTTTGTCTGTTCAATGGACTTGACCCTAAGAAGCGGCAGGAAGCAAACAAAGCGTTGGCAAATGCTTTGGATGGTAAACCTGTCGAGTCAAGAGTCACGTTCCAGTATCAGCCGGAACCAACGGTTGATATCAAGTCAGATGAAGAACTCGATAAGGTGTACAGAGAGGTTTTGAATGAACTGACACTGAAACCTGAACACCGGAACAATCTTCTCAAACGGGGCCTTACCAATGAGGTGATTGACAAGTGCTTATATCGTTCCGTACCAGAGCGATGGGTGAGCGTCTTTGTCAAACTCAAAAAGCGAGGTATTTCTTTTGAGGGAGTTCCGGGATTCTATGAGAAGAATGGAAAGACTTTTTCCGCCTGCTCAAAATCAGGATTCTTCATTCCGTATTTTAACTCAAAAGGTCAAATTGTAGGGATGCAGATTCGATTTGACAAGGGTGACAAACGATATCTCTGGTTTTCGTCTGCCGGATTTCAAGGTGGATGCAGTGCCAGAAACATTGCGAGTTACGGTATTCCTGGTGTTATGCCGGAATGCAAAAAAGGTCAAATCGTGTATGTTACGGAAGGGGCACTCAAAGCTCACATTGCTTGTGAGCTGAGCGAGAGCCATGAACCGTACATAGCCCTTGCGGGAGTCAACTGCTTTAACCAATGGGAAATGACCTGTGAGTATCTGAAATCTCAAGGAATTACCCGTGTCGTTGATGCGTTCGACTCTGACCGAGAGAGTAATGAGCATGTTAAAAATGCTCTTGCAAAACTCTATGAAATCGCGTCCCGATACGATATCGCGATGACTCGTTTTAACTGGGGCACGACATATAAAGGCGTGGATGACTATTACCTTGCATTTAAGCAGGGGAAAGTATTCCGGCCTTTTGTTCCGAATACCACAAACGAGACAAACAGCGTGAAATTCGTGCCGTTTGTTCCGGTAAAAACAGCGTAAGAAAGGAAGAAAATCATGGCTTACAATCAGAAAAATCAGAACACAAACAAGGAAGACGATTTCGTCATCTACCAGCTTCAGGGACAGAAAAGCTTTCTAAAGTTCAAGATGGACTGGGCAAATATCGGCAAGCTGCATTTGTCGTTTGTTGCCCATACCGGGCGGCAGAATGGCTGCAAGCAGACAGATTTTATCGAAGCGGCTCTCGATGTTGAGGGCGGCAGCGGTGCAATCTATTTTGCGGAAGCTGTCTTGAACGGCATGATGGGCCAAAAGCGTATTCAGGCAACCAAAAAAGCCAAAGAAACGCAGGCTAAATATCCCGAAGAGCTCTTTGTGTACAACGGCGGAAGCCCGGCACGCAACGACCGTCCTGTGATGTGGCGGCAGATTTCGCTCATTCCTGGCACGAAAACGGCTTATGTATTCCAGGCAGTGGAAGCGGAAGGTATTCAGAACCAGATGGGCGGATACCAGAAAAAGCCGAATGCAGAAGTCAAGCGCATTCTTGTTAGCTGCTCCAAGGAAGACCTGATTGGCCTTGCGGGGGCATTCAAGATGCACTGGACCGCATATCTGTCCAACGCAGAACGGTATACTCAGCACATGACGAATCATCGGGAAGCTCCGGCTGCAGCAAGTGACGCGCCTGTTCAAGCTCCGGCACCCGCTGTAACACAGGCACCTCCTGCACCGGTTCAGAACGTCAACATCCCCGACACGGCCTACACCATCTACGATTCTATCGGTAACTGGATGCGGGTCGCAGGAACCCCCGAACGGGCTCTTGAAATGCTGCGGAATGCTATTACCACGATGAAGACCAAGGATGGCTATGTCCGTCGTGATAATAAGGAGTATGAGGCGGCAAAGGAAATGATTCTTTCGGGAGCAAAGAAGGGGTTCAATACCGTTTCTTTGTACAACGGTGATAAAGCCGTCCAGCTGTATGTGACGGTTTGCCCGTACGTTCTCTAATCATAACAGCAGTGGTATCTATCACAGATGCCACTGCTTTTTTGTTTGTTGCTGAAATGTGCGAATTGTAGAAAATTAAAATAGGTGGCCAGACGAACGCGAAGGAGGCGATTATTATGTCGGCTATCAGTGATGTTGTGAACTATTTTCAATCTCTTTATCAATCTGGTGATATCAAGCTGGTTGTTGATATTGCATTGATTGTGATGCTGATTTGGTTTATCATGCGCGGCGTAAGTCGTTTGTTTGAGACTCTAGTTCTTGGAGCCATCACGATTTATGGCGTAAACATGTTTCTTAATTATATTGGCGTTACGGTTGACTATCAAGGACTGTTGAGCCAGATTGGATTCTATCTGAATCAATTTCTAACCTTCATCAATAACAATTTACCGAGGTGACATTTTTGGAAGAGAATAACATTGTGCTTTCCCGCACACAACGAATGAAAGATTTTGTGAAAAGTTGGGCACTGCCGGTCATTTGCTTTGTGGTGTTCTGGCTGATTTTTAAATTCGTCCTTATGACTTCCATTATCCCAACACAGTCAATGTATCCGACTCTTTCGGCACCGTGCTTTACGGTTGGAGTGAGAACGAACGTTTTGAACAAGCCTTACGAGCGCGGCGACATTGTTCTGTTTCAACGTGATGATGGTAACGAACGCTTTTATGCCAAACGAATCGTTGGTATGCCTGGAGATGTGCTGGAAATCAAGCACGGGCAGACATATATTAACGGTGTCGAATACGAAGAATCTTATTTGAACGAAACACCGGAAGACCTTGACTTTGGACCGTTTCAGGTTCCGGAAGACCATTATTTTATGATGGGCGACAACCGAAACAATTCGTATGATTCTCGGTATTGGGATGAACATTTCGTTCCGGCCAACAAGGTTATGTCTAAGGTGTATCTGCATTTTCATCTGGGACTTTCAGACAAAGACTCACAAGATGATATGGCTGCTCAGAAAGGAGAAAACTGATGGGTAACAACAAAAAGCGGGCAAAGAGCGCTGCTGAAAATCCGATTATTATCATTGCCGTTTTCTTGGCACTGGTTGCAATCACGCTGATTGCGAGTTTTTCTGTTGCGAAAGCCAACAAGGTTGATATTACCGAGCTTGTTTTGAATGGCGACATCGAGCTTCAGGTTGGTGAAGAGGAAGCAGTTGGCTTCAATGTTGCCACCGCAAAGACCGAGGACAACGACAAGGTGGTTGCTGCTGTGAATCGAATGAAGCTGGTCTGGACCGTGGAAGATGAATCCGTTGCGGTTTACGATGACAGCGAAGGCGTACTGAGAGGCGTGTCTGAGGGTTATACCGTCTTAACTTTGGCTACCGAAGACGGTAAATTCTCTGATTCCTGCACTGTAACTGTTGTTCCGGCAGAAGCCGAGCAGACACCGGAATCAGCCGCAACAACAGCAGAAACGGCAAATCAATAAAGTGACTTGCTAAAGCGTGCGAAACTCGAATAATTAGAGTTGTACGATAGATAACAAGGCATCAAGCCACTCGTACAATTAACAATCTGACAAGTTGGCAGACTCACCATTTCGGTGGGCCTGCTTTTTTGTTAAGCAGATAGGAACGAGGACTAATACATGAATAATAAAAACGCAGAATGGCAACGCGAATACTACTTGACGCATGTCAAGTACCGGATGCAGGGACAGGGTACGGACTGCTATAAGGTCGTTAAGGGTCTTGCTCGTATCCTACAGCTGCCTACCATTGCGAAACTCACGACCGACAACGAATCGGTCATCGGTGATTTCCGACTGAACAGCGGCGAGTATGGGCTTGAGCCCTACGATGAGTACGCTATCAAGGTGGATGACACCTACGGTGCATCATTCTATATCCTTGTCCATAGAAGGGCTGATACGACTTTCCTGTGCCCGATTCTCGTGGGCTTTGAGGGCGAGAACACCTGCGCCATGGTCATGCCTACCGATAACTGGCGGATGCGGGAAATGACGGCATTTGTCGAGCTGAGAAGGGCTGAGAAGGAATTCGGTGTGGACGGACTGATGATGGCGGTGAATACACGAAATGGGGTATACGGCTACCTTTCCGTTCTGAACGAGTCTGGCAACCTGCTGGAACGGTGGCTGCGAACCGAGCGCGATTCCCTACATATACGGAACTCTGTGACGGCTCCGAGCTCAGCGGCGCTGATACTGCAAATCTGGCTGCATACGATATGTCTCTGGAAGCGGCGGTGTCTGAGTCGGAAGGTTGAGCAGCGCATCGTACACGCGAACGGGAAACAGGAATCGGTCAAGGATGTCAGAGAATGCCTGAACACCACCAAGCAGACTATCGTGGACCTCAAAAAGGGCATTGTGGTCTATGTGAATGATGGTGGAGGGAAGCGGGCGTTTGCCGGGTTCTGTGTGCTCCAATCTGAGCGCTGCGGGCATTTCCGGCATCTGCAAAGCGGCAGGGTCGTCTATGTGCGCCCCACGACTGTTCACTACAAAAAGCTGAACCCCAACAAGGCTATCAGTCAGACTGCCAAGCCGGTAATCTATCGGAACACAGAAGACTTCCTGCGCGAGAAATCGTATCTCGAAAACGATGTGCTCATGATGCTGAAATGCAACGGTATCGAGTATCAGCGGGAGAAGATGTTTCCGTGGATGGGGAAGAAGCGCTTGGATTTCTTCCTGCCGGGCAAGAACATCGCTATCGAGTGTCAGGGTGTGCAGCACTTTTACCCCTACGGCAGCGATGACAGGGATTTCGAGGCACGAAAGCAGCGGGACATCGACAAGTACAACGAATGCACCAGCAACGGTGTGCAGGTTCTTTATTACATGAGCGAGTTGATTCCGGTGCCTGACGAGATGGCAAGGAAATACCGGTATGTGACAAGCCTCGATGAGTTGCTGGCGATTCTGAACAATAAATAATTGATTTTTACGCCTCCGATGTTACGGCATCGGGGGTTTTGTTTTTTGGAGGATACTATGAGCAAGGGAATGCGTACAGAGGACGAGGTTCGTGACAGTGCCAAGCTGATTCTCGGTTTTGATAAGACCGAAGATGGAGTGCAGCAGGGGACTGGGCAAATCACTACCTTCAATCAGCTGGGATTCCGTGGCTGCAATGATAAACCGGATGGCTGGTATCTGCCGGATGACGCCAGCAAACCCGCCATCATTCTGGAAACGAAATCGGAAGCAGAAGGTGTTTCCAAGGAAAAGCATGTAAGTCTCATATACGAAGGTGCTGAAGGAAACCAACGGAAAAGCACTGCGAAAAAACAAATACCCCTAATTTGTAACGTATGGCCGTTCACCATTTGGGGGGCCTTTTTTGCGCTTCATTTTATCTGGCAGCAGGGAAAATCTAGTTTTGCACTATTTCTACTTGCCCATTTATGCGAACCGAATACAATAAAAATTGTACGATAGATAACAAACATCGATACGGGCATAACGCCTTTCGTACAATTCACAATTTCGCTTAAAGAGGCGGACTTCCCACATCGGGAGGCCCGCCTCTTTTTGCATTATAAAAAAGGAGCGTAAGAATTATGACCACTACTATCAACACTACCACCACTACCAACACTACCAAAACTACCAACAACAATGTAACCATGAACGCACCTGTCTCAGCAACTAGCGCGGTCGTCAACACAACCATCAACACAGCTGCCGTGACACCCAACTTAAAGGACCCCGACCTTGTGGATTTCACACTGGATGGGGCAGAAGCACAGTACAAGGCTGGCGAGTACGACAAGCTGCTTGCACAGTGCAAGCAGGACGCAGCAAATACTAAATGGCTTGAGGAGGGGATTCGTGACATTCGTTTTGAAGCGAGTCATGATGAACCTCTTTGTGCGGATGAATACGCCAAGCAGATGAAAGTGAGCGAAGAAGCGGTCCTTGATACGCAGCAGAACGCAGGGCTGAATCTGACCACCTGTATCGGCAAGAAGCCGGTAGGGGACAGTGCAGTCCGCAGCATTTGCGACAGAGGCATGATTGGCATGAACTGCTACGAACTGCTTCGCAAAGAACGCCGCGAGAGCTTGAAAGAGGTCTTGAACCTTATCCTGGCAGAACGGAAAGGTGCGGTACAGGTTAAGTACAGTTACGACAAGGTTCGTGCTGTGCATTCTGCCCGCTATGCAGCTATCGGAAACGATAAGCTCCTGAAAATCATGGACGATTATATGGACCAGAACTGGCCTGACCGTGAATTCGAAGGCGGCTATTTGTCTCACGAACTTATGAAAGTGGTCATCGACCTTGGAGCCTACAAGCAGCAGTTCTTTCGCAAACTTCCTTCTGGATTTTCTGCGGGGTATACTCCGGCAGTCATGATGATTAGCTCGGATGTTGCTGCATCTGCTGTACGCCTGATTCCGTGCTTGAATATGGGCAGCGGCATTGTGGCACCCATGGCTAAAGATGTGGCGATTCCGCATATCGGTGAAGACATTGCAGCACGAGTTACGAATGCTTTTGTGGCTTTGCTTGCGTATTTTGACGATGCGGCTACCGACCTGGATAAGCTGCGTAATGTTCTAATTCGCAACAGTAAAGCAGCGCTTGTTCGCGTTTTGAAAAGCGGTGGTATGCCGAAGCAGGAAGCACTGGAAGCTCTCGAAGGCTTTGACGCTGTGTATGGCGATATGCCTGTAACTGCTTTGGATATCTACTTGGCAGTATGCGATGCATACGCTGGTGTGGTTCGCAATCACACTCAGGATGCTAAGAAGATTTTCGCTGCCGCTGACTGCGTTGCACGCTGCGCTCGTACTCGCTGGAGCGATGTGGATATGCCTGGCAAGGAGGACTTGTAATGGTAAAGCCCAAAAATGTATTTATCCTGCTGGTTATTGCCGTACTTGTATACGGCTTGTGCCGCTGATTTTGAAAGGAGTAACAACCAATGGCAAGCTATGATGGTACTAACAAATCCAGTGCGGGGTGTGCTCAGCATCTTCCGTACTGGGAAATCAATACTCCCTACACCAGGGAACTCTACAATGAGGCAATGGCCGAGGCAAGCCCGGAAGCAGTTAAATTCTGTAACCCGGACGGCTATAATGGCCCTGAAATCGAGGTCGATGCAAGCACCTTGACGGAGGACCAGTGGCAGGCACGGCGTGCAGACCATTTGGGCGGTTCTGACATTTCCGCTATCTTTGGCGCAAACAAATTCAAGACGAATCTTGATTTGTTCTACGCCAAGACTGGAAAGCAGCCGATTGTCCCGGAAGAAGAAACTTCTCAATCCCGGTTGAATAAGCTGTGGGGTCATATCTCGGAGGAGTATGTAGACGCTTGGCTGTCGGAACGGTATCCGTACAACGATATCATCACCGATACCAACATCTATTCCATGCCGGGAAAGCCTTATATCACGGCCAACATTGACCGTATGATGCGCAAGCCGGACGGCTCGTATTGCTTGGTAGAAATCAAAACTACGAGCTCGTTCAACAAGGCTGAGTGGGCGAATGGCAATATTCCTATTCCGTACATCTATCAGGTTCGCACTTATATGGCGATTCTTGGCGTTTGGGAATGCGTTGTGGTCTGCATGTTTGACCGCGATACGCTTATCGCAAATACCATCAAACGTGACCTTGATGAGGAGATGCGCATTATCCAGGGATGTGACGACTTCTGGCAAAACCATGTTGTCCCGCGTATCCCGCCCGAACCTCTTGGTGATACCAAAGCCCTCATGGATACCCTGCATCGTTATACCGGCGATGCCAACAAGTCTGCGCCCGGCATTTTATTGGGGTCCGAATATGCGGAACTTTGCAAGCAGTATACGGATGCTTACGCCAAGTATAAGGCTGCTAAAACGGTTGCTGAGGGGTATGAAGCTCAGTATAAAGCGCTGGCTGTACCTTTTGCGATGGCTATGGGCGTTAGTACCCAAGGGACTGTCATTGGTCCAGATGGACTCAAATGGCTTGTTAAGCTCACCCCCAAGATGAGCAACGCATCCATTGACCGGCAGAAACTCGAAGCATTGTACCCCGATGCTTTCAAAGCCTGTGACGTTCCCAGACGTGAAACGAGCCGGACATTAACGATAAAGGTGGTAAAGAAATGACATTACGAGAACATACTGGACGTACGGTCGAGTTTAAGCTGGTTGACCGTAATACCAACATCGATTTTGCAGAGGATTGGCTGAATGCCGGGGCTCTGCAGCGTGACACTGATGGAGCGTATCTTGTTGACGACATCGATTATATTCGCGATTACGCAAAAGATGCAATCAAGGGATGCAATCCAGATGTAGAAGGCAAGTTGAATGCAAATTTATTTTGCTTTTAATTCGCTTTTTGCTTGACAGCGTATGCGGCCGGAGTAAAATGTTAATTAGTTAATAGATATCATCTTACTTCCACAGCGGCAGCTTGAAAAGTTGTCCTCCGGAACCAAATCCGGTCGTGGTTCATTTTTCATAATTCGCTTAGAAGCGGACTTCCTGTTTTCAGGGAGCCCGCTTTTTTGTTTTGAATTCCCAGTGCATTGCACTGTTTTTAATAGATGTCCGAACAGCTACACATATGTGTTAGTCTGCACAACAAATCACAATCCATACTAATGGAGAAAGGAAGGTAATCTATTATGATTATCAACAATGTTAAGTATCTCACCCTGTCGGAATACTGCGAAGCAGTGAATGCTGAACGCAGCAAGACTGGTCTCAACCCGATTTCTGAGGGAGCTGTCCGCACTAAGGTCGCTCGCCATCAGATTCCGGCCGAGAAAATCGGCTGTCAGTGGATGGTAGTCTCTGGTACTCCGTGGCCCGAGAAAACCGTTCGCTAACCGATTCCCGTATCCAAATCACAACCCAAACAAGAAAGGACAATCATGAAAATGAAAAACTTCAAAATCAACTCCGAAAACATAACCAACATCGCTGCACGAATTGTCGTTGCAGTAGGCATCATCGTTCTGGTGGTTGTTGCGTTCAAACTCGCAGCATTTCTCCTGACCAAAATCCTGTTCCCTTTGCTGGGCGGTGTGATTCAGATACTCTTCGAGGCAACTAGCTGGATTATCCCGCTGTTCCTCATCAGCCGCACCAAGACTTTCCGGAAGGCTTATAACGCAGCTCGTGGAAAGCACGAGGAGAAGGAGAACAAAAACAAATAACAGCACAGCCTTTGTCCGGCACGGCTCATCTGCTTAAAGCGGGTGGGCCGTTTTTTGTTGCAAAATATGAGGATGGCAAAAGAAATGAATGTGTACAAAAGTATGGGCTTGAAACAGGTGACATCGGAACAGGAACCCCATGTGCAGAAAGACCCAAATGGAGAGCAGCGGTGATTCATATGCTTTTTGCTGCTTGCACATCTGTGCGGGTTAGGTACAATTATAAATGTAGCATGGATACCATCTCATTTAACTTATCATTAACATTCATGCGCTCGGTTGCTACACCGGGCGCTTTTTTGATATACAAAGGAGGATTTTTTGATTATGTCATTTTATTATAAACCAGAATGGTGCTTATATGCTGCCAGCGAAGTGGAACGAAATCAGGCTGCAAAGAAGCGCTTTGTTGATGAATACGAAAGCAATGTTTGCTACCGTAAAGAAGCCAAAAACCTACTCAATGGTAAAATAATGGGCTTAACGGAAGTCGTACCTTCTCGTCGTGCCGATACGGTGAAGGTGGCTGCCGTTATGAGTTATTTACTATTCAATGAAAACAAGCCAAAATGGACAAAACTTGTACAGCTGTTGGGGCGCGATTTTTCCTATATGCCTCGAATGGTAAGTGCAATGTACGCAGGTACGAAGGCAGCATACGATTTCACAGATGAAATCAACAAACCGGAGAACGTGGCAAAGAGATATCTGTTTTTTTTGTACGGATATGCCAGCCCGGAAAGCCAGCTTCCCCAAAACAAAGATGTCTATGATATCTGGACCCGAAATTTGGCAAATTCAGAAGGCGAAGACAGCGCCATCCAAAGAGAATTCTTTGCGAAACTTGGCACAGGCGTACAGAAAACAATTAGTGACCTTCAGAACAAAGTGATTGCCGATATGAACAAAGCAACTATTGATGTGAAAGTAAACGATAACTTAACAATCCAAAAGACAGAATTCAGTGATTCGAATTACTCCATCATGTGTGATGGCTATGCTATCTGTGAAGATGCTATGTGTCAGGCAGGCGTTGGCTTCAAACCAGTAGCAAACAGACCTCTAACAAAACAAGAGTTCCGTGATATGCAGGCGAATCTCGCGGAGGATGTTCAGTTTGTCTGCAAAGAGGACGATGACAGCTTTTGCTTTGGCAAGCTGGAAGCCCTTGTCATGGATGGACTTATCACCGTTGATGATAAGAACAACATGCTGATTTCTCAGAAAGTATCGCAGCAGACGCTTAATCTTATCAATCTTTATAACTTTATGCTTCCTGTTTACGCGTCAGTCTACAACTTGGCGAATGCTTACGCCGATGAAATTCGTAGAGCTGTTTCGCGTGAGCTGTTTGGACAGGATGAGGGTATTTCGGATGAAATGTTCGTTAAGCAGATTGACGCTCTGAACAAAAAGCTGGTAGACGCAGAGGCTTGTGTAGAGCGAGCTGAAAACAAGGCAGCTGATGCAGATAAGCTGCTGCAGCAGAGTAAGAAGCGCGAAAACGCTCTGACATCCAAGCTGGAAACGGCGTATGCGGAGATTGACGAACTGATGCAGCTGGTTCCGGAAGAGACAGAGGATGATTTGCCAGATGAGCAGGAGGCTCTTGAGAAAGAAACCTTGCAGCCTGACGATGAACCCGATGTCGATTATGGGAAAAAGCTGGATGAACTACTTCAGAAATATTCGGTTGCTGTCATTGGCGGCAATCAAAACCTGATGAAGCGATTCCAAGTTCTTCATCCCGATGCCATCTATGTGAGCAAAGATATGGTGGCGGCCTGTGACCAGATGATTCACGCTGCAGACCTTGTGCTCTGCAAGGTGGATTCCATGTCTCATGCACTTTACAATAAATGCAAAGTGACATGCCATCGTTATGATATTCAGATGAACTATCTGCCGAATGTCACATCCTGCACGCGCCTTGAAAAATGTATGTGCGAGATGATTGAGGCACTCTCTGCTTGACGGATTGTGCGGCACGGATAAAATAATAAATGTACGATGGATAACATTGAACGGTTTCATACGTTTGGGACCCGTCGCACAATTTACATTCTGCTGATATAGGCAGCCATCCTTTACCGGGTGGCTGCCTATTTTTATCGGCATATCAAATAGAAAGGAGCTTATCAATGAGTAAAAACAAGAACCAAAACAAAAATCAGACAAGTTACGAAGAGCAAAACCGACAGCTTGTCGATGCTCTCTATGAGCAAAAACTTGTAAAGCCAACATGCAGCGACTGTGATGACTATTTTGGTGCGATGGTTTCCATCTTGGCAAAACGCGGATTCGAGCAGGAAGCCTTCGAGCGAGAGCTTCACAAATGCGAAGGGAAAATGAAGAAAAGCCTTGAGGATAATGGCAACCCATATTTCTTGTGGCTTGTGCATAATTGTCAGGCGTGTTGGCTATCTACGCCGGTTGATGTTGCAACGCCCGGAAGCGAGGATTACGATACATGGTCTTACTATATGTACAGTAATGACGTAAAGGCGTATCTTATCACGGTAAACGAAAAAGTCGAAAAAGTGGCATATCCGAAATGTTTGGAGGTGCTGCGAGAAAAATAAAGGGGTAAGTAAAATTGGATAACACTACTATCACGCTAAACAAGTGCAACGTAAAGCGTGTACTGAAGGCCGTACCAACGAGCACAAATTACGCCTGCTGTATTTTTACAACTTGTGTAAAAGGGCAAGAGGATATGTTTCCTCCTGAGGTGCGCAGATACGGCGGGATGACGGCAGAATTCAAAGCCACATCTCAGCACATTCCCGTTGAGCTGTTGAAGAAAATTTCATTTCGCCTGGAAGGACATTGGGCACCGGATTCTAAAGAGGAAAACGAGAAAATCTTCGTTGCAGAAAAAGCAACCGAGATTTTGCCTGAAACCGAAAGCGAGGTTTGCAAGTTCCTGATGCGGAATTGCAGCAGTTTAGGAAAGACGATGGCAAGCCATATCGTTGAACGTTTTGGAATGAACACATTGGATGTTTGTGCTCATCATTGCAAACAGCTGTTTGACATTCCAAGAATTGATGACAAGGCCATTGCAAAGCTCAACGATGCCTGTTTGTCTGCTTTGGTCCGTGCAGATGTTCTGAAACTTCTGCAAGGCGTGGATATTTCACCGTCCGCTATCAACACATTGGTTGAGACGTACGGAAATGAAACGATTCACGTTCTGGAAAATAATCCTTATAAGCCAGTCCCGATTTTGGGCTTTGCGATGATGGACCACATTGCTCTTGCAATGGGAGAGCCGGTAGATTCAGAGCGCCGCATGACCTGTGCGACAATCGAAGCATTACATATCGCCTGCCAAAAGACAGGAAGTATGTGTGCGGAAGAGAGTGCTATCTTAGCTCGAATGGCTGCGTTCACTCCACAGGTGAGTGCAGAACGGCAGAAAGAAGCACTTGATAGTGTTGCCAAGGCATACTCGGTTATCAAGCAGGGAAAATATTATTACGATAAAGATGATTTTTTGGCAGAGCGCAAAATGTCTGCAAAAATCGTCGAGCTTGCCAGCGCTAAGCCGGTGAAAGAACGCGAAATCGAGGATGCCTTTATTAAATGGCAGAAAGAGAACTCAATTATTCTTTCTCCGCGACAGGCCGAGGCTGTACGCAATTTGAAGTACCGTATCTCTATTGTCACTGGAGGCCCCGGTACAGGCAAGACCACTTGTCTGCGGGCTATCATGGATGTGTACCATATGGTATGGCCGGATGAACACATTCTATTGATGGCTCCAACAGGCTTGGCTGCCAAGCGTATGGCGGAAAGCACCGGCATGAACTCATCCACGATTCATAAGGCTTGTGGCTTGATTCCGGCGAACAATTCGAGTGGATTCACGGCACAAGGAGATTGTACCATTTGCGGTTTCATCGGTATTGATGAAATGAGTATGGTGGGGGAACACCTGTTCGCTTATGCAATCGATGCTGTTTTGAGCAGCCCATCCACCAGGATTGTACTGCTTGGCGATACGGACCAGTTGGCTCCTGTAGCTCGTGGTGACGTTTTGCGCGATTTAATCAAGTGCGGCGTTATTAAAACCGTTCGCCTTGATGTCAACTATCGGCAGGGGAGTACCTCGACGATTACAGATGCTTCCATCAAGATTCGTGAGAATCGTGCCTATACCGGGAATACCCGAAATCTTGTGTTTGATAATGAATTTCGCTTCATTCCGGTTGTTAACAAGGATAAAGAAAAAGAAGCGAATGAAATCATGAATCATATTGTTGAGGAGTATTTGAATGGCGTGTCCAAATACGGTATGGAGGGTACGATTGTTCTAACTCCTACGCATTATGATAAAGGCACGCCGAGCGGATATCTTTGCAAGAACCGTGTCAACGCTGCAATTCAGGCGATTGTGAACCCTAAAACGGATGATAAGCTCTGTGTTGAAATCGGCAAGCAACTGTTTATGGTTGGCGACCGAATCATTCAGCGAAAGAACACCGAGCAGGTCATTAACGGTGACTTGGGAACGATTCAATCAATTGCCCAGCTGGAAAGCGATGTTGCCGTTGAAATCTATTTTGACTCGAAAGGAGAAACTTTAGTTTATAACAATGAAGATATGAAAGATATTGAGCTTGCGTATGCCATTACCGTGCATAGCTCTCAGGGATGCGAATTTCCTTGCTGCATTATTCCGGTGAGTATGACATACGGAGTGATGTTGACAAAGCCTTTGTACTATACCGGTATTACGCGAGCCAAAAAGAAATTGGTGATGATTGGCGATGAGGAAGCACTGAAATATGCGCTTCAGAATTTCCGTAAGCAGACCCGCAAATCCTTGCTTGGTCCGCGCATCATCACGAAACTAAAAAAAGCCAAAACATAAAATTAGTTATAGCGGGAGTTCCTCATGACAGGAGCTCCCGCTTTTTCGTTTTGTGTGAATAATGCTTCAAATAAACGAATGTATGATTGTTGCACGCCTTTGCGAGGTGCAGATAATAGATATTGTAGAGTTAAAGGGTTGAACAATCAGTTCACGAAGGCTCTACTACGATGATAATCGAAGGAAGGAGGTAGTTCGAAATGAATATGAAAAACAGCTTGCAGAAACGCACCCCGGTGCAGAACCTCCAGATGGCTGTAGGTACTGCTTGTGCAATGGGCACTGCGGCCATGATGAGCACGGTTATGGCTTATGCAGACAATGTCGGCAATGCCATCGATAAGGTGTTCAATGTTGGCAACCAGGTCAGCAACTCGATTGCTAAAGGCTTGACCAACATCGTTGTTCCTATCGGCATCGCAGTATTCCTGTATATGCTGGTGCGTATGCTGCTGGCCAGTGACCCGAAAGACGTTCAGACCTATAAAAAGCGTCTTATCGTGGTTGCCATCATCGTCGTGGCTGCTGTTGCAGTGCCCGGCCTGATGAAGGTTGCTAATGAACTCGGTAGCCAGATTAACGGCGAGCTCGGCGGCAATAACATTGGCGGCCAATAATCGCTTTACGGCCAAAAAGACTCGTCCGAGCAATCGGGCGGGTCCTTTTTTTATCGAAAGAAGGTGAGCAACATTAACTCTCTTATTAAGTGTAGACCCGAAAAAGGGAAGAAAGCCGTAAAGCGCTCTGTGGTCGCTGTTGTTCTTGCATTAGCAGCGACAGGATGTATCGCACTCGCTGCGGTGTCTGACCTTGTCAGCAACTTTCTCAGCTTGGTCGTTATGGTCATCGCCCGTATCATCTTGCAGTTTTGTGACCTTATTATGAATCCGCTGCTCGAAATTACGCAGATGACGACAGAAAAAGTCGCCCGTTATATTCCTGGCTTTGCAATGAGTGGGAACGGCATTGGGGGCTATTTTTCGCAAGCCATAATGGTAATTTCGACAACAATCGCCGGAGCACTGATTGCCGTTCGTATCATCTCGTATTTGATGGAAACTGCAGACGGCGCAAGGACCGAAAGCGTACCAAAACTGATTTGGAACGCTGTCTTTGGCATGGTTCTTACTCTTACAGGCAGTCACTTCCTTCAGTTGATGTTCGATGAAATCATTTCGCCTCTGACAACGGCGTTAAGTGAAGGCATTACAGGTGGCGGATTGGGGGAGTTTTCGTTTGAAGACGCTGGCATGAAAATTATTGGCCAGACTGAATCTGGCGATGCGGCTGGAACAATAGTTGCATGGATGGGAGGTTTCTCGATTGTCGAAGGTGCTTCTCTGGTTGTCAGCGTTGTGTTTCTGTTTTTGATTTGGTGGAACCTGATTAAGTTGGTACTTGAATGTGCGGAACGATACATCATTTGCGTCTTCACTATTTTGCTTTCGCCTCTGGCATTTGCCACGGCAACTAACGAAAGAACAAAAGATACGGCAGTCAACTGGATGCAGATGTTCTGGTCACAATGTGTTTTGCTGATTCTGAATATTTGGGTCGTTGGTATTGCGCGAACGGCATTGAACATCGGATTGGTCGGCGCATCTGTTGAAAGCGTCGTGAAATGGGGCCTTGTCACATACGCATACCTCAAAATCGCACAAAAGCTGGACGATATGCTTGCAAGAGCCGGATTCCGTATCACAAGCACAACGGGTCTTGACCCGATGAGTGAAGCGGCTGGTGCTTTTCGAATTATCACGGGTGCTGCGCATGATGTTCTTGATTTGGCAGGTAGCGTTGCTGGCCACGGCCGTGCAGCTGCTGATGCCATTGGAAATGTTGTAGGCGGCGCGGGCAGTAATAGCAAGCCAATTGCTGCAGACGTGGCAGCAGCTGCAGGTGCAAATGGCGCAGCGGCTGGGGCTGCAAGCAATTTGGACAAATACGGCAAGGTTAGCTTTGGTGACAAAGAAAAGGCCGACCGCTTTGTACGTGGTACAAACGCTGAGCGTAGCGACATGTATAATAACCCTGGTGAAACCTTTAATTCCAATTCGAATCGTCAGGCCATGGCAAACGCTCTGGATGAGCTTGGGTTTGATGGTGGCAAGGTGTCTCAGGGTACGGTTGAAGACCTGGCTCCCGATAACGCCATTAAAGGCGCTGTCAATGGTAAGGTCACTTACCGCGATGAGAATGGCAAAATTACAGGCGTTTCCGGATTCCGTTATTCGAGTGATGAATCTGGCACGATTGCAACCAAGACTTCCGACCTGGCTATCAGTCCGGATGGGCAGAGTGCAATCCTTACTACAGATAAAGGCAAGTTTCGTCTTGAAAATACCGGACGCACTGCGGCAAATGGCTCTCAGGAATGGACCGCTACTCGCATGACGGACGGGAAGGGGAGAAGTCTTGGCGACGTTATTCCGGATACAAAGAACTCCACATCTTTCAGCGTCCCCGCTGGTCAGCTGAACAAGTATGGCGCAGATGGTGCGGCTGCAATTGCCGCAAGGTCTGCAATGGAAAGCAAGAATCTGGATTACCTTACTCGTATTACCGATTCTGCGCTTAGCAAACACGACCAGGAACAGGCGGCTGCTGTTACCCGAGATGCCAAACAGGCTGAAGCACAAAAGCAATTTGATACTGCCAAAGGAAACTATTCCGGTCGGTTCCAGATGTCCAACGAGCAGCGTGCTGCAGAAATGCGCAACCCGGATTCCGCTGTTGATTACAATTCTCAGGAATCTTTGGCTGCTATGCAGGACACGCTTGCAAATGCTGACCCTGAGCTGGCAGAGCAGTTTGCTAAAGGTGCGAAAGTCACCGGTATTGACATGGCCATGGGCCGTGACGATATGCCTGATGGTGCTTTGACTGTTACGGTCAGTGATGGCAACACTACCGATACTTACATGGTATCGAACCCGAAGGGCAGCCTGACAGACGAAGAAGCTGCCCAGGTTATTGCATCTGGACAGTTGCCGAAGGGTACTGCTGAAGGCACTGGTGCCTCTGAAAACGTTACTGGCGATGCCGGTAACGCGACCATGGTTGATGGTGATGCAACCGCTAAGGAAACTGATGCAACCGCACCCGACGAAAATGGCCAGATTGCATACAACTCTTTGGCTGACGGTAATTCCGAACAGGAAGTCACTGGTGCCGAGGTCGGCGATACGGTTGGCATGACGCCGGAAGCTTTTGAGGCCGCACATACGCCCGTGGCCGCAATGGATGAACCCGAACCTGAAGCCACTTCTTTCTGGGGACGCGTTGCATCGGTGTTCTCTGGCCGCCATGGCAACAGCGAAAGTTCTGAACCTGGCGTTGTGAATCCCGATACCGTAGCACAGGGTGGAACTACAGACGCTGTGCCTACTGGCAGTGGCGTACCGACACCGCAGACGGCTACGGCAACTACTACTGCTACAGGAGCAACTGGCTCTGCAAATGCTGCTAATACTGCACATGGTACGACAATCAATGCCAATGGTGTTGATAATACGGCTGCTGGCAATGCGGAATCTCGCACTCCTGGCGCAAACAACGTGAATGTGGTTAATCCTGACGCTGTTACCACTGGCTCTGGTTCTGTTAAACCTGCATCTACACCTGCGGGCGCACCTGTCGCAAATGGTACGGCTACAAACAAACCGATTAACGCTGCAAATGTAACCGTTACGGGAGCATCTGCATCTGGCAACGCATCTGGTACAAGTACGAACGTGCCGCAAGCAAAGTCTGGCAATGGCACGCCTACAAACGCAACCGTTGAGGATTCCGCAACGCCTCTGGTACACGAGGGCAATACACCTATCAGCGGTGGTGGTACTGCCACAAACAAGGGCGCTGGTCCTGCCATTACGCCCACGCCTGAAGCCACATCTGGCGGCAGTAGTGGTATGACGGAAGGAAAAGGCACTGAACCCACGGTTGCTCCTACACCTGAAACTACATCTATTGTTGGCAGCCCTGCGGGGAAGAATGGCGCTGCTCCTGAACAGGGAATTAGCACCGTTCCTGCTGGCGGCAATGGAGCTGCTCCCGCGACTACACCCACGCCTGAAACTGCACCTACAGCAAAGGGTCAGGGCAATGTCCCGTCTGCAAATGTCAATACTGTTGGTGAAGACAATACTGCTCCTGCTGGCACTGCCGGTACTACAGCAACGAAGGCAAACGCACCTGTACTCAGCAATGCTGGTACATTGCCCACTGAACCTACCACTTCTGGCAGTGAAACTGCTGTCGCTCCTGGCACTCAGGCACAGAATGTATCCGCTAAACCAGCTCCGGGTTCTGAGCCTCAGAGCGAGAGTGAAATCTCTGCTGGTGGCAACGGCGCGGCTGGAGAAGGTAATACAGTCGTTATTGCTTCTCCCGCTCAGGGTGGTAATGTACCTCAGACTAAGGATGCAGCTCCTTCTGGACATGTCAAAATGGAAACCTCTGCTGACAGCAGCGTAACTTCTACCGTTACTCAGTCTGCTGGTGAAGACAGCGTTACCAATAGCAGCGCGGCTCAAACCGAGACTGTTGTGGATGGCACTGGTACTTTCAGTGAAAGCTCCGTTGGGTCTGCGATGCAGTCTGCTACCGACAAGACCGTCACCGAAGAAGGCCCTGCACCTACAACTACACCGGCAAGCCCCGACAGCAGCGATTTCGCAGCAAATGATTCTACCGTTTCCGTCGAGTCTCCCGCTGGTAGTGCTCCCGGCGAAGAATTTGCTGGTCCTGCAGAGCAGACTACGAGTTACGGTTCTGCTGATGCGGAATTCGGCGGCTCGAATACGCCTTCCGACATCGGCGTCGTCAATGAAAACGCTGGCTCTACTGGCTCCGAAACTCAGCTCATGGATGACGGTTCTGATGCAGTCCAGACCCATGCACCTGCACAATTCGAGAGTGCAACCGGTGCCGCTGTCAATGACAGTGTAACTGGTGATGCTTCTGCTGATTACGCTGAGCCCCCGGCTGACGCTGGCAATGGTGCTGTTACTGAGAACTCTGGGTCTACTGATTCCGAGACTCAGTTCGCGAATGACAGCTCTGCTGTGGTTCAGACTCATACACCCGCTAGTCAGGCTGACAATGCTGCTACAAATGGCAATGTGTCTGATGACGCTTCTGTCGATTACGCTGAACCTCCTGCTAACGCAGATAACGCTTCTGGCGGCAGTGCTGCTCCTGTTGTACAACATACGGACAATGAACCGGCTGTCGGAGAATCCGATGATTCGGATACATCTTCTGGCTATGTCGGCGGCACTGAGGATGTCGGCTCTGCTGATGTGGATGCTTCGCCCATGGATGGTGACTCTGCTACAGTGGAAACTCAGGCACCTGCAAGTTACGCTGAAAGAACGGTCGATACTGATGACGAAGCGGCAGGCAATGCTGGCTCTGACTATGCTGAACCTCCTGCTGACGCTGGCGACGCTTCCAATGATGTTGCTGCATCCTCTGCACAACGCACTGACAGCGACGATGTTTCCGGTGAAGGCAATACGGGCTTCGCTGGAGGTAATGGCGGTGGCGACAATTACAGCTCCGATGAAGAGACTGCACCCACTGCCCAAGGCGTAAAGGCTCCCGGCGATGAAGATGATTCTGGTATCGGTGAACCCCCTGCAAAGGGAGAAAGCTCTTCCAACGTTGGTGCTGTTGCTGGTCATGCGGCACCTTCTGCTGACGGTGATGGCGATGATTTCGACGATAACGATGTCGATTCTGCCTCGTTTGGCGGCAGCAACGGTAGCTATCACGACGAGAATCCCGGCTCCGATGCTTCTTCGGGCAGCGGAGAGGAAACTTCCAATGACGATGCTACTGCTCCCACAGTTCAGCATCAGAATGTTGGCAATAATTCTCACGACGATGGCAGTTCGTCCGACGATAACGGCGGTACTACCGTAAGCGCACCTTCCACACCTGCGCCTGAAATTCAAGGTGGTGGTGCAGTGAGCTCCGAAAGTGCTGCCTCCGACAATGATGGCTCTGCTGGTCAGACCGCGCCAGCCGCCTCTGTTACTGAAAATACTGCTCCTGCAAAGGCAACTTCCAAGGCGACGGCAGAAGCATCCAGAGCGGAAGATAATCCCGCTCCTGCCGCACAAAACTTCAATCATGGCGGTGTTGGCGAAGATACTGGTGACTCTGGTGATGCCGATGGCTCCGCAGCTCGTAAACAGCCTGCCGAAAAACCTCCTGTGGATGGAACTCAGTTCTATGCTGATACATCTCGCGGTAATTCCTTTACCGAAGCCGGTACATTCAGCGATTATGCCGGTGTATCCAGTGCCGAACCCAATACATCTGGAGCTTCTAATGGACCTGAAATCAGGCCCTTGAGTCATTTGTCTATCAAAGCATTCAATGATACGAATGGTTTTGTTGAGAGTGATGGCATTGGCCGTATTCAGGTCACCCGCGTTAGTGTAGACCCCGATACGGGCATTACACAGTGGCGTATCATGCAAAAGCTCGATGCTGATGGCAACGTTCCTGAGACCCCGGATGTGATGAACATCGAACGGAGTGCTAAGTACAACAAGCAAACCCGCCGTTACGAGCCAGAAACATTTGAAGGTATTGCTCGCCAGCTTGGCAAGGTGGATGACTACGAGAGTGTTGGACCCGACACGGATGAGTCTTACAAACGGCGTAATCGAAACTCCAGTCAGGATAGAACCCAATCTGCTGCTCGTTCTAATTCTCAACCTCAGCAGAAAAACGCTTATGAAGGAAAATCGTTCCGTGAAAGCAACTCTCGAAATGAGCGGAACAACAGGTTCCAGCAAATGATGCAAGGGAATAAGAATCGCAACGGTTCGAAAAACAAAAAGGATAAGCCGTCCAAGTAATTCTTGGACGATACCCTTTTCCCGACTTTCGAAAGAAAGCCGGGTGTCTCACGAAAAAGCCAGCACCTCCACGGGGTGTGAGATGGAAATGTGCAGAATCTTCTACACAGCTGAGACTGGCTTGATTAAGGAAGGAGTGGTGTAAATTGAGTAATTTAACCGATGAAGCGGTTCATGACGCAAAACAAGGAGCTAAAGCAGTTTCCTCAACAGTACATGCTGTAAAACAAGGCGTTAAGGATGCTAAGGTCATTGGTAAAGCGGCGGGACAAGCAGCAGCAGGCAATTTTGCCGGTGCTGCTGCCACCATGGTTTCGCATCCTAAGACGCTGATTAAAGTTATCGCGGCGGCTATCGTCATTGCACTCATACCAGTACTTTTATTGCTTTTCGGATTTATGTTTCTTACTCAGATTCCGGGAACGATTGCAGAAACGACAATGAGTGCGTTGGGAGAAACCGTTGACGAAGTTGTGCTTGGCTGGGAAGGCTTCAAGGCTCAGCTATCCAATGGCATTGATGACTTTTTGACTTGGATTACAACAGGAGAAAAAGGTGATGCATCGCAAGCATATCAGGATGATATTGCGATTGCTTCAGACGATATATTTCAATCTTATATTGGAACGTCAAATGTGATTGTTGCGGTTCTGAACAATTATTTTAGGGACGCCTATACCGATTATCTGGAAAGCGTAAAGAAAACGGCTCAAGACGAAGTCGAAAAAGCTAAAAAAGCGGCGATGAGTGACCCTAACAACGTTACCATAGACAATATTACCTGTACCATAGATAAAGATTTGTACGATAGCAAGAATTACCTTAACTGGACGTTCTATATCATGGCTGGAGACAGCTATGCGGCTCGTACTGATGAAGGACTTTCTTTCCGCGTTCCCAAAATGGTAGAAGCAGCCAGAAAACTTGTTAAGAGTAAAGTTTGGAAAACCGAAGTAACAACAACAACAACATATGGTAAAAAAACTGTCACCACAATGGAACCTAAGATGGACGAGGACGGAAATCCGGTCTTTGATGAAGATGGAACGATTGTGATGGAACGTGTAAGTAAGGTGGTAAAAACAGCAAATATTAAATGCCTTTACTCGATTAAGCCGTCTCAAGCTTCGAAAAAAGTTATTATGGAATACTTCAATGTTCCACAAGATGAAGATACGGTTGAGAGTGATACTTCCGAAGCCGACCTTTTTGATGAAGAAGCTGCGACAATGCGGCAGCTGTATAATGCCGCTGAAGAAGATTTCGAAGGGGATTCTTCGTTGGATATCGGGGCTGGTGATAGCACTGGTGGCGCTGGTACTGGCACAGTTATCAGCGGTTCTATTAAGCAAATGATTGAGCAGTTTTATGCAAACCATTCCGACGAACTGTTTGAGTGCCCGGCTTCGGGCCTTCTCCCTGGACCGTGGAGCGGCTGGAAGGCCAAGGTTACATCCAGCTGGCAATCGCCTCGTGGCGATACGAAGCACAATGGCACTGATATTGTTCCCCCTCATTCGATATATCCAATGAGTGCGCCGTTTAAGGGTATCATTGTTGGTAAACAGGATGGTTATTCAAACGGTGTGCTTGTTACAAAAGGGAATGGTCAACGCGGTAACATGCTGATGATTTATTACGGGGAACGCGGTGGCGTAGTTCCGGGCGAAAAGAATGGCGTTTTCATTCTGTATCAGCATTTGAGCCCGGGCCTTTCGTACAATGTTGATGATACAATTTCTGCTGGCGCAACAATCGCTTCCACCGGCTACAGTGGCTATTGTCTTAGTAGTCATGGTGGTACAGGTGAACATTTGCACCTTGAACTTTATTACGGCGAAACTCAAAAGGACCCCGAAATTGAAATGAGTAACTAAACTAATTGAAGAAAGGAGTAAGGCCCCACCTGAGATAAAAGTGGGGCCGCTTTTATTATGGACAACTTTATGAAAAGCGCCGCCATTTTGGGCGCTTGCCTTTGCTGTCTGACTGCTTGTAAAGGCAACAGCGGAAACAGCGACACGAATGCTAATAGCTCCACCGCGCCGACCCCGTCCATTCAAAGTACATCGGAACCGTCATCAAATCCCGATATCGGTGGTGAAGTGGATACATCAGGCGGCACCCAAATGAAAGACGGTGAAATCGTTCTAACCAAGCTTAATGTCAAAAACCCGAACAACCTCGATTGCAACGGATACAAGGAAGTGAAAATGGGCGATGGCACTCCTTTATATAAGGAGAAGGCTCAGGTAATTGAAAGCATGGGCTTGATTCCGTATACGGATGATAACGGAAACGGCCTTGAAATTTTCAGCGGCCATACCGTATATCTGCGTCCGAACCCGGAACACATGGAGCCGGAAGAGACTCCCGTTCCTGACGATGAAGCCTCGGAAAGTGAGACTGTGGATGAGACGGAGACTTCCTCCGATGACTCCGCGTTAAGTGAAGAATCCGATGGCACGGTTTTGGGCGTTGATGAGAAGGATATCGTTTCGGAATCCGGACACTTTGATGCTGATGGGAACTATGTTGTCGATAGAGTGAGCACGACTGGATATGACGATTCAAACGGCTATAGCGTTGACGATGAATATTTGAAGTGCATTGTTTCCGGCGAGGAAGTCTATGAGCTTGATAAGGATTCGCTTGTCATTGATTATCCAACAGATTTTTCACAGCTTCGAAAAGAAGGTTCCTGTGAACGGCTTTACATCTTCAGTTCCCAGGAAGATTACGACCAGGCAATCAAGAATCGAGAAGATGGTCAGGCTATCCTGAAAGGTGAAAAGACTGCTCCTACGAAATGCGTTATCTTGAACGGTTCTTTGGTGCCCGGGATGCACTTCTCCATCAATAGCGATGGCCGCTTGTGCGTTTCGGTTCGTGCGTTGGCTGAGGCTTATGACAGCAATACGCAGTATGCGGAAGACGCAGGTCTTCTCTATGTTCCCATCACTTATGGGCATTGGGAATATGTGCCGTCCGCAAGAGCTTTGACCAAAGCAAGCGAGTATTTTGAAATCCACGGTGACAGGAAAACCTTCAAATATACGTCGCGCAATACATCGTATGCCTGGACCGATACGATGACGCTGGCCCAAGATAATACGTTCACAATGCCGATTGAAGACGTTTCGAGAATCTTTGGCTGGGAATTCTGGTACAACGATAATATTTTGAAGGTCGTCACGGATTCTCTTGACGATACAAACCCTAACAACTTTATCTTGCAGGAAGTGGATACGACCGTTACAGAAGGAGAAGTTGAGGATTTGGATACTTCCGACAGCGAAGAAGAAACCGAAAACACTGACAGTGAGGTGGACAACCAGTGACCAAATGGAACGAATTCAAAACGAAAATTTTGATGCTGTCAAAGGGTGAAAAGCTCGTACTTTTGTTCTGCTTTTCCTTCCTTGTCAGCCTTTTCCCAGCAGGATGTATTGCGAAAGTCTTTGTCGGGGAATGGAATGCGGGGCTTTTGCGGGGCTTTGTGCTTGCCCTGACGACTGGTTACGGTATTGTGACGGCGCTTGTCTTTGCGTGCGCCATTACATTCGTTATTATCCGGTTTTCAGTCAATAACACAGACCTCAACGCGACCAAAGAAGTGGACGACCGTGGCGTTGCAACATCTATGGCGGGCACATACGGCACGGCTCGTTGGATGAACGAAACGGAAGCCAAAAAGGTCTATGAGGTCGGCCCGGTTGAAAACGTGACGGGCACGATTCTTGGACAGTTCACGCAAGACGGTGAGGAGGTTATCGCGCTTCCTTTTGAACCTACTGGTAACCGGAACCTTATCCTTATAGGACCTCCGGGTTCAGGTAAGTCTTTTGGCTATGTCAGAACGGCGGTATTCCAATCTATTGTGCGTGGCGAATCGGTTGTAGTCACTGACCCGAAAGGCGAAATTCACAACGATATGCGTAAACTTTTGGAGTCCCGTGGTTATAAGGTCAAGGTCTTTAACCTTATCAATCTGGACCTTTCTAATGCATGGGATTGTGTTCAGGAAATTTATGACCCGATTACCGGCAACATTGATGACCAGCGTGTGATTACCTTCTGTAAAACCGTTATTGCGAACACCGGCGGCGGCGCAAACAGCAAGGGCGACCCGTTCTGGGAGAGCTCGGAAGAGAACCTGTTCCGCGTTGCGGTTTCTTATTGTGCTTATATCCGTGAGAAGAACCTGATTGAGATTTATGAGCGCCGTGCAAAAGAGCTTTTGACGCAGTTGCCGTACATCACTCGGGAAGATGAGCAATCTCTGATTGAGATTGTAAAGAATCCGGAATCCGCAATGGTGGATAGACGCCGGGTTGTCGAATACCTTGCTCATTCGTTCTACGGTGATGAGGAAGGGGACAGGAAGCTTTCTGAATGGGAAGAAGATGCTCCGACCTGTAACATCTCTGATATCTATGACGCTCTGCTTCACAACGACCTTGATAAGTGGGAAGCAAACTTCAAGTATGTACCGCTGAGCCATCCGGCCGCATCTGCATGGGCAGTGTTTAAGGGTATGGGTGAGCGCGTACAGCCCAACATTGTTGGCGGCTTGAATACTCGACTCCAGCTGTTCATGACCTACAAGGTTCGCCGCGTTATCAGTAACGATGACATTCGCCTGGCAAATCTTGGCGCGGAAAAAACCGCATTGTTCCTTATCATTTCCGATGATAACGCTTCTATGCAGCTGCTTTCCTCTCTGCTTTTGAGCTTCCTGTTCAAAGACCTGAAAGAAGCTTTCGATGCAGTTGGTGGTGAAGGACGCATCCCGGTCAACGTTGTTGCGGACGAGTTGGCAAACACTGGCGTCTGGCCGAACTTTGAAAAGACGATTGCTACTGCACGTTCTCGTAAGATTGCAGTTTCCCTCATTTTGCAGAGTTTGCCGCAGTTGACTCAGTTATACGGCGAGGAAAACGCCGAAACTATCATCGGCTGCTGCAATACGATGCTGGTTCTGGGCTGTAATGATAAGTATACAGCCGAATACATTTCCGATAAGAGCGGCATTGTTACGATTCGCGCCAAGAGCGTCAGCGATACTCGTGCTTCCTCTGCCGGAAATCGCGGCGTGATGCAAGGGTATTCGCTCAGTGAAGGCGACGGCAAACGCAATCTTGTGAACCCTGATGAAGTTCAGCATTTGGACAAGGAACAGATTTTGATTATGACGAATGGCCAGAACATGTTGGAAGCCAAACGCTTCGGATTTATTCATCATCCTCTGTTCAATGACCCGCATTTTGTCCCCACCAAATGGGCAGAACTTCCGAAAACCGCAGACCTTTATCCCAATGCCCGGAAACACGACGCAATTGAATCCCGTGAATCGTCGTTCGGTGATATCCAGCGCCAGAAAGAAATCAATACAGATATTACGCAGAAGCGTTCCGAAGAGCGCATGAAACCGCGTTTGTCCAAGAAAGATTTGCTGGCTACGGATGAACCTGCTCCCAAAAAGAAAAACGCATTCAAAAAATAAATAGTTTGTTCCTTAACCCCTGGTTACTGATTGTGTGACCGGAGGTTTTCTTTTTCCCTGATTCGCTCCATGCGGGTCAGGAACCACACAAATCGACAGCCTCCGCGTGGCGTGTGGCGGACAATGCCCGAATCCTGCTACCGGGCAGCGACAAATGTCGATAATCTCATATTTCTTTTTTAATACAAAGGAGACAAATACCATGAACGAAAATGAAATGCTGAATCCCACTGCCGTTGAAACCAATGAAGCTGCTGTCGCTGCTGCACCTGAAGAAAATGTAAACGTCGCGCCGGTATCTGAACCGCAGGAAGCGAAAGAGGCTACCGAAGCAGCTCCCGCC